>OLSB01000486.1_pt1 | contig 45272 bp, 37 predicted proteins | sample 1672071 | NCBI WGS metagenome assembly OLSB01 (sample SAMEA3136642, study PRJEB25190) | human gut metagenome | biome: human gut; feature: human-associated habitat; material: faeces | place: Austria | collected 2013 | reverse complement strand
TTGATCTGATTCGAGGCGGGCTTTGCCCCCTCGAGCTCCCCCTGCGTAAAGGAACCTCTGACCCCATAGAGAGGGTTTATCGACAAGCTGAAAAGACCGCGTGAGCGGTCTTTTATATGGTGATACAGTCAGGGACGGGCCTTGGGCAAGCTCCAGCGGAACGCGGCGGCGCAGACCCGCAGCACCACCGTCAGGGCGCAGCTTGTCAGCATGGCGATGCTCTGCCCGGAGGTCCACAGCAGCATACACACCGCCGCCCCGGCCAGGGAGGCGAGGGCGTAGATATGCTTGGTGAAGATGTAGGGGCGCTCCATACAGCACACGTCCCGCAGCACGCCGCCGCCTACGCCGGTGACAACGCCCACGAACAGCACCAGGAACACGCGGCTGTCGTACCCGGCCTGCATGGCTACCGCCACGCCGTGGGCGGTGAAGATGCCCAAACCGATGGAGTCCGCCACCAGCAGCAGCGCCTCCTGCCAGCGGTGCTCACGCCCGGAGTGGGAGTGCTGCCACACGATGAACACCACCAGGGACACGGCGATGCCCACCAGCGCCTGTAACGGGTCGCGCAGCGCCGCCGGAGGCGTCAGCCCCAGCAGCACATCACGCAGGATGCCGCCGCCCACGGCGGTGGTCATGCCCATCATGGCCACGCCGAACAGGTCCATGCCCTTTCGTGAGCCCAGCACAGCGCCGGAGATGGCAAAGGCCACCACGCCGATCAATTCAAAATAAAGCTGAAAATGCACGCTATCGACCTCGCTCCCGTCCGCCGTGCGGACAAGCCAAATGATAGCAGGAAACGGCGGGTTTGTAAAGTCCCCTCCGGGGATGGGGCGCTTTGTGCAAAAATCCCCGAAAAACGCCTTGACACAGGGGACATTTTGGCATAACATAGATACGTTGAAATGAATACAGTCTATCCGGTAGGTAAGGCTACCGCGAGGGATATGGGCTGCTGCCGCGAAATGGTGGAGACACCATGAGATGGTTTGAGCAGGTACTATCGAAACCAAGGTGGTATCTAACGCAGCTTCACTGCCCCGCGATGCTAAAGCTCGTAACGGTAATCCAGCAGCCGCGCAGGCGGCGCTGTTCTATCATCCGCAGCGGGCATATAAGGCCGCTGCGGCGTTTATTTTGCGTGAAGGGAGGGAACAGGCGTGATCAACTATCAGGAGGATCTGGAGCGGTATCAGGAGGAGATAGAGAAGCTGGCGGCGGAAAAGCGCTATGCCGAGCTGCGCGACCTGTTCCTGCCCATGGAGCCCGCCGACATCGCCCTGCTGCTGGAGGAGGGTAAGCAGGAGCTGATGCCCCTGCTGTACCGTCTGCTGCCCAAGGAGACGGCGGCGGAGGTGTTCGTGGAGCTGGAGCCGGAGAGCCAGGAGATGCTCATCAACGGCTTTTCCAACACGGAGCTGACCGAGGTGCTGGACGAGCTGTATCTGGACGACGCGGTGGACATCGTGGAGGAGATGCCCGCCAGCGTGGTCATCCGCATTCTGGATAAGGCCACGCCGGAGATGCGGAAATCCATCAACGAAATTCTGAAATACCCGGAGGACAGCGCCGGTTCGATCATGAACATGGAGTTTCTGTCCCTGAAGAAGGATATGACCGTGGCGGACGCATTCAAGCGTATCCGCCGCATCGGCGGCGAGCTGGAGACCATCAACATCCTGTACGTCACCGACCCGACGCGGCATCTGCTGGGCGTGCTGTCTGTCCGCGATCTGCTGCTGGCGGACGAGGACGACCTGATCGAGGACATCATGGACCCCGACGTGGTGTGGGCCAAGACCACCGACGACCGGGAGGACGTGGCTCAGGCTCTGAGCAAGTACGACTTCCTGGCCCTGCCCATCGTGGATCTGGAAAAGCGGCTGGTGGGCATCGTCACCGTCGATGACGCTATGGACGTCATCGAGGAGGAGACCACGGAGGACTTCGAAAAGATGGCGGCTATGCTGCCCTCGGACAAGCCCTATCTCCGCACCGGCGTGCTGGCCACGTGGAAGGCGCGCCTGCCCTGGCTGATGGTGCTGATGCTGTCGGCCACGTTCACCGGCATGATCCTGAACCACTACGAGAACGCCCTGGCCGCCTGTTTGGTGCTCAACGCCTATATCCCCATGCTGTCCGGCACGGGCGGCAACTCTGGCACGCAGGCCAGCACGGCGGTGATCCGTGCCCTGAGTTTGGACGAGGTGGACTTCTCTGATGTGCTGAAGGTGCTGTGGAAGGAACTGCGGGTGTCGCTGCTGTGCGGCGTGTGTTTGGCCGCGGCCAACTTCGCAAAAATGCTGCTGGTGGACCGTATGCTGCTGGGCAACGGCGCTGTCACGCCCATGGTGTCTTTGGTGGTGTGCCTGACCATCCTGTTCGTGGTGGTGTTCGCTAAGTGCGTGGGCTGCTCCCTGCCTATTTTGGCGGAAAAGGTGGGGCTTGACCCGGCGGTGATGGCCAGCCCGTTCATCTCTACCGTCGTGGACGCCACCAGTCTGCTGATCTATTTCAGCTTCGCCTCCGCGCTGTTGGGAATATAAAAAATCGTGCATAGCCGCCCGCGCCGCGGGCAAGAATAAAGTCAGGCTTTTGGCCTGACTTTTATTTTTGCGGGAGGAAATACCATGAACAGAGCTTGTACCAACGACGGCTGCGCCTGCACCCCCAACGCTTCCATCAAATGCAGCGTTACCAACTGCGCCCATCACTGCCAGGACGTGGACAACTGCGGCCTGACCTCCATCCAGGTGGGCACGCACGAGAGCCGCCCCACCATGGAGCAGTGTACCGACTGCCAGAGCTATCAGAAGCGCCAGTGAACCCGTGCGCCCTCGGGCGCACTACATAGGGGAGGTGACACCGTGAAGCGAAAGAGCCGATACGCCGTGTCCGGCGTGCTGGCCGGCGTGGTCAACGGCCTGTTCGGCGGTGGCGGCGGCATGGTATTAGTGCCGCTGCTGCGCCGCTGGTGCGGTTTGGAGGAGCGCAAAGCCTTCGCCACCTGCGTGGCGGTGATACTGCCGCTGTGCGTGGTGTCGGCGGCGGTGTACGTGCTGCGCCGGGGCGTGGATGCGGCTCTGGCCGCGCCGTATCTGCTGGGCGGCCTGGCGGGCGGTTTTCTCGGCGGGCGGCTGTTCCCCAAGGTCAGCGCCGGGTGGCTGCGGTATCTGTTCGCCGCGTTTTTGGTCTACGGCGGCGTGCGGTATCTGCTGTGACGGGCTGGGTCATCCCGCTGCTGGTGGGCTGCGGTACGGGCATCCTGTCCAGCTGGGGCGTGGGCGGCGGCACGCTGCTGCTGCTCATTATGACGCTGGTGCTGGGCGTTCCGGCGGCGGACGCCATGGCGGTGAACCTGCTGTACTTTTTGCCCACGGCGGGGATGGGGCTGCTCCAGCACAAGAAAAACGGGCTTTTGGAGCGTGACGTGCTCCGCACGGCAGCGCCCTGGGGCGCGGCGGCAGCTGTGGCGGCGGCGCTGGCTGCTACGGCGGTGGATGTGGAGCTGCTCCGCCGGCCCTTCGGCGTTTATCTGCTGCTGGCCGCTGTCGGGACGGTGAGGAAGAAGTAGGGGAGGGGCGTGCGACTCTGTCCGCCCGGAATATGATGCGAAAACGGCGGGGCGATGCACCCCAAAGGTACTTGCTTCGCTGCGTGGGCATCGCCCCCTACGCTTCGTTTTGGCATCGCCCCCCCTGCGGAATGTCTATCGGGGTGCGTGCGGTGAAACGGACGAGGGAGCGGCGCTGCGCGCCGCTCCCTGCTTTCGCCTTTATGCCCGGCCTCTTTTCATGCGAAGCTGTAGCCTGTCGGCGATCATGGCGATGAACTCCGAGTTGGTGGGCTTGCCCTTGGCGGAGTTTACCGTGTAGCCGAAGTACTTTTGCAGCGTCTCCAGGTCGCCCCTGTCCCAGGCCACCTCGATGGCGTGGCGGATGGCCCGCTCCACCCGACTGGGCGTGGTACAGAACCGCTTGGCCACCTCGGGATACAGCACCTTCGTCACCGCGTTGATCACGTCCATATCCTGCACGGTGATCATGATGGCCTCCCGCAGGTACTGATAGCCCTTGATGTGGGCGGGCACGCCGATCTCGTGGATGATGGCCGTCACCTGTCCCTCCAGCTGGGGCAGGGCGGGCGCGGACGCTTCCTCCGGGCGCATGGCACGGCGGATGTGCTCCATCAGCGAGTCGGTATTCACCGGCTTGGGCAGGAACATATACACGCCCAGCCGCTCCGCCTCGTGCTGGAACGACTCCGTACAGAATGCGGACAGCATGATGCAGCAGGGCTTTTTCGGCTGCTCCTGCACCGCCCGCAGCACCGCCATGCCGTCCAGCACCGGCAGCATACCGTCCAGCACCAGGACCTGGGGCTTCATCTCCCGCACCATTTGCAGCGTGTGCTGGCCGTCCTCGGCCTCCCCCACGATGCGGAAGTCGCCGCTTTCCTCCATCTTCTCCCGAAGCGCCATGCGGTACTCCGCGCTGGCATCCGCCAGCAGAACTGTGATCTTCTCCATAATGATCTCCCCCTGCATAATATTCGGCCCGTCCGTCCCCTAGCAATTCCATGAAACTGCATAAATCGGTGGACCATCATAAAAACTAGCACATTCGGACATCGTTTTCAAGGTAAAATTGTCGAAAATGCCCAGTGTTTTGAATAACTTTTCGACAAAAATGGGGAAAACTGGAAAAAACAAGGGGACAGACCGCTAAGAAGTGGGTAGTCTGTCCCGTTGTTGCGTTATGAATTTGTGCAGAATGACAGTTTGGCGTTTACGGGCGCTTAACGTCCGTACAGTAAAAAGATGAGCCAGTTCAGAAACCGGGCGGGCAGGATCTTGGCCAGGAAGGTGAAGAATTTGTAGTCAAAACGGATGGCGTACAGCGGGTGGCGGCTGCCCTCCCGCAAGGCCACCCTGGCGATGTACGCGCCGGCCCTGGCGGGGTTCATGCCCGTCTCCTCATCGTGCTCCATCCGGGCCACGGAGCGGCTGATGCGCCCCTGATAGATGTCATCGCCCTCGCCGATCTTCCGCCGCGCCGCGGTGAAGCCGGTGTGGATGTCGCCGGGCATGACGGCGCACACCGTCACGCCGAAGGGGCGCAGCTCGTTGGCCAGGGCCATGGTGTAGGCGTTCACCGCTGCCTTGGTGGCGGAGTAATACGTTTGGAAGGGGATGGGCACGGGTGCGGCCACGGAGCTCAGGTTCACGATGCGCCCGCGGCCAGCCTGCCGCATCAGCGGCACGACGGCGCGGTTCAGGTTCACCATGCCGAAGAAATTCACGTCGAACAGCGCCTTGGCGTCTTCTGTATCGGTGAACTCCACCGCGCCGGAGATGCCGAAGCCCGCGTTGTTCACCAGGATGTCGATGCGGCCCTCACGGGCCATGATCTCCGCCACGGCGGCGCGGACGGTATCCTCCCGCGTCACATCGGCGGCGATGTGGTGCAGGCCCTCCACGCCCTCGGCCCGGCGGGACAGCTCGTACACCGTGCAGCCCGCGTCCTTCAGGGCCAGCGCTGTGGCCCGCCCGATGCCGGACGTGCCGCCGGTGACGACGGCGACCTTCTGCTCACTCATGGGCCATCACCTCGCCGATAATGTCCATGGCTTCGTCCAACAGCGCTTCCGTGTGGGTGGCCATGTAGCTGGTACGCAGCAGCGCCTCGCCCTCCGGCGTGGCTGGCGGCAGCGTGGGGTTCACGTACACGCCCCGGTCGTAGATCTCCGCCGCCGCCCGCAGCGTGCGGTATGTCTCATAGGTGTAGATGGGGATGATGGGCGTGGGCGCTTCCAGCGCCGAGGGACGGATGGTCAGGCCGCGCTTTGTCAGACCCTGGCGTGCGTAGACGCTCAGCTGCCGCAGCCGCTCCGGCAGCTCCGGGTGCTGCTCCAGTACCCGCAGCGCCGCCAGCGCCGTGGCGCAGTTGGCTGGGGGGATGGACGCGGAGAAGATGAAGGGCCGGGAGGCGTGGCGCACGAAGTCCGCCACCTCCGCCGACGCGGCCATATAGCCGCCCAGGGACGCCAGCGACTTGGAGAACGTGCCCATATACACGTCCACCTTGTCCTCCAGCCCGAAATAGCTGGCTGTGCCCCGTCCGCCGTCGCCCAGCACGCCCAGACCGTGGGCATCGTCCACCATGACCCGCGCACCGTACTGTTCCGCCAGCGCGCAGATCTCCGGCAGCCTGGCGATGTCGCCGCCCATGGAGAACACGCCGTCGGTGACGATGAGTGCGCCGGCGGTCTCCGGCACTTTTTGCAGGCATTTTTCCAGCTCCGCCATGTCGCTGTGGCGGTAGCGCAGCATCTTGCCGTAGGACAGCTGGCAGCCGGCGTAGATGCTGGCGTGGTTTTCCCGGTCGCAGATCACGTAGTCGCGGCGGCCCACCAGCGCGGAGATGATGCCCACGTTGGACTGGAAGCCCGTGCCGAACGTGACCACGCCGGGCTTACGCAGGAACTTGGCCAGCGCGTCCTCCAGTTCCAGGTGCATCTCCAGCGTGCCGTTGAGGAAGCGCGACCCGGAGCAGCCCGTGCCGTACTTCTCCAGCGCCTTGATGCCGGCCTCCACCACCGCCGGGTCGGTGGTCAGCCCCAGGTAGTTGTTTGACCCCAGCATGATGCGGCGCTTGCCCTCCATGATGACCTCCACGTCCTGCCGGGACTCCAGCGCGTGGAAGTAGGGGTACACGCCCTTTTCCTTCAGCTCCGTGGCCAGGGAGGGCGCATAGCATTTCTCGAAAATGTCCATAAAAGACCTCTCCATCTGATATAATACATTAGATACTCTTGTATTTTTTAGATGAAAATATTATATAGATGGGGAAGCGGCTTGTCAACGGGAAAACGTCACCGGCCCAGGTGGTCGATGAGCTGCACGATGCCCCGGCTCAGTGCCGCCGCGCCGCACAGGGTGCAGATGAATGTGATGGCCTCCATAGTCAAGTCCTCCTTCGCGGTTTTTCTGTATTGTACCGCGGGTATAGTCCCAAAAAACGGACAGTAAAACGTTGCGCCGGGAGAAATTGCGTGGTATACTATGGGCAAAACTTGCGAAACGCGAGGTGGAGAGATGGGAAAGAAAATGATCCCCCTGCTGCTGGCGGCGTGCCTGACGCTGACGGCCTGCGGCACGAAAAAGGCGGAGACGCCGGAATTTGACTTTCAGGCGGAGACGGCGTCCCTGTCGGAGCTGATGGCCGAGGCCAACGAGGCGCGGCGGGAGGCCGTGGATGCGCCAGTCAACGAGGCGGCTATCCGGCCCTATGTTGTGGAGGACGGAGAGACGGCTGGGCTGCTGACGGCGGCGGAGATCGAGGAACTGAAGCGCTATCCGCAGCAGACGGAGGAATATCTGGAATACGCCGCCCGCACCGTGACGGCGGAGGAGGCCGGGGCGGACATCGACCTGCTGTTCCGTGCGCTTCGCGCCGCATACGGCGCGTATGGCTGCTTCGACCGGGCGCAGTTTGATGCGGCGGAGCAGGCGGCGCTGGACTGGGCAAACGGCCAAAAGGGTGACATCGGCCACAAGTCTATGGCCAAAAAGCTGGGGGAGGTGCTGGCCTTTGTCGCGGAGAAGGACAGCGGCTTCCGAGTGCAGTACGCCACGGAGTGGAAGAACCTTATCGCCGCGGAGGATCTCAGCTGCCAGTATCACGCGGCGGAGGGCTATCAGTTCCAGCGGGATGAACAGGGGTATTTCATGTCCGATGGAACGGACAAGTGGTATTGGACATCCTTCGGGGATGAGGGCATCGCCATGCGGCCCACGCTGCTGGAGGATGGCCGCATCGTGTACCGCCCTGCCTGGGTGTGCCCTGATGGGGCTGCTGCCGCAAGCACGGTGACGCTGGAGAAAAACGGAGAGAGCCGGACGTTCGACCTTGTGTGGACGGGCGTAAAGCTGCCCCGGGAGACGTTCTTGGACGCGGTGCTGTTCGCCCAGGGCGGCGGTGTGGCCTACACGGCGCTGCACGATGCAAACGACCTGCGGCAGGAGGATGCGCAGCAAGCGTATGATTGGGGCGCGGCGGCCCGTCAGGGCCGTGCGGCCATTCTAGACCTGCGGGGCTTGCAGTACGGCGGTGACAGCGCGATCATCGGCTGGATGCAGGGCTTTTTGCAGACGGAGGACTGGGTACAGCCGAGGGCACTGTTCGCCCGGCGGATCAGCGATTTGGGCTGGCAGGACGAGATGTCACCGGCGGGAACGGTGGACGTGGGGTGCTCCGAGGGCCGGTGGTATGAGAATACCGCGATGCTGGTGGTGCTGGTGGACGACCGCACCGGCTGCCTGGGGGAGCAGGCGGTCAATATGCTGCGCCAGGTGGAAAATGTGGTGCTGGTGGGAACGAACACAGCAGGAGAGATGCTCTGCCCCAGCAATATACAGATATATCTGCCGGGCAGCGGCGTGTGCGTGGCCTTCGGCGACCACCTGACGCTGGAGGCGGATGGCAGCAGCATCGAGTACAGGGGCTATGAGCCGGACGTTTGGTGCGACAGCCGGGACGGCGTGAGCAAGGCGCTGGCCATGCTGACGGTGGCTGGAACGATCGGAGAGGAGGATGCTGCGGCGCTGCTGGAGGCCATAGAGGCGGCACAGAACGCCAATGTGCACCTGTCCATCGACTTCTACGGCGGCGAGTGCCGGGAAGGCGAGGGGCTGGGCGCGAACCCTGATGATACGTATACGGGAACGGTGCTGGTAAACGGCGAGAAGGTCACGGATTTCAGCGCGGAAAGCGGCGACACGGAGGTCTGCGCCGTGTCGGTGAAGAACGGGCAGCTCATCTTCAAGACCGGGAAGGCCGGCGTTACGTATATCCTTGTTACATGGCAGGGCCATACGGCGCGGTTTGAGTGGTGTACGGAGTGAGGCGGTTTTCTTTATTGCCGACCGCGGGGGACTTTCTTTCCTCAAAAAGGGGTGTTCCGCGCCCCGGCGCGGGTCACTTTTGGCCACAGCCCCAAAAGTGACCAAAAGGGCTGCTTGAAACCAAAGGTTTCAAGACTTCCTGCGCGCTATGCTGCGTGCGTGTCGTTGGTTTGTACCGCACGGTCACGGGGATTTGAGCTTATCGTGCGGACAAAAGGATCGTCTCTGCGTCTGCGCCGCTGCCGCTGATCTCTGCCACGGTAGGGGCTGGTGCGCCTATGTTTTGGTTGTAGGGGCGGGGCTTTGCCCCGCCCGTCTTCTTTTTTTGCTTGACAAATACGCACTTGCGTCCTATAATAAACAATAGATTAGAACTAAGCTGACGTTTAGGAGGCGGGGCGGATGACACAGCGTGAGCGACAAATACTGGAGTGGATACGGGAGAACCCGTTGATCTCCCAGCAGGAGCTGGCGGAGAAGGCGGGCATCACCCGTTCCAGCGCCGCCGTGCATATCTCCAACCTGATGAAGAAGGGCTACATCGCCGGGCGGGGCTACCTGCTCCGGGAGGAGAAGTACATCGTGGTGGTGGGCGGCGTGAACATGGACATCGGCGCGGTCAGCGCCGACCGGCTGGTGGCGCGGGATTCCAATCCGGGCCGCGTGACCATGTCCCTGGGCGGCGTGGGCCGCAACATCGCCCACAATCTGTGCCTGCTGGGTGAACAAACCGCTATGGTCACGGTGCTGGGACAGGACGCCTTTGCCCAGTCCGTGCAGGAGAACGCGGCGGACATCGGGCTGGATCTGCACCACAGCGCCACCATCCCCGGCGGGCGCACCGGCACGTATCTGTTCATTGACGACCGCGATGGCGACATGGCGCTGGCCGTCAACGATATGTCCATCTACGACCACATGACGCCGGAGTTCCTGCGCCAGCGGCTGGATTTCATCAACCACGCCGGGCTGGTGGTGGTGGAGACGAATCTGCCGGAATCATCGCTGCACTGGCTATGTGAGCACTGCACCGCGCCTATGCTGGCCGACCCGGTGTCTACCATCAAAGCGCCGAAGCTGAAGCCGGTGCTGGGCCGCCTGACGGCTCTGAAGCCCAACCGCATGGAGGCGGAGCTGCTCAGCGGCGTGCCCATCCGCTGCGACGCGGACGCGGCGCTGGCGGCGCAGAAGCTGCTGGAGACGGGCTTGCGGCAGGTTTACATTTCCCTGGGCGCGGACGGCCTGTACGCCGCCGACCGGGAGGGGCACACCGCCCGTGTGGCCTGTCCCAAGGTACAGGTGGCCAACGCCACCGGCGGCGGCGACGCTATGGCGGCGGCGCTGGCGGCGGGCATCGCACGGGGCTGGCCGCTGGAGGAATGTGCCCGTTTGGCTGCCGGTGCGGGCGCGCTGGCCTGCACCGCCGAGACCACCATCCACCCCGGCATGAGCTGGGAGAATATAGAATACATACTCAACAAGGAGGAACAGTGATATGAACCGCTATTTGGACGTTGCCCCTGAGGTACAGGAGGCTATCAAGGCCGGTAAGCCTGTGGTGGCGCTGGAGAGCACCATCATCAGCCATGGTATGCCCTATCCGCAGAACGTGGAGACGGCGCTGCACGTGGAGAAGATCATCCGCGAGCATGGCGCTGTGCCCGCCACCATCGCCATCATTGGCGGGCGGCTGAAGGCCGGATTGACGGCGGAGGAGATCGACTATTTGGGCAAGACCGGCGCGGGCGTCACCAAGGCCAGCCGCCGCGACCTGCCCATCCTGGTGGCGGAGAAGCGGGACGGCGCCACCACCGTGACCACCACCATGATGATCGCCGCCATGGCGGGCATCGAGGTATTCGCCACCGGCGGCATCGGCGGCGTACACCGCGGCGCGGAGACCACCATGGACATCTCCGCCGACCTGGAGGAGCTGGCCCAAACCCCGGTGATGGTGGTGTGCGCCGGTGCGAAGTCCATTTTGGACCTGGGCCTGACGCTGGAGTATCTGGAGACCCACGGCGTGCCCGTCATCGGCTATCAGACCGAGGAGTTGCCCGCGTTCTACACCCGCAAGTCCGGCTTCGGCGTGGACTACCGGCTGGACACCCCTGCCCAGCTGGCCGAGGCGTTCCACGTCAAGCGCGAGCTGGGGCTGCGGGGCGGTATGCTGGTCACGAACCCCATTCCTGAGGCGTATTCCATGGACGCGGACGTGATCAACAAGGCCATCGATGAGGCGGTGGAGGAGGCCAAAGAGCAGGGCATCCACGGCAAGGCCACCACGCCGTTCCTGCTGGCGAAGATCAAGGACATCACCGGCGGCGACAGCCTGGCTGCCAACATCCAGCTGGTCTACAACAACGCCAAGCTGGCGGCGGACACCGCCTGCGAGCTGGCCAAGCTGCGGAAGGCCGACTGACGGTGGCGGCGCTGTTGTCTGACCCCGCCGGGCTGCTGGCCGTCTATTTGGCCGCCATCAACCTGGCCACGTTCGCCGTCTACGGCGCGGACAAGCGCCGCGCCCGGAGGGGAAAGTGGCGCGTGCCGGAGAAGACACTGTTCCTGCTGCCCCTGCTGGGTGGCAGTGTCGGCGCGCTGCTGGGTATGCGGATGTTTCACCACAAGACGAAGCACTGGTATTTCGTGTGGGGCATCCCCGCCATACTGCTGGCGCAGCTCGCGCTGGCGGTGTGGCTGCTGACAAAGTAAGGAGGACACCATGGAGATACGGAAGGCGACAGAGGCCGACATCCCCGCCGTGACGGCTATCTATGACGCGCTGCTGGACCGGGAGGAGCAGGGCTTGCTCACCACCGGCTGGACGCGGGGCGTGTACCCCACAGAGCAGACGGCGCGGGATTCCCTGGCGGCGGGTACGCTGTATGTGCTGGAGGACGGTGGACGGGTGACTGCCGCCGCCAAGATAGACCAGTCGCAGATGGCGCAGTATACCCAATGTCATTGGCAGCACGACGCGCCGCCGGAGCAGGTGCTGGTGCTCCACACGCTGGTGGTCGATCCGGCGGTGAAGGGAAAGGGGTACGGCACGGCCTTCGTGGCGTTTTACGAGAGGCTGGCCCGCGACACGGGCCGCCCGTACCTGCGTATCGACACCAACGCCCGCAACACTCCGGCCCGCGCCCTGTATCGCAAGCTGGGCTATACCGAGGCTGGCATTGTGGCCGGTACGTTCAACGGCATCCCCGACGTGCAGCTGGTCTGCTTGGAAAAGAAAGTGTAACTGTTGCAAAAGCAACTTTTATTTCCCGCGAAACGGCGTATACTACACCCAAAGAAATAGACAAAGGAGTTGGTAGTATGGCGATTATCCATGCCAATGAGACGAGCTTCAAGGAGCACGTGCTGGACGCGAAGGGCACGGTGCTGGTGGACTTTTGGGCCAGCTGGTGCGGCCCGTGCCGTATGCTTGCCCCGGTGCTGGAGGAGGTGGCCGCCGCCCATCCCGACGTGCCGGTGGTCAAGGTAGACGTGGACGAGAACATGGCCCTGGCAGCGGCGTTCCAGATCGAGAGCATCCCCACGCTGCTGGTGTTCCGCGATGGGCAGCCGGTGCACAAAAGCGTCGGCTTTATCTCCCGGGCGGAGATCGAACAACTGATAAACTGAAGGAAAGCCCCGGCCACTGGCCGGGGCTTTCCTTCACAGGCTGTCGAAAAAGCCTTTGGCTCTTTCGACAGCCTGAAATAATGTCGTTATTTTTGTGCCGCCTTGCGGCACGAAAATAGTCGCTTCGCTCCACGCACGCCTTGCAAGGCAAGGCTTTGCGCGACATTTGATCTGATTCGAGGCGGGCTTTGCCCCCTCGAGCTCCCCCTGCGTAAAGGAACTGCTTGCCGCATAAAGAGGGTTTATCGACAAGCTACGAAGGAAAGCCCCGGCCAGTGGCCGGGGCTTTCCTTCGTAGAGGGGTAGTATGGAAAAGAAATGGTGTCGGCGTCAGGCCTGCACACGGTTCTCCCGTGTCCAGGTGGTCATGTCCAGCCGGGGATAGCGCTTACGCAGCTCCGGCATCTCGCCCCGCAGGTCGCCCAAAGCGGCGATGCGGTTGATGACCGCCAGGTCGGCGGCGGGCATGGTGTGGGCGCAGTCGCTGCCGCAGGACGCGCAGTGGTAGGTGCGGGACTCCTCGTTGAAAACGACGGTGCTGCTGCCGCAGACGGCGCAGCGGTTCATCTTGGAAATCAAAGCCATAAGTATTTACCTCCATATCGTTGTTTTGTTTGGTTGTCCTTATCATAGCACAGAGATGGCAAGTTGTAAAACGCATAATTGTACTTGCAAGTATGAGGAAAAGTATGATATGATAAGGAAGCAAATTGAGTGCAGAGGAGGCGGCGTTCTATGAGCGTGTCCAAGTATCAGATGTTCGTCAAGACGGTGGAGTGCGGCAGCTTTTCCAAGGCGGCGGAGGCGCTGAATTTCACCCAGTCCGGCGTGAGCCACGCGGTGCAGTCGCTGGAGGACGAGCTGGGCGTGACGCTGTTGAGCCGCAACCGGGGCGGCGTGGTGCTGACGGCGGACGGACGCGCCCTGCTGCCCAAGATCGAGCGGCTGTGCGCCGCCCACCGGGCGCTGATGCAGTCGGCGGCGGACCTGAAGGGCATGGACGCCGGTTTGGTGAAGGTGGCCACATTTTCCAGCGTGTCCGCCCAGTGGCTGCCGTCTATTCTCAAGAGCTTCGGTGAGCTGTATCCCAATATTGAGTTCGAGGTGGTCACCGGCGATTTTTACGGGCAGAGCGAGGAGTGGATCTTGCAGGGCAAGGTGGACTGCGGCTTTTTGCGGCTGCCGTCGGCCAAGCGGCTGCAAACGTACCCGCTGTACCGGGACGAGCTGGTGGTGGTGACGCCCTGCGGCCATCCGCTGTCCGGGAACGACACGTTTCCCCTGCAGGCGTTGGCCTCTGAGCCGTTTATCCGGCTGGAGGAGGGCGACGACTACGAGATCACGGCGGCGCTGGACAGGATGGACGTGCGGCCCAACGTCCGCTACACCGCTCGGGAGGATCGCACCATGCTGGCCATGGTGTCCAAGGGCCTGGGCATCAGCCTGCTGCCGGAGCTGATGGTGCGCCACAGTCCGTACCCAGTGGCGGTGTGCCACGCGCCGGAGCGGTTCTACCGCAACATCGGCATCGGCGTGAAGGACAAGGGGGCGCTGTCCGCGTCCACGCGGCGGTTTGTGGACTACGTCCGTCGCTGGGTGGCGGAGAATGGGGAAAAATGACAGTTTCCGCCGTCTGCCCCCTTGACAACGGCGGGCGCACCGGCTATAATGCTTGGCAGTGGGCCGGTGGCCCGACAAGTAAATACTGGTCCGAGGATGCTGTGTGGCTGTCGCCGCAACGACCGAATGTGGTCAGGCGGCAGTTTTGAAAGGAACGGGGAACGAAACCCCACGCGAACGGCACTGTGGGCGCAAGGATGCACCGAAGCAGCGAGAGCTGTGTGACGAAAGTCAGCCATTGGGACGCGAGTCCTGAGAAGGTAGGCGGCAGACGGGGAGCGGAAGCTCCGCGGCGCGAGGCAGGAGACTTACATGGAGGAGGGCCGACAACAGCGGGCGCTCTCTCCGTGTGTGATATGGACAAGGCAGGAGTACGCGCTGATGTTTCCAATGGTGGAAATATCGGTGCTTTTTTCTTGCCGCACTCGCTGGTTTTCCGTTTTGGCGGATGACCGGCGTTTTTTTCGTGTTGCGCGGGGAACGCGCAGCACCCTTATATCAGTCAAGCCATGACGGTCTGGACGGAGACCGTCAGCTTTCCATAAGGGTGGGAGAGGCCAAGCCGGCCTCTCCCACCTCCTCTTCACGGCAGCAAGGCCGAAAGGCGTTCACATATACAGAGAAAATCACAAGGAGGAAACAACAGATGAAGAAACGCATAGTTTCGCTCTTCCTGGCACTGGTCATGGCGCTGAGCCTGATCCCCACCACCGTGTGGGCCGAAGTGGCCGAGGGGAGCGAAAGCGGCCTCGGCAGTGTCCACGTCATCGTGGAGAACACGGTGTATAAAGTCACCACGGACGCCGGCCTTTGGAACGGCACGCTGGTGGACACTGACGTGACCCTGAACGCCGAGGTCAACACCATGATGGACTGCATCGTCAGCGCCTTGGCCACGAAAGGCTATACCGCTGTGGGCGCGGAGAGCAATTACATCAGCAAGATCACCCACGGCGACAAGGAGCTGGGTGAGTTTGACGGCGGCAGCGGCAGCGGCTGGATGGGCACGCTGAACGACTGGTTCACCAACCGAGGCTTCGGCGAGTTTACCGCAGTTGACGGCGATGAGATCCGCGTCATGTATACCCGTGACGGCGGCAAGGACATCGGCGGTGACTGGACCACGATGAACGATACCAGCCTGACGGCTCTGAGCTTCAGTGCCGGTGAGCTGACCCCCGCGTTCAATAAGGATACCCATGCGTACACCCTGAAGCTGCCGGAGAAGGACAACCAGGTCACTGTGACCGCCGCGGCGGCCAACAAGCAGAATCAGGTTTACCTGTCCGTGGGCAACGCCGAGTACCGCCGCACGGCGGCCATTCCCATGGTACACGGCACGGTGCTGACCATCCGCTGCGGCGACACGCGGGAGGCCAGCGGTGAGGGCGAAAACGCCACCCCGGCGGTCACTCCCACCACCTACACCGTCACGGTGAAAGCGCCCCACGTCCCTGCCGTCCCCACGGCGGAGGTGACTATCCGCTCCCAAATGGCGGGCGGCTATCTCCACGGCTTCGCGGAGAAGCAGACTGTGTCCTACGACCTGGCGGAGAAGTATGGCTATACCGATGATGTGGACGGCGTGTCCGCGCTGGACGTGCTGGTCCGCGCCCATGAGCTGACCTATGGTGAGGCTTTTACCAAGGAGACGGCAAAGGACTGCCTGGTTGTGAACGGCAGCATGGTAGAGAAGCTGTTTTGCGAGGAAACGACTGCGAACGGCTTTGCGGTGAATCAGGGCTATCCCAATGACGGTATGGCCTCTCCTTATGGCGGCTACAACGGCACGACAATCACCAACACTAAGGTGAATGATGGCGATATCATAGATTTCTTTATTTATCATCAGGACACGACTTCCTGGCTGGATAACTACACCTGGGTGGCTGTGCCGACTGAAGTGGTGGAGGGTGAGAGTATTACCGCCACCGTCTCAGGCATCAGTTATGCCCTGAGTGGCTACCGTTACAAGACTCCTGCTGACCTGAAGGCCGCTGCTAAGCCTCTGGAGGGCGTACAATTGGCCTGGGTCGATCCGGCCACCGGCGCGGTGACGAAAATCGAGAACGCTATTACGGATGAAAACGGTAAGGCAACCTTTACGGCCACAGGCAAGGATGTTGTGAAATATCTGGTGGCCACAGGCGAGGATGTCACAGAGTCCCCTGTCATTATGAATCCCTCTGGTCCCACGGAGGTGTTTGACAAGGACAGCGCCAAGCTGACCCTCAGTGGTATTCATGACGCGCAGGTCAAGTCCCTCAAGCTCTACACCTACACCGGCGGAACGAAGGGCGACACCGACCTACTGGCCAATGTAACAGCTAAGGACGCGGCCTATACCCTGACCGTGCCTGTGGGCGACTACTGGGTAGAGGGCTACGATGAGAACGGTGACTGCAACGGCGGCCTGTCTCTGACCGTCAAGCCCGGTAAGAACGGGTTTAAGATCCAGCGCATCTATCAGATCTCCGCGAACTCCGGCTGGGTGCTGGGTGAGGACTACACCCTGGATGTGAAGGTCACCTCCGCCGACAACGAGGTGCGCACCGTGGCGCTGGGTAAGGTTGTCAGCGGCAAGGGACAGACGTGGGAGAAAACCTCCGACAGCTGCATCTTCGTGGTAGGCGATACCGTGCAGGCCACGGTCACGCCCAATCCGGAAAAGCAGCCCACCTTCAATACGGCCACCGCGAAGAAGACCCCCACCACGAACGACAGTCTCTCCGTCAGCTGCAAGGCTGGCGCAACGGTCACTTTCAACGTGCCGGAGGGCTCTACCATCACAGTGGGCACGCTGACCAAGTATTATGTGTACTCTTACGTTGAGCCTGTGAGCCCCAACCAGTATCGCCTGAACAGCGGCGAGACCTATTTCTACCGGGTGCAGAACCCCAACGGCGTGACCTATTGGGATTATGTCAGTTGGGATAAGGATACCACCGTCACTCTGACGGCGGAGGACCTGCACATCGGGGACAAGAACTTTACCAAGGACACGATCTACCGCTTTAAAAAGAACGTGTATGACCGCGCCGACATCTATCTGAACATCAACACCCAGGGCTACAAGAGCATGGCGGTGGACGAGACGTTCGAGCTGAACTCCTTCCGCAACTGGTTCGCCATCGAGAGCTATATGAACGCCAAGGTGGCCCTACCCGATATGCACTATCAGGTCATCGACGTCAACGGCCAGCCCAGCGACGTGGTGACCATCACCCCGGACGCGGTAAACAGCAACGTGGCCACTATGACCGCCAACAAGGCCGGTACGGCCATCGTGCTGGTGACCTACGACGCCATGATCCATAAGCAGGGCCAAAGCAGCACCGCCAGCAAGGAGTTCTCCGCCATTTGGCCGGAGTGCACCGGCGTGTTCGTGGTGACGGTGGGCAGCGATGGCACGGGCATCAAGACCAACATGATCCTGGATCGTATGGATGCCGCCATCACCAAGGATGAGCAGCGTATTCTGGATGCGGAGCACGACATCCTGTTCTACCTGGGCGATGAGGGCGCTTCCTACAGCTTCAAGCCCGAAAGCGGCTGCACCGTCACCGTGGCCCGCTCTACCGTGGGCAATACCATGACCTTCAACGGTTTCACCAACAATGGTGTGACTGTGGCGGAGGACGGCACTGTCACCGTTACCGGCCTGACCACGGGCCGCCACATCATCAAGGTGGAGAAGAACGGCGTGGCCAATTATCAGGTCGTCACCGCCCGGGGCGTCAGCTATAAGCTGGTGGACAAGGACGGCAAGGAGCTGACGGAGGCCGCCAAGGCGGCCCTCAAGGCCGGCGACACTGTGAACCTGCAGTTCAGCAACCTGGTCAGCCCCAAGGAGAAGCTGTCCGGCGCGTATAACTTCAACTTCTCCCTGTACTACCAGGGTGAGGACGGCACATTCTTCAAGTCCAACCCCGGCGGCAACTTCGGTGTGTACGACTTCAGCGGCAACCCGGCCCGCCAGCTTATCAGCATCACCATTCCCAAGTATTGGGCCGGTGAGAGCTACACCCTCTCCGGCGCAATCAAGCAGGCCGGGTGGCCGGGTGTGCCCACCCACCGCGGCATCACCTATGCCGCCGGCACGAACCCCGGCTTCAACGCACCCAGCACCTCCGGCGTCCTGGCCCGTCTGCCCGAACTGACGCTGGCGCTGGCCAAGACGGACTTCCTCACCGGCAATCTGAGCTTTGTGGGCAGCGACGGCAAGGCCATCGCCCGCACAAAGCTGACCGTTACCTTGAAGGATGCCGCGGGCAACGTGGCCAACGTGGCCGATAACGGCAGCTTCAAGTGCTATGCCGGGGAGTATTTTTACACCATCTCCGGCCAGGGCGTGGAGTATACCACCGGCTCTATCACCGTCACCAAGGACGGCACGAACCAGTTCTCCGTCACGCTGACGGTCACCTCCGACAGCGCCTGGGACGGCAGCAGTAAGACCGAGCCTAAGAAGAGCGAGAGCGGCGTGTATCAGATCGCCACCGGCGCGGAGCTGGCCTGGTTTGTGGAGCAGAGCAAGGTCGCCGATGTGTCCGGCGTTCTGACTGCCGACATTGAACTGGGCAAGTATGCCTGGCTGGACATTACCAGCGCCAAAAAGGTGGAGCTGGACGGTGCGGGCCATGAGATCACCGGCCTGAACGCCAAGAGTGGTCTGTTCAAGCAGATTGGCGGCGGCTCTCACATTCAGAACCTGGCTCTGCGCGGCACGATGACCTGCGCTTCCTCCACCAGCGGCGGTTCTGTGGTAGGTTATGCCTATGGCAAGAACATCGTTATTGAGAACTGCTTCAGCTACGTGACCGTCACCGGCAGCGGCAGGAATATGGGCGGTATCGTGGGCTATGCCAACAGCAATACCACCATTAGAAATTGCGCCAACCTCGGTGCTGTCACCGGCAGCAGTAATGTGGGCGGCATTATCGGCAGCTTCGTCGGCAGCGGCGCGGTCATTATCGGCTGCTACAACACCGGCGCTGTCACCGCTACTGGCAACACCGCCGGCGGTGTGTTTGGCAACAGCGGTTATGCCATTACCGTTACTAACTGCTACAACACCGGCGCGGTCAGCGCCAGCAGTAATGCCGGCGGTATCGGCGGCGTTGCGAAGGGCGAAATGAACTGGGCCGGCACTCTGGTGGCGACGACCACTGTCTCCGACTGCTACAGTGTGGGCACTGTCACCGGCGGCAACGGCGCGTTCGGCAGCGTGGACGCAGGCTCTGTCACCGTCACCAGCTGCTATGCCCTGGCGGCGGACGCCAACGCCACGGTGCTGACAGAGGAGCAGATGAAGTCCGTGGAACTGGACACCGAGGCTTTTGGCTTAATTTGCGGCGGCTATCCCGCTCTGAAGTGGCAGGAGGACGTGACCTTCCACAAGGCCGACGGCGGCACGGTGGTCCCGCCCACCTGCACGGAGAAGGGCTACACCCTCCGCACCTGCACTCTGTGCCAGGCATCCTATCGCGACACCTATGTGGCCGCCACCGGCCACAAGGAGCGCGCCGGCACGAAGATGGTCTATCCCGCGTATTACACCTATACCTGCGATGTCTGCAATGAGCTTATCACGGTTTGGGCTGATACCCGTTTGGAGTATGTGACCTTGCCCGCCACCGGCGTTGTCAGCGCCTCTATGACGGATCAGGGCAAGTATCCCTGGACCTACAACAGCGCGGCGCAGCGCTTCGAGAGCGGCAATGCGAATGTGGACAAGTCCATATCTACGACCTCCTTCGTGTTCACGCTGGATCGCCAGCGCACCATCGCCTTCGACTTCGGCGTTTCCTCCGAGGAGGGTTACGACAAGGCTACCATCACCCTGAGCAGCGGCGCGGAGACCAACAACATCGCTGCGGGTATCAGCGGCGCAAAGTCGGACACCTACAACGGTATCCTGACCGCCGGCACGTGGACGCTCACCGTGTCCTTTAAAAAGGATGACGCTAGCGGCGGCGGCGATGATCTGGCCTATATCAGCGGGCTGACCATAGCGGATACCGCGCCTGCAGCAGCCACCGAGGGCGCGGAGGCCACCGTGACGCTTCATGAGGCGTACACGCTGGATCTGACAACCGTCTTTTCTGATTTTGATGGTGACTCCCTGACCTATATGGTCAGCGTCAACGGCGCTGACCCCGTAGCGGCAGACGCTGCATACAGCTATGCTGGCGACAGAGTGGGCACGGATACGCTTGTGTTCACCGCCAATGATGGCGAAAAGACCAGCGCCCCCTATACTGTCACCCTGACGGTGACAAAGCCTGTTGGGCCGGATGTGCAGACTGTCTACCAAACCACCGGCGACTATTTGGCCTCCAAGGGCACGCCCATTGTGGGCAGCATCGGCGGCGAGTGGCTGACCATCGGCCTGGCCCGCAGCGGGCGCACCGTGCCCGCCGGGTACTATGACAACGCGGTGGCCTATGTCAAGAAAAATATCAATGCCGAGACCAACCGCCTGGACAAGAATAAGTCCACGGACAACGCCCGGCTGATCCTGGCCCTGACGGCCATCAGCAAGGACGTGACCGATGTGGGCGGCTACGACCTGCTGGCAGGTCTGGACGACATGAAGTACATCAAGCGCCAGGGCACGAACGGCCCGGTGTGGACGCTCATCGCCCTGGACAGCCACGATTACACCCCGGCGGGCAGCGTGACCCGCGACCAATTGGTGGAGACCATCCTGTCCCTGCAGAAGGACAGCGGCGCGTGGTACATCAACAGCACCAACAAGACGGACGACGTGGACATGACCGCCATGGCCATTCAGTCCCTCGCACCGTACTACGAGACCAATGACGCGGTGAAGACCGCTGTGGACAAGGCGCTGACCTGGCTGGGCACCATGCAGAAGGCCGATGGCTCGTTCGCCGAGATGGCGGGCGCTGCCAGCAGCAGCGAGTCCACCGCCCAGGTGCTGGTGGCCCTGTGCGCCATGGGTATTGATCCCACCGCGGACGTACGCTTTGTCAAAAACTCCTTCCACGTGCTGGACGGCCTGCTGACCTTCTACACGGGTACGGCGTTCAAGCATCAGGCATCGGATGCCACGGTGGATCAGATGGCCACCGAACAGAGCTACTACGCGCTGACGGCGTATATGCGCCTGGTGGGCGGTCAGACGGCTCTGTACGACATGACCGACGTGGCCTGCGGTAAGCACGCCTTCGGCGCGTGGACGGTCACCAAGACGGCTACCTGCACTGAGGCCGGCACGTCCGTCCGCACCTGCACCGTCTGCGGCGCGGAGGAGACTCAGACCATCCCCGCGCTGGGGCACAGTATGACTGCCACGGCGGGCAAGGCTGCTACCTGCACCGAGGCAGGCCACAGCGCCTACTGGTCCTGCTCCCGCTGCGGCAAGTTCTTCAGCGATGCGGCGGGCAAGACCGAGATCGCCAAGGACAGCTGGGTCATCGCGGCCCTGGGCCACGATGTCGGCACCCGTGCGGCGGTGGCGGCCACCTGCTACGCCTCCGGCCATGAGGCGGATACCTACTGCAAACGCTGCGGCATGGTTATCAACGCCGGCGTGAACATTCGCGCCACCGGCAAGCACACCTACGTCAACGGCGTCTGCACCGTCTGCGGCGTCAAGAACCCGACGGCCAACGTCAAAGGCGATGACATCAAGGTGGACAGCAAGGACGACAAGACTGTGTCCGGCGGCGGCCTGGTCATCAAGGCCAAAGTAACGGTGGATGACGAGAAGCTCATGGAGATCAAGGCGGCGGTGGAGAATGGCTCTATCACCGTCAAGGTAGACAATGAAAAGGCCGTTCAGACCACCGATGAGCAGAAGAAGACCGACGGCGGTAAGAGCGCACTGGAAGCTAAAGCGAACGCTGCGGATACGCCCGCTGAGGTCAAGAACGAGCTGACCAAGCTGATTGACAAGCTGGCCGATATGCGTAAGGACAACTCCGGCAAGAAGGACGCGCAGATCGAGAAGGTCGTGGACGTGGCGGTGGAGCTGGTCAAGACCGTCAACGAGCAGGTAACGTCCGTGGCCCAGCTCATCGAGCTGCCCCAAAGCGTCACCGTGACCATCTCTATCACTGATGAGATGTATAACAGTCTGCTGAACCGCAAGGTCTGCGTGGTACGCAGCCACACCGATGCCAGCGGTAACGTGACCACCACCGAGCTGCCCGCGTACCTGGGCGGCACGGAGGGCAACCGCGTGCTGAGCTTCCAGACGGACAAGGCATCTACGTTTGCCATCGTGTCCTATGAGACTGTCTCCACTGGCGGTGGCAGCGGCAGCGGCAGCATCACTGTTGTCAAGCCCACCTCCGCCAACACGGCTGACGACAGCCAGATGGTCATTTGGCTGGGCAGCGCGGTCATGGCGGCGGCAGCTGTCGTGGTGCTGACCCGCAAGCAAAAGCGCGTGAGCAAGTAACAACGAAACAGCCAACGCAGAGGCGCGAAAGCGCCTCTGCGTATGGCGCTTTTACGAGGTATAAAACGCATGAAGAAAGTGAAGAAAATTTGGCTGCTGGCGCTGGCGCTGTCCCTGCTGCTGACCTGCGCCGCCTGCGGCAAGCAGAAAGCCCCTGCCGCCGACACGACCCCCAACACTAAGCAGGAGCAGACCGCGGACACCAAAAAGGATGACGCGGCCAAAACGGACGACAAAAAGTCTGAGGTAAAGGCAGAAGACAAGACCGAGGACGACAAAAAGTCCGAGGAGCAGCAGAAGGCGGAGGACGAGGCCAAGAAGGCCGAGGAGGAAGCCAAAAAGCTGGAAGAACAGAAGAAGTTAGAGGAAGAGCAGAAGAAACAGGAGGAACAGAAGAAGCAGGAGGAGCAGCCCAAGCAGGAGATCGACCCGGCCACCGGCAAGGACAAGTATCAGACCGATCCCGTGCCGGAGGGCAAGCCCGCACCGTCCGAGCCCCAGGATACCACGGTGGATCAGGCCACCACCTATACCTGCACCATCTCCATCTCCTGCGATACGATCCTGAATAACTGGGATGCCTGGGACGAGTGGGACGCGGAGACGGCGGCGGCGAAAAAGCCCCTCGTCCCCGCCGACGGTGTGATACTGGGTGCGACCACGGCCAGCTTCAGCGAGGGTGAGAGCGTCTACGACGTGCTCCAGCGTGTCTGCCGCGAGAACGGCATCCACATGGAGGCCAGTTGGACGCCCATGTATAACAGCGCCTACGTGGAGGGCATCAACAACCTGTACGAGTTCGATGTGAGCCAGGGGTCGGGATGGATGTATCGTGTCAACGGCTGGTTTCCCAATTACGGCTGCTCCCGCTACGCGCTGCAAAACGGCGATGTGGTGGAGTGGGTCTACACCTGCGACCTGGGCTATGACGTGGGCGGCGGCTACGTTGCCGGCTAACGCCTCTTGCCCTCCGGCGCGAAACGTGGTATGCTTCTGCCATAAAGGGTAGGAGGGAACGATATGTCGCAGACCGAACAGTACGCCCGCGCCGTCTGCCGGGCGTGTATCCTACGCAGCGTCACGCCCACAGAGCTGGCGCAGCGCTGCGGCATCGCACCGCTGACTATGAAGCACATCCTCACCGGCAGCACCCAGCGCACCCGCATCAGCACCATGCGGCGTATTGCCGAGGAGCTGGGAATGTCCCTGACCCAGCTGCTGGAGCTGTCACGGGAGGATGCGCTGGACAAAATGTAGGGCGGGGCATATCCCGGCCACGGACGTGCGGTCAGACCTCGCTTTTACGATCCGCTGGGACGTTTCCCTGCCGGGTGAGATGTGTCGTTTTGCTGTCGGAAACAGGCTTGTCAGCCCTTGACGCTGCCCAGGGACACGCCCTCCACGATGTAGCGGGAGAGGTTGTAGTTCCCTGGTAGTCCTTGGTATGGTATAATCTAAAGCAGAAAATCAGCGACATGCTGAAAGTTGTAGTTCCCTGGTAGTCCTTGGTATGGTATAATCTTTCTCGTTCATCAAGAGATTGGCCCAATGTTGTAGTTCCCTGGTAGTCCTTGGTATGGTATAATTGACCTGATCGAGAACCAGCAGCGGCACATGTTGTAGTTCCCTGGTAGTCCTTGGTATGGTATAATAGGCTACCGAAAAAGTCGCTCAAGGCCTTGCCTTGAGCGACTTTTTTCCTCAAAAAATCGAGAGCTGCTCCCTTCGCAGGGAGATCACAGCGGGATTTTCAACGATGATGTTCCGAAAAGCCATACGCAAACCTCACTTCCTGCAAAACGCCATGCGGGGCTCTTTCTCGACCTTGTGGTACTCGCCCAGCACATCTACGGTGAATTTCTCCAGCTTTTCCAGCGTCTTGATGCCCATGCTCTTGATCTCGTAGCTGTTGTCGTGGGTGCGGCAGGCAACTGCGGCAGTATTGATGCTCGCGCTGGTGTAGTACAGCATTTCCTGCTTCGTCTCATAGGTGTCGGGGAGTGTGCTTTCCTTCTGCGCTTTGGAGAGAGTTAAGCCCTTTTGAGATGTAACGCGTATTAAGTCATTGGGATAGAGTGAAAACAGGAAATCCTCGGCATCCATCTCTTTCCATTCCGCATAAGGCTTTCCGCGAGTACACGCCTTGTTGGGCAGTTCCTTTTTCAGCGTGTCGGCGATGTAAATGGGCACAAAGTAATAGCCATCGTTCTCTACACGGAATACGTCGATACGCACCATGCTGTCGTTGTCCGCCACACCAGCGCCGTTCAGGACGGCGACGTTCAGCGTTGTGGGTTCGCATAGTTTGACCTTGTTGACGACCGGGCCGGGTGTACCATCGCTTTTGGGCTTGTGGAAGGGCGCGGCAAAAGCCTTGGCGGCGTCACCGCCGTGCTTTTTCAACGCCTCCTTCAGCGCCTCGTAGAGAAGGCGGTCGCTCTGCGGCATATAATAGTTGGAAATTTCCCCGGTCTTTGGGTCGAGCTTCAGGCTGGTCAGGGCACGCTTTACAACGACCACGCCGTCGTTCAGCGCCTTGGGGCTTTTGATGGTCTCCTTGTGTGCCGCGCCTGTCACCTTGCGGCGGGGCATACGGGACACAAATAGTTTTCGCACGGGGATGTCGCCGTTTGCGTACACGGGGAAACGCTGCGAAATGACGGCGCGGCGGGGATCATCTCCCAATCGGGCCTCCAACTCCCGGCGAAATTCCGGCCAGGGGTAGGGGAAGTGCTTCAAAACCTCGCCGGTATGCATGGAAACCGCGATGCTGCCGGCCTCTGTCTGTACGTATTTGCATTCCCGCAGCGTAGAATAGCGGCTCAGCTGCTGGATCATGCCGTCTGTTGTGCAGGCCACGACAAGCGCATCCACCGCGTGATGCAGGTCGCCGTTTTCACGTATTTTGGCGATGCCCCAGCGCTTGCGGAGATAGGATGTGATAGCGCCGTTGACTGCGGTGACGTGCTTTTTGCGCCCTGTGGAGAAGTCGGAAAACTCCAAATGGTCGCTGATGTAGTTCAGAAGGAAGCGGGACATGGTTTTCGTGTCCTGCAGGTTGCGCTCCTTGAACCCTTTCTCGTCCTCGGCGGTGATCGTTTCCTTCAAGAGTCGCTGCTTCTTTCGGTAGTCGTGGATGCTGTTTTCCACCCAAACGATGAAATCAGCCCGGCGCTCGCCCTGTAGATATTGCAGCGGGAGGCGGTTGCCCTTGTTGCGGTTTTCCTCCGCTAGTACAAGCACTTTGTTCTTATAGCCGTCATCAAAAGAGATGCTGTAGGGGATGATATGATCCACCTCGGCGTAGTCCGGATCAAAGAGGTGCTTCAGGGAAAGGTGCTTTTGGGAATAGGCGCACTCGCCGTGCTGTTCTTCCCACAGTTTGAATTTCACTAGATCCTGCCCTGTGGGATGTTCTTTGCCGTATTCCGTTCGGATGCGCTCCATGATCCGCTCATTACGGGCGCGGTTTTCATCCATATCCTTTTTCATCTTGCTGCGCTCCGTGAAATCGCGGGCCATTTCCCGCGCCAGCTCGATGTTGATAAAGGTGGGGCTGTTCCCGCGTTCGCGGATGATAGCATTGAGAACCTTCACCGTTTGTGAGATGGCACGCCGCACAACAGGGCTCGTCACATCCGCAAAATCATCCTCCGTGGGGTGGAGAAGGCGTGTCCGCGTTTCGCTGTCATGCCCTTTGAAATCATATCCGGCTGCCGCACAGGCATCGTTGTATTTCAAGCCTTTTTCGAGGAAGGGGATCAGCTTGTCGCAGGCCTTTACGATAGCCCTTTTCGGCCATAAGTGCGCGGCTGGCACTCACGGCGGCAAGCAGCTCACCGTCCTCCTTCGATGTGCTGGACTTGCGGTTGGACTTAAAGCCCCGCCGCTGCGCGATATGCAGGAGGATACGGGCAAAGTCCGCATGAGACACTGCGGTATCCAATGCCTTGACGCGCAGGGTGTAAATATCCTCCAGCTTTCCTTCGAAAAGCGCATCCAGCTCCGCTTGAGAAATGACATTTTCCGCCACAAGGAGGTGGCGGATACGTTCCAGGCGATGCCGGTGGCGGCGCAGACGGCGGCGCATACTTCTGGCCTCCCGCCGCGGAGCGGCGAGAGAAGCGCCTGTTTTGGGCTGCTCGGCGGCATCAAAAATGCGAGAGCCCATATTGATGATGCCAAAGGGCTTGTCCTCTCCGTCCAAAGCAACGACAGCCCAACCTACGGATGTGATGCCGATGTCAAAGCCGATCGCGTATGGATACATAGTATGTCCTCCTCAAACGCCGGATAGAGATAATGCCCCGCGTATGCGGGGCATTAGAGCTCTGCGGTGTACTACCTTATCATAGTAACCTGCATAGTCCTTGGTATGGTATAAGGAAATATCGTCAATATAACATAGTTTTTGACGAATAGCAAGTGCTTTGTATATTATTTTCCGTTATTCTCCGGGGGTCGTCTCCGCGGGGAACTGCCGGCCTGTGTGGTCGATGGTGTAGGGCGCTTCGAGGATCAGCTGGGAGATAGGCACAACGGTGTAGCCATCGTTGATAAGGCAGGTGAGAATGGTGGGCAGTGCCTCCGGCGTGTGCAGCGCGGCGTTGTGGAACAGGACAATGCTCCCCGGCTGCACCCTGGACGTCACCCGCTTGCATATTGTGTCCGCGTCATAGTCCTTCCAGTCGAGGGAGTCCACATCCCACTGTATAGGCTCCATGCCCATGGAGCGGATGGCGGCGATGACGTGGTCATCGTACTCGCCGTAGGGGCAGCGGATCAGCGTGGGCGTTACGCCGGTGACGGCGCTGATGCGCTCGTTACTGGCGGTCACATCGTCAATGATCTGCTGCGCCGTCAGGCTGTTGTAGTGGTCGTGATGGTTGGAGTGGCTCATGACCTCGTGGCCTGCGTCATGGAGTGCCTTCACCGACTCCGGATATTTCTCGGCCCAGTCTCCCACCACGAAGAAGGTGGTTTTCACGTTGTATCGCTCCAAAATGTCGATGAGCGTCTGCGTGTCCTCGTTGCCCCACGGTGATGCAAAAGTGCGGCAGTTCACGGAGAACTGTCGCACTTCTTTATTGTACTTTTATGATAGCATAAATGCGTCCTATCTGCAACAAGACTGGTTTAAAAAAGTGAAAGCTTTTTTGATAGATAATTATGGCCAAAAGCGTTGTAGGACAACCAATTGCCGATATTTGTTTTGTGATTTTAGTCGGGAAACCAAAATTGGTGCGAAAGAAAAATACTCGGGAAATTAGGAACGTTCGGAATTGAAAAATAGTTGGGAATTTAGGAATGAAGCAAAAGCGATTTTAGTCGGGAAAACGGGAATAAAAATGAGAATTTTACTCGGGAAAAGCAGAATAGCCGTAAACGAGTAAAATGCAAAACCGGCCGAAATTTAATCGGGAAAATACGCCATTAAAAGAGAAAAGCAGCCCGACTGGACTGCTTTTCCGAATGGATGCTCACCACGCTTCTGCCAGCAGGAAATCCTGAAGATGCACGATCTTAATGCCGTTTTCGATACCAACATCCATATCATTCAGAGTGACAACATATTTGGGGTAATGGTCTTTGATTTCCATGAGGTTGCCCACCTCACGGTCGGAGCCCTCTGGCAGCTGAACGCATACCTGCACATAGATCCGTTCGTCACGTCGAGTGGCCACAAAGTCGATCTCCTTGGTATCATTCTTACCAATATACACATCGTACCCCCGCCGCTTTAGTTCCAGAAACACGATGTTCTCCATCGCTCCGTCCAGCATCTTGCGGTTATAGCCCAACAGGGCGTATTTCAGCGATACATCCGCAAGGTAGTACTTCTCCTGTGTTTTCAGGATGCTCTTGCCTTGCAAATCATACCTCTCACAGGGATAGATGATGAACGCCTGCTCCAGCCAGCGTAGATAGTTGTAGATGCTCTCCACCGACACCTTGCGATGCTCGCTTTTCAGAAATGTGGAGATCGAGTTGGCGGAGAAGGTCTTACCTACGTTCTCAATGATGAATTTCACCACACGGTCAAAAAGATCCTGCTTATTGATACGGTGACGCTTCACAATATCGCGGGAGACCACGGTGTGATAGATGCCGTTGACGATCTGATAGGCGTTCTGCGCGTCATACTGGCTCAGCGCTATTATGGGAAAGCCGCCAAACCGAATATATTCCTCCAGCAGTTCCTTTTGGGACAGAGTGCTGCCGTCTTTGAAGTCCAGATACTCGCGGAAAGACAGGGTGTAGACGGGGATAGACACATAGCGTCCCGTCAGATAGGTGGAGATCTCGCTGGACATGAGCTTGGAGTTGGAGCCGGTCACGTAGATGTCGGCGTCCGTACCCTCCAGCAGACTGTTGACCGCCCTTTCCCAGCCGGTAATCTCCTGTATCTCATCCAGCAGGAGGTAGCAGTGTCCCTTGCCCGCCATGGCCTCCAGCAGTTCGTCATACAGCTGCTTGGCGGTGATATTTTCGGGAATGTCCATCTCCGTGTACCGCTTGCAGATGATATGGTCCGCAGGCACACCTCGCCGCAGCAGTCCTTCCTCCAGCATTTCAAAGATGGTGGACTTACCGCAGCGGCGGATGCCCGCCAGTATCTTGACCAGTGGCTGGTCGATAAAAGGCTTGATGGCCTCGATATAATTCGGTCTGTTGATCATGCTATCGCCTCCTCGCAGTCACTAGTATACCCAAAATGCTTCCGCTATGCAACAAGTTTTTCAAGTCTATCCTTAAAAACTATTCTGCGCTCTCCGCTTTTTCGCTTTGCTCTACACGGAGCACCATACACTCATCCCTCCAGCAGAGCGCGGCAGCCCTCCGGGAGCAGATAGTCGATCTCCATGCGGTTCCCCTCATAGACGCGCATTTCCCGGATGGCGGCGGCGACTGTGGGGCGATCCAGCTCCGTCAGATGCCCCAGAGCTAACAGTTCCTTCACCCACGGCAGAGACAGCGGATCGTCCTGCGCTGTGCTGCACAGCTTGTCCAGTTGGGCCTGCAGTGCCTGTTCCTGCGCGTCATAGTCGGCGCGGTAGCGGAGGTAATCCCCTTTGGAGATCAGCGCATCCTGATAGTCCTCATAAGCGCTCTGACGGCGGCGCTGAATGCGCTGCAAGGCAGCTTCCAGCTTTTGCGGCTGATCGATGCCGGAGCGCGGACACTTTGCCGCGCCCTGCTGTGCCAGCTGGTGGAGGTTTTCCACGCTGGCAATGAGTTGGTTCAGATCATCCAGTATCACCTTCGTCAGCGCATCGTGGGCGATATAATGCTTGCTGCACACGGACGCGCCGTAGCGCTTATACGAGCCGCAGGTGTAGAAGGTCTTACCGCCCCAGGTGGTCTTGACCATGGCTCGTCCACAGTCGCCGCACTTAAGAAAGCCCGCAAAGGGGCTGACGTTCTGCTGGAAATTTGGCGTGCGTGCGTTGGTATTCAACAGGGTCTGCACCCGTTGCCATTGTTCCTTTTCGATGATGGGCTGGTGGGTGTCGGACACCACCGTCCATTGAGAGCGATCCTTTCGCTTGGCTTTCCCGTGCATCTGCAAACGGTCATCCCGACCCTGCTCCATATTCCCGATGTACATCTCATTTTGCAGGATGCGGTGGATGGTGGCGTATGTCCAATAGGTGGTGGTTTCCAGCCGGTGGCTGTTGCGGTATTTTTCGCCGGTGAGCCGCTTGTATTCACTGGGGCAGGGGATGCCCTCCTCGTTCAGCTGCTTGGCAATACGGATCTTACCCATTCCATTTTCAAACAGGGTGAAGATGCGCCGTACCACCTCCGCCGCAGGCGGGTCGATAACCAGACGGTTATGGTTTTGCGGATCCTTACAGTAGCCGTAGCTGGCGAATGCCCCGATAAACTCTCCTCGTTGCTGCTTGGCGTGGAGGGAGCTTTTGACCTTCTGGGAAATGTCACGGGCATACTGGGTGTTGAACAGGTTCTTCAGCGGCATCATCATGTCGTAAGCGCCGCAGGCGCTGTCGATGTTGTCTGTGACGGCGATGAACCGCACGCCGTGCTCCGGCAGCCAGCGCTCCAGATAGCGGCCTGTTTCGATGTAGTCACGGCCGAAACGGGACAGATCCTTTACCAGTACGCAGCGGATGTGCCCGCTTTCCATGTCCCGCAGCATCCGCTGAAAGGCGGGGCGCTGGAAATTCGTGCCGGTATAGCCGTCGTCGGCATAGCATTCTGCCATTACCAACTCAGGATGATTTTCGATATACTCCTCCAGCAGCTTCCGCTGGTTTCCGATGGAGTCACTCTCCATCCGGTCTCCGTCCTCCCGGGACAGGCGGCAGTACAGCGCAGTGGGCAGTGGTCGCTTCTCCATATGCTCCCTCCTTTCCGTAGACTGCCCGCAGCCATTAAGCCGCCTGCGTATGGGCGCGGATCAACTCCAGCAGCAACGTCTCAGCTGTCTGCTGGCCAAGGAAATTCCGGGTGACGGTGATCGTCGGGGCGGGTGCTTGCTGAGTGGTTGGCATAAACAGACCTCCTCTTTGAGAATAGTCCATCGTATGCGCGTTACGGAAACCGTATGTTTGTGGGCTGGACATATCCCGCTCGGTCCGAGGTGGCCAGCAGCCGGCGTGAGTTCCGCTTCGCCAACGCCTACGGCAGAGTCATCACAGAATACGTTGCGGCGGGGCAAAACGTATGTTATACTTACTGTGCGGGCGTTCCCGCAATAGGAGGGTTTATGAGGAAAATTACTTGTCTTATCTTGACCCTGGCACTGGTGCTGCTGTGCGGCTGCAGCGGCGGAGACAACGGCAGTGACAACGTACAGGATAGCGGAAACACACAGCAGACGGAGGAGTTTGTCATTACGCCCATGGCCTCCGGGCTGGAGCTGACACCATATAGCTGCGCGGATTTCTCCATGAGCATCCCGGAGGGCTGGACGGTGGAGGCTGCCACGTCCAACGCGGGGATGTACCACGCCCTGCGGGCTTATGACCCCGCGTGCAGCGTAAATCAAATTTTGTATATCCTGAAGGCAGAGCCGCTGTTTGTGGATGACTTTCTGAAGCAGAATTACACCTACTGGAATGCGGCTTACGCGGCGTATCCCGTGATGGCGGAGGAGTCCGTGAAGGACTACTTTGAGGTGCTGCCGCAGTATATGGCGGCGGTGGCGGAAGAACCGTTTTACCGCGACCTCAGCCTCCCACAGTATGAGAATTTCACGGTGACGGAGACCTTTGACGCCACCGGCTCTTTGGGCGGAACAGCCGGCGTGCTGCGTGCGGAGTTCACGCAGGACGGCATCAAGGCGGAGGGTATGTGTTCCGTGGAGCTTGTGCCCTTCCCCATCCCCGGCCTTGGCGGGTACTATATGGCGTACAGCACAACCATCGTTTCCGCTGAAAAAGGAATGTTCCAGAATTGGGAGGACATCCTGACCCGGAGCTTGGGCAGCCTGGACTACTCCGGCAGCTACACCTCCTCCGCCATGGCGCAGAGCGACGCGGCCATGCAGCAGTCCCAGCAGCTGAGCCAGTCCGCCAACGAGATGCAGGATGCCATCATGTCCTCGTGGGAAAGCCGGAACACCAGTCAGGACATCATCAGCCAGAAGCAGAGCGACGCCACCATGGGCTTTGAGCGGGTGATGGACACGGAGACCGGCGAGATCTATCAGACGGACAACGGCTTTACCGATTGGTATGACGGAGAGCGGTATACATCTATCACGGACGACCAATACACGGAGGCTGTTGTGGGGCGGTTCTCTTGGAAGTAAAAGGATGCTCTCACATACGCTGACGGCATCGGATGGCATCGGCACACCTGAAAGAAAGAAGCGCTCCCGCGAGGTCGATCCTCGCAGGAGCGCTTTTCCTATACCAGCAGCCTTAAAGCCGAAGCTCTTAGTGGAGAGCTTGGCGGCGCAAAATAAGCTCAAAGGATATGCACACGCTCGTCAAAGGGCTTTTTGGGCTTCTGTGTGACTTTGTCCACCGGCTTGCCGAAGGGAATAATGGTGCGCGGGCGTTCCTCCTCCGGGATATGCAGGAGCTGCCGTACCCTTTCGGCATTGCCCTCGAACTTCATCATGCCGTCCATCCATACGCCGGCATATCCGGACGCGGTGATCGCCAGCATGACGTTCTCTGTGGCGGCGGCGTAGTCCTCGGTCTCAAACTGAAGATCATGGTCGCCGCCATGAACACATTTCGAGGCAGCCACAATAATGACAGGCGCGGTTATTACCGCTTTCGTCGGGAACACCTCTGCCAGCGCATGGCGCAGCGTCTCATCCTTGACGGCGTAGAACGTGGTCGTCTGCAAATTGTAGCCGGATGGGGCGCGAATGCCCGCGTCCAAAATGCGCCGCAGATCCTCCTGCGGTATATCGGTCTTTTCAAACTCACCGCGATAGCTGCCGCGATTTTTAATGACATCAAAGAACTCCATAATGAACCTCCTTGCTTCTGTTGGGCAAAGATGTATTTGCCAATTTGATTATATCATCCCGGCGGACCGCTTGCAACTGCACAAGCACCGGCAGACGCGGCCTTATCGACGAGACGCGGAGGACCGCTGCGGAGCTTTCTTCCCGGTATATCAACGACCTGAACTGCCGCACTTTTGCATCACCCCACGCCGCGTCAAAGCTGATGGCGCAGACCTTCTGCGTCCGCTCCACGGAGTAGATCGGCAGCTGCCGCGTGGTGGCGGCGGTGCTGACGAAGGCCGGATAATTGACGGCGTAAAAGATGGCGGCGGCGGCCAGCAGCGCCGCGCTGCCGATGACATACCACCGCCGCAGCAGGAAGATCTTGACATTTTTCATACTCATGTGCCCCTTTCTGTTTTGACCTATCTTATGCCCGCCGGGCCGCGAAAAATGCCCCTGGGATAGGCGGCGGAGTGGGAAGGGAGGGCGGACAAAAAGCGGGAGGGCCTGCGCCCTCCCGCTTCGATCATTATGTCTTATTCCTCGGCGGCAGGGGACTGGGATGCCGTCTTTACCACGCTGGTGGCGGTGAGGAGGCTACCCTGTCCCTCGTTAAAGCGCACCGTCACCGTGTCGCCGGTGTTCAGGATCACCGCCTCCGGCTGCACCGCCGCGGAGATGGTGTAGTACACCTCGCCGCCCCGCAGACGCAGATAGAACACGGTGTTGCCGCTGACCACCGCCGAGCGCAGGTCGTCAATGACGCCGGTGATCTCGCCGCTGGCCGTCTCCGGCAGGGAGCTGTCGCCGCTGTCGATCAGGTCATTGTGCAGCAGCATCTGCCGGTAGTTGCTCTCGCACTCCGCCACCGTGCCGCCGGTGGCCACGATCTGATACTGGCCCACGTTGACCATGGCGTACATCTTCACCAGCGCCGCGTCATCCTTCAGTGCCATGAAATAGGTGGGCTGCTGGGCGATGTTCAGCAGCAGGGGGAACGTGGCCTTGTACTTCATCTGCTGCACCTGACCCTCGGCGCTGTCCATGGCGGAGTACTCCTTCGCGCCGGCGATCTGGTAGAACCGGGTCTCCTTCGTCCTCTGGTTGGACAGGATGAAGCCGATGTTGGACTCGTCGGACACCACCGAGGTAACGCCGGTGTACATATACACGTCGTCGTCGATGGCGATATAGTTGTAGCCCTCCGTGGTGATGGTCACGCCCCGCTGGCCGAAGATGGAGTTGAGAAAGCCGTTGATATACGCGCCGTGGTAGTCGTACTGATCCATGATCAGCTCTGCCGTGAACACGTGATCCACCCAGCTTGGCACGTCGCCGGTCTTATAGTAGGCCGTCTCGCCGGTGACGGCGTTCACCAGCACCGCGCCGATGATGTCCCGCCCGCCGAACAGGCCGATGGTGTGGCTCAAACGTGGGCAGACCCACCAGGGGTCGCCGTTCTCGTCGACCTCAAAGGCCGGGTCGTCGAACATATAGGTGGGGTAGTGAAAGCGCAGGTGGCGGTTCAGATTGCGGCTGAAATGCTCTGCTGTGGTGTAGCGGATGCCCTCGTCCAAACGCACCATCTCCACGTTCTGCGTCACCATGTCGATGAGCAGGTAGGCGGGCAATCCCTCGCTGCGGTTGTTCAGCCACTTGATGATGTCGCCGTACCGCAGGGGCGTCACCCGGACGGGGCGGCCCTGATAGTTGATCTGGGTGTAGTCGTCCGCCACCTCGAACTGGGACACCATATCCGCCAGCTCTCCCAGCTTGCGGTTGCCCAGCTTCATGGCCGACTCCGCGTCCAGCATGGGGATCTGATCGTAGCTGATCTCCTCTACCTCGGCGGCGAAGTCGCCGTCCTCCACCGTCAGCAGGTCGCGGTACGCGCCGGCCCGGAACAGCTGCCAGCCCGCGATGCTGCCCACCAGCGCCGTGGCCGCCAGGGCGATAGCCACGATCAGCGGCACGGCGCACTGCTTTTTCAGAAAGCCGAAGTAGCCCTTCGCGCCCGTACCCTGAAACCCGGAGGTCAGCACGGCGCAGCCGCCGTATACGGCGCAGACCAGCAGCACGAAGATATAAAATTCCTCGCTCTTGAGGTTGATGGGCGGCAGCACCACATAGTAGTACACCGCCGCGAACACCAGCGTAACCGCGATGTTCAGCAGCGTGCGGCCCAGCGGCGTGCCCACCGCCTTCCGCTCCCGGGGCTGGCGGGGCTCACGGCTGCGGCCAAAGCCCTGAAAGTTGGGGTCGTTCCAGTTTGTATTCATATAACGCTCCTTTCTCCACGTCAAAAAGTCGTATATGCAGTATACCCTAAAAACGCCGCCATGTAAAGAGGGCCTCCCGGAAACGGGAGGCCCTTGCTTATTACATCTTCTCCGGCGCGGAGCAGCCGATGAGCGTCATGCCGTTTTTCAGCACGGCGCGGGCGGTATCCGCCAGCTTCAGCCGGGCCAGCAGCACGTTCTCCGCCTCGCCCTTGATGCGGCAGGCGTTGTAGAACTTGTGGAACGCGGCGGCCAGGTCACTGAGATAGCGGTTGATGAAGCTGGGATCGTAGTCCCGTGCGGCCAGCACCACCACCGCCGGGTACTGCGCCAGCTGCTTGATAAGGGCCTTCTCCTCCTCGCCGTTCAGCACGGACAGATCGGCCTCCGCGGCACGGGGCACGGAGTAGCCCTCGGCGGCCAAATTCTTCAGCAGCGTGCAGATGCGGGCGTAGGCGTACTGGACGTAGTACACCGGGTTCTCGCTGTCCTCCCGGACGGCCAGGCCCAGGTCGAACTCCATCTGCGTCTCCGGCTTGGCGTTGAAGAACCAGCGGCAGGCGTCCACGGGGATCTCGTCCAGCAGGTCGGTCAGGCTGATGGCCTTGCCGGTGCGCTTGGACATACGCACCACCTCACCGTCCCGCACCAGCTTCACCAGCTGCATCAGCACGATGTCCAGCCGGTGCTCGCCGTCCAGACCCAGCGCGTCCATCGCGCCCTTCAGCCGGGCCACGTGACCGTGGTGGTCCGCGCCCCAGATGTTGATGACCTTGTCAAAGCCGCGCACGGCGAATTTGTTCCGATGGTAGGCGATGTCCGCCGCGAAGTAGGTGTAGAACCCGTTGGCCCGGCGCAGCACGTCGTCCTTCAGGCCCAGCTTTTCGATGGCCTCGTCGCTCTTGCCCTCCTGACGCAGCTTGGCGGCCAAAATGTCGGAGGTCTTGAGCCACAGCGCGCCGTCCTTTTCATAGGTATAGCCCTTCTCCGTCAGCGCCGCCACGCTGTCGGCCACATAGCCGCTGTCGTGGAGGCTGGACTCGAAGAACCACTGGTCGTACTGGATGCCGTAGCGGGCCAGGTCGGTCTTCATCTTGGGGATATTCACGCTGAGACCGAACTGGGCCAGCGCGTCGTGGCGGGTCTTTTCGTCGCAGTCCAGGTACTTGTCACCCTCTTTTTCATAGAACGCCTGGGCCAGCTCTCGGATGTCGTCGCCGTGGTAGCCGTCCTCCGGGAACTCCACCGCGTTCTCGCCCTTGATGAGCTGGAAGTACCGCGCCTCCAGGCTCTTGGCGAACTTCTCGATCTGATTGCCCGCGTCGTTGACGTAGAACTCCCGCCACACGTCCGCGCCGGACTTCTGCAATACGCTGGCCAGCGTATCGCCCAGCACGCCGCCACGGGCGTTGCCCATGTGCATCGGCCCGGTGGGGTTGGCGGACACGAACTCCACCATGTATTTCTTCCCGGCCAGCGTGTCGTTCTCGCCGTACTTCTCGCCCTCGGCCTCGATGGCGGACACTGTGTCGGCAAACCACTTGCCGCCCAGCCGGAAGTTCAGAAAGCCCGGGCCGGCCAGCTCCACGGACGTGAAATAGCTGCCCTCCAGCGCCATGGCATCCATCAGCGTCTGCGCCACCTGACGGGGGTTCATCCGCATGGCCTTGGCCGCCGCCAAGCAGAACGTGGTGGTGTAGTCGCCGTTGGCCGTATCCTTGGGGATCTCCACGGCGGGGATCGTCTCGATGCCGCCGGGCAGCGTGCCCGCCGCCACACAGGCGCGGTAAGCGTCCTGCGTCAGCTGCCGTACCTGTTCCTTGGCGCTTTCGATCATGTTCATATCAGTTGTTCTCCTCTTTCGTCAAAGTCAGCTCTAGGTGCAGCTCGGACATGGGCTGCGTCCCCAGGAACAATGTATACCGTAATGTGATCCGTCCCGTGCCTTTTCGGGGCAGATGCCAGCCCGCCTCGTGGGTCTGTACCCGCAGCGTCAGCGCCCCGCCGTCGCCGCCGGCGATCTGCGTCACCGTCTCCGCCTTGGGGTCTAACAGCAGCCCATAGCCGCCGTCCTGACTCTCGGTGATGACCACCGCCCGATGCCGGGCGTTCTCCAGCCGTATCTCCGACGCCACGCCGCTGCCGTCCAGCTCATTCTGCGCCGTATACCGCAGCCGGTGGCCGTATTCCGTCTTTCCTATCTGTCCCACGCCCCGGAACGTCAGCTCATCCTGCCCTCCGGCGAATAAGCTCCCGCTCCGTGCCAGGACGTGTACCTTTCCCTCCACGGCTCAGTACCTCTCGATGTCTACCAGCCCCACCGCGTCCTTCCCGATGGGACGGCAGAGGAATTGCCCCGCCAGCGCGGCGAAGTCCGCCGGGCTGTCGCTGGCGTACAGCGTGGTCTCGCCCTGCGGCCTCTGCGCCAGCATATCCCTGGCCTCCAGCTCGCCGCGCAGCGCACGGGCGGCCTCCGCCCCGGCGTTGATCAGCGCCACCTCCGGGCCCATGATCTCCCCGATGATCTCCATCAGCAGGGGATAGTGGGTGCAGCCCAGCATCAGCGTGTCGATGCCCGTCTCCTTCAGCGGCGTCAGGTATTCCCGTGCCACCGTCTCGATGACCGCGTCGCCGGGGCGGAAGCGCCCGTTCTCCACCAGCGGCACGAACAGCGGGCACGCCTTGGCGTACACCTGAATGGCGCGGTCCATCGCGCCCAGCGTCCGCTCGTATGCCCCGGAGCGCACCGAGGCCGCCGTGGCGATGAGCCCTACCTTCTTGTTCCGGGTGGCTTTGACCGCCGCCGCGCAGGTGGGCGTCACCACGCCCAAAATGGGCAGGTCATTCTCTGATGCCAGCGTGGGCAGCGCCGTGGTGGACACCGTGCCGCAGGCCACCAGCAGCGCCTTGATGTCGAAGCTCCGCAAAAACCGCACGTCCTGGCGGGCGAACCGCAGCAGGATCTCCGGCGATTTGCCGCCGTAGGGTACACGGGACGTGTCCCCGAAGTATATAATGTTCTCAGAGGGGAGGATGCTCTGTATCTCCCGCACGGCGGTCAATCCGCCCTGCCCAGAGTCGAACACCCCGACGGGTCGCTGATCCATGCAAACGTACCTCCCGGCCCGGTATTTACTCTTAACTCATATATTCTACTATGAACTCACCGCTGACACAAGCAAAAATTTGGCGCGGCTTCCCACTTTTTTCTGTGGCAATTCCAATGCACTGGTGCTATAATACATCCCAAGCAGTAATTTGCCCACATGGAGGTGGTCTTATGGAGCTTCACATGACGGAAAAGCAGTTCCGGCGTCTGCTGGATCTGGTATATATCGGCAACTGGGTGCTGAACTCCACCCGGGGGGACGACCGCATCAAGGAATACGACCAGGTGGAGAGCCTGGTATTCTCCCACTGTCTCGACCACGGCATGACGCCGCTGACGGAGCTGTATCAGGGCGAGCTGATCCCCTCCCGTGCCTTTGCCGACGGCGGCATCCACGAGGCCATCATGGCCTATGAGGATGCCACGTTCTTCGAGATACTGGCCCAGGAGCTGGCCCTCCGTGACCTGGACGACCCGCCCATCACCCCGGAGAACTACGACGAGATCATGGAGCGGATGGAGGTCTACTTAGGCGAATTTGAGCAGCACGGCACGGACAACATCACCGTGGACATAGACGAATAAGCGAAAATAACGCAGCCGAAGGGGGCAATTTGGGTGAAACGTCCGAATTGTCCCCTCTTTATGGCTGGGTATATTGACAGACCGGGGGCATATCTGTATAATATAAGCAATTCTACTTCAACAGGGGGTTCTATCAAAGGATGGACACAGCCGGCAGCGACTCTTGCCCTGAACGAAATCAGAATAGTGTACGGATATGAGACATGACCTGTGCGCGCTGCACACAGGCCGTGTCTTTTGCGCTTTTTACCGGGGAGGTAAAAAGCAGGAAAGGAGTTTTGTACTTTGGAAACCTCAATAGGTTGGTTATTGCTTTTGCAGGTGGTGCTGATCCTGCTCAACGCCGTGTTTGCCTGCGCCGAGATCGCCGTGCTGTCGGTGAACGAGGTGAAGCTGAACAAGCTGTGCGCCGAGGGCAACCGCAAGGCCAAGCGCCTCAGTAAGCTGACGGCTCAGCCCGCCCGCTTTCTGTCCACCATCCAGGTGGCCATCACGCTGGCCGGCTTCCTGGGCAGCGCCTTCGCCTCGGAGAACTTCTCCGACGGGCTGGCGGATTGGCTCATCAGCCTGGGCGTGGGGATTCCCCGCGGCACGCTGGACACCATCTGCGTCGTGATCATCACGCTGATTTTGTCCTACTTCACCCTGATCTTCGGTGAGCTTGTGCCCAAGCGCATCGCCATGAAGAAGTCCGAGCAGGTGGCCCTGGGCATCTCCGGGCTGGTGACGGTGATCTCCAAGCTGTTTGCGCCCATCGTGTCGCTGCTGAGTGTGTCCACCAACGGTGTGCTGCGCCTCATCGGCATCGACCCCAACGAGGAGGAGGAGCAGCTGGGCGAGGAGGACATCCGCATGATGGTGGATGCCAGCAGTGAGCACGGCGGCATCGACCACGAGGAGAAGGAGTTCATCCAAAACGTATTTGAGTTCGACGACCTGACCGCCGAGGAGATCGCCACCCACCGCACCGATGTGGACCTGCTGTGGATGGACGAGACCATGGACGAGTGGGCGGAGACCATCCACGGCACGCGGCACAACCGCTACCCCATCTGCGAGGACAGCGCCGACAACGTGGTGGGCATCCTGAACGCCAAGGAGTATTTCCGCCTGGCGGACAAGAGCCGTGACAGCGTCATGCGCTCCGCCGTCCGCGCACCCTATTTCGTGCCCGAGACCATCAAGGCCGATGCCCTGTTCCGCAACATGAAGCGCACGGGCAACCCCCTGGCCGTGGTGCTGGACGAGTACGGCGGCATGGTGGGCATCGTCACGCTGAACGACCTGGTGGAGGAGCTGGTGGGCGACCTGGGCGACGATGACAGCGGCCCGGTCAGCGAAGACGAGCCCCGTATCGAGAAGCGGGAGGACGGCTCGCTGCTGCTCACCGGCAACGTGGAGCTGGACGACATCGAGGACGCGCTGAACATCCAGCTGGATCAGGAGGAGCACGACACCCTCACCGGCCTGGTGTTCGACGCGCTGGGCGTTATCCCCGACGACGGGGAGCAGGACATCGACCTGGAGACCGAGGGAATGCACATCCACGTCACCTCCATCCGTGAGCACCAGGTGGACCGTGCGGAGGTGCGCCTCCTGCCCAAGCCTGAGCCGGAAACACCGGACGAGGACGACGACTGATACATGACCCATGAATAAGAACATACTCAAGCTGCTGGCGGCGCTGACCATGGTCATCGACCACGCCGGGCTGCTGCTGTTCCCTCAGGTGGCGGTGCTGCGCTGGATCGGGCGCATCTCCTTCCCCCTGTTCGCCTTCTGCGTGGGGGACGGCTGCGCCTATACCCGCAAGCCCCGTGCCTACCTTTTGCGGGTGCTGGGGCTGGGCATCGCCTGCCAGGCGGCGTTCGCGGCGGAGGAGCTGCTGGGCGGCGGTACGCTGCGGGGCTCGCAGGCACTGTACCTGAACATCCTGTTCACCCTGTCGCTGGCCATATTGCTCTGCACCGCGTTCCTGCGCTTACAGCGCCGGCCCAGCGCCCGGAACGCCGCGCTGTTTGCCGCCGCCGTGCTGGCGGTGGCCGGGGCGGACGTGCTGTGCCAGACCGTCACCGCCCGCACCGGCGTGCTGGTCACGTTTGACTACGGCGCGATGGGCGCGTTCCTGCCCCTGTTCGCCGTGGTGAGCCGGGAAAAGCACCAGCGCTTCGCGCTGTTCTCCCTGGGTATGGCCCTCTACTGCCTGACCCAGTGCAGCAATATGCCCTACGTGTGGTGGTCGCTGCTGGCGCTGCCCATCCTGTGGGCCTACGACGGCCAGCCGGGCCGCCGCGGCTGGAAATGGGCGTTCTACGTATTCTACCCCGCCCATTTGGCCCTCCTGTACCTCATCAGCGAGATCATATAAAAAAGAACCGCCCCGGCGGTTCTTTTTTATTTGCCCTCTCCGTCCTCGCTGCGCTCGGCCACCTCTCCCAAAGGGAGAGGCAAAGCTGTCGAAAAAGCCTGTCATTGCGAGCCAGTCCGCAGACTGGCGTGGAAATCCGTCCTCCGCGCCCGCAGGCGCGGAACTCCCCCTCACTCCTCCACCGGCAGCACCAGCCGTGAGCAATACCGCTGCGTGTCGATCTCCCGCCCGGTGTAGGGCGCAACGATGCACAGCACCCGCGGCGGCCCTGCTGGCCTCAGCCCCCGTGCCTTCACCTCCCGGCCCAGCGTCAGCCACGCCGCGTCCACGTTGTCATAGTCGCCGTAATGCAGCACCGACAGCGCCCGGCACTCCGGCAGCGTCACCGCGTCCGGCGGCGCAGCCTCCGGCTTCACCGGCACGCATACGTAAAACGGATAGGGCGTGCCGTCAATATGCCCTCGCAGAAAGTCCTTCCGCTCCTGTATGTTGAAGATCGGCTCATCCGACAGCACGCAGCCGCGGCGGATGCACTCCCCGTAAAAGTCGTACATGGCCGCGACCTTCCCGGCGATGGCGTGCCCCTCACAGCGCCGCGCACAGAATGTCACCGCGGGCAGCGTTATCAGCTGCACGGACATCCCCTCCGCGCCGCCCGCCCGCAGCCGCAGCTCCTCCACGCTGCACTGCAAATCATGCAGCCGCGCCTCCAGCGCCGTCAGCAGCTCTGCGGTGTCGCCGCCGTGTGCGAAATACGCCGCGATGGCCTCCACGCCCAGCCCCATGGCCTTGAATTTCTCGATTTGCAGCACCCGCGCCACGTTGTGGTTGTCGTAGTACCGCCGCCCGCTGTCCGGCGCGGTGTAGGCCGGCGTCACCAGCCCCTTTTCCTCCATCCGCAGCAGCGTGCTGCGGGACAGTCCGCAGGCCCGCGCCGCCTCCGCGATTTGAAACAGCTTTTTTGTGCAATTTGCCACGATTTTTTTCCTCCTGACCACTTGCTTCGTTCACGGGTGAACGGAGTATAATGCCATTATACGGAAATTCCCCCCACCCTGTCAATAGGGGACGCACCCCCTTGCACCCACCCGTAGGGGGCTATGCCCACGCCGCGAAGCAAGTACCCTTGGGGTGCATCGCCCCGCCGCCCAACTGGTGTGGGAATCCGTACCCCCAAACCCCCATCACAACCAACCCCGGCGTATATACGCCGCAGCCTTCGGCCCGCCGAAGGCTGATGAACCTTGAAGAGGAGCGTGTCACGAAATGACGTGGAAGAAACGGATCATAAGTATAGCGCTGTGCCTGTGTGCCCTGCTGTGCGCGGCCAGCGTGCGAGCCGAAGCGGCGGACGAGCATAGCCACCCCATCTGCGGCGCTTCTCACAAGAACGTTGGCGACCACACGTCCAGCACGTGCTCCAATGTCACCTGGCAAGCCTGGGACGGCACGGACACTATTTGCTACGGCTTCTTCAACGATTCTAACGTGAAGTACCTCTACCTCTCGCGGGATGTTGAAATGTCAGATAAGCGGACCGACACCATAGTTCCCGAAGACAAGACCCTTTACCTCTGTCTGAACGGCCATTCTCTTACGAGAAAAGCAAGTGGCTATACAATCAATGTCTATGGAACACTTGTCCTCTGCGACTGCAACGGCAGCAGGCAGGGGAAGGGCGTTATTTCCCACGGCAAAAAAGATGATGGCAGCCTTTACGGTACTGAAGGCATTTATGTAATAGACAATGCCGTATTTAAAATGTACGGCGGCAAAATCAGCGGCAACAATGGCGGCGTGATCGTAAGCGGCGGCACGTTCACCATGTACGGCGGCGAGATCAGCCACAACACGCGCACAACTAGTAGCGCAGAAGGCGGCGGTGGCGTGTGGGTGAAAGATTATAAATCTTGGAGTAGCGGTCAAACTACTTTGGGCAACTTTGCCATGTACGGCGGCACGATCTGCAATAACGAAATTCAGTCGAGCGTTTTCGGCGGCGGCGGTGTGGGTATGGACAGTGACGGCAGCTTCTATATGGAGAACGGCACGATCACCGGGAATAAATGCAACAACTCCGGCGGTGGCCTGGACATCAGGTGTAAGACCATTACGATAAAAGGCAACAGCACCATCAGCAACAACACCTGCGATGGCTACGGCGGCGGCATATTCATCGGCGGAGACGCGACCGGCTCTATCACCAACTGCACCATCAGCGGCAACAACGCCACGGGCACGAACAGCAAGGGCGGCGGCCTCGCGTTCCAAAACTCAACGTTTACCCTCGAGAAGTGCACCATCATCGACAACAAGACCACGGGCAAGGGCGGCGCTATATGTCTGATGACTGATAATGCGTATGTCACCCTTTCCAGCGGCTTGAACTTCAGCGGCAACCAGGACAACTGCCCAGCGGATAAAAGCGGCAATCTGACCACCGGCACGGCAAACGATGTATTTCTCCACACCGGGGCGTACCTCCGCCTTGCCAGCGACTTTAGTAAGACCTCCACCGCCCCCATCGTCGTGACCACGTACTTTACGCCGAGCGATAACAGCTACCAAAAAATCGCGGTGGACAACCGTACTACCCCCGACCCGACCGATTTCAAGTACGGGACTGACAGCAACAGCGCCATCGGCATCATCGCCAAAACTAATAATGGAAAAGTCGAACTCCTCGCCTGCAAGCACAGTTACAGCCCCCAAAAAGACGAGACTAACCACTGGCAGGAATGCTCCATCTGCAAGGACAAAAAGGATGTAACCGAGCATACCTATTCCAACACGTGGAAAAAGAATAGCACCCAGCACTGGCACGAGTGCGAATGCGGAGCAAAGAGCGGTGAAGCCGACCATGCCTATTCCAACGAGTGGAAGACAGGTGACGGCAAACACTGGCACGAGTGCGAATGCGGACAAAGGAGCGGAGAAGCTGAACACAGCTACTCCACCGCGTGGGATAGAGACGATACAAGCCACTTCCATAAGTGCTCCGTCTGCGACGATAAGACGGATATAGCCATCTGCGTCTACACGGCGAGGGTGACAAGTGGTCATCAGAAGTCCGATGCGACCTGCACAGCCAAGGCGGTGTACTGGAAGTCCTGCGTCTGCGATAGAGAAAGCACGGAGACCTTCGAATCCGGCGAGACGAACCCCAATAATCACACCGGCCAGTTGGGCAATTGGCAGACTAATACCGATGAACACTGGAAAGTGTATAGCTGCTGTCAGACGAAAGTCCAAGAAGGCACGCACAACTGGAACGAAGGCGCAGTGACCACCCCGGCGACCTGCACAGCGGCGGGCGTGAAGACCTATACCTGCGCGGTTTGCAGCGCTACAAAGACAGAGACGATTGATGCCAGCGGCCACACCTGGGGCACAGATTGGGTCAAGGACGACAGCGACAAAGACCATCACTGGCATGAGTGCACAAAGTGCCACGAAAAGAAAGACTTAACGGAGCACGACTGGGACGAAGGCACAGTGACCACCCCAGCGACCTGCACAACACCGGGCGTAAAGACCTTTAGCTGCGGGACTTGCAGCGCTACAAAGACAGAGACGATTGGCGCAAAAGGCCACGATTTTTCTGTACGGCAGTACGGCGAGAACGATCACTGGATGAAGTGCTCCCGCTGCGATGCCACTGACACAAAGGAAGCCCACAGCGGCGGCGAAGCCACTTGCACACAAAAGGCCGTGTGCGAAAAGTGCGGCCAGAAGTATGGCGACCTGAAGGCTCATGATTTCGCAAACGGCCCGTATCAGTATGATGGAGAGCAGCACTGGAAGAAGTGCGCCAACTGCGATGCCACTGACACAAAGGAAGCCCACACTGGCGGCGAAGCCACTTGCACACAAAAGGCCGTGTGCGAAAAGTGCGGCCAGAAGT
>OLSB01000485.1_pt1 | contig 45427 bp, 38 predicted proteins | sample 1672071 | NCBI WGS metagenome assembly OLSB01 (sample SAMEA3136642, study PRJEB25190) | human gut metagenome | biome: human gut; feature: human-associated habitat; material: faeces | place: Austria | collected 2013 | reverse complement strand
CGGGAGAACCGGCTGCGCGGTACAGGAAGGTGACGATCTGTGCACGAGTGCAGCCTTCGTCGATGCCGAAGGTGTCAGCAGTCTTGCCAGTGGTGATCTCTTCCTTAGCTGCCCAGATGATTGCCTTGTAGTAGGGGCTATCTTCCTTAACGTCCTTGAACGGGTTGACAACAGGTGCTACGTAGTTGGGATCAGCTGCGCCGCAGCGGGTGCACTTGCCATCCTTGAAGTCGTGGCCGAGAGCCTTGACGACCTCGCAGCCGGAGAGAACAGTGCCGCAGACAGAGCACTTGGTGCCGGCGGTCATGCCGTCAGCGGTGCAGGTTGCCTCAACAGCAGCCACGTCAACAACAGTGTGCTCCTTCATGGGGATCTCTTTGCCCTTCTCCATGACGATGCCGCACCACTTGCAGACCTTGTCGCCAGTGTAGCCGACTTCGGTGCAGGTTGCTTCCTTAGCGTCCTTCAGCTCAGCAGCTGCCATGTGCTTTACCTGCTTTACAACGTATGCGGGAGCAATGCCAGCTGTAGCGACAGAATCAGCATACTCATAGCCGCCGTCATTGGTTGCCCTGACATTGAGATACTCTTTGCAGACGGAGCACTGGAGCACACTCAGACCATTGTGCTGGCAGGTTGCCTCAACGAGGACTACGACAGTGGGGGTATGTGCCTTAGTAATAGGGGTTTCGTAATGGATAACGTCGTTCTTAGTTGCATTGCACTTTATGTCCTTGCCATTATCATCTTTTCCAACGACGTTGTCGCAAACGTACATGCCAACATAGTGTACGCCATCATCCTTGCAAGTAGCGAGCTTGTCGGGCTTCGCAATAAAGTGATGATCAATCTTGTCGATCTTCTTACCGACTTCCTTGAGCATCCAAACTGCGGGGATGTTGCCATCCTTATCGGCTGCACCGGAAGCGGTGTAGACAATAACATCGCCGGTGTTGCCATCTTTCTGGCAGGTTGCCGCAACAGCTCTGTTGAGATTATCTACTATTTGAAGCCGACCGTCAGCGTTCTTCTGCCAAACAGTCTCGCCCTCATAAATCTTTACGTCGCCGATCTTAGGCATTGCAGTCTCGGTGATATTGAACCACTTCACAGCGGAGAGAACCTCACCGCCGAAGGTCTTGCCGCACTTGGAGCAGAAGTAAGTAGCAGCCTTGCCGTCCTTGTAGCTGCCGTCGCCGCCTTGAGCAGGATCAAAGTATACAGGACGCTTGCCAGGGTCGGTTACAGTGATGTACTTTGCGTGGTCAAGATTCAGATTGGTGCGATCAACTTCGCCACCTTTTGTCTGTACATCGCCGCACTTGGTGCAAGCAACACCCGCCTCTACCTTATTACCGGTAACAGCAATGACCTTGCCATCTGCAACGAGCTTATCGTAACCAGTTGCGCCAGTGCTAATGTAGCCGCCATCTTTCCACTGGTTGTTGAGATTAACGAAATTGTTGTTTTCCACGAGCATAGCAACGTGGGTAGCCTCTACGCCAGCGTATGCCTTGACAACATTCTTGCCGTTGGCATCCTTCTCCATGATGTTAGCAGTTACGGTCTGATAGTCGTGTTCCTCGTCAGCAGTGAACATCTTTGCAACATCAGCAACGCGCTTTGCGTATGCTTCGTCGGACTCGGTCTTGCCCTGCTCTACGAGCTCGGCGAATTTAGTGTAAGAGTCAACAGCAATGGGATTGCCGCACTTCTTGCAGACAGCGTAGCCCCAGCCGTCGTTTTCCTTGCAGGTAGGAGCAACAACAACTTTGAACTCCCAGTCATGAGCGAGCTTGGGGGTTACAACCGGTTCTGAGGTCTTGACACCGCAAACGCTACAATAAGCAACGGTCAGGCCAGCCTGCTCGCAGCTTGCAGTGATGAGCTCCTTGGTAACAGGAGTGTGCTTGTCGCAACGATCAGCCTGTTTCGTGAAAGGAGTAATTACTACAGTGTAGTCATTATACGCTTCACTTGTGGGTGTTACTTTGATGCCGGGCTGCTTTGCAGCGGCATCTGCCTCGATGTTGATGACAGGATCAAGAGTCGCATTGGCTGCCAGTGCAGTGGCAGGAACCAGAGATGCGATCATGAGAACAGCCATCAGCATGCTCAACAGTCTCTTTTTCATTTTCTCTTGTTTACCTCCGTTAAAATAGTGGGTTGAAAAAGTTTTGTCAAATACGCTTGGATACGGGAGAAAACCCACACCAAACATATTTTTCTTGATTATAGCATACGACTTTACATGTTTCAAGTGTTTTTAATAATTTTTTGGGCAACAATTCGGTTACAAAATCGGGGTGAGGCGGTGTGCGACCCCTCAGTCGGCGGAGCCGACAGCTCCCCTTGGCAGGGGAGGCGACCCCTCAGTCAGCGGAGCTGACAGCTCCCCTTGGCAGGGGAGCCAAAGGCGGTCTACTTGGCAGGGGAGGCAAGGGCGGTGGCTTGCGGCGCTGTTCTCTTTGCCTCCCCTGCCAAGGGGAGGTGGGGCAGGCGCAAAGCGCATGGCTCGGTGGGGTCGCGTTTCTTTCAACAACTCCGGTTCGGAACCCCTCAGTCAGCAACCCCTCAGTCGGCGGAGCCGACAGCTCCCCTTGGCAGGGGAGCCAATGGCGGTCTACTTGGCAGGGGAGGCAACCCCCTCAGTCAATGCGGCTTTTTACTGCCGCATCAATATACTCGCACACTCCAAGGAAATTCTTATTCACTTCGCTATTCGGTATGCGCAGAACCGTCAAGCCATAACGCTCAAGAGCAGCAGTGCGTTCGGCATCTCTTGCCTGCGCTTCCGGCTCGTAGTGCTGCGAGCCGTCAAGCTCTATCACGAGTTTCGCCTTGGAGCAATAAAAATCGACAACATAGTTAGCTATTACCCTTTGACGATAGAATTTCACATCATACAGGCGCAAGAACTCAAACCAAAGTTTTCGCTCTTCCTTTGTCATGTTTTTTCGGAGCGCTCTTGCTGTGGAAGTAAGGCGTTTATTATGTTTGTAGTCCATGTGTGATGCTCCTTTCTATGCGAACTATCTCTCGACGCCCCAGTTGATTTGGAACCCCTCAGTTGGCGGAGCCGACAGCTCCCCTTGACAGGGGAGCCAACCCCTCAGTCGGCAACCCCTCAGTCGGCGGAGCCAACAGCTCCCCTTGGCAGGGGAGCCAACCCCTCAGTCGGCGGAGCCGACAGCTCCCCTTGACAGGGGAGCCAACCCCTCAGTCGGCGGAGCCGACAGCTCCCCTTGGCAGGGGAGCCAAAGGCGATGGCTTGCGGCAGGGGAGGCAACCCCTCCGGTTCGCAAGCGAACCACCTCCCCTTGACAGGGGAGGCAAGGACAGTTCCCCTTGACAGGGGGGCAATGACAAGGAGCTACTTCCTCCATGTTTCGGGGGCGAAGAGGACGAGCATGGGGAAGATCTCGAGGCGGCCGAGGAACATGTCGAAGCACAGGACTGCCTTACTTATTATATTAAGCCCGGAAACGCCCATGGTGAAGGTGTTCGAGTCGATGCCGTAGCCGACGTTGCTGAGGCTCGAGATCGCCGCAAGCATGCCGTCACCGATGCTCAGGCCGTTTATCGACAGCACCACGGCAGTCAAAATGACCGCCATGAAATACGCAATGGCAAAGCTTTCGACCGCGGAGACCGTGTCCTCCTCGACGATCTCGCCGTCAAGGTGGATAAGGTGCACGGAGTTCGGCGTGACGGTGCGCGCAATGGCGCGGTAGGTGCTCTTGCAGAGGATCATCACGCGCGACAGCTTCATGCCGCCGCCCGTCGAGCCGGACATGGGGCCGGTTATCATCAAAACGGTCAGCATAGCCAAAACAAAGGGCGACCAGAAGCTTGCGTCGATCGACACATAGCAGGTCGTGCTGATGATGGAAATGGCCTGGAACAGAGTGTGGTGGACGCCGTCGGCGACGGACGTGAATTTCGAGGCAGTGTCGATGCCCATGAGCAGCGCAACGCCCAGGACGACGATGACAAAGGTACGCAGCTCGCGGCTGCGGCGGATGCGCAGAAATTCGCGCGCAAGGACGCAGTAAAACAGGCTGAAGCTCATGCTGCACAGGGTCATGAAAATGAGCGTCACGTTCTGCGCATAAGCGCCGTAGGACGCCATACTGTCGTTGCGGACGCAGAAGCCGCCGGTCGACACCGTGCTGAGCGATATGTTCACAGAGTCGAACAGCGGTATGCCCCCCAGAAGCAGCAGGACGATCTGCACGACGGTCATTGCTATATATATCTCATACAGCAGCTTTGCCGACTTCTGCATGCGCGGCACAAGCTTTGCCGCCATAGGCCCCGGGAACTCCGCGCGCAGCAGGAACATCGAGCCGCCCTCGCGCGCGACCGGCGCTATCGCAAGCAGAAAAACCAGCACGCCCATGCCGCCGATCCAGTTGGTGATGCTGCGCCAGAGCAGTATCGCCCGGGGCGCGGCCTCGACATCGTCGATGATCGTCGCGCCCGTGGTGGAGAAGCCGGATATCGTCTCGAACACGGCGTCGGACACGCTGCCGATCACGCCCGAGGCGTAAAACGGGATCGCTCCGAACAGCGATATGATGATCCACGCCAGGGCGACGGTCACAAAGCCGTCGCGCGCGCCGAGCGGGCGATCCTTGCTCTTTATCAGGCCGCAGGGCACTCCGACCGCGAGCACCGCCGCGATCGCCGCGGCAAAGCCGCGCAGCGCAGACGCGTCGCCGTCGGCGAGCGTAAGCAGCAGCGGAGGCAGCATGAACGCCGCCTCGATGCACAATATGACGCCTATCGTTTTTCTTATCGTTCCAATATTCATTACGCAAATATGTCGTTGAGGTCAAGGATCTCGCGTCCGGCGGTCGTGACGATGACAACCGTATCGCCGGCCGAGAGCGTGTCCCGGCCGCCGGGGATGATGATCTTGCCCATGTGGTTTATGCAAACGATCAGTATGCCGGGCTTGAGCCGGATATCGACCAGGCGCTCGTGCAGGTGCTCGGTCGCGTCGGTCACGGCAAACTCCAGCGCCTCCGCGCTGCCGTCGGCGAGGCGGTGGATCGTGAGCACCGCACTGCCGCCGGTGTTCTCCATCGCACGGACATAGCGGATGATGGCATAGGTGCTCAGGCTTTTCGGGCTTATCAGGCTGTCCGCGCCGCGGTCGCCGAGGATCTCGCCGTATTCGAGTCGGTTTATCTTCGTCAAAAGCTGCGGAACGCCCATCTTGCGCGCAAACATGCCGATGATGATGTTCTCCTCGTCCATGTTCGTCAGCGGCAGGACAGCGTCCATCTGGCGGATGTTGTGCGTCCTGAGCACCGCCTGACTCGAGCCGTCCGAGCAGATGACGCTCACCTCGGGGTACTTTTCGGCGAGGTACTCGCACCGCGCGCGCTTCATCTCAATCAGCTTTATGCTTGTGCCGGTTTTTATCAGCATCGGAGCGAGGTATTCGGCGATCCTGCCGCCGCCGACGATGAGCACGTTTTTGCTTTTTTTGCTGCGCAGCTTCAGCTCGTGCGTAAGCTCGACGAGCGACGATGCCGGCGCGGTGACGTATATTTTATCGCCCTTGCGCAGAACAAAGCTGCCGTCGGGGATAAAGACCTTTTCCTCGCGCAGAACCGCACAGATGAGGACATGCACCCGTATTTTCCGACGCAGATCGGCAAGCTGAAGCCCGTCAAGCGGGCTGCCGTCGGCAATGAAAAGCTCGACTATCTCGGCCTTGCCCTCGGCAAAGGTATCGCGCTTTATGAAGGCCGGGATCTGCAGCAGACGGTAGATCTCCTTGGCGGCCAGAAGCTCGGGGTTTATGGTCATGGACAGGCCCAGCTCCGACTTGAGGACGTAAAGCTGCTCGGTATACTCAAGATTGCGCACGCGCGCGATGGTGTTTTTGCAGCCGAGCTTTCGCGCTACGATGCACGCGAGCATGTTCAGCTCGTCCTGCGCCGTGACGGCGATGAGCAGGTCGCTCTCGTCAACGTTTGCCTCGCGCTGGACGGATATCGCAGCGCCGTTGCCGCAAAGGGTCATGACGTCAAGCGTATCGGACAGGAGCTTTACCTTTTCCTTATCTATATCGACCACGGTTATATCGTGGTTCTCGTTGGCCAGCTCCTCGGCAAGCGAATAGCCTATCTTGCCTGCGCCGACTATTACGATCTTCATTTTTCAGATCCTCTCATCTATTTTGAAAAATCCAGTACCGTATATATTAACACATTATTTACACCGTAGCAACACCGCGGCGCACCCAGTCAACGGTGTAATCGGCAAATTTGCGAGTTGCCGGGCTGTTGCGGCTCGTTTCGGTTATTGCGAGGCCGATAACGCGCTTCGAGGGCGGAACAAGCTCTTTTACAACAACGTCGTCGTGCCGGCCGGTCAGCAGAAGCTCGGGCATGATGGATATGCCCAGTCCCTTTTCGACCATCGCGATTATGGCGTAGTCGTCTTTGGTAGAAAAGCGGATATTCGGCTTTATCCCGGCTGCGGCGAGCGCGCGGTTTGCGTCGTGGTTTGATTCTTCCAGCAGGGTTATGAACGCCTCGGTCTCGCACTCAACGAGCGGGAACTTGGGGTAGGACTCGAATTTATGCCCGTGCGGCAGAATGGCGAGCAGTCTGTCCTCCATCAGCGGTATGCACTCGCACTTGAGCTGAGTCGGAACGTTGACGAAGCCGAGGTCAACGCTGCCCTCGTCGATCCAGCGCTCAACATCGTAATAGTCGCCGTTTAAAAGCTTGAGATCGACGTTCGGGTAATCGTGCTGAAATTCTTTTATTACGCCCGGCAGCCAGTGAACCGCAACGGAGGTGAATGCGCCTATGCGCACCGTGCCGGAATCAAGGCCGCGGATGGCAGAGGCCGTCTGCCTAAGCTGCTCTTCATAGTTGAGCATTCCGCGCACCGACGGCATTATGCGCTCTCCGTCGGCGGTGAGCTTAACTCCGGCGCGCGAGCGGGTTATGACCGAAAAGCCAAGCTCGGCCTCCAAATTATTAATAGTATGGCTGACTGCCGACTGCGTACATCCGAGGGCGTCGGCCGCTCTTGTAAGGCTGCCCAACTCCACCACTTTCTCGAGAGTTTCGTATTTTGAAATGCTCATATTGCTCCTCCAGGGAATTTACATGAATTTTATTCATGTTAGCATGAAAATAATTAGGTATGGTAATAATATACCGCGTTTTTTCTGAAAATCAAGTAATTTCGATAATATTTCGCCTTGCAATGCACTTTTTGTGTGACTATAATTCAAACATCGTTTAAAAATGATTGGAGAGAGAAACATGACAGGTAATATTATTTGCATCCTGATCGCCATTGTGGTCTACCTTGTCGGTATGGTCGCCATCGGCGTTTACTATTCCAAGGGGCAGTCCGACGCACACGAGTTTTACCTCGGCGGCCGCAAGCTCGGCCCTATCGTGACGGCGCTTTCCACCGAAGCTTCGGACATGAGCGCATATCTGCTCATGGGCGTTCCCGGACTGGCGTTCTTCTGCGGCATCGCGGAAGCGAGCTGGACGGCTATCGGCCTTGCGCTTGGCACCTATCTCAACTGGCTGTTCGTTGCAAAGCGCCTGCGCCGCTACTCGGTGCGGCTGGGCGCGCTGACTCTGCCCGAGTACATATCCCGCCGCTTCTACGATAACACCAAGCTCATTGAGCTTATAGGTGCCATAACCATCATCGTTTTCTACGTTCCCTACACAGCTTCCGGCTTCTCGGCCTGCGGCAAGCTTTTCGGAACTCTGTTCGGATATGACTACGTTCCCACCATGATAATAAGCGCTGCCGTAATCGTAGCATACACCGCATGCGGCGGCTTCAAGGCAGCATCGGTAACGAGCCTTGTTCAAAGCCTTATCATGGTCTTTGCTCTGGCGGTTGTCCTCATCTTCGGCATCAACTCCGTCGGCGGCTGGGAAAATGTCGTTGCAAACGCCAAGGCCATCCCCGGCTACCTCAGCATGACCGCAACCACCAGCATTCAGGCCGCCGAGGCCGGCGAGTTCGGCACTCTCAAGATAATATCCACCCTCGCATGGGCGCTCGGCTACTTCGGCATGCCCCACGTTGTTCTTCACTTCATGGCCATCGAGGACGAGAATAAGCTCAAGCTCAGCCGCCGTGTTGCTACCATCTGGGTCGTTGTTTCCCTGTCTGTCGCAGTCGTGATCGGCATTGTAGGCTACTCCATGGCAAAAGAGAACATCATCACCATGTTCGGAGATGCTTCCTCCGCCGAGGCGATCATCGTTTCCATCGCGGCAGTCCTGTCCGAGTACGGCGCATTCTTCGCTATCCTCGCAGGCCTTGTCCTTGCAGGCATCCTTGCCGCCACCATGTCCACTGCCGACGTTCAGCTGCTTGCAGCGGCAAGCGCTATCGCGCAGAACATCATCCGCGGCGTGTTCGGCGTTCAGCTTGATGACAAAAAGAGCATGGTCGTTGCCCGTGTGACTGTTCTGTGCGTGGCTGTCTGCGGTGTGCTGTTCGCACTTGATCCCACAAGCTCCATATTCCGCGTCGTATCCTTCGCATGGGCAGGCTTCGGCGCAACCTTCGGCCCCATCGTTCTGTTCTCGCTTTACTGGAAGCGCTGCAACAAGTGGGGCGCGATAGCCGGCATGTTCTCGGGCGCGGCAATGGTATTCATCTGGAAATACGCAATAGCCCCCATCGGCGGCGCGTTTGCGATCTACGAGCTGCTGCCCGCATTCATCACCTCCTGCATCTTCATCGTTGTCGTTTCGCTTCTGACCAAAGCTCCCGACGCAAAGATCTGCGAGGACTTCGACGCAGTCGCCGCAATGAAGTAAATTCAAAAAAATTATCCTCTCCGAAGAAAATTTCGGAGAGGATTTTTTCTGCGCAAATTTACTTTTTCAAAAACTCTTTGCCGATGTTCCACGCAAGGCCGAGCTTCTCGCCGATCGCATAGTAGCCGTTCTGGAACTGGTCGAACACAAAGGCGTTGAGCTTTGACGGGTCTACCCTGCCGCTTTCGTCGAGTACACTCTCATCGGCCAGAACGCCGACTATCTCGCCGATGACGTGGTGGCCGTAGACCTCCGTTTTGTCCTCGACGACCTTGCACTCGAGGGTTATGGGGAACTCCTGAACGACGGGAGCATCGACCTTTTCGCTCTTTACGGCGGTCAGGCCGCTGCGTTCAAACTTATCTGGCATGGTGTTGCCGGAAGCGGTGCCGAGGAAGTCGGCTTCCTTTATGTGCGGAACATCTGCAATGCTCAGCGTGAACGCGCCGCGCTTTTTGATGTTTTCCGAGGTCTTGTGACCCTCGCTGATGTTAAGCGAGACCATGTTTTCCGCGCAGATGCCGCCCCAGGCCATGTTCATCACGTCAACAACGCCGTCCTCGCCATATGTTGCTATCATAAGCACCGGCATCGGGAACAGATACGGATTTACGCCCAAATCTTTTTTCATTATAATTACCTCCATGCATGATTGACTTTGATCTTTTGTCTGATATAATTATAGCAAGCGCAAATAATATTTCAAGTACTGTTATTTTGGATATATACTATTCCAAAAGAAAGTGTGACCGCATGAGCTGCATGGAGAAATTTATCAATAACGCAAATTTTGAGGACACAGGCTTTAGCTACACCATGTCGCTTATAAGCGGCAAACACAAGATGGTGATACTCTATTGCCTGATGGAGTACGAGCCGGTGCGTTTTAACGAAATGAAGCGCTACCTCGGCCGCATTACCGACAAAACGCTCAGCACAAACCTCAAGGAGCTCGAGGCCGACAGGCTCATCTCGCGCAAAGAGTATCCGCAGATACCGCCCAAAGTCGAGTATTCTCTGACAGAGCGCGGAAGATCGCTCATGGAGGTGCTCGATAAGCTCTGCATCTGGGGCAGCGAGAACAGGATATGAAGCATGATATTCTCCTGATAGTCATTACGCAAAAAAGCAGCTCATCCGTGGATGAGCTGCTTTTTGCTTAAGCTGACGATAGTCGAACCCCTATCGCCTGTCAGCTTACTCAATATTTATATGCTTTCGCAGAACCTTTTCGGTAAGGAATGCAAGCGCCATTTTGACAAGATCCGGGACGATGAACGGAAAAACGCACATGCCCAGCGCAGAGGCGTAGCTTATAGGCTTTGCCGCAGAATAGACCTTGACAAACCACACCGTGCCGAAGGCATAGCACAGCGCAAGCCCCACGACGAGCGACACTATCCTGACCCACAGCTTTTTGCCGAAAAGCCTCTCGCAGAGCCAATAGCAAAGCGCCGTGAGCATAAAGCCGAAGATATATCCGCCGCTCGGCCCCATGAGCTTCCCAATACCGCCGGCAAAGCCGGAGAACACCGGCAGTCCGACTGCGCCGAGCGCTATGTACACCGCAACGGCAATGCTGCCGCGCCTGCCGCCGAGAAGCAGCAGAGCCGTAAACACCGCGTAGGTCTGCATGGTAAAAGGAATGGCTGCCGGAACCGACAGCCATGAGCAGACCGATATGAGCACCGCCATCAGGGCGATGTAGGCCATATCCTTAGTCTTCAAATATTTGCACCTCAAAACGTCAGTATGCTGCGGCGCTTATGTTCGCTCTTAGCGTGCATACGCTGGATCTTCTCGAGCACCGCATCGTCTATTTTACCACCGCCGAGGTAAGTGTCAAGCTCTTTATAGGTAAATCCCATTTCGCCTTCATCGGTCTGTCCGTCAAACAGGCCGGCAGAGGGCGCTTTTTCTATAACGCACTCGGGTGCTTTCAGCCAGCGCAGAAATTCGTATATCTCCGTGACTGTCAGATCGTCGATGGGGTTAAAGTCGTGCGCGCCGTCGCCCCACTTGGTGAAGTAGCCGACATATGCCTCACTGCGGTTGCCCGTTCCGGCAACAAGGCGGTTTTCCGACGCGGCAATGGCATAGAGCGTTGCCATTCTCAGGCGCGGCGCAATGTTCGCCTCGGCGGCATCGGTGAGATCAGTTACGCCTGCAAGCACAGCCTTTTCAGCGGCCTTGACCGCCGTAAGATCGGCGTAGCGCGTTTCGATCTCGTACTGCGCGGCAACGGTTTCGCCGTCGCGCTTATCCATGTCGTAATTGCGCACGGAGGTACAGGGCATAATAACGCCCACGGTGTTCTCGCACGCGGCCTTGCACAGGATGCCGACAAGCGCGGAGTCCTTGCCGCCGGAGTTTCCGTAAACTATGCCGTCGGCTCCGCTTTCGCGCACGGCGTAGCGGATGAACTGAACTCGCTGGATATATTCTTTTTCGTAGTTTCTCATTTTAATTCACCTTTCCAGTGCCGCCTTTACAAAGCCGTTGAACAGCGGATGCGGCTTATTCGGTCTGCTTTTAAACTCCGGATGGAACTGCGCCGCGACGAACCATTTGCACGCCGGATTTTCCACCATCTCGACAAGCGAGCCGTCCGGGCTCATGCCGACGGGCAGAAGTCCGCGCGCAACGATCTCCTCGCGGAAGTCGTTGTTCACCTCATATCTGTGGCGGTGGCGCTCGTAGATAATCCCCTCGCCGTAGTATTCGTAAGCCTTGCTCTCGGGCGAAAGCACACAGGGGTATTTGCCCAGACGCATCGTGCCGCCCTTTGCGGTTATGCCCTGCTGCTCGGGCATGAGGTCGATGACCAGATGCTGCGAATCGGCAGTGAACTCGGCGGAGTTTGCGTCCTTCCAGCCGAGAACGTGGCGCGCAAATTCTATGACCGCGATCTGAAGTCCGAGGCAGATGCCGAGATACGGCACGTCGTTTTCGCGCGCATATTTTGCGGCAAGTATCATGCCCTCAATTCCTCGATCGCCGAAGCCGCCGGGAACCAGAATGCCGCTGCAATCGCCGAGAACGGAAGCGATATTCTCCTCCGTGAGTTCCTCGGAATCGACCCACTTTATCTCCATTACGGCGTCGTTTGCCGCCGCCGCATGGTTAAGCGACTCGGCAACGGACAGATATGCGTCGTGCAGCTGAACATATTTGCCGACAAGGGCTATCTTCACCGCGCGGTGAGCTCCCTTGATCCTGCCTACCATGGCTTTCCACTCGGCAAGATCCGGCTCGGGGCAATCAAGGCCGAGCCTGCGGCAAACAACCGCGGACAGCCCCTCGTGCTCCAAGAGCAGCGGAGCCTCATACAGTGTGGATGCCGTTGCGTTCTGGATGACGCACTCCGGCTCAACGTTGCAGAACAGGGCTATCTTGCGGCGGATATCGTCGCTTATCGGGGCGTCCGTGCGGCAGACGAGAATGTCCGGCTGGATGCCGACCGACAGCAGCTCCTTGACCGAGTGCTGCGTGGGCTTGCTTTTAAGCTCGCCCGTGCCGGGTATCTGTACGATGAGCGGAACATGGATAAACAGCACGTTCTGTCTGCCCTTTTCAACGGCCACCTGACGGATAGCCTCAAGAAACGGCTGACTTTCAATATCGCCGACCGTGCCGCCGATCTCGCAGATGAGAACGTCGATATTCTCATCCTCCATTGCGTATACGCTCTGCTTTATCTCGTCGGTCACATGGGGTATTATCTGCACTGTGCCGCCAAGGTATCCGCCCTGGCGCTCGCGGTTTAATACGTTCCAATAGATGCGGCCGGCCGAGACCGAGGAGTTCCCGCTCAAGCTTTCATCGACAAATCGCTCGTAGTGGCCAAGGTCGAGGTCGGTTTCCGCGCCGTCGTCGGTGACGAAGACCTCGCCATGCTGATAAGGGCTCATAGTGCCGGGGTCAACGTTGAGATAGGGGTCGAATTTCTGGTTTTTCACGCGCAGACCGCGCTGCTTCAAAAGTCTGCCGAGCGAGGCTGCGCATATTCCCTTGCCCAGCCCCGACACGACTCCGCCTGTTACGAATACATACTTCATCATCATTTGCTCTCTCTCGTTAGAATTTATATATTATTCACTGCCTGTCAGACAGAAAACAGCATATCGTAGTAGCTGGGGTACGGCCAATATTCCGTCGCCGTAAGGGTCTCAAGCTTGTCGATAACGGTGCGCATATCCTCCATTCTGAGGAACACCTCATCGTGGTAATACTTCATAAGCTCGGCATTGCCGACGCTCGGCGCGGTCTCAAGCGCAGATTTGAGGGAAACCATCTTGTCAAGCAGGCTCTCGTTTAAGCTGCTGAGGGTTCCGATGAGCGCGCTTTCCACGCGGCAGGGCACCTCGGGCAGAGCCTTGCGCTTTTTGATAAGCGTTTCGCTCAGCGCGGCGGTGTACTCGGAAACGGCGTTGAGAATGCCGTGCTGCACCATGTCAACAAGCGTCTCGCCCTCGATGGCGATGACCTTGCAGTAGTGCTCCATATGTATCTCATTGCGCGCAATGATCTCGGCCTCGGTGTAAACGCCGTACTTGGTAAGCAGCTCGATATTCTTCGGCAGCATGTACTCGGGCAGCGCCGTGGACGAGTTCTTGAGGTTTTTAAGTCCGCGCTTTTCGGCCTCTGCGACCCACGACTCGTCATAGCCGTTGCCGCCGAAAAGGATGCGGCCGTGCTCTTTGAACGTGCGCTTAATAAGCTCGTGCAGAGCACTTGTGAAGTCGGATGCTTTTTCAAGCTCGTCGGCGAAAACGCACAGCGAGTCTGCGATGATCGTGTTCAGAACCGTCGTCGGGCCGGCTATGGACTGGCTCGAGCCGGGCATGCGGAACTCGAATTTGTTGCCGGTGAAGGCAACGGGCGAGGTACGGTTGCGGTCGGTTGTGTCGCGCGGAATGGGCGGCAGAACGTCAACGCCGATGCGCAGCGTGCTCTTGCTCTTTTCGGTGTAGCCCGTGTCGTTTACGATAGAATCGACTATGCCCTCAAGCTCCTCGCCGAGGAACACCGAGATTATCGCCGGAGGTGCTTCCTGCGCGCCGAGGCGGTGGTCATTGCCGGCAAAGGCGACCGAGCATCTCAAAAGCTCCTGATATTTATCAACGCCCCTCACGAATGCCGCAAGGAACAGCAAAAACTGCGCGTTCTGGCTGGGGGTCTTGCCCGGTGAGAACAGGTTTTTGCCCGTATCCGTGCCGAGCGACCAGTTGTTGTGCTTGCCCGAGCCGTTTACGCCGGCAAAGGGCTTTTCGTGCAGCAGGCAGACAAGGCCGTGGCGATCTGCGACCTTCTGCATTATCTCCATGCTGATCTGGTTCTGATCGTTTGCGGTGTTTGCATCGGAATAGACCGGAGCCATTTCATGCTGAGCCGGGGCGACCTCGTTATGCCGCGTTTTCGACAGAACGCCGAGCTTCCACAGCTCCTCATCGAGATCCTGCATGTATTCGGCAACACGCGGACGGATCGTTCCGAAATAGTGATCGTCAAGCTCCTGTCCCTTTGGCGGCTTTGAGCCGAACAGAGTTCTTCCGCAAAGGCGCAGATCCTCGCGCTCCAAAAACAGCTCTTTATCTATAAGGAAATATTCCTGCTCGGGTCCGACCTGAGCGATGACCTTCTGCGTTTCGGTATCGCCGAAAAGGCGCAGTATGCGCAGCGCCTGACGGCTTACCGCGTCGCACGAGCGCAGCAGCGGCGTTTTCTTATCCAGCGCCTCGCCGGAATACGAGCAGAACACGGTAGGTATGCACAGTGTTCCGTCCTTTATGAACGCAAACGCGGTGGGATCCCATGCGCTGTAGCCGCGAGCTTCAAAGGTCGCGCGCAGGCCGCCCGAGGGGAAGCTTGATGCATCGGGCTCGCCGCGGACAAGCTCCTTGCCGGAGAATTCCATCGTTATCGCACCGCCGCCGGCAGGCGAAATGAAGCTGTCGTGCTTTTCGGCGGTAATACCGGTCAGGGGCTGGAACCAGTGAGTGAAGTGGGTAGCGCCGTTTTCAAGCGCCCACTGCTTCATGCCCTCGGCAATGCCGTCGGCAACTTCAAGCGTAAGCGGCTTTCCGTCGGAAAGGCACTTTTTCCACTCCTGGAAGTACTTCTCCTTGACGTATTTGCGCATGGTGCGTTCGTTGAATACGCAGCTGCCGAACAGCTCAGGGATCTTTTTTACTTCTCTGCTCATGGTTTTATCCTCCTTTTATTTTCCGCTCGCGCCGTAGTTTTTAAGAACTCGTGCGGAGGGGTCGTCAACGTCACAGCCCGGCCACGTTTTGTTCGGCATCCAGAAGTCCTTGACCATCCGTGCCTGACCGGGATAGTACTTTTCGAATATATCTCTGTAGAGAAGGCTCTCTTTTGTAAAGGGAGCCGCAAAATCGTATTTTTTTATACCCTCGGCAAACTGATCGTCGCTGTAAACGCTCTCGGCATAGTCCTTGAGGTCATCGACCATTGAGTGGCCGACGGCATCGGAAAACGCCGCCTTCTGACGCCAGAGTATCTCATCGGGCAGAATGCCGTCCTTTTCAAACGCGCGGCGCAGAAGATATTTTCCCATGTCATAGGTGTTCATCTTCATTTTAGGGTCAACGCTCATGACATAGCGGACAAAATCAAGATCGCCGAACGGTACACGCGCTTCCAGAGAGTTTACGGAAATGCAGCGGTCAGCACGCAGAACGTCGTACATGTGCAGCTCGTCCACTCTCTTTTTAGCCTCGCGCTGGAACTCCTCCGGCGAGGGGGCAAAGTCGGTGTACTTATAGCCGAACAGCTCATCGGAAATCTCGCCCGTGAGCAGCACGCGCACATCGGTTTTCTCATGTATCGCCTTGCAGCAAAGGTACATGCCCATGCTCGCGCGGATGGTGGTTATATCATAGGTCCCCAGCATCGCTATGACTTCCTCGAGCGAGGAAATGACCTCGTCGCGCGTCATGGTGACCTCCATGTGCTCAGAGCCGATGAAATCGGCGACCTTGCGCGCATATTTAAGATCGATGGGGTCCTGATCCATGCCGATGGCAAAGGTGCGGATCTTTTTGCCCAAAAGCTTTGCCGATATTGCGCACACAAGGCTTGAATCAAGGCCGCCTGAAAGCAGGAAGCCGAGCGGAGCGTCAGCGTCAAGGCGTTTTTCAACGCCGGCAATGAGCTTTTCGCGGATCTTGCCGCAAACGGTGTCGATATCGTCGCTCGAATACTCCGACACGCTCGTCAGATCGGCGTAGCGGACAAACTTTCCGTCTGCATAGTAATGTCCGGGAGGGAACGGCATGATGTCGCCGCACAGGCCGACAAGGTTTTTTGCCTCGCTTGCAAATATCACGCTGCCGTCGGAATAATGTCCGTAATACAGCGGCCTTATGCCGATGGGGTCGCGCGCAGCGATAAGCTGCTTTGTCTGCCCGTCATAAATTATCATGGCAAACTCCGCGTCGAGCTTTTTGAACATCTCAAGGCCGTATTCGCGGTAAAGCGGCAGAATGATCTCGCAGTCGGACTCGCTTTTGAAGCTGTATTTTGCACTCAGCTCCTTGCGGAGCTGTCGGAAGCCGTACAGCTCGCCGTTGCAGACTACCGCGTCGCCGTCGAGGCAGAACGGCTGCATGCCGCTTTCGTCAAGTCCCATGATCGACAGGCGGTGAAATCCGAGTACCGCGCCGTCGAGCTCCAGCACCCGCGTTGCGTCCGGGCCGCGCGATACCGTGCGGTCAAAATACGCTCTGACCGACTGAGCAGCAAGCTTTTTGCTTGTGAAACCGATGATTGAACACATAAAAAATGCACCTCCGAATTTTTTGGGCAGCTATCCCTAAACTTTAGGACGAATAGCTGCAAATCCGCGGTGCCACCTAACTTACTGCCGAAGCAATCACTTTTACGGGCTCAATCAAGCCCTCGTGCCTTAACGCCGCACTCCGCGTCTTTCCTACTTGGCATTCCGTTCAGATTGCTGCTGATAAAGTGTTATTCACTCATCCTCCGGTGTCGGGATCGCACTGTCCCCGACTCTCTGCGACCGAGCATACGAGCTACTTGTCTTCGTCATTGCATTTACCGTATTCAATTGACGTCGTATTCACTGCCCTATAAAAAACTAAATTCTGCCGCACGAGGAATGCGGCAGACTTCAGTTTTACAGATGAGAGAGCAAATGATTACAACAAATAAGGTTCAAGGATTTTGTCCTTGCTTCGACCTTATGGCGGTATATTAGCACAAGAAGTTTGATAAATAAAATACATATACCATTGCGGTTGCCATATCGAAAAAATATGGTATAATACCACGTGCAGAGAAAAGAGAGGTAACAAGATGGATCTTAGAACACTTAGATATTTCACCGTGGTTGCCGAGGAGCTGAACATAACGCACGCGGCCGAGCGCCTGTGCATGAGTCAGCCGCCGCTGAGCAACCAGATGAAAGCTCTTGAGGAGGAGCTTGGCACGAAGCTGTTCATCCGCGGCAAGAGACAATTGCAGCTGACCGACGCCGGACGGCTGCTGCTGCTGCGCGCAACACAGATACTGGACATGACCGAAAAGGCTCAGCACGAAGTCATGAGTCTTGAAGGCGGCATGAGCGGAACGATAAACCTTGGCATCGTCGAGGGACGTGCTCCGTTTCTCACGGCGCGCTGGATAGCCGGATTTAAGGAGGAGTTCCCCAATGTCAAATACAGCATGTGGAACGGCAGCAGCGACGATGTGCTCGACCGGCTGCGTCAGGGTCTTGTTGACCTTGCGGTGATAGCCGCACCTTACGACACGGAGCACCTTGAGGGCATCACCGTCGGGCGCGGCCCGTGGGTCGCGATAATGTCGCGCTCAAACGAGCTTGCCGGAGGCAGCGATACGATACCGCTCAAGAGTCTTGCCGGAAAGCCGCTTATAGTGCCCAGCCGCCCATCGCGCATCGACGCAATACGCGCATGGTTTGCCGAAGCAGACGCCGAGCCGAACATTATATGCACGCTGTCAAACTATCTTGACGCCGTGGCAATGTCGGAGCTTGATATCGGCATAACCATTTTTCCGCGCACTACATACACACCGAACGATCTGCTGGTAACGAAGATAATAACAGACCCGGCCAAACAGATAGAATACGTCCTCGTGCGCATGAAAAACCGCGAGCCGAGCGAGCTTATGACCGAGTTTATCAACTATGTACGCGACACGGAGGATACCACCGCCGCCGACCCCGGCTTCAGCGAGATACTCAAAAACGAATACGTTCCTCCGGAAGGAACACCGTATCTGTAAAAAAGAAGCTTGCGATGCAAGCTTCCAGCGTGTCAAAAAAGTCTTTGACTTTTTTGCACGCTTCAAAAACGCCACATTTTTTGTGAAAACAGGTTTTCACGAAAAATCTCGCTACGCTCGTCAAAAAGCCTGATAAATCAGGCGTTTTTGATGGCTATTAATCCAATTTCGAGTGGGGCCTTTGCCCCCTCGAGCTCCCCTGCTGCTCTATTATCTTTCTTTTGCAGCATAGTTTTTCGACAGCCTGGAAGCTTGCCGCGGCAAGCTTCTTTTCTTACAGGCAATTAATAGTGAATAATGAATGATGAATAATTATTGTGTGCGCTTCGCGCACGGATTTTAAAGGGCACTCAGCGCGCCCGTCTCACGCTGAGCGAGGCAATTACGGTTTTTTTCGCAGTTTCGACACCGGGCACCTGTAATAAACGTATAAGTACAGCCTTAATTCGCCTCTAAAAATTCGTGCAAATGTGTTAAAAGTGCAAAAAAGGTATTGACAACGGAAAAAGAGGGTTCTATAATTCGGCTCAAATAAGACAGCACCTGATAGAGGTTGCGGAAACGATGAGTACTCCACGGTATACGCCGGCAAGCGGCTGCGGAGGAAAGGCAATTCCGCCGAAGTACAGTTCGGTTGCCGCCGGGCTGAAGCTGGGACTTCGCTGAATAAGCGTTGGACTGTCACATTTATGTGGAGCGCTATCGAAGGCAATTTAATTTTGGAATTTCTTTTTTCTAAAGCCTGCGATACCACTTCGGGTCGCAGGCTTATTAATTTATCCAAAAGGAGTTCCAAGAAAATGAGAAGAACCAGAAACCTTATCGCGCTGCTTATGGCAGCGGCAATGTGCCTTTGCCTGTTTGCAGGCTGCGGCAGCAGTGACAACGAAAACGGCAGCGAAGCCGCTGACCTTACGAAGGCAACAAGCCTTGCAGACCTCGCAGGCCGCAAGATAGCCGCCCAGGCCGGCACTTTCCACGCCGACGCACTCACTCAGATCGAGAACGTCCAGTCCTCGACCTATCCTGAGTTTGCAGACCTTCTGACCGCGCTCAAGTCCGGCGCCATCGACGGCTACGTCGCAGAAGAGCCGACGGCATTCTCCGTCTGCCAGTCCGACGACAGCCTGACCTACATTCCTCTGAAGAACAACGACACCGGCTTTACCGCGACAGCAGCAGACGTCGGCATCGCAGTCGGCCTCAAGAAGGGCTCGGAGCTGAGAGCTCAGATAAACGAAGTCCTCGCGACCATCACCGATGAGCAGCGCGCAGAGCTTATGGAGCAGATAGTCACCCTCGCATCCGGCGGCGAAGTAAGCGAATTTGCAATCAGCTGCCCCGCACCCGAAACCACCAACGGCGTTCTGAGAGTCGGCATGGAATGCGCATATGAGCCGTACAACTGGACCGACATGGACGGCACCAGCCTCGGCGCAGTTCCCATCTCCGGCGAAGGCAAGGAAGGCCTGTACGCAAACGGCTACGACGTCCAGATCGCACAGTACATTGCAAACAAGCTCGGCATGAAGCTCGAGATCTACTCCTTCGAGTGGGATTCCCTCATCCCGGCACTTGAGTCCGGCGCTATCGACGCGATCGCGGCAGGCATGAGCCCCACCGCAGAGCGCGCACAGCAGATCGACTTCTCCGACACCTACTACGAGTCCAACCTCGTCGTTATCATCCGCAAGTAAGCAAAACCGAAAGGCCGGTAAAATGCCATGAGCTTTTTAAACGATGTTGTAAATATAGTAATCAAATATTATCCCAATTTGCTTGACGGCGTGGGCAACACCATGCTGATCGCGCTCATCGGCACGGTTGCCGGTCTCGTGATCGGACTTCTCACCGGCGTTGTACGCACAGCTCCGCTCTCCAAAAACGCGGTGCTGCGCGTGCTGCACAAGATCCTCAACGCGGTTATCGCAGTGTACGTCGAGATATTCCGCGGCACGCCTATGATGGTGCAGGCAATGGTCATCTACTGGGGCTATGCCTTCGCCACCGGCGGCAGCACCCTGCCGCTTATCCCCTCGGGCATTCTGATCGTTTCGATAAACACCGGCGCATACATGGCCGAGATCGTCCGCGGCGGCATCATCTCCATTGACAAGGGGCAGTTTGAGGGCGCAATGAGCATCGGCATGACCCATTCGCAGACCATGCTCAAGGTAATCATCCCCCAGGTCATGCGCAACATTCTCCCCTCGGTCAGCAACGAGTTCGTCATTAACATTAAGGACACCTCGGTGCTCAACGTCATCGGCGTTACGGAGCTGTACTACTTTGCAGGCATCATAAAGCGCCAGAGCTTTGAGACCTTCCAGACCTATCTGGTCGTCTGCGTTATCTACTTCATCCTGACCTTCACGGTCACGCGCCTGCTGCGCTGGGTCGAGCGCAAGCTCGACGGCAATGACAGCTACGTCATATTCGGCTCGCAGAGCGACAGCGCGGCCGAGATCCGCATAAGCAGGGAGGCATAAGTTATGTCCGAAAAAGTAATAGAGCTTGTCCATCTTCAGAAGCAGTTCGGCGAAAACACCGTTCTGCGCGATATAAATCTGAGCGTTTCCAAGGGCGAGGTGCTCAGCATAATCGGCGCGTCCGGCTCGGGCAAGAGCACGATGCTCAGATGCATCAACCTGCTCGAGACTCCGACCTCCGGCCAGATCCTGTATCACGGCAAGGACATCACCGGACACGATATGAATCTTTCGCAGTACAGAGCCAAGGTCGGTATGGTGTTCCAGAGCTTTAATCTGTTCAACAACATGACCGCGCTCAACAACTGCATCACCGGCCAGGTATCGGTTTTAAAGCGCAGCCGCGAGGAGGCCGAGACCATCGCAATGAAGTATCTCGAGCGCGTCGGCATGGCCCCGTACATAAACGCACGCCCCTCGCAGCTCTCGGGCGGCCAGAAGCAGCGCGTTGCTATAGCTCGCGCACTGGCTATGGAGCCGGAAGCGCTGCTGTTTGACGAGCCGACGAGTGCACTCGACCCTCAGATGGTCGGCGAAGTGCTCGACGTTATGCGTTCGCTCGCCGAGGACGGTCTGACGATGATCGTCGTCACCCACGAGATGGCGTTCGCCCGAGACGTTTCCTCAAACGTCGTGTTCATGTCCGGCGGCGTTATCTGTGAGGAGGGCAAGCCCCACGATATATTTGAAAATCCACAGAACCCCAAGACCCGCGAATTCCTCACGCGTTTTTTAGATTCGCACCGGGGCAACTACTGATACGTTTATTGCGGTATCCCGGTTCGATACTGCCGACAAAACAACAACTGCCTCGTGCTACAATAGTGCGAGGCTTTTTTGACGCGCATTGGGGCACCTACGGATACGTTTATTGCTGTAGCCCGACCGGAAACTGCGGATAAAACAACAACTGCCTCGCATTACTGTAGTGCGCTGAAAAACAGAGCACAGTACCACTGTAGAGCGAGGCAGTCACGGTTTTCTCCGCACCTGCGAACCGGACAAGCGCAATAAGTGTATAGGTACAGCCTTAAATTGCCTCCAAAAAGGAATATTTTAAGCCTGACAGAGGATGTTTGTGCTCAGACAAGGCGAAAAGCCCGGAGGCATATTTGAGAGCCTGACAGAGGATATTTTTGTCCAGGCAAGGCAAACGGAGCCAAGGCATACTTTGTGTATGTCTGGCTCCGTTTAACGCCGCATGGGCAAAAATAGACCTGTCAGGTAGCTGCCTTCATGGCAAGGAATGCGTTTATAAATCCATCAATGTCGCCGTCCATGACGTTTTGAATGTTGCCGTTTTCATAGCCGGTGCGGTGGTCCTTGGCGAGGGTGTAGGGCATGAAAACGTAGGAGCGGATCTGGCTGCCCCATTCGATCTTCTGCTGAACGCCCTTGATGTCGCTTATCTTCTCGAGGTGCTCGCGCTCTTTGATCTCGGCAAGACGTGCACGGAGCATGTTGCGGCAGTTTTCGAGGTTCTGGAAGTGGCTTCGCTCGACCTGGGAGGACACGACGATGCCGGTCGGGATATGGGTCAGGCGAACGGCGGATGAGGTTTTGTTGACCTTCTGGCCGCCTGCGCCGGAGGAACGGTAAACATCCATCTTAATGTCCTCGTCGCGCAGCTCGATCTCGTTATCGTCGCTGATCTCAGGCATGACCTCGACCGCGGAGAACGAGGTGTGGCGGCGGCCGGACGAGTCAAACGGCGAGATGCGCACAAGGCGGTGGATGCCGTGCTCGCTTTTCAGGAAGCCGTAAGCGTTTTCGCCCTCGATCATGATGGTCGCGCTCTTGATGCCGGCCTCGTCGCCGTCGAGATAGTCCATGAGCTTTACGGTGTATCCGTGGCGATCGGCCCACATGTTGTACATGCGGTAGAGCATCTGCGTCCAGTCCTGAGCCTCGGTGCCGCCTGCGCCTGCGTGGAATGTAAGTATGGCGTTATTGGCGTCGTACTCGCCCGTGAGCAGCGTGCCAAGGCGCGTTTCCTCAAGCTTCTTTTCAAACTCGGCATACTCGCTCTGCAGCTCGGGCAGCATCGAGTCGTCGTCCTCCTCGATGGCCATTTCGCACAGCGTCATCAGATCGTCCCAGCCAGAGCAGAGCTTTTCATAGTTTTCGACCTTGGCCTTGAGCTGCTTTAAGCGCTTCTGCACGCGCTGAGAATTTTCAACGTCATTCCAGAATCCGTCGCGCGCGCTCTGCCCCTCAAGCTCCTCGATCTCTTTCTCGGCTGCTTCAAGGTGCAGCGCATCACGCAGCGCGTCCAGCGTCGGCTTAAGGCCGTTGAGTTTTCCCTTATATTCTTCAAATTCTATCATCGTAATCATTCCTCAATAAAATTAGCTGTAATATTATACACTAAACTCCCTCCATTGTAAATGTTTTTAGAAGCGAATTACCGCGAATTACCCACCTGCCGATGCGGTTTTTGCGGTAGCCCGGTATCGAGAGTGCAGTGGAAACCATGCGGTTTCTCCGCAGCTGATAGCTGATAGCAGAGATCCAATGCGTGCGCAAGCGCACTGATTTAATTCAACCCCTCAGTCAGCAGCTCTGACAGCTCCCCTTGCAGATGAGCCAATGGGGTACGGTGAAAAATTCAGCAGCGCACTAATGTATGGCGAGGCAGCCACGGTTTCGTCGGCACCTTCGACACCGGGCAACCGCAATATGCGTATCCGTGACTGCGTCAATTCGCCTCTAAAAAGAATTGACTTTAAAGGGGCGTTGTTCTATATTATATAATGATAAAGAATGTAGTTGAGGGACGAAAAAGAGAAAAAATTAATCAAACGGAGGACAAAATAATGGCTTTAACTGCCGAGCGCTATGCCGAGCTTACCGAGCTTTGCAGACGCTTCAGAATCGACGTTTTGACTGCGATACACGCAGCGCAATCCGGCCACCCCGGCGGCTCACTTTCCGTGTGCGAGATACTGACGTATCTTTATCAGGAGCATATGAATCTTGACGCATCCAAGCCCAACGATCCCGACCGCGACAGGCTCGTGCTCTCGAAGGGTCACGCAGCACCGATGCTTTACCGCAACCTCGCGGAAAAGGGCTTCTTCCCTGTTGAGGATATGATGACTCTGCGCCGCATGGGCGGTCTTGCAGGCCATCCGAACATGCACACCCCCGGTGTCGAGATCCCCGGAGGCCCGCTCGGTCAGGGTTTTCCTGCCGCACAGGGCATGGCAATGGCGCTCAAGCTCAACGGCTCTCCTGCCAAGGTCTATGCCGTTCTCGGCGACGGCGAGCTGGACGAGGGCGTTATCTGGGAAACCGCAATGAGCGCTCCAAAGTTTAAGCTTGATAACCTGATCGCAATAGTTGACTATAACAAGGTTCAGCTCGACGGCACGACCGACGAGGTCATGCCCCTGGGCGATCTTTCCGCAAAGTGGGAGGCTTTCGGCTGGACGGTGCTTGAGTGCGACGGTCACGACCTCGAGGCACTCGACTTCTGCATAAACGTTGCCGACGGCGCAGTCGGCGCCCCCACCGTCATCATTGCCAACACCGTTAAGGGCAAGGGCGTTTCCTTCATGGAAGGCAAAAGCGCATGGCACGGCAAGGCGATAGACGACGAAAGCTTCGCAAAAGCGATGGAAGAACTGGGAGGTGCGGTCAATGCCTAAGCAGATAAGAGAAGTTTACGGTTCGGTGCTTGCCGAGCTGGGCGATACGAACGAAAATATAGTCGTGCTTGACGCAGACCTCTCGGGTTCCACCAAGAGCGCAATATTCGGCAAGGCTCACCCCGAGCGCTTTTTCAACATGGGCATAGCCGAGCAGAACATGGTAGCGACCGCAGCCGGCATGGCTGCCTGCGGCAAGATCCCGTTTGTTAACACCTTTACGGTATTCCTCACCTCGCTGGGCCTGCTCTCGGCCCGCGATCAGATCTGCTACGCAAACCTGAATGTCAAGTTCGGCGGAGCATACTGCGGCATGTCCGACGCACTGGACGGCGCAAGCCACCATGCGACCGAGGATATCGCTTTCATGCGCGCTCTGCCGAATATGAAGGTAATCGCTCCTGCCGACGCGGCTGCCGCGCGCTGGGCAACCAAATACGCCGTTGAAAACTACGGCCCGATGTATCTTCGTTTGAGCCGCGAGGTATATCCCGATCTGTACACCGAGGACACCAAGTTTGAGCTTGGCAAGGGCGCAATAGTCCGCGACGGCTCGGACGTTACCGTTATCGCCTGCGGCATAATGGTGCACAAGGCGCTTGAGGCCGCAAATCTTCTTGAGGAGCGCCTTATCTCCGTGCGCGTCGTCGATATGTACTCGATAAAGCCCATCGACCGCGAGCTTATCGTAAAGTGCGCAAAAGAGACCGGCGCTATCGTCTGCGCCGAGGAGCACAACATCCACGGCGGTCTCGGCTCCGCTGTTTCGGAGGTGCTCGCATATGAAGGCTGCGGCGTTCCTACCGAATTTGTCGGCATTCAGGACACGTTCACCGAGTCCGCTCCCTACAAGGAGCTTCTCGCCAAATACGGCATTGATGCCGACGGCGTTATCGAAGGTATAGAAAAAGTTTTGGACAGAAAATAAAATGTTCCGGCTTTGGCCGGTCAGAGAAGGCGTATTATGAACAGCTTTTTTGCTCCCGGAAGAACTGAGCTTGCCGGAAACCACACAGATCATCAGAAAGGCCGCGTGCTCGCATCGGCTGTCGACAAAGGCATACACGCATTTGTCGAGCCGAATTTCGACAATGTCGCGCGCATAAGATCGGCCGGCTTTCCGGACATGGATATAAACCTGCTGGATCTTGACGTGCATCCGGAGGAATTCGGATCGTCGACGGCTCTGGTTCGCGGCGTTGCATCGGCAATGTACGATATCGGTGCGAGCTTCGGCGGCTTTGACGCAACGCTCGAAAGCGAGCTGAACGCAGGTTCGGGTCTCAGCTCGTCGGCAGCGTTTGCCGTGCTTATGTGCAGGATATTCAACGGCCTGTACAACAACTCCGAGCTTGAGCCGTATGCCGTGGCGCGCGTTGCCCAGCAGGCGGAGAACCTGCACTTCGGCAAGCCCTGCGGACTTATGGATCAGCTCGCCTGCTCGCTGGGCAAGGCGGTGTATATTGATTTCCTCACCGGCGAGATCATCCCCGTGAACGCGGACTTTTCGCGCATGGGCCTGACGCTGTGCCTTACGGACACCGGCGGCAGCCACGCCGGGCTTGACACGAGCTATGCGCGCATCCCGGCGGACATGCGCTATATTGCAAGCTTCTTCGGCAAGGAGCTTCTGGGCGAGGTCGATCCTGCCGAGTTCTACGCAAAGAAGTGGAACACATCCGACCGCCCGGTGCGCCGCGCAAAGCACTTTTTCGACGAAAACGCACGCGTTCCCAAAATGCGCGACGCGCTCATCGCAGGCGATGCTGCGGAATACATGCGCCTTATGAACGAGTCCGGCCGCTCATCGGAAACGCTGCTGACCAACATCGTCACGAGCGCGACCGACGACCGCAAGCTGGAAACCGGCCTGTATCTGAGCAGCAAGCTGCTCGACGGCATCGGCGCATGGCGCGTCCACGGCGGCGGCTTTGCCGGCTGCGTGCAGGCGCTCATGCCCTCGGAATACTTCCCGAAATACAAATCCGAAATGGAGGCGGCCTTCGGCCTCGGCTCCTGCCGTGCGCTGAAGCTGGGTTAAGGCATGAATTTCTTCGACTCACTTTCATCGATAAAGCTCGGCGATGTGTCGCTCAGTTCCGTTTTCTCGGCGCTGATAGTCTATGTTCTCTGCTATATTGCGATAAAAATTCTGTGCAAGGCGTTTGAGAAGATCCTTGACTCAAGCCGCCACATCGACGCGAGCCTCAAGTCGTTTTTCCGCAGCGCGATAAAGGCCGTGCTGTGGACGATCGCGGTCATAATCATTGCCGGAACGCTCGGCATCCCGGTGACAAGTCTTGTGGCCGTGCTGTCGGTGGCCGGCGTTGCGCTTTCGCTTGCATTGCAGGGGCTTTTGTCAAACCTCTTTTCCGGCATAACGCTGCTGACCACGCATCCGTTCAAGGTCGGCGACTATGTTGAGATAAGCGGCCAGAGCGGCACCGTCAAAAGCATCGGCCTGTTTTACACCGGCCTTGCCACGGTCGATAACCGCATGATATATGCCCCCAACGGCAGCGTGACCTCGGGGCAAATAGTAAACTACTCTGCCGAGGATCTCAGGCGCGTTATCATATCCGTCACCGCGTCCTACGACAGCGCGACGGAGGATGTGCGCGCAGCCTGCCTCGACGCGATAGGCATGATCGACAAGGCGCTCAGCGATCCCCCTCCGTTTGCCGCCATTTCAAGCTACGGCAGCAGCTCGATAGAGTACACCGTGCGAACATGGTGCAAAACCGAGGACTATTGGGATGTGTATTTCGCGCTGAACGAAAATCTGCGCACATGCTTTGAAAAGCACGGCGTTGAAATGTGCTATGACCATCTGAACGTTCACCTTGTCAGCGACAAATAACATCAATCAAAATAACGCAGACGCTCAAGCGCCTGCGTTATTATTTTATAAGCTCCATAAGCTCGCCCCAAAGCTCAACTATGCGAAAGCGCAGCTCATAGCCGTTAGCTTCGGTGATAAGCGCGCGCTCAGGCTCACTCATTGCATCCAGCGCTCTGTTCTGCTCGGTGGCCGAAACGCACAGCGGCGGAAACACGACGCACCACCAGTTGTGCCCCTGCCCCTCGCCGATGATAACGCGCAGCGAGCTGTACTGCCCTGCCGGAAGCGAAAAGCTTTCGTACTCGCGCGTGGGATAATACTCGCTGCCGAGCGTTACACGCACCGTGCGCCCCTCGGCGCATTTTTCCGCTGCGGCGCGGATATTCGGAAGCTCGGCGCTTATAATGCTTTTCGCCTGTGCCGGGCTTTCGGCGCTGTCCAGCACAGGCGTGAGATACTCCAGCACGCTGTCGCGCACGCGCATTTTCAGCTCCTGCTCCGCCGTTTCGTCCGAGGCTGCGATAACGTGCAGCCGCACGAGCGACGAGCTTATATCCTGCTGCCGCCCCTGCGCCCACGCGCAGACGCAAAGCGTTACGCAAAGCGCACACAGCGCCGCAGTTTCCCAGACCTTAAGCTTATATTCCTTCATGAAAAAACCGCCTTTACTATGTATTGCACTCATAGTATCGGCGGTAATATTTTGTTTTAAACCTCTATGCGCGGCATAATCTTTGCCATTGCCGTGCTGCGCCATTCGCGGCGCAGAGCGTCAAACGTTTTCCGCGCAGCGGCGGCGTCGTCATACAGGCCGAACACCGCAGAGCCTGTGCCGGTCATGACGGCTCCGAGAGCGCCGCCGTCGAGCATTGCGCTTTTTATCCCGGCGATCTCGTTATGTCGCCGGTCGGGTACATCCTCAAACACGTTGTACATTCTCCGCGCGATCTTCGGCAGATCGCCCTCACTGAGAAGCTCGATGATCCCCTGCGTATCCGGGTGGCAACGCAGCTTGACAGCGTCAAGCCGCCTGAACAGCTCCGGCGTTGACACGGAAAAATCGGGCTTGCAGACAACGACCTCGCAATCGGGCATAGGCGGCAGGGCCGAAAGTATCTCTCCGCGTCCCGAGGCAAGCTGAGTTCCGCCGCTCACGCAGAACGCAACATCCGAGCCGATTTCCGCCGCTATCATTTCAAGCTGCGCGCATGAAAGCCCGGTTTTGCACAGCACATTCAGCGCACGCAGGACAGCCGCCGCGTCGCTCGACCCGCCTGCCATGCCCGCTCCGACGGGTATGCGCTTTTGCATTTTTATATGCGCGCCCATATTTTCGACGCCGCAATGGGCAAAGAACGCGTTTGCCGCACGCACGGCAAGGTTGCGCTCGTCGCACGGAACAAAGCGCAGATTGCACTCGGCTCGGCTGGCCTCACCGGGAGTGAGCACAACGGTGATATCGTCGCACAATGTGATGGTCTGCATGACCATGAGCATGTCGTGATATCCGTCGGGGCGTTTCCCGGTCACGTCGAGCGAAATATTTATTTTCGCATAGGCTTTTTCGTTTACACTCGTCATTTTTCAAAAAGGATGGACATCAGAGCGACGCCGGAATTGACATACGGGCCTTTCTCGCCGCTTTTTTCGGTGTACGGCAGGCCGGCCTTGGTGTCAACGCGGCTGTCATAGAGCATGTACGGAACGGGGTCGCCGTCGTGGCCGCGCGTGGAGGTCAGCGTCTTGTGGTCGGACAAAAACAGCAGGCGATAGTCCCAGCCGCGCTCACGCATAGCCGCATCCAGCGGACGGATAAGGCGCGTATCGAGCCAGCCGATGGCCTCGAGCTTGCCCTCAAGATCGCCGTTGTGCGTGCACTCGTCGGGAGCTTCAACGTGAACGGCGGCAAAATCGTGATCCTCGAGTATTTTCAGGGCGGCGGCAAGCTTGTTTTCATAGTTTGTATCCTTTTCGCCGGTCGCGCCCTCGGGGCAAACAAAGCTCAGTCCCGTAAGTGCGGCAATGCCGTGGCAAAGAGGAACAGCCGAAACAACAACGCCGTCGTGGCCGGTCTCCTGCTTGAAATCGGGCAGCTTTACAGCCGTGCCCTCTGCCCAGAACCACACGCCGTTTGCCGGCATTTTGCCCTCGGCGCGCAGCTTTTCGTTGAGCGGATGATGCTCAAGAATGCGGTTTGCCGCCTCCATAAGATCGCGCAGGACATTTGCGTTTTCGCAGCCGGTGGGCAGTATCGCACCGATCTTCTCGCCGAGGTGATCGTGCGGCGGAGCAAGGCGGATGCCCTTGATATCGGCCTGCGACTGCACGGCGATATGGCGGAAGGAGTGGCCGAGGTTCACCTTCATGCCCGCTTTCTCGGCAAGAGGCGCAAACTCGGGATCGTTAAACAGCGCGGTGACTATCGCGTCGGACACCTCGCCGTCAATGGATCCTGCCGAGTGAGAAAGGATGCGCTTTTCCTCAAAGGGCATGTCGCCCTCCTCATAGGTGACCATGTTGCAGCGATAGGCAACGTCGCCTGCATTGAGCTTTATGCCGGTCGCCGCGGCTTCAAGCGGCGCGCGTCCCGTGTAGTAAAGGTTCGGGTCGCAGCCGAAAATGGACATTATCGCCGTATCGCTTCCGGCAGGCAGGCCGCGCGGAACGTTCAGCACGCTGCCGACCTCGCCGTGCGCGGCAAGCTCGTCGATAAACGGTTTTTTTGCATATTCAAGCGGAGTCAGGCCGCCGAGCTCGGGAACGGGGTTATCGGCCATACCGTCTCCTATTATAAGAATGTATTTCATTTATTATCGCTCCTTGCTTTGGAATATGAAATATTATAAAATATCATGGCCGTTTTGAAAAGCACAATATTGCTTTTTTCGCACCTTTGTGAGAAAATATCTGTCATTGCGGCGCATTTCGCGCATCCGGAGGGTCGCTCATGAGCAGAAAAGTCAAAAAAAGTGATGTTAATAAATTCGCCCGGTTTGCTAAAAAATATCCCCTTGCCGCGTTAATTCTCGTAGTTATCGCAGCAGCGGTGCTGATATTTCAGCGCACAACGGAGAATAAGCCGACCGTAACGGTGCCGATGGACGGCCTGTATGTCCACTACATTGACGTCGGCCAGGGCGACTCGGAGCTTTTGTGCTGCAACGGGCAATACATGCTCATCGACGCCGGAGTTCCATCCGCCGGGGATACGGTCGTTGAGTACATCCGCGATCTCGGCATAAAAAAGCTCGACTATGTTGTCTGCACCCACGGCCACGCAGACCACTGCGGCGGCCTCGACGCGGTCGTTGAAAGCTTTGATGTTGGCACCGTGTTCACCTCGCCCTACGCCGGCGACGCGGCGGCATATCTGCACTTTGTCGATACCGTCGAGAGCGCGCAGCTTACGCTCGAGGTGCCCGATCAGGGCGTAAAGTACAGCCTCGGCGACGCAAAATTTGAGTTTCTCGGCCCGCTCTCGGACCACAAAAACGTAAATGACGACAGTTTGGTGCTGCGCCTTGATTACGGCGACACGAGCTTTCTGTTCACAGGCGATATGACCGCGAAAGCCGAAAAGGAGCTTATCGAGGACGGCGCGGATGTAAAATGCGACGTGCTCAAGGTCGGGCACCACGGCTCGTCCGGCTCGAGCTGCTATCAGTTCTTGTACGAGGCCGAGCCGAAAATAGGCGTTATATCCTGCGGCAGGGATAACGATTACGGCCATCCGCACGAGGAAACGCTCAGCCGCTTAAACGACGCCGGCGTTACCGTTTACAGAACAGACCTCGAGGGCAGCATCGTCATATTCAGCGACGGCATGAAGGTCGAAAGGAGGGCAGCGTGAAAGGCAAAAGCTATTCAAAGGCGATCACCGCTGCGATCGTCACGCAGATTTTCTGGGGACTGAGCTTCCTTGCGTCCTCCATCGGGCAGGAGAGCGCCTCGCCCTTTGTTTTGATGAGCTATCGCTTTGATATTGCTCTGCTCGCGCTCACCGTCCCCGTGCTTTTGGGCAAGCAGAAGCTTGATCTTCGCGGAAAAAGCATAAAACCGCTGCTGCTTCTCGGTTCGATGGAGCCGTGCATTTACTTCATCGGCGAACAATACGGGCTTAAATACTCAAGCTCCGCATTCTCGGGCATCATGATCGCCGTTATTCCGATCGTCACGATCATTTTCGCGGCGGTGTTTCTCAAAGAGCGGCCGAGCAAAAAGCAGTGGCTGTTCAGCGCGCTTTCGATAGCCGGGATAATCGTCATAACCCTTGCCGAAAACAGCGGCGGCTCGATCACTTTTAAAGGCTTTGCGCTTTTGTGCCTTGCCGTTGTAACAGGCTCCGCGTTCAGCGTAATATCCTGCGGCGTTTCCGGCAGGTTCTCGGTTTTCGAGCGAACGTATTTCATGCAGGCCATGGGCGCCGTGTTCTTTACAACGCTTGCGCTCATCGAAAACGGCGGCAGCGCGGCAGCGCTGATCGCGCCGGCGGCAAATCCCCGGTTTATCCTCGCGGCGCTGTTTCTCGCCCTCGGCGCATCGGTGGCAGGATATTCGCTGTTTAACTACGCCGTGTCGCACGCGCCTATGGCAAACGTCGCGGTCTTTCACAATCTCGCAACGATCGTCTCGGTGGCCGCCGGAATATTTATCCTCGGCGAGAAGCTCACCGCAGTTTCTCTCGGCGCAATGGTCGTTGTGCTCATCGGCATATGGGGAGTGCAGAAATATCCGCCCGAAAACGAATTTGAAGAATAGCAAAATGCACCGTCGACCGACGGTGCATTTTTCAGCGTTTCAAAAAAGTCTGTGACTTTTTTGCACGCTGAAAAAACGCCACATTTTTTGTGAAAACAAATTTTCACGAAAAATCTCGCTACGCTCGTCAAAAAGTCTGATAAATCAGACTTTTTTGATGGCTATAATCTAATCACGAGTGGGGCCTTTGCCCCCTCGCGCTCCCCTGCTGCTCAATTTTCCCTCATTTGCAGCATAGTTTTTTGACAGTCTGAAAAACTGCACCGTCGTCTGACGGTGCAGTTTTATTATGCAGTGTGTTATCTTTGTCCCTTTTCGTAGGGGATGCCCTCCGCCTTCGGAGCGCGCGAGCGCTTGGAGGTCAGGGCAAGGACTATCAGCGAGATTATATACGGCATCATCTTGTATATCGAGCCGGAAAGCTGCAGGCTCAGCAGGAAGTCGAAGCCGGAATACACGCTCGCAAGGGCGCGGAACAGACCGAACAGCAGCGCGGCAAGCGCTATGCGGTGGGGCTTCCACTGGCCGAAGATCATGACCGCAAGAGCAAGGAAGCCGAAGCCGGCGACGCCTGCTTCAAACTGCCACTCGCTCGCGCCGGCAATAATGTACATAATGCCGCCGAGGCCGCCGAGAACGCCGGATATCAGGACGCCCGACCAGCGCATCTTATAAACGTTTATGCCGACCGAGGCCGCCGCCTGAGGATGCTCACCGCAGGCCATCAGGCGCAGGCCGAATTTGGTCTTGTACAGGACAATGTATGCCGCAATAAGGATAACGAGCGCAACGAGCATCATCCAGTTAAAATCAAAGCCGCCGATATTGACGAGGAAGGCCTTCTTCTGCGCAATATACTGCACGGTGGACGAAACGTTGTCGGGGTTTTCGGCAATGTTTATCGCCTTTACGATGACCGTTGCCGCCGCAAGGCCGAGCATATTGAGCGCCGTGCCGACGATTGTCTGGTCGGCTTTGAAGTTTATGCACGCGACCGCAAGCAGCGCCGAGAACACAAGGCCTGTTACGGCTGCGGCAAGAATGGTCAGGATAACTATGACTACCGGGGGATATCCGATAAGATATTTCATCGTCAGCGCGCCGCCAAGAGCGCCCATGACCATGATACCCTCAAGGCCGAGGTTAATAACGCCCGAGTGCTCGGAAAAGCAGCCGCCGAGAGCAACAAGGATCAGAACGGAAGCATAAAGAATAGTGTACTGGATAAGTAATGACATTATTCGTTGCCTCCTTCCTGTTCGGCAGCCTTGGCCGCCGCCTTTGCCTTCTCCTCACGCTTTGCGGCGATGTTGTTCATAACGAACTTCATGAACAGAACAAAGCCGCACAGATATATGATTATTGAGGAGATAAGATCGGATATCTGCGTGCAGTACATGCTCTTGTCCAGATATGCACCGCCGACGGTTATGTGCTGGATAAAGTAAGACGAGAATATCGAGCCGATCGGGTTCAGGCCGCCGAGGAACGCCGCCGCGATGCCGTTAAAGCCCATCGCCGGAACGGCAGACTGGCCGCATGACCACTGCTCGAAGCCCGTCAGGTAGAAAAGTCCTGCGCCGAGGCCGGCAAGACCGCCGCCGATGAGCAGCGTCAGGATGGTGTTGCGCTTTTCGGCCATGCCGCAGTATTTCGCGGCGTTTTTGTTAAAGCCGGTCGCCTTAAGCTCATAGCCGAATTTGGTCTTTTCCATCACGATGTAAACTATTATCGCGATTATGATCGAGATGGGTATGGATATCGTGACATACTGGTTGTTTGAAAACAGCGTGTCGAGTCCGAGGGTCGGCATGATCGACTGCGGACTTACGCTTTCGATATGCATCGTATAGGGGCTGGCCGATTCCTTCACGTTTGTCAGCAGATCGTTCATCGCGTAAAGGGTTATCCAGTTGAGCATGATGCCGGAGATGACCTCGTTTACGTTGCAGTAGCTTTTGAGGATACCGCTTATAGTGCCGAGGACTGCGCCGGCCGCCATGGCCAGAAGCAGGCACACCCACCAGGGCAGCTGCCACGCAAGCGCCGCGTAGATCGCAATGCCTGCGCCGAATGCGTACTGGCCGGCAGCGCCTATATTGAACAGGCCGACCTTATACGCAAACAGGATCGACAGCGAGCACATCAGCAGCGGCGCGGTTTTTACAAGCGTGCTGCCGAAATACTTGAGCGCTATCGTTGCGTTCGGGTAGTTGAAAAAGTTCTTTACAAGGCTTGTTATTGCTTCGCCTGCGCCTGCCGGGTTTATAAACAGCAGAACCACATAGCCCAGAAGCAGGCCGAGCAGGATGCAGATTATTGATGCTATAAACGACTGCACTCCGTCGTTTTTCAGAAGCGAGCGCTTTTCCTTATTCATTGCCGCCTGCTCCTTTCTTTGCGCCGGCCATGTAAAGGCCAAGCTCTTCAACGGTGGTTTTCTTCGGGTCAAGCTCGCCGACTATCTCGCCCTCGTACATAACAAGGATGCGGTCGGAAACGCTCATGACCTCGTCAAGCTCGAGCGACACCAGAAGCACCGCATGGCCTGCGTCACGCACGGCAACAAGCTGCTTGTGGATATACTCGATGGCGCCGACGTCAAGGCCGCGCGTCGGCTGAACCGCGACGAGCAGCTCGGGATCCTTGTCGATCTCGCGAGCGACGATGGCCTTCTGCTGGTTGCCGCCGGACATGCTGCGCGCCGTTGTGATCGAGCCCTGGCCGGAGCGGACGTCGTACTGCTCGATGAGCTTATCGGAATACTCGCGTATGTTTTTGCGCTTCAAAAATCCTGCGCCGGAGACAAACTGCGGCTCGAAATAACGCTGGAGGATCATGTTATACTCAAGCGAGTAATCGAGCACAAGGCCGTGCTTGTGTCTGTCCTCGGGGATATGGCTCATGCCGTGGGTATTGCGGTCGCGGATCGAGGCGTGGGTAATATCTCTGCCGCCGAGCGTAATTTTGCCTTCCTTGAGCGGCTCAAGCCCGGTGATACCGTAGACAAGCTCCGTCTGGCCGTTGCCGTCGATGCCGGCAATGCAGACGATCTCGCCTGCGTGCACCTTGAAGGACACGTTCTTGACGGCGTTGTTATGATGCACCTTCGACGCAACGGTCATGCCCTCGACATTGAGGATAACGTCGCCGGGCTTTGCCTCTTCCTTATGCACGACAAAGTCAACGTCGCGGCCGACCATCATGCGCGAAAGCTCTTCCTTATTGGTGTCTTTAATATTGACCGTGCCGATATACTTGCCCTTGCGCAGGACCGTGCAGCGGTCGGCAGCTTCCATGATCTCGTTGAGCTTATGCGAGATAAACAGGATGCTCTTGCCCTCTTTTGCGAGATTTTTCATGATCTGTATAAGCTCTTCGATCTCCTGCGGAGTGAGCACCGCGGTCGGCTCGTCGAAAATGAGTATCTCGTTTTCGCGGTAGAGCATTTTGAGTATTTCGGTGCGCTGCTGCATGCCGACGGTTATATCCTCGATGATCGCATCGGGATCGACGCTCAGGCCGTACTTATCGCTCAGCTCAATGATCTTTTTGCGAGCCTCGTCCTTTTTAAGGAAGCCTGCCTTATCCGTCGGCTCGTCGCCGAGGATGATGTTATCGAGGACCGAGAAGCACTCAACGAGCTTAAAGTGCTGGTGCACCATGCCTATGCCGAGGCGGTTTGCATCGTTGGGGTCTTTGATGTTGACCTCTTTGCCGTCTTTTTTGATAACGCCCTCTTCCGCCTGATAAAGGCCGAACAAAACGCTCATCAGGGTGCTCTTGCCTGCTCCGTTTTCACCGAGCAGGGCGTGTATCTCGCCCTTTTTGAGCTGAAGGGTAATATCATCATTGGCGACTATGCCCGGAAAGCGCTTTGTTATATGCAGCATTTCTATCGCATATGCCTGTTCCAAAACCCAAATCTCCCCTTTCGTTTATAAAGATCTTTATATCTGAAACTATTAATAATTAATTATACAATAGTAAGGGTGGCATTGCAAATAAAAATGTCGGAAATACAAATAAAAAAAGGACAGACGGAAAATTCCGTCTGTCCTTGAACTTTTGATGCTTAAATTACAGGATGTTGTCGAACATCTCGACCTTGACAGAAACCTCAGGCAGCTTCTCGGTGGAGTTATCAACCTTGATATCGCCCTTGAACATGGAAGCAACGAGGGTCTTGTAGTCGTCCTGAGTGAAGCCGTCGGCGAACTGAGTGGAGCCGGCAAGCTGTACGTAGTTGTCATCCGGGTTATCGGAAACGAGGCCCAGAGTCTCGATCTTGCCGCCGAAGTCTGCCCACTTGTCGGCAGAGATTGCAGCCAGAACGGTCTTAACGGTGGGAGCAAGGCCCTTCATTGCGGAAGTAACGGTCATGCCGTCGCCGTATGCGCCGTCGATGATGCCGGCCTGGTCAACGTCAACGCCGATGACCTTTGCGCCTTCGACCTTTGCTGCTGCTTCAGCTGCGGATGCATAGATACCGCCGCCGCAGGCAAAGACGACCTCGGTGCCGCCCTTGTACCATGTATCCATAACAGCAGTGATTTCGGGTGCGGGACCAAACTTGTTGCCGTAAACGTACTTAACGGAGACCTGATCTGCGATGTTCAGCTCGGTAGCTGCTGCGTTAACGCCCTGAACGAAGCCATAGCCGTAACGAACAACTGCGGGAACTGCCATGCCGCCGAGGAAGCCGAGCTGCTTGTAGCCGAGCTTAACTGCTGCGTAACCGGCCATGTAGCCGCACAGCTCTTCCTGGTAAACTGCGCAGTAGAGGTTGGAGGGAACCTTGAACTCTTCCTTGATGGAACCGTCGTCGTTAAAGGTGTTCAGGTCGGCTGCGCCGACGTCCAGTGCGACGAACTTAACATCGGTGTAGGTGTTGACGGTCTGCTTGATTGCATTTGCGAAAGCGTAGCCGGGCATTACGATGACATTGTAGCCGTCGGCAACTGCCTTCTCGATCATTGCAACGCGGTCAGCGTCGGAGTCGGAAGCGGGCTTGAAGTAGTTGAAGTCGATGCTTTTTTCGGAGCAGTATGCCTTGCATGCTTCATAGGTGGTCTGGTTGAAGGACTGGTCGGTGATATCGCCGTAGTCGGTGATCATTGCGACCTTCATTGCGGTTTCGTTGCCGTTGTCGGTGGTTTTGGGATCCTTGTCGCCGCCGCCGCAGGCGCAAAGCGCAAAGACCATGCACAGAGCAAGAACCAGTGCGAGAATTCTTTTCATGTTTTTTCCTCCGTATAAAATTTGTTTTTTGCCAACGAAATTGATTTTGTACACTTGCCGTGTACTATACACAGTATACCACTGCGTGGATATCAAAGGCAAGTATAATTTAGCAATTTGTCCAAAAGCGACAGGTTTTTACCCATAATTTATAGGTTATTCATCTTTACTGCCGTATCCAGTGCTATTTCCATCATCTGAGTGAACGACAACTGTCTTTCCTCAGAGGACAGTGCCTCATCGCGGTAAATATGATCGGATATCGTGCAGATGCACAGCGCGCGTTTTCCTGCCCTGGCAGCGTTCATGTAAAGGCCTGCAGCCTCCATTTCAACCGCCATAACGCCCATATCACGCCACTTGTCGTTGCTGTCGCAGCCGGCAGGAGAATAGAAGTTATCGCCCGAGAGGATGTTGCCGACCTTCATGTCAATGCCATGTTCCTTTGCCGTTTCGACGGCGGTGCTCAGAAGCGTGTAGTCGGCAATGGGGGCGAAGGTGCCGTTAAGCTCAAACTGATGCACGAAGTTGGAGTCGGTGCATGCGCCCTGACCGGCGACGATATCCATAAGCTTAAGATCGTCGCGCAGCGCACCGGCAGAGCCTATGCGGATGATATTATCAACATCATAGAAATTGTACAGCTCCCAGCTGTAGATACCGATGGCCGGGATGCCCATGCCGCTTGCCATAACGGTCACGGGAACGCCCTTCCATGTGCCGGTGTGACCCTGAACGCCGCGGACGTTGTTGACGAGTACGGGATTCTCAAGGAAGGTTTCTGCTATGAATTTGGCTCTGAGCGGATCGCCGGGCATGAGCACCGTTTTTGCGATATCCTCTTTTTTTGCCGATATGTGCGGAGTGGGAATAGGCATTTTGTTTCCTCCTCAAATAATAAATTTGGCTTTGCTCAGATTATATCGGTTATGCGCGGCTTAGTCAAGTTTTGCAGCCGCGCGGCGATAAAGAACCCCTATCGCTTTAGGCCCTCGTCGGCTTAATTAATTCGTTGCGCCGCCTGCGCCGATGTGGTATATTAAAATAAAAAACGGATTTTGGGAGAACGGGTATGAAAGACGGCAGCATAATGGTGATCGGCATTGCCGGCGGCACCGGCAGCGGCAAAACCACCATAACGCGCAAGATCATGCAGCATTTCGGCGGAAATGTCAGCGTTATATACCATGACAACTACTATAAGGCGCATCACGGTATGAGCTACGAGGAGCGAGCAAAGCTCAACTACGACCATCCCGACGCATTCGACACCGACCTTCTCATCGAGGATATCAAGAGGCTGCGCCGCGGCGAGACTGTACATTGCCCGACCTATGACTACACCATCCACGACCGCGCGGAAAAGACCGTGACAGTGAGGCCCGCGCGTGTCATAATCGTCGAAGGGATTCTGATATTCCAGAGCCGGGAACTGTGCGACCTTATGGATATCAAGATCTACGTCGACACAGACGCGGACGTTCGCATTCTGCGCCGCATCGTGCGCGACGTGCGCGACCGCGGCAGGAGCCTCGAGAGCGTCGTCAACCAGTACCTCACAACAGTTAAGCCCATGCACGAGCAGTTTGTCGAGCCAAGCAAGCGCAAGGCAGATATAATCATCCCAGAGGGCGGACACAATCAGGTCGCGATGGATATGGTGCTTGAGCGCGTGCGCGCGCATCTTGCAAAGAATTGAGGTCGAAAAAATGGCAAAGCTTTATTTTAAATACGGTGCGATGGGCTCATCCAAATCGGCTCAGGCTCTGATAACGCAGTTTAACTACGAGGAGCTGGGCATGAGCGTTTGGCTCATAAAGCCGAGCATCGACACACGCGACGGTGCGGACATCGTGCAGAGCCGCATAGGCCTAAAGCGCTCGGCAGAGGTCATAACCCCCGAGCAGAACATCATCGAGGCCTACGCCAAGGCCGGGCGGCACGATGTTATAATCGCCGACGAGGCGCAGTTTTTCACGCCCGAGCAGATCGACCAGCTGCGGCAGCTCGTTGACGACGAGGATCTGCCGGTGCTCTGCTTCGGGCTGCGCACCGATTTTCTGACGCACTTCTTCCCCGGTGCGCGCAGGCTCATGGAGCTTGCCGACTCCATAACCGAGATAAAAACCGTCTGCGCATGCGGCCGCAAGGCGACCGTCAATGCGCGCATCGATGCCACCGGGCGCATCATCACCCACGGCGATCAGGTTTTCCTCGGCGGAAACGACAGCTACGTTGCCATGTGCCACAAGTGCTGGGTGAGCAAGATAAAGGCTCAGGAGCGCCGCTCGGCGACTACGGAGAATTGACATGAAAAAGCTCTTGGCCGCGATCATCGCCGCCGCGCTTTTGTTATCCGGCTGCTCTTTATCTTCCCGGCCGGCAGTGTCCGCGCCGCCTGCCGAAACGCCTTCGCCGAGTCCGACGCCGATTGTGACGCCGACGCCTGCGCCCGAGCCTTCGGATGACGAGCTTGTGCTTGTCCGCGACTATATCCCCGGCATTTTTATAGATCTCAAGTACGCAACGACCGACAACTTCACCGGCCAGGTCATTTACGACTCGGACGAAGCGTATCTTCGCTACGGCACGGTAAAAAAGCTGCTTGCCGCTCAGAACGAGCTTTCAGGTCGGGGGCTTAGCCTGAAGATATGGGACGCTTACCGTCCGGTGAGCGCGCAGTTCAAATTGTGGGAGATATGCCCGAACCCCGTGTACGTTTCCGACCCCAACAACGGCTACTCCAAGCACAGCCGCGCGAACACCGTAGACATCACGCTCGTTACCGATGCCGGTGAGAGCATCCCCATGCCGTCGGGCTTTGACGATTTCACCTCGCTTGCCGACCGCGATTACAGCGACGTTTCCGCCGAGGCAGCAGAAAATGCACGTCTCCTTGAAAGCATCATGGTCGAAAACGGCTTTGTCCCCTATTCGGGCGAATGGTGGCACTATTCCGACAGCGTCAGCTATGATGTGTACGGATGACAATTCCATATAGCAAGCAAAGGTCTGCCGCACTGCGGCAGACCTTTTGCTATAAATTTATTCAACTTCCACGACGCCGTCGGGCTTGACGGTCACTTTCGCACCGGTCTTGACGTATTCAAGAAATTCGTCGCCCAGGCTGTCAACAACGGGCATTGTCGCATCCGTCCACACGTCGCCGAGGATGGCGCCGGAGGCCGCGAGCGGATCAATTGGCTTTGAAAACAGCATGCAGGCCGCCTGCTTGCCGAGGGCGCAGACCGTGAACAGCACCATGCCGCCGGTGGTCGAGCCGATGGTCATCGGAAGGCACAGCGCCTTGCCGATCATGGGCTTTTTGTATATATCGGCGTTGTTCTGATCGCCGCATTTCATCTGCTTATCGCCGAACATCATTCCCATCTGATACGAGGCGAGCGTATTGAAGCCGCCGTGGGACACGAGCGCCTCGGCCGTGCATGTTCCGGGGACGACTACTCTTCCTTTGAAAGTCTTCATTTTTTGCCCTCCCTCTTCGTTGTGATGGTGTGCAGTATCTCGGCCTCGGTGTAATACCTTGCGCTGGTGTAGGTGCGCAGCTTATTCGACGAGGTGATGACCGCCTTCTTCTTGCACAGGGGGTTGTTCATATACATAAGCGGACAAATGTAGCTGAGGATAATGCCCTGACGCTTGAGCTGCTTATAGTACGGCGTTTTCTCAAACTCCTTGATAACGGGCGTGGAGGCCGTGAACACCGTAGGAACGGTGACCTTTTTAAGGCCGTTTTTGTTAAGCTCCGTGCCGATGGCCGTTGTCCAGTCGATAAGCTGCCTGAGCGTCATGTGCGGACAGCCGACAAAACACAGCTGTGGCTCGGCGTCGGGATTTTTCCAGATCACCGGGTAGTTTGCCTTGACGCGCTCAAGCTCGGCATCGTCGATGACGTAGGTTTTGGCGCCTTCGGCAATGATGCTCTCGCCCTGCTCGACGGCCTCGGGTGTGAGGTTTTCGATGTGATACAGACCGACAGCGCCGTTTGACGCGGTCGCCGCGCCGAAGTCCTTGAGATATGTGCAGGCTTCCTCGTCGAGTGCCGTTCCCAGCCACTTGTCAAGTCCCTTGACATACGGCACTTCTTCCATGACCTTCATGCCGATGGCAGAGCCGAGAAGCTGCGCATCCGGCTTTTTCGAGCACTTGACCTCAACTATCCACGTCGCCTTGCGGTTTTCGTCCAGCAGCAGGCCGAACTCGGGAACAAAGCCGGCTATCGAGCCCATAAGCTCTATCATGCCGGAGTTGCGGTTGCAGCGTGCGCCGAGCACGGAGTTCGCGTACACAACGGCAGACGACTCCGCCCACGAGAGCACCTCGCCCTTGCCGGGCTTGTTGCCGACCTGGTCGAGATAGCAGGTGCAGGTGTAGTCATCGTCGCTTGTTATGCCAAGCTCACGCAGCTGCTGCTCGTAGCTGTCCTGATATGTGTACATGAATTTTTTGAACACAAGGTCTTCTATCAGGCTGCTCGGAACATGCTTATCCAGCGGCTTCGGGTCGGCCGTGAATTTCTGGTCGGAAACAAGTCCGGCGTCGATGATCTCCTGATACAGATCGTACACCGGCTTCATGACCTTCAGGCCGAAGCTGATAACCGTGTGGCCGTATTTAGAGCTGATCGGTACCATACGCTCGGCTCCAAACGTGTCGCCGTACATGACAAGGGTCTTAACGACCTTCGCCATAGTCTCCCCCTTTTCACCGTTTAGCATTGCCTGCTGTTCGGGTGTAAGCTTCATATGCTGATCACTTCCTTCTTTTTTGTTACTGAATTAACATTTATATTCTATACCCGGTGTATGATAATGTCAACAACATTTGGTCATTCAGGCTCGGCATTTTGCTCTAAAATGCACAAAAAGCCGCACCGCGGCGACAAGCGCGGCGGTGCGGTTTCAATCATTCAAAGTTTCCGGCCTCGGGCATCATTTCGGCCGATATGCGCATGAGCATGCTCGAAAACAGCTCGATCTCTTCTTCCGAGAAGCTCTCTTCCATGCGGCCAAGGACGGTTTTGACGTAGCTGCGCATGATATCGGTATAGTTATAGTACTTCTCCGACAAAACAAGGTGATACTCTCTACGGTCGGTGTCGGAGTTTTGCTTTTTCAGGTAGCCCTTTTTAATAAGGCTGTTGACCTTATAGGTTGCATTCGACTGCGAAATGTTCAAAAACTCGGCAAAGCGGCCGATCGTCGGCTCGTTGAGCGCGTGGATTATCTCGATAGAAAACGCCTCCATTGCCGTAAGCGAGCCTTCGCGCTCGCGCACAAGCTCAAATATTCTGCGGAAAAATTCAAGCTTAAACTTATCGTACACTTCCAAAAAGTTATCCTGCAGCATACTGAGCTCCCCTTTCATTGCAGCCGATGTTTAAACTATTTTAATATATTTTAGTTAATTTGTCAATTTTCCGACAGAGAAAAATAAAAAAGGCAGCGATTTGCTGCCTTTTTTCACAAAAGCGCTTTATTCACTTACTTTTTACGCTTGCCGAACACGCCGTTTTTGGTTTCGACCGTCTCGCCGAGCGAGGAGGCAAAGCCGCGCAGAGCTTCCTTCTGCGCCGAGGTGAGGTTTTTCGGAACCGCGACCCTCACGGTAACAAACTGGTCACCTCTGCCGCCGGAGCGCAGGAACGGAATGCCCTTGCCCTTGAGGCGGAAGGTCGTACCGGTCTGCGTGCCCTCGGGTATGTTGAGCTTCACCTTGCCGTCGAGCGTGGGGACCTCGATCTCCGAGCCGAGCGCCGCCGTTGCAAAGGATATGTCCTGATTAAGGAGCACCGATGCACCCTCGCGCTCAAACCTTGCGTGGGGCTGCACGAGCACCGTGACCAGCAGATCTCCGGCCGGGCCGCCGTTTACGCCGGCATTACCCTGTCCGCGCAGGGATATGGTCTGTCCGTCGTCGATGCCGGCAGGGATGCTGATGCTCACCTTGTGCTGGCGGCGGATGCTGCCGACGCCGTGGCAGGTGCCGCACGGGCTATGGATGATCTTGCCGCGGCCCTTGCACTTATTGCATCGCGTGTTCTGCTGCATCATGCCGAACGGCGTACGCTGAGTGGTCTTGACCTGACCCGAGCCCTTGCAGTCGGGGCAGACCTCGGCCGTAGTGCCCGCGGCGCAGCCTGTGCCCTTACAGTCGGGGCACTGCTCAACGCGCGTTACGAACACTTCCTTTTTGACGCCGAATGCCGCTTCTTCAAACTTTATGTTCACATTAGCGCGCAGATTTTCGCCCTTGCGCGGAGCGTTCGGGTTCTTGCCGCCGCCGCCACCGAAGCCGAAAATATCGCCGAATATATCGCCAAAGCCGCCGAAATCACCGAAACCGCCGAAATCGCCAAAGCCGCCGAAACCGCCCTGGCCGCCATAGCCCTGACTCGGGTCGAACGCGGCGTGGCCGAAACGATCGTACTTTGCGCGCTTATCAGCATCGGAAAGGACTTCGTAAGCCTCGTTTATCTCTTTAAACCGCGCTTCGCACTCTTTGTCGCCGGGATGAAGATCGGGGTGATTTTCTTTGGCAAGCTTTCTGTATGCTTTTTTGAGCTGATCCTCGGTAGCGTCCTTTGATACGCCGAGGACCTCATAATAATCTCTTTTTTCTGCCATACTTTCACCTCATTTTTTCGCTCAAGTCAAAAAAGTCTGCGACTTTTTTGAGCGCGCAAAAATTTAACGCCACATTTTTTGTGAAAACAAGTTTTCACGAAAAATCTCGCTACGCTCGTCAAAAAGCCCGTACCGGACGTTTTTGATGGCTATAATCTGATTACGAGTGGGGCCTTTTTCTCGCTGCGGCTCGGTCACGCCGCGGCTCTGACATGCCCCCGGCATGTCATTCACTACCGCGTCGCCGCTTCGCTACCCCTCGTGCTCCCCTGCTACTCTATTATCTCTACTAAGCGCCTCGGAGAACACGCTGCATTGCAATTTTCCCTTTCGCTCAAGTCAAAAAAGTCTGTGACTTTATATGACTTTTTTAACGCTCAATATGGGCGCACAGAGTGCGCCCATATTGATATCGTCGCTTTGCGATTACTTCTTATCGTCGTCGTCAACTACGGTGTAGTCTGCGTCGTAGTAATCCTGGCCGCCTGCATTGCCGCCGGCCTGAGCGTTGGGATCAAAGCCTGCGCCGCCCTGTGCAGCCTGAGCCGCCTGCGCTGCCTCGTACATCTTGCCGAACACATCGGTCAGCTCCTTGGTAGCGTTCTTGATGGCTGCGGTATCGGTGCCGGTCAGTGCGGTCTTGAGCGCCTGAAGCTTTGCTTCTATCTCGCTCTTGATGCTCGGATCGACCTTGTCGCCCATCTCTTCGAGGGTCTTCTCGGTCTGGTAGACGATCTGATCGCCTTCGTTGCGGGCGTCAACCTCTTCCTTGCGCTTTGCGTCTTCCGCTGCGTACATCTCGGCGTCCTTGACGGCCTTGTCGATATCTTCCTTGGACATGTTGGTCGAGGAGGTGATGGTGATGTGCTGCTCCTTGCCGGTGCCAAGATCCTTTGCGGAAACGTTTACGATGCCGTTTGCGTCGATATCGAAGGTGACTTCGATCTGCGGAGTGCCGCGGCGAGCCGGTGCGATACCGTCGAGGTTAAAGCGGCCGAGGCTCTTATTGTACTGAGCCATCTCGCGCTCGCCCTGAAGGACGTTTATCTCAACTGCAGTCTGGTTATCGGCCGCGGTGGAGAATATCTGGCTCTTCTTGGTCGGGATAGTGGTGTTGCGCTCGATCAGTCGAGTGCATACGCCGCCGAGGGTCTCAATGCCCAGAGACAGCGGAGTTACGTCCAGAAGCAGAACACCCTTTACGTCGCCTGCGAGAACGCCGCCCTGGATAGCTGCGCCGATAGCAACGCATTCATCGGGATTGATGCCCTTGAAGCCTTCCTTGCCGGTAAGCTGCTTTACCATCTCCTGAACTGCCGGGATACGGCTGGAGCCGCCGACCATCAGAACCTTGGAGATATCGGAAGCGGACAGGCCGGAGTCGGACAGTGCCTGCTTTACAGGACCCATGGTCTTCTCAACGAGGTGATGAGTCAGCTCATTGAACTTTGCACGCGACAGAGTTACGTCGAGGTGCTTCGGGCCGGTTGCATCTGCGGTGATGTAAGGCAGATTGATGTTCGAGGTGGTAACGCCGGACAGCTCGATCTTTGCCTTCTCGGCAGCCTCGCGCAGACGCTGCATTGCGACCTTATCGCCGGACAGGTCGATGCCCTCTGCCTTCTTGAACTCGTCAACGAGGTACTTGGTGATGCATGCGTCGAAGTCGTCGCCG
>OLSB01000483.1_pt1 | contig 45514 bp, 44 predicted proteins | sample 1672071 | NCBI WGS metagenome assembly OLSB01 (sample SAMEA3136642, study PRJEB25190) | human gut metagenome | biome: human gut; feature: human-associated habitat; material: faeces | place: Austria | collected 2013 | reverse complement strand
TGGTTCCGATGTTGATATGCGGTTTTGTTCTTTCAAACTTCTGTTTTGCCATTTTGTGTTTTCCTCCTAAATTATAACGTTATTTTTTGGAAGTATGGATTCGGGCGTCCCCAAATCCACTTGGGTTTTGCTCAAACCTAATAGATATTTTACCATAGCCTGCCATGGTTTGACAAGCGGTTAATGTGTGTTTTAAAGGATTTTCAGGCCTCTGCCAAGTGTCCCTCATGGCAGTCCGGCAGCTGATTTTCTGAGGTATGGGTATAAAAAAACCGCCGTCTCTCTGCATATGCGGAAAGAAGGCGGTTTACTTTGGAGCTGTTGAGCAGACTTGAACTGCCGAACCTCTTCCTTACCAAGGAAGCGCTCTACCGACTGAGCTACAACAGCACGCTTGGCGATAGATTTATCCTACTATATGTTCGGGAAAAAGTCAATAGCCAAGATGACCGTATATTTTCTTTTTAATTCGCTGCATGGCATTATCAACAGTCTTACTGCTACGGTGGAGTTCGGCAGCGATTTCACGGTAATTTTTGCCCTGAAGCATTCTCGTCCACACCTTTTTTTCCAGAGGGCTGAATATTTCACCGCTTTCGGCTTTGAGAAATTCCGAGACCTCCTTCATCATCAGCAGCGCCTCAGGATTCATGTCTTCTTTTGCACGCAACGTCTCTTCAAGCGGCTGATGTTCACCATCAGGCTCTCTCTCATCATTTAGGGATACGGATTCGTTAAGGATGCTGTGCTTTCGGAGATTTGCCTTTCTGATAGCTGAAATTATCTGCCGTGTTATGCAAAGCTCGGCAAAAGTTCTGAAGGAAGTATTTCTGTCATCGCGGTACTGCCTTATAGCTTTAAATATTCCTATCATGCCTTCCTGAATAACATCTTCTTTGTCTCCGCCCATGATGAAATAAGCCCCGGCCTTTCGCTTGGCCAGCTCCTTATATTTGGATATGAGAAACTCTTCTGCTGTAGTGCTTCCCTCCTGGGCCATTTTTACCAGCTCTTCATCTGTAAGAATATTGTAATTATCTTGATCCATCTCTCTGTCTTCTCACTTCGTACATCAAAACCGCCGCAGCATTGGATGCATTAAGGGATGTTATCTTTCCTTTCATAGGCATGGATACGGTGAAGTCGCAGTTTTCTTTGACCAGTTTGCTTATTCCTTTTCCTTCGCTGCCCACAACCACGGCCAGTCTGCCTGTCAGATCGGATTTATAATACTCTTTTCCTCCCATGTCACAGGCCGCAATCCAGAAGCCTCTTTCTTTGAGTTCCTCCATAGCTCCCACTATATTGGTCACTCTTACGCAAGGCATATATTCAATGGCTCCTGCTGAAGTTTTTGCTACGGTTTCCGTAAGACCGCAGGCGTTGCGTTTGGGAATAATCACGCCATGAGCTCCGGCGCATTCGGCGGTACGCATAATCGCTCCAAGGTTATGAGGATCCTCTATGTTGTCCAATATTATTACGAAAGGCTCCTCTCCCGAGTTTTCAGCTCTGTCCATAATATCGTCCAGGGTCTTGTAGGTGTAGGGGCTTATATAAGCTGCCACGCCCTGATGTGCGCCGGCACAAAGCCTGTCCAGAGCACTTCTTTCTGTCTTTATTACCGGTATTCCCCGTTCTCTGGCTATAGCCAGGATTTTGGTCATGGAACCTTCGGAAGAGCAAATCAGAAGTTTCTCAATCTCACGCCCTCCTTTAAGAGCCTCCGTCACGGGGTTTCTGCCGAATATTAAATTTCTATTTTCTCTCGTATCGGGTGAATCTGTATTGCGTTCCCTTTTCACATTGAACCTCACTCTGCCAAACCATCTCAAACTCTGACCGTCGGTCAAGATCAGGCATGACCGTATCGGCTTCAAATTCCTTATCAATTCTTGTTATATAACATGTATCACAGTACGGCAGCAACTCTTTGTAAAGGCTTCCTCCGCCTATGACGATTACATCATCGCTCTTCCATCCGGAAATAAGCTCCTCTATGCTGTGGATTACTATGCACCCTTCTCTGTGAAAATTCTCGTCGCGTGTAAGTACAACATTGGTTCTTCCCGGAAGCGGCTTGCCTCCGGGCAGACTGTCCAGAGTCTTTCTTCCCATTACCACGGTTTTCCCCAGCGTTTTTTCTTTAAAATATTTCAGATCTCCCGGCAGATGGCAAAGCAGGCCGCCGTCTTTTCCTATAGACCAGTTTTTATCTGCTGCTGCAATAAGCTTCATCCTGTCCTCCTAAATGGCAATAGGTATGTTAAGAATCTGAGGATTCTTACGGTAATCTTCTATTATTATGTCATCGATGGTGAAGTCATAAAAATCCTTTATGTCAGGGTTCAGCCGGAACTTCGGTGCAGGATATTGAGGGCGCTGAATAAGCTCTTTTATTACAGGCACATGTCTGTCATATATATGAGCGTCAGCAATGACATGCACCAGTTCTCCCGGCTTAAGGCCGCTGACCTGTGCAAACATATGCACAAGTACCGCATACTGCACCACATTCCAGTTGTTGGCCGCCAGTATGTCCTGTGACCTCTGGTTCAGTATGGCATTGAGCCTGTCTCCTGTGACATTGAAGGTCATACTGTAGGCACAAGGTTCCAGCCCCATTTCTGCCAGATCATCAAACTTATATATATTAGTAAGGATTCTTCTTGAGTAAGGTGTGTTTTTCAGTTGCCACAAAACATTATCCACCTGATCCATCTCGCCCTGGGCAAAGCGGTATCTGATACCCATCTGGTACCCGTAAGCCTTTCCGATAGAGCCGTCTTCATCGGCCCACTGATCCCAGATGTGGCCCTTGAGATCCTTGATATTGTTGGATTTCTTCTGCCATATCCACAGAAGTTCATCCACAGCCGTCTTTATGGCTGTAGGCCTTAGAGTCAGAGCAGGAAACTCCTCCTGCAGGTCATATCGGTTTACGATTCCGAAGGCCTTGATGGTATGAGCCGGAGTTCCGTCTTCCCATCTGGCCCGAACTTTCTGTCCTTCCGAAGAGAAACCGTTTTCCAGAATCTCTTTGCACATATTTACAAATAACACATCTGCTTTGCTCATTTGTTGTCCTCCCGGATAATTCTTACGGCCCGGGCCATTACCTGATCAAGCCGTTCTTCCTGTCCGGTGAGATACAGAAAGCCTACCAGCGCCTCAAAGGCCGTAGCCAGCTTATATTCCACCGGATCCGCATTTTTGGGTCTGGATGTAGTCTTGTGGTTGCGGGCTCTTCTTGCGAGAGACGCCTCCTCCTCTGTAAGAAAACCTTTCATCATCTCTTTAAGGGCTGTGGCCTGTCCATGGGCTCTGACAAAAGGAACTGCCATGTAGTGAAGCCTGTCCGCATTAATCTGACCGCTCTCCATCACATGGCGCCTTACATATACCTCATAGACGGCGTCGCCCATGTAGGCCAGCGCCGTCGTGTTCATCTGTTTTACTTTTGCGGGAATCATGTTGCTTTCAGTCATGCTTCTCTTATTATCTGCACTCCCTGCGGAGTATCCTTCAATGTTATACCTTTAGCCTTCAACTGATCTCTGATTTCATCGGCTCTTGCAAAATTCTTTGCTTTTCTTGCAGCCTGACGTTCGTCTATCAGCGCCTGTATTTCAGGATCGACCTCTGTAACCTCAGCCTCCGGATCCTGCTGCAGCAGACCCAGTATGGTGGCAAGTTCCATGAGCAGATCAAGGCACTTCTGTGCGAATTCTTTTGATGCTCCGTCCTTTACGGCAGTGTTGACAGCGGTGATAAGCTCGAATATAACAGAAATTGCATCTGCAGTGTTAAGGTCATCGTCCATAACCTCTATGAACTTTTCTCTGAAACGATCAAAGCCTGCAAGGGTTTCCTTCTCTTCCCGGGTCATGGTGCCTGAGCCTGTGGCTATGAGATGCTTCAGGTTGCTTTTGGCATTTCTCATACGATTAAGACCGTTCTGAGACTGGGTAAGAATCTCTTCACCGAAGTCAATAGGCCCCCTGTATTGTCCGCTGAGTATGAGAAATCTGAGAACCTCTCCGTCATAAGCGCCGAGAAGATCTCTTACGGTTCTGAAGTTACCCAGGGATTTGGACATTTTTATTCCATCTATATTAATGTAGCCATTGTGCATCCAGTAATGTGCAAAAGGCTTTCCGCTGTGAGCTTCGGACTGTGCAATCTCATTTTCGTGATGAGGAAACTGAAGGTCTTGTCCTCCTGCATGAATATCTATGGTGTCACCAAGATATTTCTTTGACATGGTGGAGCATTCGATATGCCATCCGGGTCTTCCCATGCCCCATGGAGATTCCCATGCGATTTCACTGTCTTCCTTTCTGGCTTTCCAGAGGGCAAAATCCAGCGGATCCTCCTTCTTTTCGCCTACGGCTATTCTTGCACCGGAAATAAGGTCATCTATATTTTTGCCGGAAAGCTTTCCGTAACCTTCAAATTTTCTGGCTCTGTAATATACATCTCCGTCAGATTCATAAGCATATCCCAGGTCGATGAGATCCTGAATAAACTTGATTATGTCAGGAATGGTCTCCGTAACTTTGGGATGCACGGTGGCCTTTTTAATGTTGAGGGCTGCTGCATCCTTGTAATATTCATCGATATACTTTTCGCTCACTTCTCCGGCAGTAAGGCCTTCTTCCTTTGCTCTGTTTATGATCTTGTCATCCACATCTGTAAAATTCTGTACATATTTTACCTTATAGCCTCTGTACTCCAGATACTTGCGCATGGTGTCAAAGACCACAAAAGGACGTGCGTTTCCGATGTGGAAATAGTTGTACACGGTAGGGCCGCAGACATACATACTTACCTTTCCCTCTTCAATAGGGACAAATTCTTCTTTTTTTCTTGTCAGCGTATTATAAATCTTCATGTTTACTTTCCTCCTCACGCAGTCTGTTCTCCAGAGTTACTATTCTTCTTCTTAAGCATTCTATTTCAGTTGCAACAGGGTCCGGCATATCCACCTGGTTGAGATCCTGTGTGCTCTGGCCGTTTCGCTTGACTATGGTTCCCGGAATTCCCACCACCGTGCAGTTTGGCGGAATCTCCTTCAGAACAACGGCTCCGGCGCCTATTTTTACGTCATCTCCCACCTTGAACGGACCCAGAACCTTGGCACCTGAGCTGATCATCACCCTGTTTCCTATGGTTGGGTGACGCTTGCCGGTATCTTTTCCGGTTCCGCCCAATGTGACTCCCTGATATATCGTCACATCGTCGCCTATCTCTGTAGTTTCCCCTATTATTATGGCCATTCCGTGGTCAATAAAGCACCTTCTGCCTATGGAAGCGCCGGGATGAATCTCTATGCCCGTGAACCATCTTGCCAGCTGAGAAATAATTCTGGCGATAAGCTTGATATTATGTTTATACAGCCAGTGAGCCGGTCTGTGGAGAATAAGTGCCCATATTCCGGGATAACAGATGAGTACCTCGAAGCCGTTACGAGCAGCCGGGTCTTTTTCTACTATGTTTCTGATATCTTCTCTCACTTCTCTGAAAAATGCCATATACGTCCTTACCTCTTTTGCCCTTTTAAAATTCTATTCTTCCGTCACTTTAACAGTCTTTATCACCTGAGGTACTCTAGGACAGTCGCTCCAGTCTCTTTCAACAGATACAATCTTGTCTGCGGTTTCCATTCCTTCGGTTATCTTTCCGAAAGCCGCATACTGACCGTCCAGATGAGGCGCTGCTTCAACCATAATAAAGAACTGTGAACCTGCAGAATCCGGATCCATAGCTCTTGCCATGGAAAGTACTCCTCTTGTGTGGTCCAGATCGTTTCTTACTCCATTGGCATCGAACTCACCTTTAATGGTGTATCCCGGACCGCCTGTTCCGTTTCCGCGCGGACAGCCGCCCTGTATCATAAATCCCGGAATCACTCTGTGGAAAGTAAGTCCGTCGTAAAAGCCCTCATTAGCTAATTTTTCGAAGTTTTCCACGGTGATAGGCGCATGCTCAGGATAAAGCTCACCCTTCATTACATCGCCGTTTTCCATTTCGATTACTACTTTTTTCATAATTTCCTCCTGTATTTCTCAGCTGCAGAAAAGCGCTCCTGCAGCTCCCATAATTATAATCAATGTTATTGCATTAACTTTGAATTTCTTTGCAAGTATAAAAGTCGCAGCAGCCATTACCGCAGGAAGCGGTTTTATTGCTGCAAGCAGCCCGATTGCCCCGGAGCCAATCTCCGAAGTAAGCAGTGCCGTCTGCCCTATCATAACAAAACCTGCTGCTATGAGACCAACAGCTACGGGTCTTATTCCGGCAAAAGCACCCTTTACCAGTCTATGCTCCTGATACCTGCTGAGGAACCTTACGCATATCCCAACCAATATAAAGGAAGGAAGTGCCACTCCTACCGTAGCTGCCACAGCTCCCGGAATTCCTGCTGTCTCGAAGCCCGAAAATGTGGCGGCATTGACAGCCATGGGACCCGGTGTTGCCTGGGATATGGCAAAAAGCTCCGCAAATTCTTCCGGATCCATGGAATTGAAATCCAGCATGCCCTGATATATCAGCGGCAATATTGCAACTCCTCCTCCGAAGCCGACAAGCCCTATCTTTGCAAAGGTCAGAAAAAGATCAACAAGCGTTTTCATTCTTTTCCCTCCTTTGCGGCACAAACCGCGTAATAAATTTCACCGACGGCTATTCCGGCCAGAATCACCCATACGGCATCTGCTCCCAGAAAAACGATGGAAGCAAAGGCGCAAAAAGCTGCTATCCATTGGAAAGCGCCCTTAAGAGTCTGCTTTCCCATCTTCCATGCCGCAAAAGCTATAAGACCCGTGGCGGCAGCTTTTATCCCTTCCAGCGCTCCCCTGACATATGGGTTTTCGTCTATTGTTCTTAATAAAGATACCACCAAAATAATGATTATAAACGATGGCAAAATAACTCCGAAGGTCGTAAGCAGCGCACCTTTCCATCCTTTTTTTGCATAGCCCACATAGGTGGCCATATTTATGGCTATAACTCCGGGCAGGCTCTGGCTTATGGCGATACAGTCCAGAATCTCTTCTTCATTCATCCATTTGTACTTGTCGCATATTTTTTCCTGCATTATAGGAATCATGGCCATTCCTCCGCCGATGGTGAAAAGCCCCAGCTTGAAAAAGCATGCAAAGAGATTCCAGTAGATATTGTTTTTGAAAAAGCCTTTCAGTCTGTCCATTATTTTTCTGCGTTGACTATTTCTATTGCTGCAGCCACAGCTTCAGAAACAGACATCTCCTGTTTTTCGGCTTCTCTTCTCAGTTTATATTCAACGACTCCTTCCGGTGCACGTTTTCCTACGGTGATTCTCACAGGAATTCCCAGAAGGTCAGCATCTTTGAATTTGACTCCCGGTCTTTCGTCTCTGTCGTCCAGAAGGACTTCCACACCGGCATCTGACAGTCTGTTGTATATTTCCTCGGCCACAGCTTCCTGAGTTTCATCTCCCGGTTTCACCAGTGTTATGATTACGTGGTAAGGAGCGACAGACATGGGCCAGATGATACCGTTTTCGTCATGATGCTGTTCAACTATTGCAGAAAGAGTTCTTGTGACTCCTATGCCGTAGCATCCCATTACTATGAGCCTGTCCTGCTGATTCTCGTCCTTATATACCGCGTTCATAGCCTGGGAATATTTGGTTCCCAGTTTGAAGACCTGTCCTACTTCTATGCCCCGGGCATGTTTTACCGGAGCTCCGCACACAGGACACGGATCCCCCTCTTTGAGGAGTTTAAGGTCTGTAACAATGTCTCCCTTGTAGTCTCTGCCGTAGTTGACATTTTTTACGTGGTAATTTTCTTTGTTGGCTCCGGCGCAAAGATTCCTGAGACCGGTCAGCTCGCTGTCAACAACCACCTTGCAGTCGTGAAGTCCCACAGGACCCGTAAATCCTCCCACGCAGCCTGTCTTTTGTGACATTTTGGCTTCGTCTGCAAACTCTATAGCATGTTCAGGTATGTTCAATGCGTTTATGAGTTTTGTCATGTTCAGTTCTCTGTCCCCGCGAACGAAGGCTGCCACATATTCCTTTTCATTGCCCTCTTCGTCATAGGTGACAAAGAGAAGGGCTTTGATGGTCTTTGTCTGTGGCATTCCCAGAAAATCAGCCACCGCTTCTATGGTTTTTGTTCCCGGAGTTTTTACCTCTTCCATCGGGAGCATTTCTTCGGTGTCTGCCGGCGCATCTACGCACTCAGCTCTTTCTGTGGTTGCTGCCATGGAGCACTTTTCGCAGTAGGCGATTTCGCTTTCTCCTACTTCCGATAAGGCTGTAAATTCATGAGAGTTGCTTCCGCCTATGGCTCCTGTATCTGCTTCAACAGGTCTGAATGTAAGACCGCAGCGGGTGAAAATCTTCTCGTAAGCCTTGTACATATCATCGTAACTCTTGTCAAGACCCTCGAAGTCCCTGTCAAAGGAATAGGCGTCCTTCATTATAAACTCTCTGCTGCGCATGAGACCGAACCTCGGTCTTGCTTCGTCTCTGTATTTGGTCTGTATCTGATAGAGGTTCATAGGCAGCTGCCTGTATGAAGAAACATCATTTCTGATAATGTCCGTGAAAATTTCTTCGTGAGTAGGTCCAAGGCAGAAATCTCTTCCGTTTCTGTCCTTTACACGCCACAGCTCCGGTCCGTAAGCAAACCACCGACCCGATTCCTGCCACAGCTCTGCCGGCTGTATAGCTGACATGTGAATTTCCTGACCGCCGGCTTTATCCATTTCACTTCGGATTATATCCTCTATTTTTCGTACAGATCTCCATCCGAAAGGCATAAATCCGTATATTCCGGAAGCCAGTTTCCTGATCATTCCTGTGCGTATCAGCAGAATATGGCTGGGAATTTCAGCCTCTGCCGGAACTTCTCTGAGTGTTTTAATGTGCATCTTTGAAAGTTTCATATCTGTTTCTCCTCTATCCTCTGTTTATGGTACAAACCGCTTCTGCGGCAATGCCCTCCTGGCGTCCCACAAAACCCAGTTTCTCGGTAGTTGTGGCCTTTACATTTATACTGCCTGCGTCCATTCCCAGAACGGCAGCTATATTTGTTCTCATCTTCTCTATATACGGTGAGAGCTTTGGTCTCTGAGCCATTATGGTTATATCCGCATTGCCCAGCCTGAAGCCCTCCTGCTCAATAAGCTCTCTGACTTTCTGCAGAAGAATCATGCTTGATATTCCCTTGTATGCGTCATCTGTGTCAGGAAAATGCCTTCCTATATCTCCCATGGCAGCTGCTCCCAGCATGGCGTCCATAAGGGCGTGTACAGCCACATCCGCATCGGAATGCCCCAGAAGACCTTTCTCGAAAGGAATTTCTATCCCGCACAGGATCAGCTTTCTTCCTTCCGTAAGGCGATGAACATCAAAGCCGGTGCCTATTCTCGTTTCCATGGGAAGATCCTCCTGAGTGGTTATTTTTATATTGCGATAACTTCCTTCAACTATTGTCACGGGATGGCCGGCTCTTTCTGCCAGTCCTCCGTCATCGGTACCCAGAAAGCCCTCAGCTTCCGCAGCCGCATAAGCCTCTCTGATGAGAGCCACATCGAAGCCCTGAGGCGTCTGCACGCTGTAAAGTCTGTCTCTTGGCAAAGTTATACTGTCTGTATTGTCGCCGCCCCGGGTCTGTCTGACGGTATCTTTGACAGGTACGGCGGCCACAGCGGCCCCCGTTCCGGCTGCTGCCTCGAGGACGCGCATTATTGTTTCCATGTCCACATAAGGTCTTGCACCGTCATGGATGAGCACATACCCGTCTTCCACCAGATTCAGAGCATTTCTCACGGAATCCTGTCTTTCCTTTCCTCCTGCTACAGCTCTGCTGAACTTTGAAAACTGACGGCATAAGCCGGTGCAGAGCTCCAGAAACTCACTGCTGCCCACTACGATTATCTCATCTACGTGTTCAGAAGCCTCAAAAGGCTCCACAGCCTTTTCAAGAACAGTCTTTCCGCCTATCTTCAAAAATTGTTTGGGCAGCGGTGTGCCCATTCTGCGTCCGCTGCCTGCGGCTGTTACAACTGCCGTTACTTTTCTGCCTTTATACATTACCGTGGTTCGCTTTCATTAGTGCATGGTTTTGCCGAAAATCATCCTTCCGGCAGCTGTTTGTAGTACGCTGGTAACCATTATTTCAACGGTCTGTCCTATCTTCTTGCGTCCGTTTTCCACAACTATCATGGTTCCGTCATCCAGATATGCGACCGCCTGATTCTGGTCTTTCCCCTGTTTGATAAGGGTGACAGTCATGGTTTCTCCAGGAATAACCATAGGCTTCATGGCATTTGCCAGTTCGTTTATGTTAAGAACCGGGACTTCCTTGATGGCGGCTACCTTGTTGAGATTGAAATCGTTGGTCACCACTTTGCCTTTTATTATCTGGGCAAGTTTCAGCAGTTTGACATCAACTTCCGGAATTTCCTTAATAGCTTTCTCGGAGTCTGTGTTGTATATTTCTATTCCGTATTCTTCCTGAATTTTGTTAAGTATATCAAGACCGCGTCGGCCCCTTGTTCTCTTGAGACCGTCAGAAGAATCTGCGATATGTCTCAGTTCGACAAGAACAAACTCAGGGATGACTATAGGTCCTTCCAGAAAGCCCGTTTTCATTATCTCGAGAATTCTGCCGTCAATGATAACGCTGGTGTCGAGGATTTTGGGAACCCGGGATCTTTTTCTGTCTTTTTCATTGTAGGCGTACGGGTTTTCTTCCTGTAAATCCTGCCTGCCCGGCTGCATCTTTGCAATGGACTGTGTGATTATTTCGGAGCCTTTTTTTGTTCCGATAACTGCACCAAGAAATCCAAGTATGATGTATATTGCTATGGTCAATGTCAGATAAATTGCCTTTGACACCACATCCTGATATATCTTGGTCAGCAGAAACGCCAGCACAAGACCGGCTATGAGTCCGATGGTTCCGGCTGCCAGATCGCTTCCGGAAACTCCTTTCAGCTCGTTGCCTATATTGTCAGCCATTTTGTTTCCCTGTCTACCCAGGCTCGGCGCTATGCAGTAAAAAATAAATCCGAAAATAATTGCAAACAACAACCCCATGGAAATCTCTTCCACGCCGGTCATCTGAATATACTCAGCATTCTCTCCTGCCTGTTTTTCCGTAAAGGTTCTGAACAGGTAAAATGCTTCGTATCCCAGCAGTGCGCCGAAAATTGTGAATATTCCCTTGAACAGTTTCTTGAACATTGCTTTTCCTCCTTTCTTGTAAAATTTGCAAGGCTTTTGCATCAAAACCTCAGAGATCCAATTATTTAGACGGTTTCCTCTATAAGTTTTTCTGCTTCTTCTTCCGAAAATCCGCAGGCAAGAATAAGTTCGCTTATCAGTATCTGCTTTGCATTGTGAAGCATCTTGGTCTCGCCGGCAGACAGTCCTTTGTCTCTTCCGGTGCGCATAAGATTTCTCACAACCTCTGCCACCTTGAAGATGTCGCCTGCCTTAAGCTTATCCATGTTGTCGCGGTAGCGGCGGTTCCAGTTTCTGTCCATGGCGGTGCTCTCCTGCCTAAGAACCGTGACTGCCTCCAGCGCCACTTCTCTGGAGACTATGCTCCTTATGCCTACTGACTGTTCGGACTCGACGGGAAGCATGACATTGATATCATTGCACGGTAATTCAAGGATGTAGTATTTTTTTACTTCACCCAGGATTTTTTTCTCTTCGATTTTGCGAATTACCCCTGCGCCATGCATGGGGTGAACGATTTTGCTGCCCACCGGAAACATGACATACTCCCTCCATTTTATTTTAGCCTATACATTATTAAGTATAAAAGATTTTGTGTCACCATGTCAAGTTGAATAAAATTTAATATATTATCATAGCAATATTTTAGTTGTCAACATTTATTTTTCACAAAACCTTTTGCCTATTTCCACATTTGTGTTAAAATACTTATGATAAAATTTAGAAAAACAATATAAACAATATTTCAGAAAACAATATGATGAGAGGAGATTCCCCATGTACAAGATACTGGTAGTGGACGATGAACCTAAAATCCGCGAGGTAATAAAAGAATACGCGGAATTCAGCGGTTACGATGTAACCGAGGCCGAGGACGGCATGAGCGCCATCGGTCTTTGCAAGCTCAACGATTACGATCTTATAGTCATGGATGTCATGATGCCAAAGCTTGACGGTTTCTCCGCATGCAAAGAGATAAAGAAGATAAAGGACATTCCGGTTATAATGCTTTCGGCAAGAGGTGAGGAATACGACAAGCTCTTCGGCTTTGAACTGGGTATAGACGACTATATAGTCAAGCCTTTCAGCCCTAAGGAGCTGATGGCCAGAATCAACGCCGTTCTTACCAGATTCAAGTCAAAATCTGCTTCAACGCAGGGTGACCTTAAGTTCGGCGGTCTGGAAATCAATATACCTGCAAGGACCGTCACTGTGGACGGCAAAAAGATAGATCTCACGCCTAAGGAGTACGAACTTCTTTTCTATCTTGTTGAAAACAAGAACATAGCTCTTTCCAGAGATAAACTGCTCTCGGACATCTGGGGCTACGATTTCTTCGGAGATGACCGCACCATAGACACCCATATCAAAAATCTCAGGAACAGCCTGGGTCCTTACAGAGACTATATTGTTACTTTAAGAGGAGTCGGTTATAAATTTGAGTACGAAGATTAAATTTGATGCCCACAGTATCAAATTCCGTCTGTGGGTATACTTTGCAGCCATAGGCATGGGGGTCGTAGGCCTCATATGGTTTCTGCAGCTTTTCTTTATGAACAACTATTACGAGGAAATGAAGATCAGAGAGGTGGCCCGGGTGGCCTCCTCTATTTCTGTTTCTTATCAGAAGGACGACAGTAACCTGACTTCTTCTATTCAGGAACTGTCCATCAGTAACGACTTTTATGTAATGATGGAATCCTCATCGGGCCTTCTGCTCTTCGAACCCGAACAGGAGAGCCTCTCTCCCGTGTATATATATTTCGAGGAGACTCCAAAGCTCAAGTCCATGCTGGAGAAATCCGGCGGCAAGCCTGTATCATTCAAGATCAACACCGGCATAGACAAATACAAGACTCTTGCCTACGGATGCCGCATTGCAGGATCAGATGGCAATGCTGCAAATCTGTATATTTTTTCTCCGCTTTATCCTGTTTCGTCCACGGTAAGCATTCTCAGACGCCAGCTGGCTTATGTAACCATGCTGACTCTGGTTCTGGCATTTACCCTGGCTATATATTTTGCCAACCGCATATCAAGGCCAATTAAAGGCATAACCGCTACAGCAAAAGAAATGGGACAAGGCAAATATGATGTAAAATTCGAAGGGAATTCATATTCGGAAATCAATAACCTGGCAGATACCCTCAATACTGCGGCCTATGAACTGGGTATGGCGGACAACCGCATGAAGGATCTCATCGCCAATGTTTCTCATGACCTGAAAACTCCGCTTACCATGATAAGGTCCTATGCGGAAATGATTCAGGATCTTTCAGGCGACATACCTGAAAAACGTAATGCTCATCTGCAGGTAATCATTGACGAAACGGAAAGGCTCAACCATCTGGTCAGCGACATGGCCACAGTCTCTGCAATGCAGACTCACACGGTCACTCTTGAACGCAGCATCTTCGATCTTACTTCTGCTTCGGCGGCAATACTGTCTTCGTATGATATACTTTCTGAGCAGGAAAACTACAATTTCATTTTCAATGCCCCTAAGGAATGCCTTGTATACGGCGATGAGAACAGAATCAAACAAGTAATAGCCAACCTTGTAAACAACGCGGTAAAATATTGCGGAGAAGACAAAGTCATTATAGTCACCATCCGCCGCTCAGGTAAAAAATACCGTGTGGAAGTGGCTGACCACGGTCCTGGAATATCCCAGGAAGAGCTTCCTCATGTATGGGACAGATACTACAAGACCAGCACCAACTATGTGCGTCCTACCGAAGGCAGCGGTCTCGGTCTTTCCATAGTAAAGGGCATACTCACCCTTCATCATGCCAACTACGGAGTTTACAGCAAAGTAGGCAAAGGAACCACCTTCTGGTTTGAACTGCCTTATATGAGAAAGGAAAAGGACAAGCCGTCTTCCGCTTCCGGATCGGATTCCTCTCCTTCAGGTTCTTCTGCTCCTGCGGTGTCTTCTAATTCACATGAACCTGACACTCCCGCAGATCCTCCGGCAGATTCTGCGGCAGCAGCCGCTTCTGATGATGCGGCCATAGGATATGGACTTTCTTCTGCGCCGGGAGCGCTGCATACCAAATATGCAGATTATGATACTGCGGCTTTCCTGCACAAAAAAACGTCTTCCGACAGAGCGTCTTACTCTGCCGTCAGAGGAAGCACTTCCCGCGGAACATATGCTTCTAGCATTTCCGGCAAATCTGTTCCGCGCGACCCTGAATTCATCGAGGACATCGATGAGACGAAATAGAATGTTGATGCGCTTTTTGCACAATACCCCTGCGCCAAATGGGCAGGGGTATTGTTTTTCCTCCTCTGATGGTATGCTTACATTTACTCGCTGTATTCAAGTCCGCAGAATTATTTCTGTTTTTTTGCAAATGCCGCAATGGCTTCAGTAATGTTTCGGGCACCTATGATGCTGCACTCTGCGGGAGGTTCCTTTAGATTTCTGAGGCATGACCGGGGCAAGATGACCCTTTTGTAACCCATTCTGGCCGCCTCTTTTACTATCTTGTCTGCATATCTGACCGTGCGCAAATCTCCGGTAAGACCTATTTCGCCTATGGCAAGAGTCTTCTGACCGGCAGAGATTCCTTTGAATGAGGAATAAATTGCCAGAGCTACTGCCAGGTCGGCAGAAGTTCCCTCGGGCTTGAGTCCCCCAACGATATTAACATATACATCCTGATTTATCAGCGGCAGTCCGGCCTTTTTCTCGAGAACTGCCATCAGCATGCTGAGTCTGGCGTTGTCTGCACCTACGGCAGTTCTTCTGGCAAAACCTATGTTTGCAGGGGTAACAAGGGCCTGGACTTCAAACATTACAGGCCTCGTTCCTTCGTACACGGCAGCCGTTACGGAGCCTTCCGATTCCTCTGCTCTGTTCTCAAGAAATGTGCCTGATATATCTGATACTTCCACGAGACCTGACTCCTCCATAGTAAAGGCACCTATTTCACTGGTTGTACCGAATCGGTTTTTGAAGGACCGGAGAATTCTAAGTTCCTGATCTCTCTCCCCTGCAAAGTTCAGCACACAGTCCACAAGGTGCTCCACGGTCTTGGGGCCTGCAAGGTCACCGCTTTTGGTTACATGGGCGACAATGAAAATAGGTATATTGCCTGTTTTGCCAAGCTTCATCAGCTTGTTGCCGCAGGCTCGCACCTGGGAAACGCTTCCGGGCGCGGAGTCCAGTTGGTCGCTGTACATGGTCTGTATGGAATCGATGATGAGAAAATCCGGCTTTATGTTTTCGCACGCGTTTTCTACATTTTCTATGTTTGTTTCGGGCATGACAAAGAGGCCTGCCGGAATCTCACCGCAGACTCTGTCTGCCCGCATCTTGATCTGCTCCTCCGATTCTTCGCCGGAAACATACAGGACCTTAAGTCCGCCGCCGGCTATATTAGACGCTGTCTGAATGATAATTGTGGACTTGCCTATACCGGGCTCCCCTGAAATGAGCACCAGTGACCCCTTTACGAGTCCGCCGCCCAGTACTCTGTTAAGCTCACCTATGCCTGTGTCCAGACGCCTGTATTCTCTGGTGCCTACGTCCCGCAGCTTTGCGGGTCGTCCGCTTTCGCTGGTTCTGCGTCTGGTATCGGCTGAAGTCTGGGGCAGCATTTTCTCCTCAACAAAGGAATTCCATGCGCCGCATATGCATTGTCCCATCCATGTAGGGCTTTCGTATCCGCATTCCTGACAGACAAAAACTGATTTACCCTTCTTTGCCATTGATTTCTCCTTTGCGAACATCTGTTCTGTTTATATAATACACCCTTTCCCTGCCTTTGTCCACAATATTTTATCCGGCCTTAACCCGGTTATGGCAATGTACGCAAAAAGCAACATAGGCGGCCGGATAGCCGCCTATGTAGATATGATGATTTTAATTTATGCTTCTTCTTCAGCCTTGTGGGCTGCGATAATTTTGTCTGCCAGGTGAGCAGGAACTTCTTCGTATCTTGCGAATTCCATTGTGAAGCTTCCTCTTGCCTGAGTCATGGAGCGCAGCACGATGGCATAGTCAAATAGTTCTGCCTGAGGGGCTTCGGCAACCAGCTTCTGTCCGCCGCCTGCCTGAGGTTCCATTCCCAGAATTTTTCCTCTTCTCTTGTTCATATCGCCCATTACGTCGCCCATGTAGTCGTCAGGAACCACGATTTCCATCTTCATGATAGGTTCCAGGAGGCAAGGTTTAGCCTCTACGATACCTTTTTTGAATGCCAGCGAAGCGGCAATCTTGAAGGCCATTTCGTTGGAGTCTACATCGTGGTAAGAACCGTCGTACAGAACTGCCTTTACATTTACTACCTTGCAGCCTGCCAGAGGTCCTTTGTCCATGCATTCCAGAAGTCCTTTTTCGACTGCAGGGACATACTGCTTAGGTACGGAACCGCCGAAGAGTTCTTCGGAGAATTCAAATTCCTGCTGTGAAGGTGAGAATCTGATATGTACATCTCCATACTGGCCTGCGCCGCCGGACTGCTTCTTGTGCTTGCCCTGAACATCGGAGCTTCCCTTGATGGTTTCTCTGTAAGCGATTTTCTGCGGAATTGTGTTTACTGAAACGCCGAATTTATCTTTCAGTTTTGCCAGAACGATTCCCAGCTGGATGTCTCCCTGACCGCCGATAAGAGTCTGACGGGTTTCTGCATTTCTGGTAAGTACGAAGGACGGATCTTCTTCCATCAGTTTGTGGAGACCTGCCGCCATCTTTTCGTCTTCGCCTTTACCTGCTGCCTCGATAGCCATAAACAATGAAGGCTGTGCGAAATCTACAGGAGGGAATTTGATTATATTAGCCTTTTCGCAAAGGGTGTCGCCTGTCTTGGTAAACTGAAGTTTGCCCAGTGCAACGATATCACCTGCAGCTACGGAAGGAGCATCCCCTTGGGTCTTTCCTCTGAGGAAGAACATTGAGCCCAGCTTTTCAGGTTTTTCAGCTCTGGCATTATAAACTTCCATACCGGCAGTCAACTTGCCTGATATAACCTTTGCAAGGGAAATCTTGCCCAGGAACGGGTCTGCAATAGTCTTGAACACGAATGCTGCCAACTTGCCGTTAGGATCACATTTTACTTCGATTTCCTCGTCGTTTCCGTTGAGTGCAGGGTATGCAGCATGATCAGTTGCTACAGGAACATATTTGATAAGCTGTTCCAGAACTTCCTTGATTCCCTGTCCGGTTACTGCGGAGCATGCAAATACAGGTGCGATGTCTCCTGATGAAATGCCCTTAACCAGTCCCTTGCTGAACTGCTCGTCAGTGAATTCACCGGCATCAAAATAGATTTCCATCAGTTCTTCGTCTACTTCTGCAATGGCTTCGCTTAAGGCATCTCTGTCATCTAATGTTACAACGGAAGTTCCGAATTTTGCTTTTAATTCTTCGATTGTTTTTTCAACATCTACATTTTCTTTGTCTGTTTTGTTCAATATAAAGAATCTTGGCATTTCTGCCTTTTTGCAGGCTGCCCATGCTTTTTCGGTTCCTACCTGGATTCCTGCCGAAGCATCTACAAGAATAGCTGCTGCTTCAACAGCTCTGAGAGCCGACTGCACTTCTCCTGCAAAGTCGAAAAATCCGGGAGCGTCAACAAAGTTGATTTTCACTTTATTATACTCAACCGGTACTATTGATGTATTGATTGAGTATCCTTTCTCGATTTCCATCTTATCGTAATCGGATACGGTGTTGCCGTCTTCGACTTTACCAAGTCTGCTGATAACCCCGGTTGCCAGGAGACATGCCTCAACGAATGTCGTTTTGCCACATCCGCCATGTCCCAACAAGGCAATGTTTCTAATTGTTTCGCTCGTATAGCCTTTCATCTGTTTTGGACCTCCCAAATTAATTTTACAGTCGTTACCATTATAGCAAATACATATCTAAAACACAACTATTTTTGCTGTATACACCCATTGCTTTCACAGTCCCGGGAAGGGCTCAGTGCTTCGGCTCTTGTATCCAGTATGGTAGCTGCCAGAATCAGAATGCATCCAACAATCCCTACTGCCGAAAACTTTTCCCCGTAGACTGCAGTTCCTATGATAACGCTGGTTATAGGTTCAAAGGTGCTCAATATCGCGGCACTCTGCCCGCCTGTATATCTGACCCCCAGCTGGAATCCCAGCACCGCAATGAAGGATACCGTAACGGCAAAAACCGTGCCTATAAACCAGCCGTAGGGCGTAAGCTCTGCAGTAAATTGCTGTGTGGCCAGCGCAGCTGACAGAATGACTGCTGATGCTGCAAAATTCATGTAGAAGATCAGTTTCAGCGGAGGCATCTGCCTGAGATCACTTTTGTCGAGATAAACTATGTAAAAAGCGTAGGTGCATCCTGAGGCAAAGGCCAGCAGTATCCCTTCTATCCCTGCTCCCGCTCCGTCTTGTCTGAACATCCATATTCCGGCCATGCAGAGCCCCACGCATATCAGTTTCAGGGGCTTTACCTTTTCTTTCAGAAATACAAGACTATACACGATTACCATGGCAGGGTAAACAAAATGAATTGTGGTGGCTGCGCCTGACGATATGTAATTGTATGCAAAAAAGAGCAGTACCGTAGTTCCTCCGTATCCGCATACCGTAATCAGAATTATCTGTCCGGCCTGACGCCTTGTAATGCTCAAGGGTATCTTTTTAGCTTTCAGATACAGCAGAAGAGGCAGAAGGGACAGAGCCGACCTGTAGAAAGCGCTGCTCAGGGAATTGGCCCCTTCATTGCACAGTATTTTTACGAACATTGGTACAAGCCCGAAGCATACCGCCGAGATGATAACAGCTATGGCTCCCATTGTTCTTCTGCTGATGTTTCGTGCTTCTAACACTTTCTCCCTCCTCACATTTCAGAAAAAAGCTCCCGATGCCGAATCCGATTTGCGGCAGCCCGGGAGCTCACTGGTTCTGATTTTATTTAGAATTCTGCCGTCTTTGGCGTCCTCGGGAACGGAAGCACGTCTCTGATATTGCTCATTCCCGTAATATACATTATGATTCTTTCGAATCCCAGACCGTATCCGGCATGCTTTACGCCGCCGTATTTTCTCAGATCAAGATACCACCAGTAGTCCTCCTCTTTGAGCCCCAGTTCATTCATCCTTGCTGTCAGGACGTCCAGTCTCTCTTCTCTCTGGCTTCCGCCGATTATCTCGCCTACTCCGGGAACCAGAAGGTCACAAGCCGCAACAGTCTTGCCGTCGTCGTTGAGTCTCATATAGAAAGCTTTGATATCCTTTGGATAGTCTGTTACAAATACAGGCTTCTTGAAAATCTCCTCTGTCAGAAATCTTTCGTGTTCGGTCTGAAGGTCTATGCCCCATTCCACAGGGTACTGGAACTCCTTGCCTGATTTTTTCAGAAGTTCAACGGCTTCGGTATATGTCACCCTTCCGAAGTCGGAATTTACTATGTGATTGAGTCTGTCCAGCAGGCCTTTATCCACAAAGCTGTTGAAGAAGTTCATTTCCTCAGGAGCGTTTTCAAGCACGTAGCTGATGATATACTTTATCATTGCCTCCGCCAGTTCCATATTGTCCTCCAGATCAGCAAAGGCCACCTCAGGCTCTATCATCCAGAATTCGGAGGCATGCCTTGCCGTGTTGGAGTTTTCGGCTCTGAAGGTAGGTCCGAAGGTATACACGTTTCTGAAAGCAAGGGCATAAGTCTCTGCCTCCAGCTGTCCGCTTACGGTCAGGCTGGTTTCCTTTCCGAAAAAGTCTCCGCTGTAGTCCACCTTGCCGTCCTGAGTCTCAGGAAGATTTTCCATGTCAAGGGTGGTGACTCTGAACATTTCACCGGCGCCTTCACAGTCGCTGCCCGTGATTATAGGGGTGTGGACATATACGAAGTTCTGCTCCTGGAAAAATTTGTGAATTGCATAGGCCACCAAGGATCTTACTCTGAATACTGCAGCAAAAGTGTTGCTTCTCGGCCTCAGATGAGCAATCTCTCTGAGAAACTCCATGCTGTGTCTCTTTGGCTGCAGCGGATAGTCCGGGGTGGATGCAGCTTCGATGGTTATCTCTTTTGCCTTGATTTCAAAAGGCTGCTTTGCCTGAGGTGTCAGCACCAGCTGACCTTTTACAGCCAATGCCGTTGCCACATAGGCCTTTGAAATTTCTTCGAAGTTGCTTATAAATTCCTCTTCGTATACCACCTGAACAGATTTAAAGAAAGATCCGTCATTGAGCTCGATAAATCCAAATTTGTTGGAATTTCTGTTGTTTCTTACCCAGCCTTTTATCAGGACTTCCTTTCCTTCATATTCCTGTGTGTTTCTGAAAAGTTCTTTTACTAATATTTCTTTCATTGCGTGTTGATCCTTTTTGTTTATTTCATACTTTATTTATTATATTACTTTATTGTCGGGCAAGTCAATGATTGTTATACAAATTATTCGGCAAATATCTTTTCCGGCAGCTGCCGGTCATTCCCTGCCATTCCTTTGAGAGCCTTATTGTCATCAGGCTGCCCGTGTATCTCTTTTTATATATCTGACGGCGGTGCAATTATATCAGGGCGCACAATCTTTGCCTTTTCTGCGGTAAAGGAGCCAGCCTGTCACATCGGCCAGAGCCCAGCCTACAGGAATTGACCACCATATTGCCGATACTCCCAGGCAGGTGTTAGGAGCCAGAGCATAAGACAATGTAACGCGTGTTCCCAGCGAAATTATGGTCAGAACAAGAGATATATGAGGCTTGTTTATTCCTCTGAAATATCCGTACCACAGGAACAGAAGGCCTATGCCTGCGTACATGGCTCCTTCAATTCTCAAATATCTTGCTCCCTCTGCAATAATTTCCACCTCATCTGCTGCAACAAAAATTTTCATCAGTTCCCCGGCGAAGATAAAGATAAGGACAGATACAGTCATGCAGAAAATTATCGAAACTCTTAGGGATATTCGTGTTCCCAGCCGTATCTTTTCATTATTTCCTGCACCGTGGTTCTGAGAAACAAACAGAGAATAAGCATTTCCGAATTCCTGGGCCGGCATATACGCGATGGTATCGATTTTTACCGCGGCGGCAAAGGAAGCCATTATTCCTGCCCCAAAGCTGTTGACCAGCCCCTGAATCATCAGTATGCCGAAGTTCATCACCGACTGCTGCGCTCCTGTCGCAACATCGCTGATTATAATTTCTTTCAGCCGCCTCCCGATATTGTTCTTTTTTTCTATGCCGGTTCTCAGCAGAGGTATTTTTGCCAGCGAATATAATGCAATTCCGACTCCCGCCAGAGCCTGTGCCGTTACCGTTGCCAGCGCCGCTCCGCCTACGCCCATATCAAAGCCTATAATAAACCAGATATCAAGAGCTATGTTGACTGCCGATGACGCAGCCAGAAAGACAAGCGGTACGACGGAATTTCCCATTGCTCTTAGAATATATGCGAAAAAATTATAGAGAAACACAAATATAATGCCGGAAAATACCACGGTTATGTATTCTTCCGTTATCTCTCTCAGTTCAGGCGGTACCCGCATGATCTTCTGGATAATATCCATTCCGGGATATATTATAATATATATTCCCATGGACACGGAAAGTATGAACCAGAAGGAAAGCCAGATGTCCTCTTTCATGCGCTTATGGTCGCCCGCTCCGTAGTCTGCAGAAAAAAAGGCGCCGCTGCCCATGCACAGGCCTATGATAACGGAAGTTATAAAAATCATCAGAGTATATGATGACCCTACAGATGCCAGGGCATCCGGGCCTATGAATCTTCCTACAATAAGCGTATCTGCCAGGTTATATACCTGCTGGAGCAGATTCCCGGCTATCATGGGAAGCGAAAATTTTATTATATTTTGAAAAATAGGGCCTTCTGTAAGATTTACTTCTTTCAAGGCAAGCCTCCTCTTTCAGAAAAGGGGAAGTCTCCTGTGGAGATATCCCCGATCTTGTCGTAATGGTGTTTTTCTTACTTGATTTTATACGGAATCGCTTTCTGTATTATTTTTTAAGTGCATACCTACACTTGGGGAAATTTCTGCATCCATAAAACTCGCCGTTTTTTCCCTGACGCAAAACGAGTTCAAGTTTACAATATGGACAGATTTTTTGTGTTTTCATTTCCTCTAAAGTCTCTTTATATGCAGCTATATTTTTCTTATGCCGAGTTCCGGCTTCTTTCCCCATATGCTGATTGTTTTTTATGTAATCAAAAATTTCATGCTTTTTTATATCATCCAGAACTTCCGGCTTATGTTCTGCTATTTTGTAAAAGCCTCTTTCCATGGCAGGCAATGAATTACAGACAACTGTTTTTCCGTCCGTTTCACCGCTTATCTTAAAATCTTCACAAATCATTGTAATAATTGAAAAGAAATCATAATCTGCTTTGGCTTCTTCATTTGTTTGGCATTCTTCACGAAACTGTTTTACCCAAATAGATATACTTGCCTTAGATACGCCATATTCGGCAGCAAGACCTTTGAGGGTTCGTACCTCTTCAAGATGAAGACGTACAATCTTCTTTTTGAATTCTGGTTCATAATGTTTACTCATTTGTAACATACCTCGTTTCCTCCTAAGATTATATCTTATTAGGTCGAGGTGTTACAACTATGTTATATCACAACACCAGTACCTCCATAACCATACGCAGATGTTCATTTGGCGAATCAGGTGCTATCGACACTTCCGCATTCGCTAGCTTGATACAGATTCCGGAAGTGCTAGCTACTGGTGCTTGCAAGTTTACTTTTGCAAAGGCAGGCACATCTTGTGAAATATTCCTATCTCTTGAAAGGACAATTGATGTACACGTGTCCGAAGCTTCATTTAGTTTTTCCTCAAGGGCATTTCGAACCTTTTTGCATCGATAATCGTATGTTGATAGTGGTATGCCTTTAGACTCGCACCATTTCCTTCTTGAAAGCTTACTGGCTTTCTGATCTGCCATGTCTTGAGCCAATTGGCGTAAGTTGATTTTTTCGCTGATGTTATTCATGTTTTCCTCCAAAACCTAAAATACTCTAAAAAGTCATAGTCTGCTTTTTAGAGTATTTTACATCTTTTTATGATTCTTAACGAGGCACGGGTGGTTTACCGTTTACGATTAATCATCATAAAAGCTTGTCTCATCACAAAAAGATACGGTTGATCCACTTTTCATAAAGCATAAAACAAACCGTATCTTTTTCGCTATGTTAATTAATTAAATTCACTTAAACATCTTAACAATCTCACAAAATACATCGCTAATTTTCTCAATCAAATCATCCGGGAAATCAAAGGCTCCTGTGTGAAGTTCTGCATGATTTTCTCCTGCACCAATATGGAAGACTGCACCATCTATTTTTTTAGTATACCATCCGAAATCTTCAGACCCTCTATCCATATCTTCTGTATAATCAAACTCTACATTCAAATTATTACATGATTTCTTGACACATTCCATACACCTTTGAGTATTTATTGTAATTGGAAATTCATCTTGATATTGTATTTGATAATTTATTTTATTGTTACATGCAAGATTTGCTACTAAGTGTTCAAATTCCGTTTTAAACCAATCTAGTTCCTCTTCGTATTCCCCTCTGAAAGTTAGACAAAACACACCATCGCTAGCTTGCACTCCAAAGCTTTCTTCTCCAATATCAATTTGGATTATCGTACTAAGAACCTTTCCTTTTTTGCTAGCTTTCTTTTCTAAATCTGGCAACATTTTTATTATATCCGCTACACAAAATGCTGGATTTCTTCCAACTTCTGGCATGCTAGCATGTGATGGCACACCTTCAAACCGCACTATTACGCCTGTCGAAGCCCAATTCATTAAGCCTTTTTTATTCATAATAACTTTTCCAAGCTTAATCCCCGGTTCATTATGGCAACCATATATTTCTGCTATATCATTTTCTTCCAACATCTTCAGACATTCTTTAGCACCTGCACCAATTTCTTCTGCATGTTGAAAAAGAAAATAAACATCACAATTTGCTCCGGTACGCTCTATCTGTAAAGCTGTAGCTAACAATGCAGCACAATGCCCATCATGCCCACACATATGGCCCATACCTTCTGTAAGCGATTTATACGCCAAATCCGTTGTCTCTTTTACAGGCACTGCATCCATTTCGCTTCTAAATGCAATACCTGGTCCTTTTTCTTTCGCTCTGTATACAGCATAAAACCACTTTCCTTCATCGTGTATTTCCAAACAAGAGTTTTTTTCAAGGAATTCAATCAAAAATTTCTTAGTTTCTATCTCCTTATTTGACGGTTCTGCCATTTGATGAAGGTTATGTCTTACAACGGTACATTTTTTAATTATATTTTCATCCACTAAAATTCACCCTCCAAAAAATTTGCCAATAGGGCTTACTTATAGCTCAAGGAACTATAATTCAACCTTAAATTATAGAGCAACTCTGCATATTTAATCGATACAGCAGCCGGATCAATAACTGGTATATGTAAATCCTTTTGCAATCGTTCGCCTAGTCCTGCAAGTCCTAAACAAGCAAGTACAATAACATGAGCACCATCTTCCAAAACGCATTTTTCCCCTTCTTTCAAGAGAACTTTATATGTTTCATCAATTTTTTCTCTTAGATTATCTACATTGATGTCAAGACTTCTAATAGACTTACATTTTGTTGGATCGAATCCGTACCCTCGTAACTTCACATTGTTAATGTTTATCATTTCTTCGAGTGGCGTAATAATGGAGTACTGATCTCCAAGCTCTTGCCCTACCATCATAGAAACATATCCTGGACCTATAACCGGAACACTAGTCAATTCTCTTGCAGCCCTTACTGCTGGATCACTTGAACAATATATTATCATGCAATCAAATCCATCCTCCGCAACTGTTCGTGCTCTGTCTAAAATATGTATTCCTGCCTCAAATTCCTCATATTCCGTCTCAATACTTATCGGACCAGCAGGAATGCATTCTACAGTAATTTCCGTATTATCACTTGCATACTTTGATAACATTTGTTTTCTGTCTGCTAAAGTCTCTGTGCTCATCCCACTGTTTGGTATTAGTACTAACAAATTGAACTTCCTGTTTTTACCCATACATAAATCCTCCTTTTATTTCAAATGGAACTCACCTTTTGTAGGTGAGTTCCTTGGCAAGTCTTAAATAACTGAGCTGATATATTCGTTTGCAACCTTTAGGGAATCAAGCAGTCTATTTCTATTTCTAAGAAGTTCTGTTCTCATCAATTTGAAATTAACATCATTTTCATCCAATTCACTCATTTCAACCATTGGATATAGTGCTGGAATTGGTTTTGACAGGATACTTAAGCCATAACTGTCTTGAGAATATCTATCACAAGCAGTATAGAATGGTCCCGTTAAGGTTCTGCTTAATTTCATAAGAACATAATTAATTTTTGTTGCTACTTGGTAATCCTTCTCATGTTCTGAAATCACCGAATTCAGCCTATCCACATTGTCGACTAACAAATCGCTCTCTCTAATTAGTGATGTAATATCAATTGTTTTATCAGCATATTTGTTGAGATCCTTAAGTTTGTTATTTATATCTTTTGCGGTTTTATCAAAGTTATATGGTAAAATAACACTGTTAACAATACCTAATAAGGTTTCTGCTTGAACAATATTATCTAGTTTCATATTTCCGGCGTCCGCCTTATCAAGACCATCTTTTATAGTGTGATTCCACCATCCTAATGTAGCTCCATGGTTTTCTTCAATTATAGATTTCTTAAATCCAACTCTTCCAAATACAGATGGAATTCCAAGACCAAAGAATGACTGATCTGCAATCTTTGCCATTGGTCGAGCATCTACAATATGTCCAATAGCATCTTTTATTACATTAGTGGAGTACTCACTGAGTTCTCGTGAAACATCAACTTCGTACTCATCAGCAAACTTCAATGCAGTAGAGTCAATGTTTATATATCCTATACAATTATCTGACAGTAAATCCCAATAATTATCAGCAAACCATGTCGAACCAGCCGCTTCAGCTATTTCATGTCCATTCCAAAATACAAACCAAATGCTTCTTTCCAATTCATCTTTGAACTTAGAGAAAACTCTAACCATTTCAAGCATCGAAGCGTCCCCTGTAGCATTGCAAGTTACACCAGGTTCCCACGCATCAAGATGTCCTGTAACAAGTAAAAATTTTTCAGGGTCTTTTCCCTTTATAAAACCACTTGGCTGAGGTAATTTCTCCCATAATCTTTCTGCGGTAATCTTAAGTTTAATTTCTATCTTTTCTCCTGCGAGATAAAGATCTCGCAAATATTCCCCATCTCTTCTTGTAATACTACATCCTGTAATCTTGGGAATTTTTTCAAAAGATTCCCTTGTAGGGTTTCCCCATACTCCTTTTAGACCTCTCATACATACAACTGCCTCATCTTTTCTTCCCCAGTTCATGCAAATCATTGCTTTTGCACCCTTTCTATATGCAATCATTGCTTTTTCTGGAGTTGCTGGTGCGTACGAAACCTCTACAAGAACAGCTTTACCTTCAACATCTTTGCCGTCATAATCGTCCTCTCCACCAGCACCTACATAAATAAGTTCATAAACATCTCCATCTGGTGATGTAGGTTCAATATGACAACAAGGCATACTATCTAACGTTTTTAACTCTGGAGATAATATTGTTATTTCTGATGTACCCACTCTACTATTATATGTCTCAAATTCCAGAATCTCTGCTTCACAGCCATATGATTTCATTTCTTTAACGATATACTCTGCAGCAATACGATCCTGTCCTGTTCCTGAAATTCGTCTTGGAGTATTCTCCGTAAGCCATGAAACATGACTCATTGCCCTGTCAACATCTAACTCTGCTAAAATTTTGTCTTTTAATGTACTCATTTATTTATCTCCTTTCTACTACGTTTTACAAACACTTTATTTACAAATTAGCTTTTCTTTCGGCTTCTCGCTTTAATTCTAGTAAATCAGAATATTTTTCTGCAACTATTTCATCCCAAATTTCAGCATTATCAATACCCAACTTTGAAGGTTCGAAAACCGGATCCAAACCCATTTTTCTCTGTCTATCATAATCTCTAAATATCTTAATAACCTTTGGGCTTAAAAGTATTATCGCTGGCAAGTTCACCCATGCAAGAATTGCCGTACCCATGTCTGCAATATTCCAAGCTACTGTAGTCGATGTCATTGATCCAAAGAATGTAATTAGCACCATTGCAAACAGAATTGAATTTACTGCAATTTTTTGTGTCCTACGGCTCTTATTTCTAAAAATATATGATATACCTGCGTCTGTATTAAATGCAAAGGCCAATAACGTTGTTAGTGTAAAGAAAAATATTGCAATTGCAACGAATCCTGAGCCCATTCCTGGTAACATCGAATCAATTGCAGCCTGTGTATATCCAACTCCGTGATCAACACCATGAAGGTTTTCAACAATATAACCATCTCCAGCTAAATTCTGTACATTATACAATCCGGTAGCTAAAATCATAATCCCTGTTGCTGTACATACAAATAGAGTATCAATGTAAACTGAAAACGACTGAGCCAAGCCCTGTTTCACAGGATGTGAAACTTCTGCGGATGCTGCAGCATGTGCACCTGTACCAAATCCGGCTTCATTTGAGAATATGCCACGCTTTACACCCCACATGAAAGACTGACCCCATATAGCTCCAAAAACAGCATTAAGATTAAAAGCACACGAGAATATCAGCTTAAACATTGGACCTATTCTTGTTATATTTGCAAGCAACACAATAATTGCTATCACTATATACGCAAGTGCCATAAAAGGAACTACATACTGTGCAAACTTACCAATTCTTTTCATTCCACCAAGTGCAACTAGTGCAAATATAACAGTTAGAGCAACTGCTGTTATTATAGGTTCTACACCCCACGCATTTTTAAAAGATTCTGCCACATTATAAGCCTGAATAGTCGGTCCTGTAATCGCGTTACTTATTACAGAAACTATTGCAAAAACTATTGCGAATATTGGCATTTTTAGTCCTTTCTCTATATAGAATGCAGGCCCCCCTCTGTATTCGCCGCCAACTTTTGTTTTATACACATTACCCAACGTACTTTCTGCCATTGCAGACCCTGCTCCAACAAATGCGATTACCCACATCCAGAAGATAGCTCCCGGACCTCCAAAGAAAATCGCAGTTGCAACACCTGCAATATTGCCTATTCCAATTCTTCCTCCTAAAGACATTGCGAATCCTTGAAATGAAGAAATTCCTTCTTCGCTGGCTTTCCCTCCAACGAGATACTTTACCATATCTTTGATTCTTCTTATTTGAGGAAATCCTAATCTTATACTATAAATTAAACCTGATGTCAGGGCCACTATTATCAATGGTAACGCCCATAAATATCCTGCTATAGTACCTGTAATTGCTTCCCAATTCACTACTTTTACCTCCTAAAAATTTCACTAAATCTTCTACTTTAACCGTTTAAGTCTCACTCATTTCGGTGAGCATCGTGAGTTTATTGGGGTTAATAAACTACCTAAACTACATTTTTGCTCATATTAAACAAAAATTCTCAAATTGCAACTTTCATCATGATACTATTTCATAGTGAATGCATCTACTTATTGAAGAAAACGCTAATTTCCCACCTCCATTCCTTTCTATGGATTTTGCATTTAATCCGAACTACTTTTAACAGGAATACACAACAACTCTCTCCAAGTTGGTTCTCCCTATTTTAGTTTTGGGTGAACCACTATTAATATTTTTTTAGTTCACTTTTTTTCTGCTCTTTTACAAATTAAAAGTGAACTAAATCTATATCATCATATTCAGAGTTTGTTGTAAATGATTAAACATCAGCCTGTTAGCAGCTTCTGTATCCCTCCTTTCTATCGCTTTTATAATAAGGTCATGATCCTTTAAATTCTCTTTAACTGAATGTCTACGAAAATATTCGACTTCAAATCTATTTATCATTAAATCTTCTGTTGCTTCATATGCAATCATTGCCATCTCAACTAAAAAATAATTGTCGCATCCCGCTGCATATAGTCTATGGATTTCCACTTCGTCATCAGTCTTTCCACTTTCATTTAGCATTTTTGAATACGTCTCAAAACCTGTTCTAATAGCCTTGATTGTTTCTTCTGAAGCGTTTCTAGCTACGCTCTCAACAATTTTTGGTTCAAGCAACTGCCGCGTATAATATATATCACAAAGAGAATATCTTTCTAGATTTTGAGAAACATTATCAAAATGTGCATTTACAGATTCACCCGTTACGCCACAATCGATTTGATTTCTCAAATATCTTCCACTACCATGTTTAGATACTATAAGACCTCTATGTTCTAATATATGAAATGCATCTCTCAACGTATTCCTACTTATTCCCCATTGTTGGATGAGTTGTCTCTCGGGAGGAAATCTTTCTCCCGGTTTTACACCTCCACTATCAATTAGCTCGTATATTTTATCTATGGTTTGCTGATATAGCAACCTGTCATCTTTCATAAGTTATCTATGCCCTTCTCAAATTGGTTGACCCAATTTTACCATCAGTAAAGCTTGTTGTCAATGGAATTATCAGATTTTTTAATCAATTTTTAAAATGTATTTATTCAGCGTTATAGAGCTTATAGACCGCTATTGCCCTTTACTCCTGTTTCCGAAGTCGAAGTATTTCAGCGCAAATTTCAAGAATACAAACAAGTACATCCCTGCCAGAACCCAAAACAGGATTCTAAGCCCAAGTGTTAATGCAGAATTTCCATCAAAAATTACCAGAACGAAAAGTAGAATCAGCGGAATGACTCTTACTCTAAAAACTCTGTTCAGCATGTCTAATCTGGATGCATCATCACAGAATATCTCTTCTTCCTGCTCCATCATAGTTGCCGGTTTTCTGAAATATGTACACCCCCCCGAAGTTCATCAGATATTCCCAGCTACAATCTTCAAACATACGGATGTACTCGTCTTGCCGCTTTTCCCCGTATTCTCCTGCTGCGCCAACAAAATCTAATACTGCTTTCATTGTTACCCCTCCATCGCATTGCGATACAATCTACAAATTCTCTTCAGTTCCAGATCCAGAACCTCTCTGCCAAGATGCGTAATCCTGTAAATTTTTCTCTTTTCCTCTTCTTTTACAAACTCAATTAGACCGTCTTTTTCCATTTTGGAAAGAGTTCCATACATAGTTCCCGGCCCTAGAACCACCTCTCTGTCCGTCAAATCCTTAACCTTTTGGACAATCCCATATCCATGGTTCGGCGTTCTGAGACAAAACAAAATATAAAATCCTGTCTCTGTCATGGGAACATATACTTTCTTGATGTGTGCATCCATATCATTTCACCTCTCAGTTCGATATATCGTGCTTCGATATACTTAATATATTGCACTGTGATATACATGTCAAGTGTTTCGGAAATTTTTTGCATGTCAGCAGGAAAATCGGCCTATAAGCCACAAAAAACTCTGATAAGAAAATTTCCCCACAAAAAAACAGAGACATTATCTGTCCTGCACTAATGCAAATTTAAAATCCGCCTTCCTGATAAGCTCTTGCAATTACATATGATGGTTCGTAAAATGAACTACAGTTGTAGTTATCTAGCGTGTCACAAATTTCATTGTTATACACTCGAATAATTCCGTCCACACAATCTTCCCCCGAAAGCAAAGTATCAGAAATAAGTCTCTGATACACCTTTCCCATTTGCAAAGCAGTCGGAATTACCTCTGCCAGTTCTCTGTCAACTGCAGTAATATCAAAGTCTCCTTCTGTCAAATTGTATTCTTCGATCCAGTCATCCTCAACCTGCAAAGGATTTTCACAATGAAGTACATTTGCCACACTTATCAGGTGGTGAAGAGAGTCTCTGCCAATTGTATTTACAACATATCTGTTTCTCTGATGAAGTCTTCGAGCGACATGTTCAATCATATAACAAATAAAATATAAATCGTTTTTGCTTATCTCCTCATCCGGAAAATATTTGTTTTTCATAATCTTACACCCCCTTCAAAATACAGAATTTTTAATGCTTCTTCTGTGCAAAAACAATCTGGTGAGTAGGATATTTAAACTTAACGAGTGCCCAGAAAGCTTCTTTTGAAATAGTTCCAGCAGTGTAGTCTTCTACATAATCCCAAACCTGATCATCTGCCATAGGGTCCTCTACAATGTCATACTTATGCGGAAGTCCTCTTCTGCAGTCCACAACAAATTCAAGCCATTCATCTGTCATTTCAGGAAAAGCCATGGTTTTTAGTTCTGAATTTTCAACGTAGCTATAGGTATTTAAAACAGAAAGGCCTTTTTTTGTCAGCGTCCAGCGCCTTGCTTGTTTTTCAATATTTATGCAATAGAATCCATATCCAAAATCCTTATAGTTACCATTAACGAGGATTTTCGGACTTGGTACTTCTACACTGCTCCCGTGATAAATAATATTTTTATCTATTATATTTACTCCCCCGTAATCAAACAAACTCCTTGTATTTTTTCCATTATATATATCATGTTTTCTCCGAATTGAATATGCATCGATTCAAAGCCCTCATTAAAAAATCTTTCATTTTCTCTGCCTCTGTTTCGTGATTCTGCATCCGTTTTTTCTCAGACTCTGCAGGACCATTTCCTTCTGCATTTTTGTTCTGTGATAATTTGCTGACATTTTATCATCCTTTTTGCCCCTTTCAATTCGTCGATTGCTGCATCTGCTACATTTACAACCGCAGCCTCTTTTCCTCCATCGGTAATTCCCTTCCCGATTCCTTCCGCCATTGCCTGCGTATTTCCTGATTGTGACCAGTAAACAACATAAATTTTATCCATGATACACCTCCTGATTCGTTTCAGTTAGCCACATCTAACTCGTATTTAGAGTACCACAGACTTGACGCTAATTCAACCACTCATAAAGATAGAGTTTCTCAATAAGGCTTTTTCTTCAATAATTTGATACCATTGTAAGTTCAAATACGACTGGCACATTATCAATCTGCTGTATTTTTACAATTTGTTTTTTCAATGCCGGAAGTGTGGCAAGTTCTTCTGTTGGAACAAGCATTATACAACGTCTGTTTCCAATATATGCTGTGTGAAAATCATAACTCCCTGCAATATAAACAGGCAAAGAATCCTGATGATTCCATGCTTCATATTTTATAGAAATCCCGAATACGCTTGTAAGCATATTTCTGAGAAACGCTTCCAGATGCTCTGTTGTTTCGTGAATGCCTTTGCAGAATCGTATAAATTGCACAGACAAGCGCATTTCTGAAATACCACGCATTTTCTGCAAAAGTTGCAAAGAACCCAAGCGTCCTTAAATATTTGATGAAGAGCCGCTCCCACGTGCCGTGGCATAAAAAAGACCCGGATTTAAAAATCCGGGTTCCATAAATAATCAATTAGTAAACCTTTGCACCAGCAGGAATTGCATCATCTAACAGAATGAAGTTCAGCATTTCTTCACCATCGTAGTTATTTACGCATGATAAAAGCATTCCGTTTGACATTTCGCCCATCATCTTTCTTGGTGGAAGGTTAACAATTGCAACTGCAGTCTTTCCAACAAGCTCTTCAGGTTCATAGAATTTGTGAATACCTGATAAGATGATTCTATCTGTGCCTGTTCCATCGTTAAGAACGAATCTAAGAAGCTTTTCGCTCTTAGGAACAGCTTCACACTTCTTAATCCTAACAGCTCTGAAATCACATGCTGCAAATGAATCGAAGTCAACATATTCTTCGAATAATGGCTCAACTTCAACCTTAGTCTTATCAGTAATCTGAACTCTCTTTTCTTCAGCTGACTTTGCACCAGGCTTTCTTTCCGGCTTCATTGTCGGAAAGAGGATTATATCTCTGATGCTCGGTGCGTCACAGATCAGCATTATGACCCTGTCTATTCCCACTCCCAGTCCTCCGGTAGGCGGCAGGCCTATCTCAAGAGCATTGACAAAGTCAAGATCCATCGGATGAGCTTCATCATCTATTCCGCAGTCCAGCTGATGCTGCTGTTCTGCAAATCTCTCATACTGGTCGATAGGGTCATTAAGTTCGGAGAAGGCGTTACATACTTCCCAGCCGTTGATATATCCTTCGAATCTTCTGGTGATTCTCGGGTCTTTAGGGTCTCTCTTTGAAAGCGGAGATACTTCAACAGGGTGACCCACAACGAAAACAGGTCCGTCCAGATATCCTGGAACATCTTCGCAATACTCTTCAAACATTTCGGCGATTATCTTGCCGCGGGTCCATTCTTTCACATCTTCTTCATTCATACCGTAGGTGATGGCCGCAGCTCTTGCGTCTTCGTCGCTGTCAATCTTGTGGAAATCAACGCCTGTAATTTCCTTTACGGCGTCCGTCATATCCAGTCTTCTCCATGGTGGAGTCACATCAAACTGTTTTCCCTGATAAGTGATTACAGGCGTTCCGTTTACGGCAATGGCGGCCTTGTAAATAATCTGCTCAGTTACATCCATAACGCTTTCCATGTCACCGTAGGCCATATAGCATTCCATGCTGGTGAATTCAGGGTTGTGATTTCTGTCCATGCCTTCGTTACGGAACATCTTTCCCATTTCGTATACTCTGTCAAGTCCGCCTACAATAAGTCTCTTCAGATAGAGCTCATTGGAAATACGCAGCTTCATGTCCAGATTCAGTGTGTTGTGATGGGTATTGAAAGGTCTTGCATTGGCTCCGCCCGCTATTGTTGTCAGAATAGGAGTATCAACTTCCAGATAACCGTAATCTTCTTCAAGAACTCTTTTTATTTCTTTGATGATCTTTGCACGCTTGATAAAAGTTTCTCTTACTTCAGGGTTTACAATCAGGTCTACATAACGCTGACGATATCTGAGGTCCTGATCTTTGAGACCGTGCCATTTGTCAGGCAGAATCTGCAGCGACTTGGTCAGCAGAACCACTTTCTGAACTTTTATGGATACCTCTCCGTGTTTTGTCTTGAATACGGTTCCTTCTACTCCGATTATGTCTCCTATGTCATAGCTCTTGAACCAGTCATACTCTTCTTCGCCTATGGCATCTCTTCTTACATAGCACTGGATTCTTCCCTGCTTGTCCTGAATGTCAATAAATGAAGCCTTTCCCATATTTCTGAAGGCCATAATTCTGCCTGCACATGAAACCTCCTGATCCTCCATGGCATCAAAATTCTCTTTTATGTCCATGCTGTGGGCTGTAACTTCCCATTTTTCCTCAAGGAAAGGGTTTCTGCCGGCTTCCTGCAGCGCTTTGAGCTTTTCTCTTCTGATTCTTCGCAGTTCGTTTAAATTTTCTTCCGTATTTTCTTCGGACTCGGGGATCATATTATCCCTTGTATCTTCCATACTCATCTTACAATTTCCTCTCTCTAATACATCTGTTCTTTATTATCTATTTTGTTATATCTATTATCTTGTAGCTTAAAAGTCCGTCAGGAACCACGATGTCCACAACTTCACCTTTCTGTTTTCCGAGAAGGTTCTTGCCTACCTCAGATTCGTTGGATATTTTTGCGGCAAAAGGATCTGCTTCGGTGGAGCCTACAATGCTGAATTCCATCTCATCGCCGGACTTCATGTCCTTTACTTTTACCTTGAGGCCGACGCTGACTCTGTCTATAGTCATTTCTTCCTCGTTTATGATTTTGGCTTTGCGGATCATATTTTCAAGCTTGAGTATTCTTTCTTCAAGCTCTGCCTGTTCGTTTTTTGCAGAATCATACTCGGAGTTTTCCGACAAATCTCCATAGGAGATGGCTTCTTTAAGTCTTTCGGAAACCTCTTTTCTTTTTACAGACACCAGTTCTTCATGCTCTGCAACAATTTTGTCATAACCCTCCTGGGTCAACAGAATTTCTTCTGACATATCTACTGTCTCCTTTCAGCTTTTATTCTGCTTCCTGTTTATACATATGCAATATTTACATTTCGGCAGTTTGTCAGGTATACCACTGTAGCGTAGCATACATCAAAGGTCATTATATCGCCGACTTTATAATCTCTTTCAGCGTCTTCAACGTCTATGATAGTGTGGTCACTGGATGCTCCCAGCACTTCAATTCCCTTTTCCATCGGAAGGAGTTCTCCCGGATCACCGTAGTCAACCTTGCCCATGGCCAGCAGTGCTCTCTTGCGCATGCCCCTGTCAATGTATTCCGGAGTGTGTCCGAAAGCGTCTACGGTAATGGTTCCCACCGGATAGGACGGCTTATTCTTAAGCTCTATGACCTCGGCTTTCAGACGGAATATGTTCTGATAAAGCTCGGACATATCGTATCCGTAGAACACATCAAGGTCACGGGCCAGAAGGATTCCTTCGCCTACTCTCAGCAGATTTATTCTCTTAGGGATATCTCCGTCCCATACTCTCATAAGGCTGCTGGTTGCTCCTCCGGATATGTACTCCAGTTCACGTCCCAGTCTTGCTTCTATTTTTTCGGCAACTTCCACCAGCTCTTCAAGCTTTTCGGCTGTAGGTGATATGGAGCCGTAACATCCGAGATTTGTTCCTACTCCCACCAGTTGTATGTTGATCATCTTGTTCTCGATGTATTCGGCAACATCAACTATTTCGTCTTTGTCCCAGTATCCTTCTCTCAGATCACCCATGTCTGCCATAAGAATCACCTTATGCAGCTTGCCCTGTCTTCTGGCTTCTTCGTTGAGAGCTTTGATAACCTCAAATTCACTGTTAAGGCTGATGTCTGTGAGCCTTATAACATCCTTTACTTCGCTGAGCATAGGTACTCTGATAAGCATCATAGGCTTTTCGATTCCTGCATCTATGGCATCCTCTATCTGCTCCAGCCTGGAGGAGGCTATCATTGCAGCGCCACCCTTGTCAAAAGCTTTTGCAACTTCCGGCAGTCCTGTGGCTCCTTTGATTACGCCTGCCACCTGTATGCCGCGTCCGCCGCACTTTTCAACTATTTTTGAAACATTATGCTGAAGATGTGCCAGATTTATTTCGAGTCTTGGGTATCTGTTTTCCATTTTATATTCTCTCCTTGCTTTTTATGCCTCGTATTTTTGTCTGTTTATGCTATTTCAAGAGCAATTTCCATCATTGCAGTGAAGGTCTTTTGTCTTTCTTCGGAAGTCGTTGCTTCGCCTGTGAAAGGGTTGTCGGAAATTGTCACTATGGCCAGTGCATTCTTACCTGCTCTTGCTGCATTCATATAAAGAGCAGCTGCCTCCATCTCTGTAGCCAGAACTCCCATTTTCTGCCACTGGGCAAGGCTTGCGGCATCATCGTAGAAGGTATCCGAAGAATAAAGATTTCCTACCTTTGGCTGAATTCCCATTTTTTCGGCAGCTTCTATGGCCTTTTTCATCAGCGGATACGAACATATAGGTGCATATGTTCCCGGCAGTCCGAACTGCGCCGCGTAGTTGGAATTGGTGCACGCACCCATTCCAATCACTATATCTCTTACTTTAAGAGAAGGGTCAACCACACCGGCAGTGCCTACACGTATTATATTTTTGACTCCGTAGAAGTTGAACAATTCGTAGGAGTAAATCGCAATTGAAGGCATACCCATTCCGGAAGCCATAACGGACACGCGTTTATCTTTGTATGTGCCTGTATATCCCTGAATCCCTCTGACATTGTTTACCAGCAGCGCATCTTCAAGGAAATTTTCGGCAATGAATCTGGCTCGCAGCGGATCTCCCGGCATCAGCACGGTTTCCGCAAAATCTCCTGCTTTAGCTTCTATATGAGGTGTAGGAATGTTTGACATAAGTATTCCCCTTTCTTTTTATTCTTTTCCGATATTTACGCTATTATATTATTTTACATAATTTTTGTTGATTTAACAAGTATTATTATTTGCCCCGCTGAAGATATTCCTCTTTGAGCATTGACATCAGGTGCACGTCATAAAGCACTCCGTTTTTGCGGCAGTTTTTTCGGAGAACGCCTTCATATATGAATCCCAGACTGAGATAAAGATATGACGCAGGATTTCCCGTATAGTGATCAAGATACAGTCTCTCCAGCCCAAGTTGACAGAAGCAGTACTCCATTATGGCCTCCATGGCTTCTCTGCCGTATCCCTTGCCTCTGAGGGCAGTATCGGCTATGTATATTCTCCAAAGCTCTGCTTTCCATCCTTTTTCGATGTCAGCCAGAACTATCCTGCCTATTCTTCTGACGTCGTCCTTTTCCTTAAGCATTATGGTAAACTGCTCCGCCGCCGGATTCTCGTCATCAGCAACGTATTTTCGTACAACATCTTCTTTGGTCTGCCCGTCTCTGATACTGAAAAACTCCGTTACTGCAGGATCCTGCTCCCAACGGTAAAAGTCTTCCAGATCATCCCATTCTGATTTTCTGATAATAAGGTTTTTCGTCTCAATCATGGCTCTCCTCCTCATCTTACAATATTATAGCTGCATCCCTCAAATATCGTGTCGAAGCGGCATATCCCCTTGTAGCTGCAATATGCACAGGCGGACGTCTGCGCGGTTTTCATGGGGTGAGCTTCTATATTTCCCTCCATGAGTTTTTTTGCGGCCTCTTTTATTTTCTCTTCCACTGCTTCCTGCAGTTCATGGAAATCTTCCGGGGACATCAGTCCTTCTTTTCCTGTATTCTTTATGCCTTCTTTCGTATTTCTTATGGGAACTATCTCCGAAAAGCCTTCAAATTCTCCGGCTATATCTTTTATAATCTGCGGGTCGTCTACCATGACTCCGTCCAACCTGAAAGACTTTCTGATCTCTTTCTCAAGGGTTTCCCAGTCCGGCTCTTTCTGAGAGAAGTCCACCATAGGCTCTTTTATTTTAAAATAGAACACACCGGCAGGTTTCCTGTTTTTTGTGCAGGCGGCTTGCATATACATCATCAGCTGCAGTCTGTAGCCGGCCGCCGCTTCGCTTACGCTGAAAGTCTCGTTTCCTGTTTTGTAGTCTATTATCTTGACTCTGTCATCCGGAAGATAATCCACTCTGTCTATAATTCCTTCGATGTAAACCTTTCCCTTTCCTGTATCCACTTCCACCGGCGGCAGAGTTCCTCTCCGGCCGAAAGGGACTTCCGCCATCATGGATTTTATGTTTCCGACTCTTACCTGTTCCACTATTGTCCAGCATACCCGGCTACATATATCTGACAGCCTCTTGCCGCGATAGTCTTCAACGGAACCGGCCTTGAGAAGGCCTTCCTTGTATTCTCCGGCAATGGCTTCTATTTCTTTTTCCACTATTTTGCGGCATTCCTGACGTGTCACGGTCATCCACGGCGACTCCGGATCGGTGATTTCCTTTCCTTCTTCTGTGAGTTCCTTTGTGAGTTTCATCAGGCACCGATGATATATGTCTCCTATTTCTCTGGGCGCCGCTTCATATACGCGCCTTTCCTCGGGCTTCAGACCATAGGCAACCATGTGAGAAAAAGGACATCTGGAGAACTTCTCAATCCTGGAAGGGCTCAGGGAAAGTTCCTTCTGCCCTTCCTTTCCGAAACCCGCAACCGCCATATCCTCTCCGATGGCGTTCTGCTTTCCGGTAAACTCTATACTTTCTCTTATCAGTTTAAGTTCTTGAGGCTTGTTTTTCTCAAACCAGCTGAGAGCTTCCTGCCACTGCCGGCTCAGTGGTCTGCCTTCAGCAGACGCCTCGAGGGCTCTGCTGAGATTTCTCAGCCCTGCAGTGCAGCTGTTAATCAGCATATTGTCTTGCCGACTGTTAATGACATCCTCTACAACTGTAATTTCCTCAAACAGTTCCCTGATCTTCAGGAATACTTCTGACGGCTTAAGCTGGTTTCCTTCTTCGTCAGACATGCTGCAGCTCATCCACAGATATTCCGTTGGTGCCGAAAGTGTTCTGTAAATGGCCAGCTTTTCTTCCATGGTTCTGACGGAATCCACTTTGCACAGTTCCTTTCCGTCCTCTCTGAACCTTTCTCTTTCCTCGGCACTGAACAGGCCTCCGGAAGGTCTCTCCTGAGGAAGGACTCCTTCATTGGCGCCTACTACAACCAGCGCTTTTACCCTGCCGCTTCTGCTTCGCTGTATATTTCCCATGACAAGCCCATCTTCAGTAGGTGGCAGCAGACCGATTTCAACCTGAGACAGCCCTGTTCTGAAAATATCTTCAAAGGCATGCGCCTCAAAGGGGTCATCTCCCATAATTTCGTATATCTGATTGAGAATATCAGAGAGGCTTTCCCATATGGCGGCTGTCTCATCTGCCAGATCAAAAAGTTCCTTCTCTTCCTGACGCGCTATAAAGTCCAGTGTCTTTTCTCTCAGCTGCAGGTCATCACATAGATAGTTGTAGAAGCTTTTCAGAAACCGGCCTGTATCATCTGCTTTAAAAAGTTCTTCAAGAGGGAGTACTTTTTCAACAGCTCTCCGCCGGAGTTCCTCCATAGCCGCCAGCCCTTCCTCTCCATACTCTGCCTTTCCTCTTCGCAGGGTCTTCTTCCACATGGTCCCTTTTATTTTGTATTTTATTCCGTAGTTCTCCAGAGAAGCGAGTTCTTCTCCTGTTAAATCGCCAAATCCCGATTTGAGCATGGCAAAAAGGCTCTGAGTGCTGTATTTTTCAGTTACAACGCTTATTAACGATGTAATGTATTGCGTCAGCGGATTGGACATTATGTCTCTTTTTGCATCTGAAAATATCTCAATTCCGTATTCCTGGAAGACTCTTTCAATTATTGCCCCTCTGCGACCGCTGTCATTGCACACCACTCTGATGTCCCGAAATCTGAGTCCCTTATCCCTCACCAGATGAAGGACATATGCGGCAGCGCTTTCTGCTTCATTGTACAGGTTTGCCGCCTCCACCAGGGTTATGCCGTCGCTGTTGGCAGCTCTGCATGCAGGCATGGCATAGAGTTCTTTTTCGATATGGCTGATGGATTCCTTACGGTCTTTTATCTGATATTCCTGAGGAACTCTGCTTTTTTTCCATGGCACCCCCAGTGTCTCTGCCAGTTTCACCACGTTATCCATGACAATTCCGGTCAATTGAAAAAGCTCTTTGTCACGGGCTTCGTCATCCCATGTCAGAACAAGATTTACCTGCTCTGCTGTTGTCATGAGTTTTCCCAGCAGCGCCATGGTTTTTGGGGCGACGCTGTCAAAGCCGTAAACCCAGATATGATTTCCCTTTACCAGCTGCGACTCATTCATCTTTTGGAGAAACAGATCGATATAATCCTCTGAGTCAGTGTATTTTCCTTCTATCTGTCTCTCATAGTCCGAGAATATACGATATATGTCCATGAGTTTTCTGCAGGTATACGAGTCTTCGCCGAAGCTTTCTGCCATGGCTTTCAGGTCTGATGCACAGCAGTCATACTGCTTCATCTCGGAAATAAAATTATTCACCGCATCAAGAAATGAATTTTTCTCTTCCATTCCCCTGAAGACCTGAAGATTCTCCCTCTCTTGGGCGGCGCTTTTGTACAGAAGCATGTGCCGGCCGTATTTGTTTATAAAGTTTCTCCGGCCTCCGCCGCATTCTCTGAGAACATTGCTTCCCAGACTGGAAGCAGAAACCACTTCCACATCCATAAGGGCAGATACGCCAAGATGACGGAAAGCCTGTCTTTCCGCCTCAAGGGTATATTGCTCCGGCACCATTATCAGTGCTCTTTTCTGCAAATTGTCGAATATGAATTTTTCTTTATCGATGCTTTCTCTTCCGTAAAAAATATTGAGCATTACAGCGCCTCTATCTTTTTGAGCAGATCCTCCGGTTCATTTATTATACAGTTTATGACGCATTGAGCCAAAGCTTCCTCGGTTCCGGCAATACGCCAGCTTACCAGCCCTGTCCTGACTCCTGCATTATTGGCACACTTCATATCGAAAGGGCTGTCTCCTATCATTATGGCTTTATCTGCCTCTGCTCCCAGTTTTTCGAGGCCCAGAAGCAGCGGTTCCGGATCCGGTTTGTGCTTATCCGTGTCGTCGCAGCTTACAAGTGCATCAAAAAGATCCGCTATTCCGAATTTTTCCATGTAGAACATGGTGGACTCGGTGGTTCTGGATGTAACCACTCCCATCTTATATCCGGCTTCCTTTACGGCATGGAGCATCTTTGTGATTCCCGGGAAAAGTCTTACCAGGTCATCCGCCATTTCTCTCTGTCTGCTGCGGTACACCTCTGCGCTCTCTTCCGGTGGAACCTGAGGAAATTCCCTTGCCATGGTTATCAGGAGGGGCTCCCCGAAACATTTTGTAATATGGTCAACCGGCATCTCTTTATTTATGTAATGCCTGTATGTGTGCTGCCAGGCATCTATAATCACATCATTGGTATTTACCAGAGTGCCGTCGAAATCAAAAATTACGGTATCTATCATACTATTCCTCTGTTTTTTATGTCTTTTTTATATCTTCATTGTCAATCCGACTTTCATCTTTTCCCGGTCTATGGAGATAATCTTCACCTTAACGGTATCCCCTACGGAAACCACGTCCATAGGATGTTTTATGTACTTATCGCTCATTTGCGATATGTGTACAAGCCCGTCATTTTTTACACCTATATCCACAAAAGCGCCGAAGTCTACCACGTTGCGCACTGTTCCCGTAAGTTCCATATCGATTTTAAGGTCATCGAAACTCTTTACATCTTTTCTGAAGACAACAGGAGGCGCGTCTTCTCTGGGATCCCGGGCAGGTTTTTTCATTTCTTCCACTATGTCGGCAAGGGTCATATCGCCTATTCCCAATTCAGCCGCCATGGCTGAAATTCCCTGCTTAATGTTCTTGGTTCCGTATGTGCTTCTGATTTTTTCTTCAATGGATTTGTCTCCGCCTCTGCGTATGACGTCCGGGCTTACCCCCAGCTTGTTCATCATGGCTGTGGCTGCCTCATAGGATTCAGGGTGAACAGAAGTGGCATCCAGGGGATTGTCTCCGTCAGCTATGCGCAGGAAGCCTGCGCACTGTTTAAAGGCTTTTTCTCCAAGCTTGGAGACATTCATAAGCTGCTTCCTGTCGGTAAACTTACCCTTTTCTTCACGATAAGCCACAATATTTTTGGCTATGCCCATGTTTATTCCCGATATATACGAAAGAAGAGACGGTGATGCAGTGTTGAGATCAACTCCCACGCGGTTTACGCAGTCTTCTACCACATTGGTCAGGGCTCCTTCCAGAAGCTTCTGGTTTATATCATGCTGATACTGTCCTACACCTATACTCTTGGGGTTTATTTTAACCAGTTCTGCAAGAGGGTCCTGCAGACGTCTTCCAAGAGACATGGCGCCCCTTGTGGTTACATCCAGATCGGGATATTCCTCCGTTGCCAGCTTGGAAGCCGAGTACACAGATGCTCCGGCTTCGTTTACAATGGTGTAGCTTATATCATATCCGTTTTTCTTTATGAAGTCGCTTACAACTTCTTCTGTCTCTCTGGAAGCGGTTCCGTTGCCTATGGAGATAATATCCACTCCGTATTTCTCGATGAGCTTTTTGAGAACGGCTTCAGTACCGGCGATATCGTTTTTAGGCTCTGTCGGATAAATGGTTGTATAGGCTCTGAGTTTTCCCGTCTCGTCGAGAACGGCCACCTTGCATCCGGTTCTGTATCCCGGGTCTATGCTGAGCACCCTCTTTCCTTTAACCGGCGGTGTCATCAGCAGACTCTCCGTATTTTTAGCGAATATTTTCACGGCTTCCGCCTCGGCCCGTTCCGTAAGCTGATTACGCATTTCTCTTTCGACGGACGGAGCCATTAACCGCTTATATGCGTCAGCTATGGTCTCTGTCAGCAAGGAGAAAAATATGGATTTTTCGTTTTTTATTACCGAGCCGGCAATGAGGCTGTGGATTTCTTCGGTGTTAACCGTAGCCTTAACCTTCAGTTTCTTTTCTTTTTCGCCTCTGTTTATGGCCAGAACTCTGTGGTTTGGTATCTTTGCCAGAGCTTCGCTGCGGTCGTAGTACATATCATAAACTGTTTTTTCCTCCGGATCCGTCGCCTCGGTAGTCATCACTCCTGTTGCAAAGGTTTTTTCTCTGACAGCCTTGGTAATCTCCGGATCGTCAGCTATCATCTCGGCAATTATATCAAGCGCTCCCTGAAGAGCTTCTTCCGGAGTTGTCACTTCTTTTTCCGGATTCACAAAGGCGGCTGCTTCCGTTAAAGGATCGCCTTCTGTCTTGAGCTGTGCATATATGATCATGGCCAGCGGCTCAAGGCCTTTTTCCTTTGCCTTTGATGCTCTTGTGGCTTTTTTCTGTCTGAAAGGCTTGTAAAGGTCTTCAACTCTCTGAAGAACCTCCGCCTTGGCTATTTCTTCCTCCAGCTGAGGAGTGAGCTTTCCCTGCTCGTCAATAAGGCGCAGCACCTCTTCTTTTCGTTCTTGCAGATTTCGCAGATATTTGAGCCTTTCATCCATATCACGCAATGTCACATCACTGAGGCCTCCGGTAGCTTCCTTCCTGTATCTGGCTATGAAGGGGATGGTGTTCCCCTCATCAATGAGTTCTACGGTGTGCTCCACCTGAGACACCTTTATCTTAAATTCCGCCGCAAGTTTCTGTATTATGTCCATTCCCTTATTCCTTCTGCTTTAATTTTTCGTTAATAAAGTAATCCAGATCACCGTCCATCACGGCTCCCACATTGGAGGTTTCCGCTCCCGTTCTGTGATCCTTTACCATGGTATATGGCTGGAAAACATAGGATCTTATCTGAGAACCCCAGGTGTTCATGGAATAGTCACCCTTAAGTTCTTTGAGATTTTCCTTGTGTTCCTGCTCCTTAAGTTCCGCCAGCCTGGACATGAGTATCTTCATGGCCATTTCCTTGTTCTGGTGCTGGCTTCGCTCATTCTGGCATGTTACAACTATATTGGTAGGTATGTGTGTTATCCTTATAGCTGAATCCGTCTTATTTACATGCTGTCCTCCGGCTCCGCTGCTTCGGTAGGTATCGATTCTCAGGTCTTCGGGATCAATTTCCACTGACAGATCTTCCTCAATTTCCGGCACAACTTCCAGCTGTGCAAAGGAAGTCTGTCTCTTGCCTGCTGCATTAAAAGGCGAGATTCTCACCAGCCTGTGTACACCTTTTTCGTTTTTCAGATAGCCGTAGGCATTTTCACCTTCCACAATAAAAGTGGCGCTTTTAATTCCGGCTTCGGTGTCGTCCTGCAGGTCTGTCAATTTAACATCATAACCCTTTTTTTCGCACCAGCGGGTGTACATTCTCAGGAGCATGGAAGCCCAGTCCATGGCGTCCACTCCTCCGGTTCCGGCATGGATGGAAACTATAGCTCCGCATCTGTCGTATTTGCCCGTCAGCAAGGTCTTGATGCGCATCTCTTCAAGTGATTCTTTAAATGTATCGAACATGCTCTGTATTTCGTCTGCCATGTCTTCATCTTCTTCAATCTCTGCTAACTCAATAAGCTCCTCTACATCTTTCAGGTTTTTGACCAGATTGTTATAGGAGTCCAGAGTGTTCTCCATGGCTTTTTTCTTTTTCATTACCTTCTGGGCATATTCGGGATCATTCCAAAAGTCTTCCTGTTCTATTTCTCTGTTTGTTCTTTCAAGTTCTGCTTCTGTTGCAGCCAGGTCAAAGAGAGTCACCGACTTCCATCAGAGTGGCCTGCAGCGCAGGAATTTCGGTTTTTATACCGTCGAGTTTAATCATATCTTTCTCCTTTCAGATTTTGATATTATATTTTACCACAAAAGCGTCCGTTAGTACACGAAAACCTTTTTCTTTTCCTGTTCCGAAGCCGGCAGAGGCATTTGGCATTTGGCAAAACAGCGCCTCCCTTAAAATTCTTTTTCAGCAAAAAATCCAAACTGCCGGCAAATTTTGCCCACAGGGCATTTTGCCGGCAGTTCCTTCTGTAATTATCCTACTCTATCTCATATTTCTCTTTCAGCAGCTTTGCCGAAACTCTGCATAGCAGTATCGTCAGAACAAAATCCGCTGCAATGGAAATAATATCCGCACCTATTGCATTGATTCCTTCCGTAATATAATTGATCAATACCGGCATACAGCAAAGCAGAAGACCTCCTGCTGATGCCACCACTTTCCACGCAGCTGCAGATCCTTGTTTCTTCTGATGGTGATACCAGATAACACATAACAATATGACTGCTGTCTGAAAAAAATACGTTGTAACTGTCATCAGAACCTTCAGTGCAACAGCAGCCGGAAGCACACCCGGTGTGACGCTCTCCGGTACCAGATAAACCAGCATACCGCTTAAATGTAAATCCGCTATGCTCATTTTATACCCAAAAATTATCGCTGTCGAAAGTGCTATGCCGAAAATAATTCTTCCTATGGCAGCAACAAAA
>OLSB01000480.1_pt1 | contig 45694 bp, 44 predicted proteins | sample 1672071 | NCBI WGS metagenome assembly OLSB01 (sample SAMEA3136642, study PRJEB25190) | human gut metagenome | biome: human gut; feature: human-associated habitat; material: faeces | place: Austria | collected 2013 | reverse complement strand
TGGTGTGAGGATCGGTGATGAAGTCGGAGGAAACGACCTCGTCCTCGCAGTACTCAATAACACCCTTCATGGGGCCCTCTGCCGCTGCCTTGACTGCCGCGCAGATTTCGTCGTAGCTTGCGCCCTTCTCAAGGCGGCAGGTCAGGTCGACGATGGAGACGTCGGCGCTGGGGATACGCATGGAAGTGCCGGTCAGCTTGCCCTTGAGCTCGGGGATGACCTTGCCGACTGCCTTTGCGGCACCGGTGCTGGTGGGGATGATGTTGCCGTGAACACCGCGGCCGAGACGCCAGTTCTTCTTGCTGAAGCCGTCGACAACTTCCTGAGTTGCGGTGTCGGCGTGAACGGTGGTCATGAGACCCTCGACGATGCCGAAGTTATCGTTGATGACCTTTGCAAGAGGAGCAAGGCAGTTGGTGGTGCAGGAGGCGTTGGAGACGACCTTCATGTCGGTGGTGTACTTATCGAGGTTTACGCCGCAGACGAACATCGGGGTGTCGTCCTTGGAGGGGCCGGAGAGAACGACGACCTGTGCGCCGGCGTCAAGATGAGCCTGTGCCTTCTCGGTGGTGAGGAAAGCGCCGGTGCATTCGAGTACGTACTCAACGCCCATCTCGCCCCAGGGAAGCTCCGCGGGGTTGCGGTTGCCGACCACTGCGACGCGCTTGCCGTTTACGGTGATGGAGCTGTCGTCATACTCGACGGTGCCGTTGAAACGGCCATGTACGGAGTCGTATTTTACGGTGTATGCAAGCTGCGCGGGGGTCTTGTCGGGAGCGTTTATGGCGACGATCTCGATATCGTCGGCAACGATGCCCGCTCTGAACGCCAGACGGCCGATGCGTCCGAAACCATTGATTGCAACTTTGATCATTTTATATTCCTCCATTTGTTTAATTTACTTGGAAATCATTGCTTGTGATTTATTGCCGGTGATTTGATATAATTGTAACATATACTATACTCAAAAATCAATATTTCGATACATCCAAATATCTTTTAAAAAGCGGCCTTTTTTTAAGCCGCTATTGTATAATTTGCTTGTTTTTGATAAAATGGAGTCGAAATATCAGTTGAGGTGAATTCCAATGTCAGACACAGCGCTTCTCAACGCCGCGTTTTCAATGCTTGACCAGCCGGTCATCATTTCGCGCCGGGAGAAAATAATACTTATGAACAACGAGGCGATCATCCTCGCCGGAGCAGATCATACCGGAAAGCCGCTTGATATGCTCATGCCGTCACACGTGTCGAACAATCAGGCGCGTCAGTTTATCACCACCGCTTTTGTGGGCAAAAAGAACTGCATAGTAAAAGCCTCGGTCATCGAAGGCTATAAAATATTCGTCCTGAGCTGTAATGATACACCAATAGGCGAATTCTCGGCCATATTCTCAAGCCTGAAATCCTCCATGTCCAACATCAAGTTCTCCTCTGCCTGCATCTCTGTCCTCGCAGAGAATGAGGGCAACGAGAAACTGCTTGAATATGTATGCAGCCTTAACCGCAGCTATTACAGAATAAAGCGCACGATAGACAATTACAATACCCTTTCAGGCCTTGCCGACGGTACGCTGCCCTTTTGCCCCGAGCCTGTTGACATCAACGAGCTTTGCCGCAGCACAATAGATACGTTAAACACGCTCATGGATAAGCAGGATGTGCGCATCAGCTTCAACGCCGAACCCCACACGAGGATCGTTGCCGACAGAGCGCTTATCCAGCAGCTTCTGCTCAACCTCATCTCCAACAGCATCAGCCACAGCCATCGAAACGGCAGAATAAGCGTATCGCTGCTCAGAACGGATTCATATCTCATTATCGCCGTTGACGACAACGGCAGCGGCATCCCCCATGAGGAGCTGTCCCGTGTCTTTGACCGTTACCGCTACGATGTGAATCTCAGTCAGCCTCAGGGCCCGGGTCTTGGGCTTGCCGTTGTAAAGGGCATAGCCGAGCTGCACAAGGGCACGCTCATTGTTGAGAGCCGCGGCGTTGACATGGGCACCTCGGTCCGCGTTATGCTGTCGTATGATATACAAGCGCCGGGCAGAAAGAGCTTTTCCGCGCCCTCAGAAGATTATGACGAGCGCTCCATGCAGAACATTCTGACGGGGTTGTCCGACTGTCTCACCGCAGAATGCTACTCCGAGATGCTGGAGGATTGATAAAAGGGCATTTCAAGAGAGGAACTACTGAATCAGTGGTTTCTCCTTTTGATTTTTTATGCAAAAACCGTATGCATATTTCTCCTGAGCCGCTAATATAATTGCAGGATTCGCCAATGTGTCATTGACAAATAATTCAAGCAACGGTATATTTAAGGGGATTACAGCGGCAGTTCGGTCTTTTGGGAAAGGAGCCTTTATGAAAAGCAAAAAGCGAAGCAGGACACTTATCGTATTAGGTGCGCTTATATTGGTTTACATAATATTTAAGCTCATTTTGCTGATCCTTGCCGCGTCAAGCATGGATGACCCGTTCGCGCAGCTTAGCAAAAATGTGTTCGAGCTGGATGTGACCGATATTAAATACATTTCCGTCCAAAACGGTACTACCGGCAAGGAATATCAGTTTTCCGGCGATGAGCTGGAGGAAGCCGCAGCAAAGCTCAACGACTTGCACTGGAAATATGTTTACGGCCGCCTGCCGGTCGAAACAGGCGGTTGGTCGTACCGGATAATTATTGAAGACAACGGCGGCAATTGGTCGAGCTATCTTATCGGGGATAATTATCTTGTCGTAGACGATGTGGTATTTCGCGCATCAAGCGGCGAGTTCAAGGAATTTATTGACCACGTTTCATAAGCGAAAGAATAACCACCGGTTCAGCCGGTGGTTATTCTTTCATTCAAGATACAGCGCTCTCAGCCTCTCAAGCTTTTCGTCGTCCAGCGCCATTTCACTGCGCAGGAAGGCGTCCATGCCGCCGTATTTTTCGTCTATCGCATCGAAAGCGGCGCCGATGAAATCCTCGCGCACCGTGTCGAGCCAGGCTATGAATTCCAGTACCTTTTCGTCGTCGGTGTACTTGCGGCAGTTTTCAATGAGTATCTTTGTCCCGGGCGCACAGCGCTCCTTCGTTATCATGTAATCCGCGATTATGGCCTCGCGCGGCACTCCGAGTGCGCTCAGAATAAGCGCTGTGGCGACGCCTACCCTGTCCTTGCCCATGGTGCAGTGATACAGCAGCGCACCTTCCCCGTGCCCGAGAAGTATCTCAAAAAACCTGCGGTAGTGCCGCACGGAGTGCTCCATCGTAACGAGTATCGGATACAGTGAGCGCATCTGCTCACTGCCGTCGTCCACGGATCTGCTCATGAGGCGGCGTGCCATTGCGACGGTGCGCTCGGCCTCCTCATCCGCGGTCTCCGGCTTGTCCCTTGTTATGCCGTCGGTCTTATCCTCCATCATGGGGCATATGATGTAGCTCACGCCCTCGATCACACGGTCGGGCTTTTGTATGCGCTCAGCCGAAGTGCGAAAGTCCACGACGGTGCTGAGCCCCGCGGTCTTCAGGTATTCGACGTCGGAGTCGGTCAGGCGGGACAGCATCCCGCTGCGAATGAGCCGGTTTTTCCTCAGCACTCTGCCGTCGGAGGTCCCGATCCCCCCCAGGTCGCGGGCGTTGGGGGCTCCCTGTAATATTATCTCAGGCCTGTACATCAGCTTCTCCTATTCCGTAAAGTCGTTTTCCGTTTTCAAAAGTTATTCTCTCCGCCTCATTGGGGCTCAGGCCCTTGATCTCGGCGATCTTCTCAACAACATACTTAAGCTGCCGCGAGTCGTTGCGCCTGCCGCGGTTGGGAACGGGCGTCAGATACGGGCTGTCGGTCTCGATAACTATCCTGTCCATTGGGCACAGCTCCAGAACCTCCAGCGCCCTGCGGGCGTTTTTATAGGTTATGGGGCCGTCAAAGCCCAGGTACCAGCCGCGTTTGAGAAGCTCCGACGCCATCTCGCAGCTTCCGGAATAGCAGTGGAACACTCCGCGCAGGCCGGGGTAGCCGAGCACGATCTCCAGACTGTCCCCGTGAGCTTCCCTGTCATGGACGATAACGGGCTTGTCAAGGCGCAGCGCCAGCTCTATCTGGCGGCGGAACAGTCTCTTCTGCTCTTCCTTATGGCTCGCGTCCCAGTAATAGTCAAGGCCGATCTCGCCTATCGCCACGCACTTGGGATGCTCTGCGAGCTTCTCAAGCTCGGCAAAGGCCGCGTCGGAGAGCTTGTCTATATCCTCCGGATGCCAGCCCACGGCGGCGTACACGAAATCGTACCGCCCGGCAAGGGCTATGGCAGTTCTGCTGCTTTCAAGGTCGCAGCCCGGATTTACGATGAGCCCCACACCGCCGGAGGGCATGGAGTCGAGTATCTCATAACGGTCGGCGTTGAACGCGCCGCTGTCGTAATGCGCATGGGTATCAAAAAACACAATATCACCTCTGTTATTTACGCACATTATAACATCACTTGCTGTGACTGCGCAAGCTGTGATATAATATCCGCGAGGTGACGGTATGAAGGAGTATTACGACATTCTGATAAACGGCATACCCGGCGGTATCAGGGTCCGCCGTATAATCCACGGCAAGGCGTGGACTGGCGCGGAGCTTGATAACGGCGGCTTCGGAATTGCCATGCGCACCGCAGGTCAGAGCATAAAAAGGCTCTTCCCCTCCCTTGAAGGCATGGAGGCATCCGCTGCCGCGCAGGCGGTCATGTCATGGAACCTGGAGGAAGCCTCGGAGGGCATGGCCGTCATAAACGCATACTATAACTCACCGTCGCGGATGGGAAGCCTTGGCTGCCGCGATGATTACAGTCGAAGCGTCACCGCCGGTATGGAGACCAAGGGCAAAAAAATTGCCCTCGTCGGGCATCTGAAGCTTCATCCGGATGCGCTGAGGGGTGCTAAAGAGGTTTACATAATCGAGAGAGAGCCCCGCGAGGGCGATTATCCTGACTCTGCCTGCGAGTATATCCTGCCCGGGTGCGATATGGTCATAATCACCGGCAGCGCCGCCGTGAACAAGACCATGCCGAGGCTGCTCGAGCTGTCCAGATCTGCTCAGACCATAGTCGTCGGCCCGACGGTACCGCTTTGTCCGGAGCTTAAAAGCTGCGGCATAGCAAGGCTTTCCGGCCTGGTGGTGACGGACATTGCGGGTATTACAGAATGGATGACCGAGGTAAAAGGCAGCCCGTACCCCTTCGGCGAAACGTTTACGATATAAGATAAATCTTGATAAAATGCTCCCTGACAGACGGGTGTTTAAGCGCGTGTAGGGGCGAGCATCGCTCGTCCGCGGACGGACATTGACCGTCCCGTAATGCTTTCTTATCCCGCAGCTCTGTAGGGGAGCATTTTTTATCAGTATTCTTCATCAAGCGGCTCCGCGCTGAATGCGGCGCTCAGGTACAGGCGCAGGGGCTCGAAGCGACAGATAGCCTTGGCGGCGGCCTCGGTGAAGCTTTCAAAGCTCACCATTTCCTCCGGCGAGAAATCCTGCTCGGCGGTATAATACTTATGCTTCATCCACTCTGCGGCGGGGTGCCCGGGGTCATAGCCCCGCGGTACGCGCTTTAGGCTCTTGCCCAGCATGACGATACCGTTTTCGCGCACTATATCGTCAAGCTCCTCGTAATTATACATGATATGCTCGCGCAGCCGCGTCAGGTCTTTTGGCTCCCACGGCCATGCACCGCCCTCGATGAAGCAGCGTTCATGGCTTACGTACAAGAAGTAGCTCAGGGGGAGAAAATTCTTCTTGTGCGGAGAAAAATAGGCTCTGAAGGAGGGGTTATACGGCTCCTTGCCCATGCTGTAGCGCATATCGCGCGGTATGCGGTACATGAAGTTTTTCGGGTTTTCAAATATAAGGCTCTCGCCTATAGACGGCGCCTCCTGCGCGATGACGAATTTCATGATGTCCAGAAGCATGAGGAAATCCTCCCGCGCTTCCTCGTATTGCTTATGGTTATCGTGGAACCATGTGCGGTCGTTGTTCCTGCTCAGGGCCTCCGTGTAGGCCAGCATGCGGTCAAAATTCATTAAAACAGTCCTGTTATCCTTCCGTTTTCGTCTATATCGATGCCTTCGGCGGCAGGCCGCTTAGGTAGCCCCGGCATCGTCATTATATCCCCCGCCAGCGCTACGATAAAGCCCGCGCCGGCGGAAACTTTGACGTCTCTTATCGTGACGGTGAAATCCTCAGGCGCGCCCAGCTTCCGGGGGTCGTCGCTGAAGCTGCTCTGTGTTTTTGCTATGCAGACCGGCAGCTTCCCGAAGCCCAGCCCGGTAAGGTGCTCTGCCTGTGCCCTTGCCTCGGGCGTGAGCACTGCTCCTCGTCCGCCGTAGATCTTCGTCACAACGGCATTGAGCTTATCCTCGATACTGCCGTCAAGGCCATAGCAGTACCGGAAGTCCGGTTTTTCCCCGATGCAGAGCCTGACCGCTTCTTCGGCAAGCTCCACGGCGCCCGCTCCGCCCTTCGCCCAAGCCTCGGACAGCACGGCCTTGACACCGAGCTGTGCGCATTTTTCGGTGATATATTCTATCTCGCCCTCCGTATCCGTCGGGAAGCGGTTTATCGCCACAACGCATGGCAGCCCGTATACGTCTTTTATATTTTTAACATGGCGCATAAGATTCGGCATACCTTTTTCGAGTGCATCAATATCCTCGATGTTCAGCTCGTTTTTCGCTCTGCCGCCGTGCATTTTCAAGGCTCTTACCGTCGCAACGACGACAACCGCAGAGGGAACGAGCCCATCCGAGCGGCATTTTATATCGAGGAACTTCTCCGCGCCGAGGTCAGCGCCGAAGCCGGCCTCCGTCACGACATAGTCGGCGGAGCTCAGCGCCATTTTTGTTGCAAGCACCGAGCTGCAGCCGTGGGCGATATTGGCAAAGGGCCCGCCGTGGACAAACGCGGGGGTGCCCTCAAGAGTCTGCACAAGATTGGGCTTTACAGCGTCCTTCAGCAGAGCCGTCATCGCTCCCTGAGCCTTGAGCTGACGGCAGGTCACCGGAGCTCCGTCACGGTCGTAACCCACGACGATGCGGGAAATGCGCTCCTTAAGATCTGGCAGGGACTCGGCGAGGCAGAGTATGGCCATGATCTCGCTCGCAACGGTGATATCAAAGCCGTCATGCCGCTCAACGCCGTCCATGTCGCCGCCCAGGCCGTCGATTATGAAGCGGAGCTGGCGGTCGTTCATGTCAAGACAGCGCTTCCATGTTATATTATTTATATCTATGCCGAGCTCGTTCCCCTGCAGGATGTGGTTATCCAGCATGGCGGCAAGGAGATTGTTCGCAGCGCCTATGGCGTGGATATCGCCGGTAAAATGCAGGTTTATGTCCTCCATGGGCACCACCTGCGCATAGCCACCGCCGCAGGCGCCTCCCTTCAGCCCGAACACCGGTCCAAGCGACGGCTCGCGCAGGGCAGCGGCGGAATCAAGGCCGATGCGCCGCAGAGCGTCGGCAAGTCCGATGGACGTCGTGGTCTTGCCCTCCCCGGCAGGCGTGGGCGTTATGGCGGTGACAAGTATAAGCTTGCCGCGTTTTTTGCCGCGCTCCTTGAGATATCCGAGGTCTATCTTGGCCTTATACTTTCCGTACTGCTCAAGGTATTTTTCGTCAATTCCCGCTTTTCGGGCTATATCCGCAACAGGGCTCATGGTGCAGCGCTGCGCGATTTCAAGATCCGTCAGTCTTTCCATGATGCTCCCTCCTTCCGGCTTATCGTTCTTTACATGATACTTTGTTTTTGCTTATTTGTAAAGATAAAGAAGCCGCGGCGGGCAAAAGCCCGGCGCAAGGCGGTTTAAATCTTGCAAATCCGGTTAGCCTGTGTTAACTTTAATCATATAATTATGAAAAGCCGGTGAGCATATATGAAAATACAAAAATCCTCCGAGGATTATCTTGAAGCCATGCTGATGATGCAGGAAAAGCATGGGGTCATCAGGTCGATCGATATCGCCGGACAGCTCGGAGTTACAAAGCCGAGCGTCAGCTATGCAGTAAAGCGGCTGCGTGAAAACGGCTACATCACCATGGACAATGATTCTCACATCACTCTGACCGGCTCGGGCATGGAGATAGCCCGGCGGATATATGGGCGGCACAAGCTGCTGACGGAGTTTTTTGTCCGACTCGGCGTCGATGAGGATATCGCCCGCGAGGACGCCTGTAGGGTCGAGCACGACCTCAGCGACGAGACCTTCGCCGCCATATGCGCCCACGCAAAGCGCGGCGCGCCCGATGATTGACAAGTCACTAATCGCAGCACTGTAGATGCTGTCACATTAGGGCCTGCGCCAAAACCCGAATCGAAGAGGGTTCAATTCGGAAATGAGGAGCGACGGAATGAATGAGCGGTGACTTTTCAAAATAAAAAGCCGCCGCGAACAATGCAAAGTCCGCGGCGACATGGTGGACCTGATCGGATTCGAACCGACGACCCCCACAATGCGAATGTGGTGCGCTCCCAGCTGCGCTACAAGCCCGTTTTTCAACTGCTCTAACATTATAGCACACTTTTTGAAAATGTAAAGAAAATATTTATTGATTATATACTTTATTTGAGTTATAATAATTCCGCGGCTTTTGACAAGGCTGCACTAGTTGGGGAGCCAGCGGTGCCCTGTTACCTGCAATCCGCTACAGCAGGGATGAATTCCCAACCGAGGATTTGTCATGTGTCGTCTGACCCCGGTAAGCAGCGTTGACGAGTCGGTCTCGCGCAACGGAAACCCGTGAACCATGTCAGGCGGGGAACCGAGCAGCATTAAGCGGTGCTTTTCGTGTGCCGCGAGGGTGCCGATTCCGAGCCGGCTGCCGGCGTAACGGGCATATGGCATTATTCAGAGCTGGGTGTGCAGTCTTGTCAAGAGCCGCTTTTTATCGTAAAAGGACGATCTGTTATGTATCAGGCATTGTACCGCAAATGGAGGCCAAAGACCTTCGACGAGGTCGTCGGCCAGCAGCATATAACCGAGACCCTGAAAAATCAGATAATCACAGGGCGCCTGTCACACGCGTACCTGTTCATCGGCACCCGCGGAACGGGCAAGACCTCCTGCGCGAAAATACTTGCCAAGGCGCTCAACTGCCAAAGCCCCGTGAACGGCAATCCCTGCTGCAAATGCCCCGCCTGCCTCGGCATTGACGACGGCAGCGTGCTTGACGTTGTGGAGATCGACGCCGCGTCGAACAACGGCGTTGACAATGTGCGTCAGCTTCGGGAGGAGGCTGTGTTCTCCCCCGTTTCCGTTAAAAAGCGCGTGTATATCATCGACGAGGTGCACATGCTTTCAACACCGGCCTTCAACGCACTGCTGAAGATCCTTGAGGAGCCGCCGGAGCACCTTGTTTTCATCCTCGCGACGACGGAGCTCAACAAGGTTCCCGCAACGATACTCTCGCGCTGTCAGCGGCACAGCTTCAAGCGGCTCGACGCCGGAGTCATCGCCGACCACCTTGAGCATGTTGCAAAATGCGAGGGTCTATGGCTCGACCGTAAGGCAGCCGAGCTTATTGCCGGACTTGCCGAGGGCGGGATGCGCGACGCGCTCTCGCTTCTGGACCAGTGCTCGGGCGCGGAGATCATCGACGCAGAAGCCGTGTACTCGGCGATGGGGCTTACCGGCAACCGGCGCACGGCGCAGCTTCTGGACTGTACCGTCAAACGCAATACCGACGCGGCGCTCGGGCTTTTCACCGAGCTTTGGGGCGACGGAAAGGACCCCGCCACGCTGCTGGGTGAGCTCAACACCCTGCTGCGCGACTGCCTTATGCTGACGGTCGCGCCCAAGGCCGGCGACGGGCTGCTCTCCGGCCGCTTCAGCAAGGATATGCTCGAGGTTTTCTGCAAAAAGCTTACGAAGGCGGAGATACTCAGCCGCATAAATACGATCTCGGACTACCTTATTAAAATAAAGGACTCCAAAAGCCCGAGACTCACGGCGGAGCTGTGCATAATAGCGCTCTGCGATCCCACTCTGATAGAGGGTATGGACGAGCTGCGCGCAAGAGTCTCACGCATTGAGGCCGATCTCAGGCACGCGCTCCGCGCCGTGGTCTCTGCCGATGACGGAGACGACGAGGATGAGGAGTATCACTCAACCCTTTCGGAGTTTCCCTTCGACGAGGAGCCTCCCGCAAGGCGTGAATCTTCCCCGGACGAGCCCGAGGACGAGCTTGACGTTTCCGCTTTCGCGGAGTACCAGCCGGAGGACGATCTGCTTGACAAGGCTTCGCCCCCGGAGCTCAACCCCGACGCCGCGCCGCAGGCGGCAAACGCGCCCGCGGACAATGCTTCGCTCTGGTCGGCAATCATCGAAAACGCCGAGGACAGCCTGCCGAGAGGTATCATCCCCATACTGGCAGACCCGTCGCAGATCGTGTGCGAGGTAGGGTACGACACTTTGTATTTGCGGGTTTCTCCCGGCTTTTCCTACAGCACAATAAACAAGCAGGATGTTCTTATGCGCCTGCGCGAGGCGGCAAACCTCGTCACCGGCAGGAGCCTCAAGATTCAGCTCAGCGAGCTCAGGGACGAACCGGCAGAGCCCAGACGCAGTCTTGACGAGCTCAGAAAATTCAAAGAAACAAGATTTGTTTAATTATTAATACAGGAGGAAATAATAATGGCAAAAGGCGGATTTCGCGGCGGTATGCCCGGCGGGAATATGATGAAGCAGGCACAGAAGATGCAGGAGGAATTCCTGAAGATGCAGCAGGAGCTCGAGAACAGGGAGTTCGTTTCCACTGTCGGCGGCGGCGCTGTTAAGGCCACCATGCTCGGCACCCGCGCGCTCAAAAGCATTGAGATCGATCCATCAGCGGTCGACCCCGACGATGTTGAAATGCTGCAGGACATGATAGTTGCCGCGGTAAACGAGGTCATCACTCAAAGCGAGGACGCCACCAATCAGGCGATGAGCAAGCTCAGTCCCATGGGCTTCCCGTTTTAACAGCCGCGCGCCGAATAACTGAATAAGGATGATATTATGAAAAAATCAATCACGCTTATGCTCGTTCTGGCCTTTGTCATAGCCGTTTTTTCCGGCTGCTCTTCCCCGTCACGAACCGACGGTCTGAGCCCCGAGGAGCTTGAAAGGCTCTATGCCGAGGCGATCACCGACGCAAGGGACGATGATCTGAACGACGCGTTCCCTGTCATGCTCGGCAGTGACGAGAGCGAGGACGAGGTCGTCACCGAGATGCTGCAAGAGCTTCTCGGATTTAAGTCCGACGACGCGGAGGCATATGCCATGAGCATATCGCTGATGAATGTCAAAGCCTACGGCATCGTTGTCGTAAAGCCTGCCGATGGCAGGGCCCAGGCCGTTAAGGACGGCCTGCAGGGCTTCATTGACCAGCAGTGCCAGAGCTTTGCCAACTACCTTGCCGATCAGTATGAGATCGCAAAGAATGCGCGGCTCGAGACCTTGAAGGACGGCACGATCGTCATGGTCATGAGTCCCGATCAGGACGCGGTATATGATTCAATATCCAAGTCCATCCAGGGTGCCTGAACGTGCATAGCAAAAAGAAATGCGAGAGTTTTTACTCTCGCATTTCTTTTTATTCAATAATGAAATCAAATTCATGCTCGCTCCGGAGCTTTTCAAAATACCGGTGCTCCATCGGGATCCAGAGATTAAAAAAGCTATCGTGAAGCTGCGCGGGGCGCTTTAGGATGCGCTCTCGCTGCAGGTCTTCATCAACTCCGATAAAAACGGAAAAATCGATGGCCTCCGCGTTATACGGGTGCAGGCTGTAGGTCCCCTCGATGATATTCAGCGCCTTGGGCTTGACCTCGACAGGCGCCGTCAGCTCCATTGCATGGCAGTCATACGGACGGTACGAAAAGCTCTCGCTTTTAAGAAGCGGCACGATTACCTCATCGTGAAAGCGTTCATAGTCCACGTTGCCGCCGACTTCCTCGAGGCGCTCCGGCGTTCTCTGCCCGGGGCGCAGGAAAAAATCATCCATGTGAAACACATTGCAGTCAAAGCTCCGCGAGAGCTTGTCTGCAAGCGTGGTTTTGCCCGCGGCACAGCAGCCGTCGATACCGACGATAACGCGCTCTTTCTGCGAAAGCAGCTCCGTTATCTTTTCTTCAAGCGCCTTTAACTGCACATTGTTCATACCGCCGCTCCCCGCTTCATTTCATAAACCCGCCATCCGAGGTGACGACCTGCCCCGTTATGAACGAGGCCGCGTCGGAGGCGAGAAAGGACACGAGCGCCGCAATATCCTCCGGCTTTCCGAGCCTGCCCAGCGGGGTATCCTCAACCAGTGCGGCAAGGGTATCGCTCCCGAGCACCTGGACCATATCGGTATCGATAACGCCGGGCGCCACGCAGTTTACCCTGATGCCGGTCGGCGCAAGCTCCTGCGCAAGCGAACGTGTCAGCCCGATTATCGCGTGCTTTGCGGCGGAATACGCCACCTCGCAGGAGGCCCCGTGCAGGCCCCAGATGGAGGAGGTGTTTATTATGCAGCCGGAGTGCTCATGCAGCATATTCGGCAGTACCGCCTGTATGGCGTTGAAAGCCCCGTTGAGGTTAACGTCGAAGATGCGCTTCCAATACTCATGGCTCATGTCCTGAAACAGGCACTGCTTTGCGATGCCCGCGTTGTTGACCAGCAGCGTTACCGGCCCGAAGCGTTCCTCCACGGCCTTCACCATAGCGTTCACCGCCCCGGAGTCCGCCACATCGGCCTGAAAGCACATGGCTTCACGCCCCTCGGCCTCAAGCTTTTTCACAAGCTCCTCGGCCTTGTCGCGTCTTTCGATATAGTTTACGCACACGGCATAGCCGTCGCTTGCAAGCTGTGCCGCTACGGCCCTGCCTATGCCCCGGGAGGACCCCGTTATAAGTGCTGTCTTTTTCATGCGTTTCTCCGTCATTCGCTTTCAAACTGGCTGTTATACAGCTCTCTGTACAGACCGTCCCTTGCCAAAAGCTCCTTATGCGTTCCGCTTTCCACCACGTCGCCCTTATCCATGACAAGGATGAGATCCGCGTCGCGGATAGTGGACAGCCGGTGGGCTATCACGAAGGACGTTCTGCCCTCGGTGAGCTTATCCATGGCGTGCTGGACGAGCGCCTCGGTACGGGTATCGACGGAGCTCGTAGCCTCGTCAAGGATTATCATCGGAGCGTTCTCCACCATGGCCCGCGCAATGGTCAGGAGCTGACGCTGCCCCGCTGAAAGGCTGCTGCGGTCGCTGAGCACCGTGTCATAGCCGTCCGGCAGGGTCATAATGAAGTGATCCATGCCCACGAGCCTGCACGCGGCCTTTATCTTCTCGTCGGTAACGTCTTTGCTGCCGTAGGCGATATTCTCGCGGTAGGTGCCCTCAAAGAGCCATGTGTCCTGAAGCACCATGCCGAACATGGAGTGTATCTCGCTTCGCTTCATCTCCGAGATCGGCACTCCGTCAATTCTTATCTGACCGCTCCACAGCTCGTAAAAGCGCATCAGAAGGTTAACCATCGTGGTCTTGCCGGCTCCCGTGTAGCCAACGATAGCCACCTTTTGTCCGGGCTTGATCTTTGCCGAGAAGTCGTTTATTACGGGCTTATCCTCCTCATAGCCGAAGCGGACATGGTCAAACTCCACTTCGCCCCTTATATTATCGAGCTTCGCTGTGCACATACTGTCATCAGGCATTTCCTCCTCATTGAGGAAGCCGAACACACGCTCGCCCGCCGCCCCCGCCGACATAAGGCTGTTGGCGGCCTGGGATATCTGGGTGAGCGGGTTTGTAAACAGCTTTACATAGCTTATAAACGCAACTATCGTTCCGAAGCGGATATCCCCGCTCATGGTGAGCGCCGCGCCCACGACGCAGACGGCCACATAGCCGAAGTTGCCGATGAAGCCCATAAACGGCTGCATGAGGCCGCCGAAAAACTGGGACTTCCACGAGCTGCTGTACAGATTTTCGTTTATCCTGCCGAACTCGTCCTTGGCCTGCTTCACAGCGCCGTAGACGCGCACGATATCGTGTCCGGAATACATCTCCTCGATATGTCCGTTCATATCGCCGAGGTTTTTCTGCTGCTGCTGGAAATACTTGCGCGAGCGCTTTATGATGCTGAACATGAACACAAAGCCAAGCACGGAGGAACCTATCGCAGTGAGAGCAAGACGGCCGCTCGTTGCAAACATTATTATCGTTACGCCGACAAACTGCACCACCGCCTGAACAAGGGTCGTTATGCTGGAGTTTAACGCGGAGCTTACGGTATCGACGTCGTTTGTGATGCGGCTGAGCACGTCGCCCACGCTCACCTTGTCGAAATACTTGAGCGGCATGCGGTTGATCTTTTCGCTTATGCTGCTGCGCATATTCCAGGCAAGCTTCTGCATGACGGTTATCATCACATAGTTTGACGCACAGGTCACCAGGCTCGCGCAGACATATATCGTAAGAACGATGATGATTGCCTTTATGATGGCGCTCATGTCGATACCGGTCGCCAGACCATCGCCGATGGTATTTGTCAGATCCGCCATTTTATCCGGCGCTATGAGGGTCAGCGCCGTTCCCACGAGAGAGAAAACAAGCGCAACCACAATAGCCTTGTACCAGGGCTTGAGATATTTAAGAAGGTCTACCATTGAGGATTTTACATTCTTGGGCTTTTCATCGGGAGCTCTGCCCGGGCCTCTCATTCCTTTCATATGGCAAGCTCCTCCTCGGAAAGCTGGCTCAGGGCGATCTGACGGTAGACCTCACAGGACTTGAGCAGCTCCTTATGGGTGCCCATGCCCGCGATCCTTCCATCGTCAAGTACGATTATCCTGTCCGCGCTCATTATAGTGCCGATACGCTGGGCGACGATGAGCTTGGTCTTTCCCTCGGTCTCGGACTTCAGGGCATCACGAAGCTGCCGGTCGGTCTTGAAGTCAAGGGCCGAGAAGGTATCGTCAAATATAAGTATCTCCGCGTCCCTGCAAAGGGCTCTGGCTATGGACAGGCGCTGCTTCTGGCCGCCGGAGAAATTTGTGCCGCCGCGTGCCACATAGGCGTCCGTCCCCTCCTCGAGCTCGGATACGAAGTCCGCCGAGCGGGAGATCTCTATGGCCCTGTCAAGCTTTTCCGGCTCGGCATTCGCGCCGAAGGCGACGTTGTCCGCGATGGTTCCGGAAAACATCACAGCCTTCTGGGACACATAGCTTATCTTGCCGTACAGCGTGTCAAGGTCATAATCCCTGACATTCACTCCGTCGACGAGCACTTCGCCCGCGCTCGCGTCGTAAAACCTCGGGATGAGATTCACGAGCGTGGTCTTGCCGGAGCCCGTTGAGCCGATAAAGGCCACGGTCTCGCCCTTATTAGCCTTGAAGCTTATATCGCTGAGCACCTCGCCGCTGCCGCCGGGATAGGTGAAGCTCACGTTTTTGAACTCGACCTCACCGCTTACCTCGCCCGCGCCTGTCAGGCTGCCGCTGACGACCCTGGGCTCCGTTTCGAGCACCTCGAGTATACGCTTCGCCGCTTCAAGAGCTCGGGGCAGAACTATGGCTACCATGACAATCATCAGGAAGGACATGATGACCTGCATAGCATAGGACATGAACACTATCATATCCGCGAAGATATCGACTCTCGCCGCAACGGATGCCGCCGACTCGACGGCGATCGAATTAATAAGCACTGCGCCTATCCAATATATGGACATACTCAGGCAGTTCATGCTCAGGCTCATAAAGGGACTGAGCAGGGTCATCGTACGGTTGGCAAAAAGCTGGTTTTCAAGCAGCTCGGTGTTCGCTTTTCTGAACTTTTTCTCCTGATAGTCCTCCGCGTTGTAGGCTCTGACCACGCGGATGCCGGTGAGGTTTTCCCGCGCCGACTGGTTGAGCGCATCCTGCAGCCACTGCACCCTGCGGAACTTCGGGAAGGTGAGCACTATCGCGATGCTCAGGATGATGATGAGCAGAGCGACGGTTATCGCCGTCGCGAGCGACCACTGCCATGCCTTGCCGGCTATCTTCATGACCGCCCATACCGCCATGGTGGGAGCCTTAATTACCACCTGCAGGGATATGACGATGAGCATCTGCACCTGTGTAACGTCATTCGTTGAGCGGGTTATAAGGCTCGCGGTGGAAAAGGCGTTTATCTCCTCAAGAGAAAAGCTCTCGACCTTGTTGAACATCTCGGCTCTGAGCCGCTTTGAAAAACTTGCCGCAATGCGCGCGGCAAGAAAACAGACGATTATCGAAGACGCGAGGCTTCCCAGCGAGCACAACAGCATCATGCCGCCGGCACTCCATATATCGCCCATGGCGCTCCCCGACGTCTCTACAAGCGTCGTGATGCGCGACATATAATCCGGCAGCTTAAGGTCGAGAAAAACCTGTGCGACGATAAACACAAGGCTTATCAGAAAATACAGCCATTCCTTCAGCTTTAAGTATCGGAAAAGTTTAATCATTTATCGCAACCGCTCTCCTCTTTTGCCGCTTCGGCGTCAAGCTTTGCCTGAATTATGCTCTGGGCAAGCTCCGCAGTCTCTCTCGTACTGTGGTTTTTGACAAAATCGGTATCTATCACTTCGAGTATGTCAATGTAAACGTTCGTCTTTCTGAAGGGGAAATTATGCTGCACCTTGTCCGTGTTTCTCACCGCTGTGCAGACGACCGGTACGCCCGCCCGCTGAGCGATCTTGAATGAGCCCGCGTGGAAGGGCTTGAGCTTTTCTTCCTTGCTCCTTGTCCCCTCGGGATATATCACGACGGAGGCATAGTCCTTATTTATATACTCCGTGGCCTGCTTCACGGTTTTGAGCGCTTCCCTGTTGTTCTCCCTGTCAAGGGACAGGCAGCCGCACTTATGCATGACCTTGCCGGCCACGGGGATCCTGTAGTTACCGGGCTTTGAAACATACACGAGATTCTCGTCATGAAGCACGGTCACCATGGTTATGGGGTCAAAATACGACCTGTGATTGCAGACCATGAGATATCGGCTGTCCCTGGGAAGCTTCTCTCTGCCGCTGACCTTGACATCCATACGGCCGTAGAAGCATAGCATATTCGCCACCTCGCGCAGATGCCATTGCCAGAATTTACTCGGCTTCTCCTGCGGCTTGTCAAGCCTGACAAAAGCCTCCGTGCCTGCGAGCATCAAAACCGCGTATGCAAGATGTGCGGCGACAAAATATTCGGCAAAACGCAGCAGCATAAAGCCGGCAAGCTTCGCTCCGCCGTAGCCGTGATTTGCAATAAGAGCATTCAAAACGGCACCGGCGGCACCGAGCGAGGCAAAGATCCTAAGCAGCATTTTCATTCTCCTTCGACAATCAAATAAACAAATATAATTATACATTTTATCACGACTTTCCGATTTTCCAATACGGCAAATTGAAAATCTGAAGTAATTTTCAGTTTGTTAACATATTTGTACGCCTTACAAAGTTCTTATATCCATTCGGCTGAGAAAAATCATTTTTGTTCGCTTTTTCGCAAACTTTGACTAAAAAACGGCCAAGTATGTCAATCAAATGTCAATGTTTTTATCGCTGAAGATGCATTTTTGTTTGTTTTGCACACCTGAGGGCAATAATTCTCTTATCTTTCGTAAAAATTGATAAATTTGTTGAATTTGACCGAAAGAGTCGGATTTTTTAATTGATTTTTCATCTCTGGTAGTATAAAATACATAAACAGACTCTATGGCAAGTAATCAATGTATTAGGAGTGAATTTTTATGGAATCTCTTATGTTCCTGGCGCCTGTGCTTGCGGTCGTCGCACTGCTGTTTGCTGTCTACAAGATAGCTTTCGTTTCAAAGCAGGACGCAGGTACAGACCGCATGAAGGAAATCGCCGCCTCCATCAACGAAGGCGCTAAGGCTTTCCTCTTTGCGGAGTACAAGATCCTTGCGATCTTCATCGTCGTCCTCTTCCTGGCTATCGGCCTGTTCCTTGGTGAGAACAGCTGGATCACCGCGGTATGCTTCCTCTGCGGCGCCTTGTTCTCCATCCTTGCCGGCTATGTCGGCATGAACGTCGCCACCAAGGCCAACGTCCGCACCGCGAACGCGGCCCGCACGAGCGGCATGAACAAGGCTCTTTCCGTCGCCTTCTCCGGCGGCTCGGTCATGGGCATGTGCGTCGTTGGTCTCGGCCTTCTGGGCGCCTCCGTCCTGTATATGATAATCGGCAAGCTCGACGTTCTGTTCGGCTTCTCCCTCGGCGCTTCCTCCATCGCGCTGTTTGCCCGTGTCGGCGGCGGTATCTACACCAAGGCTGCTGACGTCGGCGCAGACCTCGTCGGCAAGGTCGAGGCGGGCATCCCCGAGGACGACCCCCGCAACCCCGCTGTCATCGCCGATAACGTCGGCGACAATGTCGGCGACGTTGCCGGTATGGGCGCTGACCTCTTTGAGAGCTATGTCGGCGCGATCATCTCCGCAATGACCCTCGGCGCAGTCGCATTCTCCGGCAGCAAGGGTGTTGTCTTCCCCCTCGTTATCGCCGCCTGCGGCATTCTCGCCTCCGTTATCGCCACTTTCTTTGTCCGCGGCACCGAGGGTGCCAACCCCCATAAGGCGCTCAAGATGGGCTCTTATGTTTCCGCTCTGCTCGTCGTTATCGCCTCCGTCATCTTCAGTAAGGTGATGCTCGGCGGCTTCGGCGCAGCGATCGCGATCATCTCAGGCCTTGTCGTCGGCCTCGTCATCGGAATCGTCACCGAGGTTTACACCTCCGGCGACTACAAGTTCGTCAAGAAGATCGCCCAGCAGTCCGAGACCGGCTCGGCCACGACCATCATCTCCGGCACTGCGGTCGGCATGATGTCCACCTGGATCCCCGTTGTCCTCATCTGCCTCGGCATTTTCCTCGCATACAAGTTTGCAGGCATATACGGCATCGCTCTCGCGGCTGTCGGCATGCTCTCCACCACCGGAATCACCGTAGCAGTTGACGCATACGGCCCCATCGCCGATAACGCGGGCGGTATCGCCGAGATGAGCGGTCTGGACCACTCCGTCCGCGAGATCACTGATAAGCTCGACGCTGTCGGCAACACCACCGCTGCAATGGGCAAGGGCTTTGCAATCGGCTCCGCTGCTCTGACCGCTCTGGCTCTGTTCGTATCCTTTACTCAGGCTACCGGCCTTACCGCCGACTCCGTCGCCCTGACAAACCCCAACGTAGTTATCGGTCTGCTCATAGGCGGCATGCTTCCCTTCGTATTCTCCGCCATGACCATGGATTCCGTTTCCAAGGCGGCTTACAGCATGATCGAAGAAGTCCGCCGTCAGTTCCGTGAGATCCCCGGCGTTATGGAAGGCACCACCAAGCCCGACTACAAGACCTGCGTTGCCATCTCCACCACCTCCGCTCTGAAGGAGATGCTCGTTCCCGGTATCATGGCTGTTGTCGTTCCCCTGCTGGTCGGTATCGTTCTCGGTTCCACCGCGCTTGCCGGTCTGCTCGCCGGCTCTCTTGTCTCCGGCGTTATGCTGGCAATGTTCATGTCCAACGCGGGCGGCGCATGGGATAACGCAAAGAAGTACATTGAGGAAGGCAACCACGGCGGCAAGGGCTCCGAGGCTCATAAGGCTGCCGTCGTCGGCGACACCGTCGGCGACCCCTTCAAGGATACCTCCGGTCCTTCCATCAATATCCTCATCAAGCTCATGACCGTTGTTTCCACCGTTTTCGCAGCTATCTTCAGCATGAACGGTCTCTTCTGATAACAGAATGATCTCAGGCCCCGGGAGCATATGCTTCCGGGGCTTCGTCTTTGTTTAACACTTTCCTCACACTTTATTAACAAAATTACCGCCGGTTCGGTGTATAATGCTGTTTACATATGGATGTACGTTCTGATGATGCGCCGGCTTGACATATGGTTTATAATTATATGGTAAGCTTCCACGCCCTACGAAATGGAGATCATTATGCTAAAGACAAGAATCAAACCCATACTGGCGTTTGCTCTGGCAGTTATCATGACGATGAGCGCCATGCTCTACGTTATGCCCTCCTCCGCTCTCGCCGTTACACAGTCGGAGATCGATTCTCTGCAGTCGCAGAAGAATTCCCTCAAGGACCAGAAGAGTGATATTCAGGCGACGATTAATTCTCTGCAGGGACAGCAGAATGCTCAGATCGAGCTTAAAAACGCCCTTGATGAGAAAAACGCCATCACTGTCAAGCAGATACTAAACCTCAACGAGCAGATCGAGCTGCACACCGAGCTGATCGCCCAGAAGACCGAGGAGGTCGAGGAGGCCCAGAAGGTCGCCGACGAGCAGCTCGAGAAATACAAGGTGCGCGTGCGCGCCATGGAGGAGAGCGGACGGTACAGCTACATCGAAGTTCTCTTCGGTGCAAACAGCATCGGCGAATTTCTCAGCCTTATCGACGACATCGGCGATATAATGCGCAGCGACAAGGAGCTTGAAAACTCCTACCGCGAGGCCGTTGCCGACCTCAAGGCGGTCAAGGCCGAGTATGAAGAGGCCAAGGCCGAGATGGAAAGCAGCAAGCAGGAGCTCGAGGCTCTGAAGGTCCAGCAGGAAAAGGATATCGCTGAAGCCGCCGCGGTCATCTCCTCGCTGCAGAGCGATATCAGTTCCAACTCCGCGTTCCTCTCTCAGCTTTCCGCTCAGGAAAAAGCCCTTCAGGACGAGATCACCAGGAAGGTAAACGAGCTTAACGCGCAGCAGAAGCCCAGCAGCGGAGGAAGCAGCGGAGGCAGTGCCGTCGGCACCGGCAGTCTTGTGTGGCCAAGCTACTGCACCTACATATCCAGCCGTCAGGGTCCCCGCATCCACCCCATAACCGGCGAATATAAAAACCACGGCGGTACTGATATCGCCGCAAGCTACGGCACCGCCATCTGGGCAGCCGACTCCGGCACCGTCGTCCGTTCCGCGGACGGCTGGAACGGCGGCTGGGGCAACTACGTCATGATCGACCACGGCAACGGTATGCAGACCCTTTACGCTCATATGAGCTCCCGCGCGGTCTCCGTCGGACAGACGGTCTCCCGCGGACAGGTCATTGGCTACGTCGGCTCGACCGGTATGTCAACAGGTCCTCACCTGCACTTCGAGATGTACGTCAACGGCTCGAGGATCGATCCGGAGACCCGTTACCCCGGAATGAGCTTCACCTATTCCCCCTCCGCCTGAGTTCATAATCGAAATATAAAAACGCAGAGGAAAAACCTCTGCGTTTTTCGCTTGTCAGGGGTGCGGCTTGTTCTCGCGGTAGGCCGCCATTATGTCCTTGAATATCTCGCCGTTGGAGGGCGGGGTCCAGGTGATGGCATTGGCTCCTGCCTCGATCGTTCTGATGATGCTCTCGTCAGTGGGGCCGCCGGTGGCTATGATAGGCACATCGGGATGGCTCTGCCTTATCTTGCGTACGATATCGGGAGTATCGGCCGCTGCGGAAACGTTGAATATATCCGCTCCCGCCGCGAGCCGCGCCTCGATATCGGTATCGCTGCGCGCGACCGTCATGACAACGGGGATATCCACGATGTTATGTACATGCTCGAGCACCTCGTTCGACGTAGGCGCGTTGAGCACGACGCCCGTCGCGCCCTGCATCTCTGCGAACATCGCAAGGTTTACGGCTCTCTGTCCCTGCGTGAGTCCGCCGCCGACCCCTGCAAATACCGGGATATCGGCAGCCAGCATGAGCGCCTGCGTGATAACGGGCTGCGGCGTAAACGGATACACCGCGATGATCGCATCCGCATTGACGTTTCTTATGATGCACAGATCCGTCGAAAACACAAGCGATTTTATACGCTTCCCAAATACCAGTATGCCGCTGGCCTTGTAGATACACTCCGGCACCCTAAGCGCAAACTTGCGGAGAGTACCGTCGACCGGAGCCGGTCTTTTCTTTGCCAAAGATACTTCCTCATGCATAGTTTTCACACTCCAATATTCTTTTAAATATTTCCGTTCCTGTGAGCAGCACATCCTCGTCAAAATCGAATCGGCTGCTGTGAAGAGGCTCGCCGCCTCTGCCTCCGTTGATACCGAGGAACATGAACAGCCCCTCGACCTCCTGCTGATACTCCGCGAAGTCCTCGGCCGCCATTACCGGCTCGACCAGCACGGCGTCATCCATGGAATCGAGCACAGTATAAAACTTCTCTACCAGCGGCCGCGGATTTGCGACAAAAGGATAGTGAACTATGGTCTCCAGAGATATGCTCGCGCCTGTCGCCAGCTCGAGTCCCTTGAGAAGAGCTTTTATCTGCTGCATGAGCTTTTCGAAAAGCTCGTTGCTGAACACGCGCAGCGTTCCGCTCATGACGACCTCCTCAGCTATGACATTGTGCGCCGTACCGCCGCGTATCTTCCCGAGGGTAAGCAGGGCGTCCTGATGAGGGTCGACGTCACGCGTTATTATCGACTGTATCATGGTTATCAGCTCAGCAGCGACGACTATCGCGTCAACGCCCATCTGCGGCGTGGACGCGTGGGCGCTCTTGCCCTGTACCTTTATCTCAAAATCGCTGGTCTGCGCCATAAGGTGATCCCAGCGTATGCCGATCTTTCCCTTCGGCACCGTCGGCCAGAGATGCAGGCCGTAGATGCGGTCGACCTTCGGCTCTGTGAGCGCGCCTTCATTTATCATGCGCCTTGCGCCGGCCCAGCCTTCCTCGCCGGGCTGGAAAATAAGCACCACATTGCACTTGAGCTTATCCCTGTTTTCGGATATCCATTTTGCCAGCAGCAGTAATATGGTCATGTGGCCGTCGTGCCCGCAGCCATGCATCACGCCTCTGCTGCGTGAGCGGAAGCGCAGCTTGTTCTCCTCATGGTTGCGCATTCCGTCCATGTCCGCGCGAAACGCGATGGTCTTTCCGGCATTCTTCGCATAAAAAACAGCCTTGATTCCCGTTTCGGCAAGCGTTTCGAGTTCATCCGGGCCGCATCGGCTCAGCAGCGTCTCAACATACTCGTGAGTTTTGTGCAGCTCAAAGCCTATCTCGGGTATACGGTGCAGATCGCGCCTTATCTTTACGCAATCGTCCTTCATATTCAATATCTGTTCACTAAGCTGCATCCTTATCCTCCGGGATCATTGATTTTTGCTCCAAATAGTTATGGAGGTCACATTATCCTCTACCCGCGCATCCTTCTTCATTTTCAGAAGCTTATACGCGATATATACCTCTCCGGCGGCGCCGGCGAGGTTGATTATTTGTATTATGTAAACCTGCCAGAATAATTTTGCGGGAAGTATCAGCGTCAGCAGCAGAAGGAGCGCTCCCAGCGCCAAAACAGGCGCGAAGCTGATCTTCAGATACTCTTTAACGGTCAGACAGCGTGCGGGCGCGGTAAAAACACAGGGCCTTTCGCGCACAGCCTGAGCCTTCTTGCCGGTCACCTTTTCTATCATGAGACGGCGGATATACTCATTCAGGAAGAAATATACCACCATGCCGGCAAGCAGCAGGACAAAGCGGAGCAGCAGCCTCCACACTCCGGCCGCATCGAAAAAACGTGTGACCGGCTCATACAGACAGCCGAGCAGCGTAAGCACAGCGGCAGCCCCCAGAGCCGCGCCGTTTATACTAAGCCGCAGTTTTTTATCTGCCCTAAGGTCGATCGTTTCTTTGTCATTGAAGCCCTCCGGCTTGCTTTTTTGGGCCGACATCTGCTCACCCCATTTCCGGCAGCGGTATACTTTTTTCGAGCAGCACCTTGCCGAAGCACATAAGTGTTATCCCAGAGGACGCCTTGATCTGCACATCCGCGTCGCTCCGGCTGCGATTGGCGGAGAACAGATATACATTGCCGGCATAGTCCTGGCAATACTGCTTGCACTTCATATCTCCGTCCACGAAGAACAGCCCCACGTCGCCGTCATGGATGATAGCTCCGCGCTTGCACAGGGCGATGCTTCCATCCTGTATATACGGCTCCATACTGTCGCCGGCAATGCGAACGGCAAAGTCGGCCGCGCTGCTCTGGCTGACGGCATAGTCCTCATAATCGTCGCCGAGAGCGGGCGAGGCGTAGCCCGCCGCCGCGGGGGTCATGTACAGTGGGATTATCTTTGTATCCCCGCTCGGTTCGGCTTCGGCGTCTCCTGAGCGGTCAAGCTCGTGGTCTATCACGATATCCACAAGCTTCCTGCCGTGGTCGGTGAGTCGCCTGTACTTGCCTATGAGCTGCCACTCCTTCAGGTCCGGCATATTCGGCAGCGGTATATCCTCGCACATACGCTCCACCGGTACACCCAGCTCCGCGCATATATGCACCATCAGGTCAAAGTCTACCTTCTGATTATCGCGCTTTACCATGCTGTAAAGCGTCTGCGGCGGAACATTCAGCCTGCGCGCAATCTCGCTTATACTCATGCCCTGCTCGGAAAGTATCTTTTTCAAAGTCGAACCTCTCATGGCGCACCTCCGCAATTATATACAAAGCATATCATTATATGTTTATTATGTCAAGGAATAAATATTTCTTAACAAATTATGTGGATGCGGATTTGACATATGCACATTAAGGGTGTATCATGCACATATGAACATTCTTTCATATATTGGAGGAAAGCTTATGGACGACTTCATCTGTTCTGAGGAAAAAGTGCACGATAAGCTTGTCGAGGACGTCGACTGCAGTATGCCGGACGAGGCTGTGCTGTGTGAGCTTTCGGAGTTTTTCCGCGTATTCGGCGACTCCACGAGGATACGCATACTCTATGCGCTCTCGCGTTCGGAGATGTGCGTATGCGACCTTTCCAAGCTTCTGGGCGTCTCCCAGTCGGCAATTTCCCACCAGCTCCAGCTCCTGCGCTCGAGCAGGCTGGTCAAATACCGGCGGGAGGGCAAAACCGTCTTTTACTCTCTTGACGATGAGCACATATTCTCTATCATAAATATCGGCCTTGAGCATTTGGAGGAATAATGATGCACGGACATGAACATCATCACGAAAAAGAGCATTGCCGCGGCTGCGGCTGCGAACACGGCCTTGACCACGGCAGAATAAGGCGGGATATTCTGATTATTGCCATATCCGCCGTTCTGCTTGCCATTGTATGGATCATTACGGAAAAGGTCTCCGGTATGAAGAGCTGGCTTGTTTTGCTGCTTTTCCTTGTGCCGTACCTCATCGTCGGCTTTGATACTCTCAGGGAGGCAGCCGAAAAGCTTCTGCGCGGCAGGCTGCTCGAGGAGGACTTCCTTATGGCCATCGCCTCCATCGGCGCTATCTGCGTGGGCGAATACCCCGAGGCCGTTGCCGTCATGCTCTTTTACCGCATCGGAGAGTGCTTCGAGCGCTATGCCGTGGGCAGGAGCCGCAGCTCAATAGCCGAGCTTATGGACATCCGCCCCGACTACGCCTGCATCGAGCAGGGAGGCGAGCTTAAGCACGTTGACCCCGCGAAGGTCCGCATAGGCGCGGTCATCACCGTGAGCCCCGGCGAGCGCATACCGCTTGACGGTGTCGTCATGGACGGCAGCAGCACAGTTGACACCTCCGCCCTCACCGGCGAGTCCATGCCCCGGGAGATCGGCATCGGGCAGAGCGTCATATCCGGCTGTGTTAATCTCACCGGAGTTTTAAAAGTCAGAGTAACGAGCTCCTTCAAGGAGTCAACTGTCTCCAAGGTACTTGAGCTCGTGGAGCATTCCTCCTCGCGCAAGTCCAGACAGGAGGCGCTCATCACACGCTTTGCAAGGATATACACCCCCGTGGTGGTCGGACTTGCGGTCGTCCTTGCCGTCGTCCCCTCCATTATTACAGGAGAGTGGATGGAATGGATACGCAGAGCACTCACTTTCCTTGTCGTATCCTGCCCCTGCGCGCTTGTCGTGTCCGTGCCGCTGACCTTCTTCGGCGGACTGGGCGGTGCATCGCGTCACGGCATTCTCATAAAGGGCTCAAACTACCTCGAATCCCTCGCCCAGGCCTCTACCGTTGTGATGGATAAGACCGGCACCGTTACCGAGGGCAGCTTCTCCGTTACCGGCGTTGAGCCCATCGGCATAAGCAGCGCAGACCTCATAACCCTTGCCGCGGCAGCCGAGAGCTATTCAAACCACCCCATCGCCTATTCTCTGCGGCGCGCATGCCCGCAGATGCCCGACAGCAAGCTCATAACCAATGTGCGCGAGATCCCGGGGCGCGGCGTCGAAGCAAACGTCTGCGGCCGCAGGGTGCTTGTCGGTAACGCGGCCCTTATGATCTCAAACGGTATAAAGCCCCGCAGCACCGATCACCACAATTCCGTTGTCCATGTAGCGGCAGACGGCATTTACGGCGGCTATATCATCATCGACGACCGTGTTAAGGAGGGCGCAAAGGAGGCCGTCGAGGAGCTTTACGAGCTTGGAATTGAGAAGACCGTCATGCTCACCGGCGACACCGACGCCACCGGCCGCGCCGTAGGCAATGCCCTCGGCGTGAACGACGTCATGACAGAGCTCCTGCCCGGCGACAAGGTGACCGCCGTCGAGGAGCTGCTGCGCGGTAAGCACACCGGCACGCTGGTGTTCGTCGGCGACGGCGTGAACGACGCGCCCGTGCTCGCCCGCTCCGACGTGGGCGTCGCCATGGGCGTTCTCGGCTCCGACGCCGCCATCGAGGCCGCCGACGTCGTTCTGATGGACGACGATATCCGCAAGCTTCCGCTGGCGCTCAGAATATGCAAGCGCACAGTCAGGATAGCGAAGCAAAATATATGGTTTTCTTTGGCCGTGAAATTTGTTATAATGCTTCTGGGCGCTCTGGGCATTGTCGGCATGGGCGTTGCCGTGTTCGGCGACGTGGGTGTGCTTATTCTCGCCATCCTCAACGCTTCAAGAGCCCTTATCAGCAAATGACCGGCAGGCATTCTTATGAACACTTACGATTTTGACAAGACCATATTTTATCCCGACTCCTCCGTGACCTTTGTAAAGTGGTACATGAGGCGTCATCCCTTCCTCTTTCTGTGCTGGGCTCCGCGGACAGCGCTCTTTGCGCTGCTGTACCTGCTAAGGCTCGTATCCAAGGAACGGCTAAAGGAGAACATTTTCCGCTTTGTGCGAAAGGAGTCCGACCTTGACGCGGTGCTTGAGGAATACTGGGACGAGCACGAATCGTGGATAGCCCCCTGGTATCTCAAACAGCGGCGGGACGATGATCTTGTCATCTCCGCCTCTCCGGAATTTGTCGTAAAGCCAATGACCGACAGGCTGGGCATAGCTCTCATGGCAACACCGATGGATAAGAAAACGGGAAAGATCATTGGTGCCAACTGCTACGGCGAGGAAAAGGTACGCCGGTTTTACGAAGCATTTCCCAACGGAAGGACCAAGGCTTTTTATTCCGATTCGCTTTCCGACGCGCCCATGGCGGAGATAGCCGACAAGGCATTTCTCATCGTTGACAAAGGCCGGACCCCGATACCCTGGCCCGACAAAAGATAAAAAATTCCGGCTCAGCATTAGCTGAGCCGGAATTTTTATACTGATGCATATCAGTATTATATCAGGCCGCGTGTCTTTATATAGTCCATGATGACTTTAACGGTGCCCTCGACTCCGAGGCGGGAGCTGTTTATGCACAGGTCGTAATTCTGCGCATCGCCCCAGACCTGATCGCTGTAGTATTTATAGAAGCTTGAGCGGTCCTTATCGACTTCCTTTATCTTCTTCCTCGCGGCCGCCTCATCGAGGCCCTGCCTGCGGGCAAGACACTTGAGCCGCTCATCCATATCGCCTAAAATGAACACGCTGACAAGATCGCTGCGCTCTCTGAGGATGTAGTCTGCGCAACGGCCGACGAAGATACAGTCGCCTTTTGAGGCGATCTCGCGTATGGCGTCAAACTGAGCCGACACCACCTGCATATTGAGCCGGAAATTTTCATTCAGCCCATAGCCGCCCGCATGGAGCATGAACGCGCTCATCCGCTTTTCGTCATAGGCGTTTATGAGGTCGCGGCTGAAGTCGGAATGCTTTGCCGCCTCGTCAACGATCTCCTTATCGTAGCACTTTATTCCAAGCTCCCGGGCCAGAAGCCGCGCGATCTCCCTGCCGCCCGAGCCGTGCTGTCTGCCGATGGATATTATCATAATACCGCCTCCGTGGCTTTTTTATAATTATACTCCGGAGCCGGAAAAAATTCAACGCATGTACTAAATTTTAAATCATAGGCTTGTAGCATAGGGAGATAGGGTGTCTGCCCCGCGGCAGGGCAAAACCGGAAAGCCCGCCTCCCCGCGGCAGGATGATCAAACGAAAACGTCTCATTATGAATACCGCGCTGCTGACGGGCTCATCCCTCCTGATGAGCCTTATTTCCATGGCCTTTCAGGTATGGCTCGCCGGACGCATCGGCTCGGCGGGGATCGGTCTTTATCAGCTCGTTGTCTCCGTATCCTTTCTGTGCACGACCTTCGCCATATCCGGCATCCGCTTTGCCGCAACGAGGCTCGTATCCGAGGAGATAGGTCACGAGCGCGGCTGGGGCATAACCGCCGCAATGCGGCGCTGCTTTGCATACAGCCTACTGTTCGGCACGGCAGCGCTGCTCATTCTGCGCCAGTGTGCCGAGCCCATCGGTTTTCTGTGGATAGGCGACGCGAGAACGGTGCAGTCGCTCAGGATAATGGCCTACGCCATGCCGATGGTGTCACTCAGCTCGGTCATGAGCGGATACTTCACCGCCTGCGGCAGGGTATGGAAGCCCACGCTGGTGCACATCCTTGAACAGCTCATAACCATTGCTCTGGTAGCGTTTTTCCTCACGCACTCGCCGTCGGGCGATATTGAAAAAAACTGCTCAGCCGTCATGCTGGGAACCGTCTGCGGCGATGCTGTCTCGCTTGTTCTGATGCTGCTTTTCTATGTGACCGACCGCAGCGCCCACAGCGGTTCGGGGAAGCAGAAGCTGCGCCTTACCTCCCGAATGCTCAAAATCGCGCTGCCGCTGGCCTTTTCCGCCTATGCGCGCTCCGCCCTTTCCACGCTCGAGCATCTGCTCGTACCGCGCGGGCTTAAAGCCGCCGGTTTTTCCGCCGACCGAGCTCTGTCCGGCTACGGCACCATTCAGGGCATGGTAATGCCCATAATCTCCTTCCCCGCCTGCTTTCTCATGGCGCTGGCAGAGCTCATAATCCCCGAGCTGACCGAGGCGCAGGTGCAGGGGCGGCAGGAGGAGATATCAAAAACCGTCAGCAGCCTGATAAAAAAGGGCTTCGGCTATTCGCTTGCCGTCGCCCTTGTGATATTCATTTTTGCAGACCGCCTCGGCATAGCCGTCTATTCCTCGCCGGACGCGGGACATTTTCTGCGGCTGCTCGCGCCGCTCATACCCATCATGTACACCGATATGCTCTGCGACGGCTGCCTGAAGGGACTGGGCCAGCAGTTGTGGAGCATGGGAATAAACATCCTCGACGCGCTGCTTGGCGTTATCCTTGTATGGACTCTGCTGCCGGCCTACGCCCTTTCTGCATACATCGTCATCATATATTTTAACGAGTGCCTGAATTTTGCTCTTAGCATATTCCGGCTCGGCAGGGTCACCAAGCTCAGGCTTCTTTCTTAGCGCTCTTATTGACGAGCCGCTGATCGCCCTTGTGCAGCAGCGGTGAAACGCGCTTATAAAGCAGCATCGTCAGCGCCGTTACTATAACGCCCTTGAGCAGGTTAAACGGCACGACCGCAAACAGAACGAGAGTGGATACGCTGTTTATGCTCGAGTTTATATCGTTGCCCATCTGGATTATTGCCTCCAAAGGCATACCGAAGAGCTGCGCGAAGGTCGGCAGAAGATACACCGCGTTGAACAGGCTGCCGAACACGGTCATTACCACAGTTCCTACCACCATGCCGACAAGAGCGCTCTTTTTGCTCTTCTTCAGATGATAGATGCAGGAAGCGGGAAGCACGAATGCACAGCCTACGACGAAGTTGGCAAAGTCACCCACGAACGCCGTACTTGTACCCTTGAGTACGAGCTTGACTATGATCTTCAGAAGCTCCGCGACTACGCCCGCGACCGGTCCCAGATAGAAGGTGCAGATCATGACCGGTATCTCGCTCAGGTCGATCTCATAGAAGCTGGGTGCGAAAAACAGGGGGATTTCAATAAACATCAAAACGCCCGCCATTGCGGAAAAAATTGCGGTGTAGGACAGAAAATGCGTGCTGCCGATTCGTTTCCGCTGCTTCATCACACAGCGCTCAAACAGCAGCGCCAGCAGGAACAGTCCGGCAAATATGCCGAGACATTCGAGTACAAAAGTCAGATTTTCACCTATCTGCGAGATAAGCTTTCCCATGGTTTTTACCTCCGAAATAAAAAATCACCCGAAAGAAAATATCTTTCAGGCGACGCAAAAACAACTGCATACATCTTCTTCCATCCAGACTATACTGTCGGTCCCGGAATCGCACCGGATCATGCCTTTCGGCTCGCGGACTTTACCGCCGGTCGGGAAATTCACCCTGCCCTGAAGATACTTTGTTATTCGGTTGTGGCTATATTATAGCTCCATATTTTCAAATGTCAATAGCTCTTTGACATTTTTATGTATCAGGCATATAATCAAAGCAAAGAGGTGACGCATGATGGACTTCGGCAAAAGCTGCTGCTTTTCAGGACACAGGCCCGCAAAGCTGCCGTGGAAATATGACGAGCGCGACCCGAGATGCATTGAGTTCAAGGACAGGCTCTTCTCCGTTATCGGAGCCGTTTATGACTCCGGCATCAGCCATTTCATCTGCGGCATGGCGCTTGGCTGCGATATCTACTGCGCGGAGGCCGTTATAAGGCTGAAGGAAATGCACGGCGACATTACCCTTGAGGCGGCGATACCCTACAGCGGGCAGGCGGATAATTGGGGAGAATATAACCGCCGGCGCTATGAGCGCATCCTCTCCTGCTGCGACAAGACGACCGTTATTCAGGAATCCTACTCCCCCTCCTGCATGATGCGCCGCAACCGCTACATGGTCGACCGCTCAAACGTGCTCGTCGCCTGCTATGACGGCAAGCCCGGCGGAACATGGAACACAATACGCTACGCGATGGATAAGGACGTCGAGGTCATCCAGCTTCCGACGGAATAAAAAAACAGGCAGCAAAGCTGTGATATGAAAAACATCGTAGGGGCGGCCATCAGCCGTGCGCGGGCGAGCAATGCTCGCCCCTACATCCGTTTAGTTTAACATCACGCTTAAACGCCTGTTTTTTTATTTCATCAGGTATTCAAAAAGATCGTCCGGCGTTTCGGCGATATACACCGCGCCGTACTCCTCAAGCTCGCCCTCCTCAGCATAGCCGAAGCGCACGCCTACGCAGTCGAGACCGCATTTTTTCGCGCCGATGACGTCATACTTGCGGTCGCCCACCATGATCGCCTGAGCTGCGCTTATGCCGAGCTTCCCGAGCGCATATTCGATGACCTCCCACTTTTTGCTGCGGCTGCCGTCAAGCGTAGCGCCGCAGATAAGGTCAAAATCCTCCAGCATCCCGTACTCGCCGAGGATCTTGAACGCAAGGTGCTCGGGCTTACTGGTGGCGACGGCAAGCGTTTTCCCCGCGGCCTTGAGCTTGAGAAGCATTTCGTGCATCCCCTCAAAGGGTCTGCACTCGGCCCAGCCTATGGGTGCATACCGCTCACGGTACAGCTCCGTTGCTTTATTTGCGTCCTCCTCGCTCATGCCGTATTTGAGGGCGAACATCTCCGCAAGCGGAGGGCCTGCAAAGCACATGAGCTCATCAAGCTCCGCCCTGATGCCCATTTTATCGAGCGCGTACTGAACGCATTTTGTTATTCCCTCGGCCGTGTCAAACACAGTGCCGTCAAAATCAAATAAAACATAATCTTTCATTTAAACACCTCAGCACATAGACTAACATCCCCTCACTTTTTTGTCAATCGCGGCATAAAATATGCCGAGGTGAGGCAATTTGAGTGTAAGTTATTTTCTCGGCGCGAACTCCTGTCAGGGCTTTTATTCCCTGTACGAGGAGTTCTGCAGCGCGGAGGGAGATTATCTTCATCTGATAAAAGCAGGCCCCGGCGGCGGCAAATCCGGCTTCATGCGCAGGATAGCAAAGGCGGCGGAGGACAGAGGTCTGGAGGTTGAATATCTTATCTGCTCGGGAGACCCCGATTCGCTTGACGGCATATACATACCCAAGCTTCATTTGGGATATCTCGACGCGACAGCTCCCCACGTCACCGAACCGCGATATTTCGGATTTGATAGTTGTTATGTTAACCTTGGCCGCTTCTGCTCTATGTCCCCGGACGTGAAAATACGCGAGTATACGGAGAAATATCACGCCATGTACAAGAGCGCTTACGCATTTCTGGCCGCCGCAGGCGAGGTCAAGAGGGCCGAGATACCCGAGTTTATAAGCGAAAAAACCATTGATAAAGTTAAAAACAAAGCCCGCAGCGCCTTTGCGCGGGAGTTGGGCTCCTGCAGGAGCCTTTCAGCGGGAGGACGAATGCGCCGACGCTTTATCCGCTGCATAGGATGCAAGGGCGAGCTGTGTCTCTCGGACAGCGTTCAAGAATTATGTAAACGAATCTATCTGTTGGATGACCGCTGCGGTCTTGCGGACATTTATCTCCGGGAGATAGGCGATATCGCCCACGGGCGCTGCGGGGAGGTCATACTGTGTCCCTCTCCCCTGTGTCCGGAGCTGCTGGACGCGGTGCTGCTGCCGGAGTACGGGCTCGGCTTTGTATCGGCGTCGGCCGCCGATATAAAAAATCCGTGGCGTCATGTCCGTCTGGACGCGCTTATACCTACGGAAAGTATGAAAGCGCACCGTCCGGAGCTGAAAAGAGCCGGGAAGCTGTACTCTGCGCTTACGGCTGAGGGCATAAATTGGCTTAAAAAGGCAAAGGAATATCATGACCTGCTCGAGAAGGCCTATAATCCCCATGTTGATTTCAAATCGCTCAACGCTTTCTGCGACAGTGAGATAGGGCGCATCTTCGGTTGATACCGTAAAACAAACAAGGACGGCGCATCTTTACGATGCGCCGTCCTTAGCTTACATTGTTCCATTATATCAGCAGCAGCATCCGCCCCACGGAGTAAGGCAGGAGAAGCAGAGGTATGTGCTGCAGCAGTCATCGCAGACGCAGCAGGAGTTGTTGTAGTTCCCGCTGTACTGCTGATAATACTGGCCGTTATTCTCAAGCCGGTTCAGGAGCTGGCGGTATTCCGCGTTGTCAGGCTCTATCTCGACGGCACGCTTTGCGCTGTCAAGCGCGGCGATCTTATTGCCGGCGTACATATTGGCAACGGAGTTGAGATAATACCAGCGTCCGTCCCGCTCGGGCACCGGGACCTGGGAAAGTGCGGTGAGCGCCTCGGCATATCTGCCGTTGCGTATGTAGTTCACCGCTGCTCTGCACTCGGCCCGTTCCCGGGGCTGCTCTCTTGCGCCGCCGAAGCCTCCGAAACCGCCGTAGCCGCCGTAGCTTCCGTATCCGCCGTAACCGCCCTGCTGCTGGCTTCCGGCGCCGCCGTTTTTGATCTGGTCATAGGCCGCGTTTATCTCGTTCATTTTGCGCGCCGCTTCCGGATCGTTGGGGTTGCGGTCGGGGTGATATTTCTTAGCCAGCTCGCGATAGGCTTTTTTTATCTCTTCATCCGAGGCGTCCCTTGAAACGCCGAGGACTTCATAGGGGTCCTGTACCATCCGGCACTGCTCCTTTAACTTGTACTTCCGTAATGGCGGTTAAACTGTGTCCAAACACCGCTGCACAGTATATTTTTTATAATGTCCGTATCCTGCACCAGCGGCAGAGCGTCAAAGCTCCTTATGCAGTCTGCCAGCAGCATCTCCAGAATGTCTCTGAAGCACTGCTCCTCATCCAAGCGTCCGTACAGATGCACAAAGGGGTTGTATTTATAATAACGCTTATCGTTCTTAAGGTCAATACAAGCGTCCATAACATAGATAAATTCTCCGAGAGCCATTCCGAAAGAGCGCAGAGCGCCGCTCCATCGGTCCTCCCTGAGCACGAACAGCTCTGCCATGAGCCTTCCGAAGGCCGCGGCCGCCGCGTCGGGGTTTTCCTCACGCCGGTTCTCGATGTCCTTGAGCTCCGACAGGGAGCTTTTTATAACCGCGCACTGTCGGGGATAAGCCTCGCATATCTTCTCATACGAGCTTTTCATGAGCCTGGACTCCGCCAGCGCGGCGACGTTTATCTCGTCCTCCCAGTCGTCGAGGCAGTTGAGATACGCCAGCGCGATATTCATGTCGGCGGCGTAATCCGTTACGGACGATTGCCGGAATTTCCTGTGTTTCAGAGGATGCGCCGGGCAGGGCGCCTCGCCCTGAAGCTCCAAAGGCTCGTACAGCGAGCTCAGCACGAGCACGAGAAAGGTCATGTCATACGTCAGAGTCATCCTCGCAAGGCTGCCGTGTCGCTCTTTAAGGCTGCGGCACAGTCCGCAGTAGCAGGACTTGTACCTCTCCCGCTGCTCATCGTTCAGCCGGTCGAGGCTGGCTGTTACGAAGCCGAACATATCAGGTCTTGCCCCGGAAGGAATTGCCGCACTTGCGGCAGACGATGTTTATCTTGCCCTTGTGCCTGGGAACTCTGAGCGTTGTACGGCAGGCCGGGCAGGTAAAAAATTTATAGTCCTTGCGCTGCACCCAGCGCTCATGCAACATCTTCAGTTTGCCCGCGGCGCTGTATCGTATGCGCAGAAAGCGATTATTCTCATCGCTGCGCTTGTAAACATTGCGCGACAGCATACGCACATACACTATGACGAGCAGTACGAATGCAATTATCCATATCAGCTGCGAGATCCTCGTGCCGTTGAACACAACGGCCGCGACCATGAACACCAGACTGACTATGGACAGGAATTTATTAAGCTGATCCGTTCCGTAGCGCCCCGCCATAAAGCGTGCAAATCTTTCTCTCATCAAATGTCACCTTGATAGAACAGTAATTTATCAATGATAAATATTATCACAACCAATATATAAATATATCAAGAAATTGTTAACATCAGCATCGTGGAACTGAAATCCTGCGGGAGTATGGCTAATCATTTTCAGCCCTTACTGTACTCCCAGATATATTCAATGGTCGTGCCCTGTGCGCCGTCGGTCTGAGTTCGGACACATTTTGTGATATTTCCCGGCTCGTCGTAGCTGTATTCATTTTTTGTGCTGCTGACGAGCTCTCCTCCGGAGGTATACACACTGCACTTTGTCTCGTTGCCCCTATCGTCGTAGGTATACTCCGTGCGGCTTATTACGCTGCCGCTTTCATCATAGCTTATCTTACCGAGCAGCCGGCCCTCGGCGTCATAGGTATAGGCGTCCCTGGTCGAGCCGCCCTCCATGTAGTCCTGACGGGTGCAGCTTATCATCGCGCCGGCGGCGTCATACTCATAGGCGTATTCGGCAATAAGCTCGCTTGAGCCCTCGTAATGCTTCTCTCTGACGAGCTTTTCATCCTCGTACTCGTAAGCGGTGACCGACGCGACGGTATCCCCCACCTTGCTGGTCTCACTGAGCTTGAGGCCCGTTTCGCCGTATTCATAAAGCACCCTGTATTCTTCGGAATAATTCTCCGCGTCCTCGGCTACATAGCTCGTCATGACGCTTATCCTGCCGTCTGAATCTCGCGTGTACTCCTTGTAGCTCACGGGGGCGTTGTTGATGCCGAAGGTGAGCTCCTTTACGACTTCACCAAAGCCGTCATACTCATAAATGACCGTGTTGAACTTAAGGCCGTTGGGATTATACCAGACCTCTCTTATAAGAGTTCCTTCCTCCGCGGTGTAGATATTAAGCTCCTCGGTAGGCTCGGCGGTGGGGTCGGGCTCGGGCGTTTCTCTGCCGCCGCAGGCGCAAAGCGACAGCGCCAGCATCAGCGTGAGAGCAAGGCTTACAAGCTTTTTCATGGTTCTTCGGCTCCTTCCGGCATATTGTCGGTCCCAAAAATATTTATTCAATGTTTTTTTAAGAACAGGCAGCTTAAAAAGCCGCTTTTTCACTTCTGGACTACAGTACCCTTACTCTCAAAACATCATCCATGCGCCGGATAGTGTTCGCCGTATCCTCCCATATATCGTCATTGAGATCAATCATGGTGTAGGCGTATCGGCCGCGCGGCTTGTTTATCATATGCTCGATGTTAATATTCTTCGCGGTTATTAGGTCAAGTATGCGGTTTATCATGCCCGGCACATTGTGATGGATGACGCACAGGCGGCAGACGCCCATCCGCTCAAGCTTCGCGGCAGGAAGATTGACGGAGTTCACTATATTGCCGTTTTTCAGGTACTCATAAAGCTGGCGCGCCGCCATTTCGGCGCATCTGTCCTCGCTCTCGGGCGTGCAGGCGCCGAGGTGAGGCAGAGCGATGACGTTTTTACCGTTCAGAATCTTTTCGTTGGGGAAATCGGTGATATACTTTGCGACCCTGCCGCTTTCAAGAGCCGCGAGCATTGCGTCGTCGTCGACGACCTCGGCGCGGGATTCGTTTATTATGCGCACGCCGCTTCGCATCTGCGAAAACGCTTTTTCGTCCAGCATATGGTGGGTATTCTCGTTGTAGGGTATGTTTATACTTATATAGTCGCAGCTTCGGAAGATCTCGCTCAGCTCCTCCGCCCGCTCGACCTCCTTTGAAAGCCGCCACGCGGCGTCAACGGACATGAAGGGGTCGTAGCCGATGACGTTCATATCCATCGCAAGGCAGGCGTTTGCGACCAGAGAGCCCGTCGCTCCCAGGCCCAGAACGCCAATGGTCTTGCCCATGAGCTCGGGCCCGGCAAAATTGGATTTGCCCTTCTCCACCAGCTCGGGTATTTTATCGCCCTCGCCGGCGATGCTCTTGACCCACTCGATGCTGCCCATAACGTCGCGGGAGGCCATGACGAGCGAGCATATGGTCTGCTCCTTGACCGCCTCTGCGTTCGCGCCGGGGCTGTTGAACACTACTATGCCCTTTTCCGCGTACTCGTCGATCGGGATGTTGTTATAGCCCGCTCCGGCTCTTGCAACGCCGAGCAGCTCCGGATTAGGCTCAAAGCCGTGCATATCCGCGCTGCGGACTATGATGCCGTCGGGATTTTCCACCTCCGCGCCGACATTGCAGCCCAGGGTCTTGAGCTTATCCAGGCCCACGGGCGATATCTTGTTCATTGTCTTAATATTATACATGGTGCTCGACCTCAAATTGCTTCATATAATCGATGAGAGCCGTCACGCCCTCCACGGGCATGGCGTTATACAGGGAGGCTCTCATACCGCCGGTCAGGCGGTGTCCCTTAAGGTTCAGGAGCCCCCGCTCCGCGGCGCCCTTCACAAACTGCGCGTCCAGCTCCTCCGAGCCTGTGCGGAAGGTGACGTTCATATCGCTGCGCGAGCCGGCTTCGGAGTGGGGGATGAACAGCCTGCTGTCGTCAAGATGGTCGTACAGCAGCTTTGCGCGGCTTGATTTCAGCTTTTCCATCGCCTCAACGCCGCCGATGCTCTCCAGCCAGTCCAGCATGAGCCCCAGCATATATATGCACCAGCAGGGCGGCGTGTTGAGCATACTGTCCTTTTCGATGAGGGTACTGTATGTCATTACGGCGGGGCAGACGGAAAGCTGCCTTCCCGCAAGGGCTTTGTCGATGATAACGACCGTAAGTCCCGCGGGAGCCATGTTCTTCTGCGCTCCGGCATAGATAAGACCGTATTTTGATACATCAACGGGCCTTGAGAGGATATCTGAGGACATATCGCACACAAGCGTCCTGCCCTCCGCCTCGGGTATCCGTTTCCACTCGGTTCCGTAGATGGTGTTGTTGGCGCAGTAGTAAAGATAGCTCGAACCGGCGCTCAGGCTCAGCTTTTCGGGTATATAGCTGTGGCCTCTGTCGGAGCTGTCGCAGGCGATATTGACCCGGCCGTATTTCTCTGCCTCCCTCGCCGCGGCGGCCGAGAAATGGCCAGTAACGGCATAGTCGGCACAGCCGTCCTCGCCCATGAGGTTCAGCGGGATCGCCGCGAACTGCAGGGTGGCTCCGCCCTGAAGGAACAGTATCTCATGGCTGTCGGGGACCTTGAGCAGGGCTTTCAGCTTTGCCTTGGTCTCATTGAAAATTTCCGCAAATATCTTACTTCGGTGGCTCATCTCCATAACGGACATTCCGCTGCCCTTATAATCCATAATCTCGCTGCCGGCCCTTTTCAGCACATTTTCCGGCATCATGGACGGCCCCGCGGAAAAATTATAGACCTTGTCTCTTGACATGACGAGCACTCCTTTCAGAAGATATCGTTAAATTATTATAAGTGACACATATAATGCTGTCAAATGATTTTTCCCACAAGTATTTCCCCGGAAACGTCTGTTATTTCAACAGGCTTCACTGTTCCGCGCAGCTTTTCGCCCTCTGCGCGCACCAAAACATAAGTGTCGCTGTGACCCTGCCACAGGCCGTTTTCCTCTGTCTCGAACAGCACCGGCAGAGTCTTCCCGACGGCACTTTCAAGATATGCCCTGCGCGTTCTCTCCGCCACTTGTGCCGCCTGCTTTGCGCGCCTTGCCTTGGTCGCGCGGTCAAGCTGACCGTCCATTTTATCGGCGGGGGTGCCGGGGCGGCGGGAATACGGGAAAATGTGCGCGTCGGAAAAGCCGACCTTCTCGAGAAAGGCAAGAGTCTCAAGATGGTGCTCCTCGGTCTCGCCGGGAAAGCCCACTATCAGATCGCAGGTCAGGCCGCAGCCGGGAAAGTACCTTCGCAGAAGCTCGACTGACTCAAAAAAGCGCGCGGTGTCATATTTCCTGTTCATGGCCTTGAGCGTTGCGTCGCAGCCGGATTGCAGGGACAGATGAAAGTGCCTGCACACGCTGCCGCATCCGGAAAGGCGGCGGCAGAAATCCTCTGTGATTATGCTCGGCTCAATGGAGCCCAGCCGCAGTCTTAGCCCCGGAGCGGCCTTGGCCACAGCAGAGATAACGTCCGCCAGATCGGGCTTGCCCTCAAGGTCCGCACCGTAGGAGGCGATCTCGATGCCCGTTATGACAAGCTCCCTGTATCCCGCAGCTTCGAGCTCTGCCGCCTGCTTCGCGGCGGTCTCAACAGGCAGGCTCCTCACCCTGCCGCGGGTATACGGAATGATGCAGTAGGAGCAGAAATTGACGCAGCCGTCCTGGATCTTGAGCAGCGCACGGGTATGTCCGGAGACGGCTCCGGCGGGCAGCTCCTCAAACACGCGGCGCTCAAAGGGCTTGTCAAGGTATCTCTCCCCCTCGCCCGTAGCGGCGGCTTTCTCGATCGCCTCGACCAGCTTCGCTCTGTCGGCGGTGCCGTACACTATGTCCGCGCCCAGCTCCTGCGCGGTGTCGGGGCTGAGCTGTGAATAGCAGCCCGAGACAGCCACGACGGCGTTCGGGTTTTCCTCACGAAGCCGGTTTATCGCCTGACGCGATTTGCGTCCGGCCTCCGCGGTCACGGCGCAGGTGTTGACGATAACGGCGTCGGCGGTCTCCCCCTCGAGGCAGGCTCTGTGTCCGTGCTCGCGCAGCAAAGTTTCCATGGCCTGGGTCTCATACTGGTTGACCTTGCAGCCGAGAGTGTATATAATATATTTCATAATAATCATCTCCTGAGGAGCGTCAAAATGGAAGTCTATCTTGATAACGCCGCCACGACCATGGTCTGCGCCGAGGCGGCGGATATTGCTTATAAAGTCATGACCGGGCTCTACGGCAACCCCAGCTCGACCCACACAAAGGGCCGCGAGGCAAAGGCCGTTCTGGACAAGGCCCGTCGTCAGGTCGCCGACGCTCTCGGCTGCGGTCCAAACGAGGTTTTTTTCACCTCCTGCGGCTCGGAAAGCGATAACTGGGCTATCATAAGGGGCGCCGAGAGTATGATGCGAAAGGGCAGGCACATAATCTCCTCCGCCGTTGAGCACGACGCGGTGAGAAAAACGCTCGGCGAGCTTGAAAAGCGGGGCTTCGAGGTGAGTCTCCTTGAGCCGGAGCCCGACGGCTCCGTCTCCGTAAGTGCGGTTGAAAACGCGCTGCGGGAGGACACCGTTCTCGTCACGCTGATGATGGTCAACAACGAGACGGGCGGCGTGACGGATATCGCGGGTATCGCCAAAATGCTCAAGTCGCGCAGGTCGCAGGCGCTTCTGCACACGGACGCCGTTCAGGGCTTCATGAAGCTGCCTTTCTCCGCGAAAACCCTCGGCGCGGACATGATAAGCATCAGCGGGCATAAGATCCACGCGCCCAAGGGCATAGGCGCATTGTATATCAAAACAGGGTGCAAAATCAAGCCCTTTATCCTCGGAGGCTCGCAGGAGGCGGGCATGAGGGCCGGCACCGAGGCCATGCCACAGATCGCGGCCTTCGGCGCGGCCTGTGAGATCGCACGTGCGGGCATGAAGCTCAATTGCGAAAAAATGGCTAAGCTGCGGCAGTCGGCTGTCGAAAGGATCTGTGCCGATATGCCCGAGGCCCGGGTGATAGGCGGCGGCGCTCCGCACATTCTGAGCGTTTCACTGCCGGGCTGGAGAAGCGAGGTCATCATGAACTTCCTCGAAGCAAAGGGAGTTTACGTCTCACGCAGCTCCGCCTGCAAGAAGGGCGGCAGGAGCCACGTTTTGGAGGCGCTGGGTCTTCCCGCCGAGGTCATTGACGGAACGGTCAGGATAAGCTTTTCGCGCTTTACGGCGCAGAGTGATATTGACGCACTGTGCGCAGCCCTCAAGGAGGCGCACGATACGCTCGCGCACAGATAGCATAAGGCATTTTAAACGGCTGCGCCGAGAGGCGCAGCCGTTATCATATTATTCGTTTTTCCCGGACTCTTTTTCCGGTTTTTCCGATTTTTCCGCCTTGACCATTTCGCCCGTCTCCGGGTCTATATAGTCGAGATCTACATAAAGCGCCGTGTCCGTCGGGATATTTTCCTTTTTAAGCTTCCTGTTCACCAGTATCTCCACCGCTGTGTAGATTATGACAAACGCGGGCACGCCCAGCAGCATTCCCCAGAAGCCGAAGAGTCCGCCGAAGAGGATGATCGAAAACAGCACCCAAAAGCCGTTTATTCCGATGGATGTTCCGAGTATCTTCGGACCGATGATGTTGCCGTCTATCTGCTGCAGTACGATGATGAATATCACGAACCAGAGACACATCTTGGGATCGACCAGCAATATCAGCAGCGCCGAGGGTATGGCTCCGATAAAGGGGCCGAAGAAGGGGATGATGTTTGTTACTCCGACGATGACCGCTATCAGCAGCGCATAGGGCAAATTCAGCGCAAGGCAGCCGATATAGCATATTACGCCGATGATCGCCGAGTCAAGAAGCTTGCCGGTTATAAAGCCCATGAAGGTCTTGTCCGCGAATTTGAAGGCTGAATTGACTTTCATTGCAGTCTTGGGCGAGAAAATGCTGTACATGAATTTCTTGTAGTGTGCGTGGAAGGCCTCCCTGTTATAGAGAATGTATACCGAAACTATGATGCCGATGACGACATTGTAAACAGCCTTGAGCACATAGTAAACTCCGGTGGTGATATTTGTCACGAGGCTTTCCATCCCGGGGAGCACGGTGGTCGATACCCAGCTGGTGAGCGCTTCGGTGATATTTCCGAAAATTTTGGTCGCGTATTCTTCGATCACGGGGTAATCGCGAAGCAGGTTGTCTATCGCGCTGTAAGCCGAGTCAAAGTAGCTCGGACTGTTGGCAATTATCGTCGCAATGCTGTCATACACCTGGGGCACTATAAGATATATAAGCGCTCCGATTATTATTACGAGCACTATCTCCGCCAGCGTGACCGCAAGCACACGGGACAGCTTTTCGCTGAGCTTAAGCTTCGGATGTTTCGTCCTGAGCTTCGCGATCAGCGGCTTGAAGAACTTCTCCTCATATGTCACCATCGAGGGCATCAGCAGATAGGATATCACAAGTCCCCAGATAAAGGGGCTCAGAATGCGAAGGAACGAACCGACGGTTTCAAAAAGCTTGCCCATATAGTCGATTCCGAAATAAAAGAGTATTCCGGCCGCTATAACCGCAAAGGCCGTGATGCCCCAGCCGAAATACTGCGAATACTTATGCTTATTGTTCAATGCCCTCACCTCCACGCTCCGGTCTTTTAATTTTACTCTCACTTCCATTCAAGGTCAATAAATATTATGTAAATATTTCTATTCCTGCAAATGCAAGGCCAAAACCAAGCGTTATGTTAACCGAAAATAAATATCCGCCGAATACGGAATGTTGAAAACTATGTTGAAAATGTTCAAAACCCTTGATATTCAAAGCTTGTTTACAGTGGCATATCCCATACGAGAATTCATTATTTGTCGAATAAAGCATAATTTTGCAACCTGACCGCCTGCAAAAACGATTCATTATCCCTCGTATACTGCATATGATTAACTAATTGGAGGGATAAGCATGAAAAGATTTGTATGCTCTGTTCTGGCCGCGCTGATGCTTACGGCGCCGGCATATGCGATTGAGACACTCAGTGACGATGCAATAGAGATCTCCGCGCCTTCCGCGATACTGATGGAAAAAGTCACCGGCGAGGTGATCTACGAAAAGAACTCTCACGAACACATCCCGCCGGCAAGTGTCACCAAGGTCATGACGCTGCTGCTGATAATTGAGGCCATAGACCGCGGCGATATAGGCCTTGAGGATACGGTCATCGTCTCTGCTCGGGCCGCCTCCTTCGGCGGGAGCTGCGTATACCTCGAGGAGGGTGAAAAGATGAGTGTCCACGAGATGCTCAAATGCATAGCCGTGGTATCGGCCAACGACTGCGCCGTCGCCATGGCGGAGCATCTTTGCGGTTCGGAGCAGGCGTTCGTGCAGAAGATGAACGAGCGCGCAGCTCAGTTGGGGCTGAAGGATACGCATTTTTGCAACTGCACCGGACTTTTTGAAGACCCTGAGCACTACTCGAGCGCCTATGACATCGCCGTCATGAGCCGCGAGCTCATCCGTCATGAGCTTATCAAGGATTATACGACCATCTGGATGGATTCCATACGAAACGGAGAGTTCGGGCTTTCAAACACCAATAAGCTCGTCTACTACTACGAGGGCTGCACGGGGCTCAAGACCGGCTTCACGAACGAGGCTATGTACTGCCTTTCCGCCACCGCAGAACGCGACGGCGTGGAGTTTATAGCCGTCATCATGCACGGCGAGACGATAGAATCAAGAAACGACGACGCAAAGGCGCTTTTAAACTACGGCTTTGCAAACTATAAGCTCTGCCCCCTGCGCAGTCCCGACGTTCTGCCTCCCGTATCTGTCACCCTCGGCAGCGCTGACTCCGTTCAGCCGGTGTACGACGGGCCGGAGGCCGCGCTCATAGCGAAAAACGGCGCCGGCGAGGTGAGCTATTCGCTGGAGCTGCCGGAAGCTGTCGCGGCTCCCGTGGCGCAGGGGCAGCGCATAGGCACGCTGAAGGTCATGTTAAACGGCGAAGCGTTCCGCGAAGTACCCCTGCTGGCGGGCAGCTCCGTGGAAAGCGCGGACTTCGGCGGGATACTGCTTCACCTTCTCAAGGGCTTTGTAGGCCTGAAATAGCCCCACTTTTCTCAAAAAACGCGGCTATATACGCTCTGTTTCCCCCACCTCGTCAAATTGTCCTTGCTTTTTCGTTATGCGGGAGTATAATATCGGATTATACGAATTTGTATACGGAGGATAACTATGGTTAAGGTTGATTTATCCGGAACCGGCGCCTTTTTTGATCCTGCGGAGCTGGATTTTGCCGCTGCCGCTCTGGCTCACAGGACTCTGACAGACGGCACCGGCGCAGGCAGCGATTTCACCGGCTGGCTTCAGCTTCCCCAGCGCGTCAAGGACGGCGAGCTGAAGGCAATTTTGAACGCCGCACAGCGTATACGCAGCCGCTCAAAGGCTCTGGTGGTCATAGGCATCGGCGGCTCTTATCTCGGCGCACGCGGAGCCATAGAGCTTCTGCGCCCGGTTCCCTCGGCGGATGATCCCAAAATATTTTTCGTTGGCAACGGCCTTTCTCCGGACGCCCTTAACGACGTTCTCCTTCAGCTCGGGGACATGGATTTTGACGTTAACGTCATCTCAAAATCCGGCACCACGCTTGAGCCGGCGCTCGCCTTCCGCATTTTCCGGAAGCTTCTTAAGGAGAAATACGGCAGCGCCGCAAAAAAACATATTTTCGCCACCACCGACGCACAGCGCGGCGTGCTCAAATCTCTCGCGGACGCCGAGGGCTGGGAGTGCTTCGTCGTGCCCGACGACGTAGGCGGAAGATACAGCGTGCTTTCCGCGGTGGGGCTCCTGCCCATGGCCGTCGCCGGAATAGATGTAAAGGCTGTCATCAACTGCGCGATAGAGGAGTTCAAGGCTCTCGACCTGCGCTCCCCCGAAAACCCAGCGTGGCAGTACGCCGCGGCAAGGCAGCATATGTACAGAAACGGCCGAAGCATTGAGATACTCGGCTCCTACGAACCCTCCTTCCGCTTTATGGCGGAGTGGTGGAAGCAGCTTTACGGCGAGAGCGAGGGCAAAAACGGCATCGGTATTTATCCCGCCTCCGTTGAGTTCACCGCCGACCTGCATTCCATGGGTCAGTACATTCAGGACGGCCCACGCACGCTTATGGAAACGATCGTGAGCTTCGAGGCCCCTGTGAGGGGCTATACGGTACCGTTTGAGATGGGCGACCCAGACGGACTTAACTACCTCGCCGGCAGGGAGCTGTTTGATATCTGCCGCACCGCCTCCGAGGCCGTCAAGGCGGCTCATGTATCCGGCGGCGTTCCCAATATCACCGTTTCCGTCCCTGCGAGGGACGAGGCCGGCTTTGCCGCTCTTGTCTGCTTCTTCGAGCTTGCCTGCGCCATCTCTGGGTATATGTCCGGCGTCAATCCTTTTGATCAGCCCGGCGTTGAGGCGTACAAGAAGAATATGTTCAGGATGCTCGGAAAGCCCGGAACATGACAGCACTAAAAACCGCTCTTTGCAAGAGCGGTTTTTTAATACTTATTTCACATATTTTCACTTGCTTTGTATGCGGAAAAATGGTAAGCTGGTTTTAATAATACTAACAACAAACTATAATGCAAGGAGAGTGGTCACAATGGTTAAGTTGATCATGGGTATGAAGGGTACCGGAAAAACCAAGCGTTTGGTCGAACTCGTTCGCGAGGCTGTCGCAATGGAAAACGGCGACGTCGTGTGCATCGAGAAGGAAAAGAAGCTCACCTTCGATATCCCCTATCAGGCGAGGCTTATAGAGGCCGGCTCATACGATATCGGCTCCTATGAGTTCATCAAGGGTTTCATCTGCGGCCTGCATTCCGGCAACTACGACATCACCCATGTTTTTGTGGATAACTTCTACAAGATAGTGAGCAACAAGGATCCCGTCCTATTCGGCGAATTCCTTGATTGGCTCGAGAACTTCTCCGTAAGAGAGAACATTGAATTTGTAATAAGCGTCACCATCGACCCCGACACGGTCGGCGAGGCTATCAGAAAATATATTATCTAAAAGGCACGAGGGAGAAGCGCCAGGCGCTTCTCCCCTTGTTCCGTCAGGCGGACTTTAATAAATTATTATACAGAGGTAATTGCTATGATAATGGATTGCGAAAAGTATGTAGGGAAATGTGAATGCGGCAGGGAGCAC
>OLSB01000476.1_pt1 | contig 45822 bp, 30 predicted proteins | sample 1672071 | NCBI WGS metagenome assembly OLSB01 (sample SAMEA3136642, study PRJEB25190) | human gut metagenome | biome: human gut; feature: human-associated habitat; material: faeces | place: Austria | collected 2013 | reverse complement strand
TTAAACCACATGTTCCTCCGCTTGTGCGGGCCCCCGTCAATTCCTTTGAGTTTCATCGTTGCCGACGTACTCCCCAGGTGGATGGCTTATCGCTTTCGCTTGGCCACCGACAGTGTGTCGCCGGCGGTTAGCCATCATCGTTTACGGCGTGGAATACCAGGGTATCTAATCCTGTTCTATCCCCACGCTTTCGTGCCTCAGCGTCAGTTACGGATTCGCCAGATGCCTTCGCAATCGGTGTTCTGAGTGATATCTAAGCATTTCACCGCTACACCACTCATTCCTCCGGCGGCATCCGCACTCCAGCGCGACAGTATCAAGGGCAGCCCCGGTGTTGAGCACCGGAATTTCACCCCCGACTTGACGCACAGCCTACGCACCCTTTAAACCCAATGAATCCGGATAACGCTCGCATCCCCCGTATTACCGCGGCTGCTGGCACGGAGTTAGCCGATGCTTATTCGCCTGGTACTCTCATCGGACGTGCGCGACGCCCTTATTGCCCCCAGGCAAAAGCGGTTCACAGCCCATAGGGCCTCCTTCCCGCACGCGGCATGGCTGGTTCAGGCTTCCGCCCATTGACCAATATTCCTCACTGCTGCCTCCCGTAGGAGTATGGGCCGTGTCTCAGTCCCATTGTGGGGGGCCTTCCTCTCAGAACCCCTACCGATCGCAGCCTTGGTGGGCCGTTACCCCGCCAACAAGCTAATCGGACGCGAGCCAATCCGTCGCCGCCGTAACTTTCAATATCGTGCCATGCGGCACAATATCCCATCGGGGATTAGTCGGCGTTTCCACCGGTTGTCCCCGGGCAACGGGCATGTCGCTCACGCGTTACGCACCCTTCCGCCGGTCGCCGCCAGGATATTGCTATCCCGCGCTGCCCCTCGACTTGCATGTGTTAAGCCTGCCGCTAGCGTTCATCCTGAGCCAGGATCAAACTCTTCTTTGTATATACACTTTATCTCTCAAGTTCGACCCCGACAACTTCATTCTTCTAAAAAAAAGAATCAACGCTCTTCATTTTTCGTTCTCGGTACTTGTTGTACTTCCTTCAGTCTTTTCAATGAACTTGTTTGCATTCCTGTTCAGATCGTTTGTGTTTCGTTCCGAACGGGAATGCAAAGGTAGACATTATTTTTGAACCTGCAAACTTTTTCTGAAAAATTTTTAACTTTTTTTATTCATTTTTATTCTCGCCTGCAGCTCCCAAGTACGTATCCTGTCCTTATACAGGTTGTTAGCGTTTACTTTGTCGATATCGAGCGAAGCGTCGGAATTATCGTCCCAACGGCGACAATTATAGACAACATCGTAGATTCGGCCTATCTGGTACTCTCTGGAGACGCGAAGACCCACCGCATAGTCCTCCCCATACTTCGTCGTAGGGAAGTTGATCGTACGAAGCATCGGAACGTAGAATCCGCGCGGAGCGCCAAGACCATTTATGCGCAGAGCGTTGTTACGGCCATTCTCCGGAGTCCACTCACGATGATCGATGATTCCAGGAGGCAGAGTCTCCATCTGGAAATTCGTCATTCTATAGGTACCGACAACCATAGCGCAGTTCTGGGCATAGAAAGCGTCCACGAACTTCTGCACTGTGTTCTCATCATAATAAACATCGTCAGAATCCAGCTGGATGGCGAACTTACCACACTTAGGATGGTGCAGGGCGGCGTTCCAGTTGCCTCCGATGGCGTGATAGCTCTTGTCCTGTGCGATATAGACGAGCTTAGGGTCATCGATGAACTTCTTGATGACATCCACGGTTCCGTCAGTGGAGTTGTCGTCAACCACGATCACGTTATATTTGAAAGTGGTCTTCTGATTCAGGGCGGAATTCAACGCGTCACCTATAGTGCGGACCCTGTTTTTGCAAGGAATGACGACAGATGCTTCATATTCAAAGGTATCGTCAGAGAACTCGATATGCTTGAATTTCGGTTCCAGATAGCCACCGACATCCTTAAGATGCTGGGTACAAGCCTTTTCCATCTCAATCTGGACAGCACGGTTCTTCGGATCCACATAGTCGAAGAGTTTCTCACCGGACTTACGGGTGTCCGTCTCGATCTCGTAGTAGAGATATTCATTGATGTGGACAAGGCTTCCCCTCTGGGAGACTTTGAGGCGCAGGTCATAGAGGCCGGCATATTCATAGTCAACGTCCATTCTGGCGACGGCTTCCTTCAACGCGGAGGTTCTGTAGATCAGCACAGAGCCGAAATCGAAGTCATCGCGGAGCGCGCCCTCCTGGCAGTCGATCACCGGAGCGAAGGCGCGGTTGCCGTCCACCTCGTTGAAATGGTCGGCATATACCATGGCGGCGGAGGAATCCTCGGCGATTGAAAGGAAGCGCTCAAGGGCGAACTGGCCGAAACTGAGTTCCGTCGTCTTGGTGTAAATCATTGTGAAAGGAGCGGCCGCGGACTCGGCAATCTTCCTGATGCCGGTTGTGCTTTTGAATATGGCCGCGTCAAGAAACTCAACCTTGGCGACCTCGGACTCGGCGCGGAGGTTCGCGGCGGTCACAGCCACCTGCTCATCGCTCACGAACGGGACAAAACAATCGATTCTGTTCATAATATTTATAGAATATTAATTTTAGCATTTTCGCAGTCACAAAAATAGTAAAATATCGGTAAAAATTGATACTTTTGTCAAATAGTCGCCCGGGCGGCTCACATATTAATTAATATCAATGAATATGACCTTAAGAAGAACATTGATTCTGGCTGCGGCTGTCATGGCGACAGCCACGGCAATGACAGCGCAGGAAACGCCGAAATGGCTCAGGAAAAGCGCGATCTCCCCAGACGGAACGAAAGTGGCGTTCTGCTACAAAGGCGACATCTTCACGGTTGATGTCAACGGCGGAAGGGCACTCCAGATCACCACGAACCAAGCCTATGACTCGGATCCCCTCTGGACTCCGGACGGGAAGAGGATCGTGTTCTCTTCCTACAGGGCTGGCTCCAAGGACATATTCATCACTTCCGCCGAGGGTGGTGTTCCGAGAAGACTGACAGATTACCCGGGTAACGAGACTCCTCTCTGCGTGCTTGACGGCGGCAGGGTTCTGTTCCAGGCAAACATCCAGCAGGACGCCGTCTATGGCGGATTCCCGGGCAGCCCGCAGGTCTGGCAGGTTGACGAGAAAGCCGGCAGGCCTCAACTTGTAACCTCAATGCCTCTCATGGCTATGAGTGTGAACAACTCAGGAGAGGTCATCTACGAAGACTACAAAGGCTACGAGGATCCGCTCCGCAAGCACCACCAGTCATCCGTGACAAGGGACATCTGGCTCTATAAGCCAGCTTCGGCTCAGGGTGAGAGGTTCAGGGTCACCGGCGACGGGACATTCACGAAACTGACATCATTCATCGGAGAGGACAGGAATCCGGTCTTCGCCGCTGACGAAAAGACATATTATTATATATCGGAGGCTGACGGGACACTCAACGTCCACAAAGCGTCCATCACCGAGCCGGGCAAATCAACCCAACTCACGAAATTCAAGGACAACCCGGTAAGATTCCTTTCCGTGGCCGGCAACGGCACGCTCTGCTTCTCCTGGAACGGAGACCTCTACACAATGACGGACGGCGGCGAGCCCAAGAAGCTCGACATCACCGTGGCGAAGGACGAGACCGAGAATGATGTTGAATATCTCACCTTCTCGACCGGAGCGTCCTCTATGGCGGTGTCCCCTGACGGAAAAGAGATCGCTGTCGTGATCAGAGGCGATGTGTTTGTCACATCGGCGGACTACAAAACCACGAAGAGAATCACCAACACCCCGGAGCAGGAGCGCAACGTCAGCTTCTCAAAGGACGGACGCGAGCTTTACTATTCATCGGAAAGGAACGGTCATTGGGGAATATACAAGACTTCGCTGACCGACAAGAAGGAAAAGAGGTTCACCTATGCCACCAAGTTCAAGGAAGAGCTTGTGACATCGGAAAGCGAGACATGCTTCCAGCCCGTTGTCTCTCCGGACGGGAAATGGGTGGCGTTCCTGCGCGACAGGACCGAACTGGTCATCAAATCGACCAAGGACGGAAAGGAAAAGTCTTTGCTTAAAGGCGTGAATTACTCCTACGCTGACGGCGACCAGGGCTTCGAGTGGAGCCCGGACAGCAAATATCTCCTTAGCAACTACCAGATCAACGGCGGATGGAACAATTCCGACATCGCGTTGATCGACATAGAGAGCGGCGAGATCACGAACCTGACCCAAAGCGGCTATTCCGACGGGAACTTCAAATGGACGCTCAAAGGCAAGGCGATGGCCTGGGAATCAGACAAGGACGGTTACCGCAGCCACGGAAGCTGGGGAGCCGAGAGCGACATCTACATTATGTTCTTCGACGGAAAGGAGATGACCAAGTTCTACCAGGACAAGGAGGACGCTGAGATCGCCAAGGCACTTGAGGACGGAGACAAGTCCGAGAAGAAGATCGAGAAAGAGGAGAAGAAGGAAAAGAAAGATTCAGTCAAGCAGGCGGAGAAGCCTGAGAAACTCGTTCTTGACCTGGAGAACAGGGAGTTCCGCACAGCCCGCCTGACACGCTTCTCCGGAAGACTCGGCGACTTCTATCTCACCCAGGACGGAACCAAGTTATTCTACACCACAAGGTTGGAGAAGAGCTATGACCTCTGCCAGATGGACATCAAGAAAGGTGACGTGAAAGTGATCAAGAAGGGAGTGTACGGTTCATTGGTACCGTCAGCCGACGACAAGGATCTCTATGTTTTCACAGGAAGCTCTATCACGAAGATCACGATCGCCAGCGGAGCGACGAGCACAATCTCGTTCTCGGGAGACTATGAGTTCAAGCCTAAGGCCGAGAGGGACTACATCTTCGGCCACGTCTGGAAGCAGGTGAACGAGAAGTTCTACGATCCACAGATCCACGGAATCGACTGGGCTGGTTACAAGAAGAACTACGAGCGGTTTATGCCATACATCGCCAACAACTTTGACTTCCAGGATCTTCTCTCCGAGATGCTTGGAGAGCTGAACGGCTCCCACACCGGAGCACGCTACAGTCAACGCTCAAAGTTCACAATGGGTTGGCTGGGAGCCATTTATGACTATGATTACGAAGGCGATGGACTGAAGATAGCCGAGGTGCTTCCGGGCGGCGCGTTGAATCTCGCTGATTCAGAAATCAAGGCCGGAGACATCATCGAATCCATTGACGGACAGCCGATAAAGGCTGGCGAGAGCTGGTTCGGTCTTCTCAGGAACAAGGCCGGCAAGAAGGTTGCCATCGTTGTGAAGAAAGGAAAGAAGGATGTCGAGCTGTTCATCGAGCCGGGATATTCAGAATCATCCCTTATGTACCGCAGGTGGGTGAAGCAGAGAGAGGAAATGACGGACAAGATGTCAGGCGGTAAAGTGGGCTACACGCACGTCCAGGGAATGGACTCGCCAAGCTTCAGGACGGTATATTCAAAACTGCTCGGCAAGTACAGGGCGGCTGACGCGGCTGTGGTTGACACAAGGCACAACGGCGGCGGATGGCTGCACGACGACCTCGCGACCTTCCTCAGCGGCAAGGAATATATAAGGTTTACGCCAAGGGGACAGTACATCGGCAGCGAGCCGTACAACAAATGGAGAAAACCATCCTGCGTGCTTATGTGCGAGGACAACTACTCTGACGCCTGCGGATTCCCGTACACGTACAGGACTCTTGGAGTAGGCAAACTGATCGGAATGCCGGTTCCGGGCACTATGACCGCCGTTTGGTGGGAGACCCAGATTAATGGTATGGTATTTGGAATCCCTCAGGTCGGTTCATTTGGCCTCAAGGAAGGCAAATATCTTGAGAACCAACAGATTGAGCCAGACATCAAGGTTGACAATGACCCGGCATCCGTCCTCAGGGGCGAAGACAAGCAACTTGAGGCTGCGGTCAAGGAAATGATGAAAACTAAATAATAACTTTATACTATGGACAGGAAAGTCGTCATAATTCCGACTTACAACGAGAAAGAGAACATTGAAGCGATTGTCAGAAAAGTATTCTCGCTTGAAGGAGAGTATAATGTGTTGATTATTGATGACGGCTCTCCTGACGGAACCGCCGCGATTGTCAAGAAAGTCCAGACGGAATTCCCGGAGAGGTTGTTCCTGATCGAGCGCTCGGGCAAGTTAGGGCTTGGCACAGCGTATCTCACCGGCTTCAAATGGGCTTTGGAGAACGGCTATGACTACATCTTCGAGATGGACGCTGACTTCTCCCACAACCCGGAGGATCTGCCAAGACTCTACAAGGCCTGCGCGGAATGCGGAGGCGTCGCCATCGGCTCCCGCTACTGCGACGGAATCAGTGTGGTGAACTGGCCGATCGGCAGGATTCTGATGTCCTACTTCGCGTCAATCTACGTCAAGACAGTCCTTGGGATGAAGATCCACGACTGCACGGCCGGCTTCAAGTGCTACAGCCGCAAGGCTTTGGAGACAATCGACCTGGACGATGTGAGGATGAAGGGCTACGGATTCCAGATCGAGATGAAGTACACGGCCTGGAAACTGGGATTCGAGCTGGCGGAGGTTCCGATCATATTCGTGAACCGCAAACTTGGCACGTCCAAGATGAGCGGAGGAATCTTCGGAGAGGCGTTCTGGGGTGTCATCCGCCTGAAATTCAGAAAGTTTCATCGTAAAGGATAACCAATGGCAAGGATCTTACTTACCAATGCGACAATAGTGACAGGGGCTTCCACCAAAAAGGGAGCCCTTGCCATTGATGGCGAGAGAATCGCGGGAATATGGCACCGTGGCGGTTCCGACCTGGACGACTCTGCTGCCGTTCAGGCTTTCCCGGACTCGGAGATCATTGACTTGGACGGCAAGGTGCTGATGGCCGGCGGAATAGACGCCCACGTGCATTTCCGGGAACCTGGTATGGAGCGCAAGGCCGACATCGGAAGCGAGTCAAAGGCTGCCCTGCTCGGCGGGGTCACATCCTTCATCGATATGCCGAACACGAAGCCTCCGACAACCGACTTGGAGACTCTTCAAGACAAGCTGAACCGGGCCAGCGAACGCTCGTGGGCAAACTACGGATTCCACATCGGGGCCACAAACGACAACGCGGCGATGATCCGGGAATATCTTGCCGAAGGCCACGGCGCAGAGTTCGGTGGCATCAAAGTCTTTATGGGCTCTTCCACCGGGAATATGCTCGTGGACGACAATGAGGCTCTTTCTGATTTGTTCAGGATTCAAGGGAAGCCTATTCTGATCCACAGTGAGGACGAGGGAATCATAAAGGCAAATCTGGAGGCTGCCAAGGCGAAGTTCGGCGAGGATATTCCTTTCAGCGAGCATCCTCGGATCCGCAACCGCAAGGCCTGCATCCGATCCACCGCCAAGGCTCTTGCGATGGCCATTGAATATGGCACCAGACTTCACGTGCTGCATGTCTCGACAGCCGAGGAGGTGGAGATGATCCGCGCCGCCAAAATTCACAACCCGAATATAACCGCTGAGACCTCAGCGAATTACCTATGGTTCTGCGATGAGGACTATGAGAAGTTGAAGGGGAAGGTGAAATGCAACCCGGCCATCAAGTCGGCCTCTGACCGTGAGGCTCTGAGGAAAGGTCTTGCGGAAGGCATAATCGACACCATAGGCTCCGACCACGCTCCTCACCTGCTTTCAGAGAAAGTGGACAACTATCTGAAATGTCCTTCCGGAATGCCTTCAGTCCAGCAGTCACTTTCGGCCCTGCTGACAGCCGCGGCTTTGTACAACGAAGGGAAAAACGCCGATGACGATGCCTTGATCAGCCTGTCCCGAATCGCCTCCTCCTTCTCGGAGAGACCGGCCGAAATCCTCGGAATAAAAGACAGAGGCCACCTGAAGGTCGGCAACTACGCCGACTTGGTTATCCTCGATCCCGAGCAGGAATATTCCGTCAAAAGTCACGCTGATTTGGTTCGCAATGTCCCTGAGCAGGAATATTCAGTAAAAAATGTCGCCTACAAGTGCGGTTGGTCACCGTATGAAGGTACAACACTTCGTGGTGTCATCGATCGTGTGTTCCTCAACGGCAAACAAGTCGTCACCGACAGCCGTCTCCTCCCCGACTCTCCTTCCGGTCAGGCACTGGCATTCACCGACCTATAATTCTAATTATTAATTGACGAGTATGAAAGAGAAACTTTCCACACAATACAATGATGCTGTCAAGCAGATAAAACCGCTATTCTGCAGAGCCAAGCGAAAGCTTTGAAGGGTGTGAATCAGGAGCAACTGGCTTTGTACTATGGCATTGGACGGTTCATCTCATACAATAGCCGCGAGGGTTTCTGGGGAAAGGGAGCCATTGCGACAATCAGCGAACAGTTGCGCCGTGAGATACCTGGGCTGAGAGGATTCTCTCCATCAAACCTGAAGTCAATGCGAGCTTTCTATGAAGAATGGAAGTCGCTTGAAGCAACTTCGCCAGTCATGACTGGCGAATTGCAGGTTGCTGATTCTGAGAATAATAAAATTCGACAGTTACAACTGGCGAATTTCTCGAACTTCCCGTGGACCGCCTTCTTGAGTATAGGCTTTACCCATCATTGCATAATTATCACGAAGGTGAAAGATGTCGAGGAGCGAAAATTCTATATCCAGCTTTGTGCCGATCTCAGCCTGTCCGTTGACGCCCTAGAAAGAAAGATTGCCGAGGATGCCTACCATAATCAAGGCAAAATGCCGAATAACTTTGGCGTGACCATTCCAGACTATAAGCGGGCATTTCAGGCAATCCAGATGTTCAAGGATGAATATCTGCTGGACTACATCAATGTCGAGCAGCTGGGCGAAAGGGACGAAGACATAGACGAACATGTGGTAGAAAACGAGATAGTCCATAATATCAAGAACTTTATCATGACATTCGGACGTGGCTTCTCATATCTTGGCAATCAGGTTCATTACGACAAGCTTGGACACGATCATTGGGTGGATCTTCTATTCTTTAATCGTGTTCTGAGATCTCTGGTCGTAATTGAACTCAAAAAAGGGTCTTTCAAACCGGCGTACCTCGGTCAACTAGCCGCCTATCTCCGAGTCCTCGACGATGAGGAACGCATCGAAGGCGAAAATCCGTCTGTCGGAATCGTTCTGTGCAAGGATGCCGACCGTGCTTATGTTGAGTATGTCCTTCAGGATTACACCAAACCGATGGGTGTCGCCACCTACAAGTCCAGCCAAGAACGCTTGAAAGAACTTCTGCCAGACGAGGAAGAGATAAAGAAACTGTTGTAATTTTCCCAAAGCCAACTATTGTTTCTTTCCCAAGCCGGTCGCTGAGCCTGTCGAAGCGACCGTGATAAATAAAGCACTAACAATCAAGACTTTAGTACTCTGTCTTTAGTCAATAACCGCCAAAGGCAATATACTATTCCCTTGATAATTAACCCCTTACTCACCACTCGCTGATAATCAGGCCAATGACTGGGAAGTTTCTGAATATCAAAGGAAAGGCACCATATTCTGGTCATAAAATCAAGACCAGAACACGGTGCTTTATCGGTCAAGGCCACGGTCTTCATTGATGGGCAGCGGGTGCCGGACCATCAACAAATACCGGTGGGGCGAGCGGGATGAAAGTGCGTTCGTCGAAGTCGCGGAGTTCTTCACGGTAATATGTCTGCGAGGCGGTCGAGCGGTTGACGGCATCGTAGGCCACGAAGGTTTCGTAGTCATATTCCCAACCGCTGTCTTCCGACAGTTGCATGATGCGTTTGTAGATCGCCTCGCGGGACGGGGCGTTGTAGCCGCCGATGTTGTGGCGCATTATGCTCTGGTCTGTCGGGCGGTAGGCTCCGTACTGGTAGGTCAGAGCACCTTGGTACACACCAACCTGGCCGGAGTAACGGGAATCAGACAGGAAGTGGGACCAATGAATCTTCGCAGGATCGTTCGTGACATCCACATTCGACCCGTGCCCAATGGCATTGTACCACCATTGGTAAGAGGAAATCTCGCTGGAAGGGATGGTGCCTGAATAGTAATATTCATCCGCCAGTTTGGCGAATCCGTGGCCGCCGGCCTCGTGGCGCATCGTCTGAGAGAACTCCTTCACGTCGTTGTAGGTGGTCGGGATGTAGGCGATCGCCTTATGGTCGGCCCAGTACCAGCAGGTTCCGGCGTAGCGGGTGGAGTTCAGGATCACGATGACGACCGACTTGGTGAGATCCACTCCTTGAACCTTACGGGCATATTCAAAGACCTTTTCGCTGTTGCCGTTGATCCAGGTGCCGCTGCCGAAGGTGCAGCCAAGCGCCGTGCCACCGTTGAATGTTTCCGTCGTGGACTCCACCGCCACCGAATAGACGTCGAAGCGGTTGCGGAAGGTCTTATACGGCTCTTCGGCGAAGATGGCCTCCATGGCACGGTCCGCCCAAGTGTCGAATTTTGACTTGGAACCGTTGCCATAAGCCAAGCCGCTGCTCAGGTAGCCGTCACCCATGATGACGAACTTGATGCCGCGGCCCACGGTGTGCTGCTGGAGGAGGGTTACGGTGCCGTCGGGGGTAAGGTATTTGATTATTGTGTTTGAAGGGATGTCTTTACTCTTGATTGTCTGACCTTTGCGGATATAGATTTCGGTCAGGTTAATGCATCTCTCCGCTAATAGACACTCAAAGGTCTGCGCACATTTACTTATGTCAAGCGTCTTGAGAGGGTTGTTGCCACAAGAGATCAGCTGTAAACCAGTCTGATTGCTCAGATCAATGGAGGTCATATTGTTGTCAAAACAAATCAGCGAGTTCAGCGAGACTTTACTCAAGTCTAATCTGGAAATCGAATTATGTGCAACACTCAGTATAAACAATCTGGAATTACGGCTCAAGTCAATGACAGACAATTCATTATACGAGCAGTCCAGAGTCTTGAGATTCTCAAAGTTGTGTATTCCTTCAACCGATTTGATCTTTTTGTTTGACACTGAGATCTGTTCGACCTCCTTGGCCTCCTCCCGGCTTATCTCCCCGTCTCCGTCCTTGTCAAATTTCGCCACCAGCGCCGCCTTGAAATTGGCGTCCGGAATGTCGATGGCATCCCACACCTTCTGCGTGATGGAAATCTTCACCGTGTTCTCCTTCGCCTTGTCGGTAATCGTGACCACGGCCGTGCGGGGATCCGGCCCGAAATTCTGCGCGACGTGGAAGCCGAGCCTATCCTGACGCATCGCCTTGGTCTGAAGTCCGTCATAACTCAGCCACGACGAGGCCTCAGCCGGGATATTCACATCATAGTCAACATTCGTGTCCAGATTCACCTCGTAGGTTCCTTCTTTGCCGGAGAATGAATATGCCTCCTTAGGCGCGCTGATGGTACCTTTGACGAAGTTCAGGAATCTCACAACCGTCTTTGAATCACCCTCATAGACCAGCACGACAACCTCGCCCTCGACCAGAGGAGACGGAGCCGTCACTATGATCGTGCCTTTAGAAGCATCCGTCTTCTGTACCTTGGCGTTCCAGCCGTTCTGTCCGAACACCTTGACCAAGGTCTCAGTGGATCCGTTCACGATAGTATATTCAATGACCTTCGTCTCCCCCGCGCTGACGCCGATGTCCTCCGACTCGGAGAAGCGGATCCCCAGTTCCCCCTTGGCTTTGGGAATATCAAAGGTCGTCCCGTCCTTCAGTTTGACGGTCACCGTCTCCCCGTTGTCCGTCACGCTGGAGAAGAACACGTCCCCGTCCTCCCCGGTGGCCTTATACAGTTTCGTCCAGTATTTCCCCTCGTCATAAGAGACGAACCACCAACCGTCCTCGATTTTCAGTTTAGGGGTGACTCCGTTGGTTCCATCAGTGCCGTCGCTTCCGTCTTTGCCATCAGTGCCGTCCTTGCCGTCGGCCCCTTGCGCGCGGATTTTCTTCCCGCTCCCGTCAAGCAGCCATTCCCCGTCGATGGTCCAGTAATACACCCCGTCAGAGTCCAGCCTGACGCTCACAACAGGAGTGTGTCCGTCTTTGCCATCGGCACCGTCAGAGCCGTCTTTCCCATCCTTCCCGTTGCGCAGAGTAATTGTCCTCCCCGAAGCGAACGTGATTGAATATCCCGTCCCGTCGCTAAGGTCCGACACGCTCACCACGCAGTCACGCCCCTGCACCGCCGCGACCAACGCCTGCAGCGCCGAGATGTTCCCGTTCATCAAACGGCACTGCTGCTCCAATGCCGTCACTCTGGATTGTAGTCCCTCGATGTCCGAACGGACTGCCGAATCGTCGTATTTGCCGCAGGAGGAAAGCAGAAGCAGCGCAAAGAATATCGTCGTTATCTTTCTCATCTTTATCAATTATTAAGTAACGGATGTTCAATTATTTCCTTCAAAGGAATGTCACTCATCATCTCCGGATTATCAAAATCTAACCTATCCGAGTTTATCACTGGTATGTTTTCGACATTGTCCACAGGATGAGTAGGCCAAGCAACCAAATGATAATGATCATCATCCGGATCATTAATATTTGTACGGTCAAATGAATAGAACCCTTTCTTTGCCATACGAACAAAAGATGGCAAGTAAGATTCAAGGTTCACATTCATTCTTCTCAAGAAGGCATCATTGATATGCACCTCCTCATCAGTATTAATATCCTCGAGTGCTTCCACCGCTCGTTGGCATGGCCTCAACACATTACGGTCATTGATAATTCTAGGAATATCACCACCAGCGGATGCCACGTGAAGATAAACTCCATTGATCGCACAGAACCAATCAATATCTCTTGTATGGATTTCCGATTCAGTATATATCTTTCCCATATTATTACCTCTAATGTGTTAAACTTGGGAATACCGCCCTGCAATTAGCGCAGTAAGGGATAACTTGCCTTGTTCTTGGACGTAACGCCGTACTAAACAGGATCTGATCTAATCCCACAGCGGTAACAGTGTTTTTGAGTAACTTATTCGCCGCATGCGGCTCTGCGCAATTGCCGATTGTGTATGGACAACCATTTCGGGATTCTTGGCCCACTCCTCCCAATCGAGTCAATGCGATTTCCAATAGCGGTTCATACATTCCCGATGTCGGCTTTGACGATCTCCCGCTGTAGATCCGGTTATCACCATTATTCTTTTTACATGACACGACAGCCGCAGGATAATCCCATATCTTGGGGCTACGGCGACTTCTTATGACTTTATTTGCGACTGAACCACTATACTGGTCAACGCTTCTTTCTAAATCTTGCGATGGCATATTTCATTAAATTTTTCAAGTAAATATTGGTGATAGGCCATTTGACCTACCACCAATCCAAGACTAAAAATCATAAGCTTTGATGTTGTCCTTGAATTTAGCCCACTTCTCTTTGTAAGCATCGACCGATGCTCGTGGAACCCAGATATTCATACCAGTATTTCCGCCAAATACATCATGAGGATGTATTTCAGGCGGAATATTAGCTTTTAGGTACAAATCGCGTAATACTGGACAACCATCGAATACTAATTCACAAATTTTATTAACTGAATTTGGCAACCATACCGTAGATAGCAAAGGACAATCCGAAAAGCAACCCAGACTCAAAACAGTCATACCTTCCTGTATTTCTACCGAAACCAAAGACTTACAACCTTGGAAAGCACTCTGACCAATTGATATAACAGTACCAGGAATAATTATATCGGTAATATTTATACAGGCCAAAAAAGCTCCCTTGCCAATAGTTTGTAAACCTTGTGGCAAATCCAAAGTCTTAATCTTTGTATAATAGAATGCATGTTCTCCTATTGACTTCACTTTTTTAGGAATCTTTGCATTGGATAACTTCCAACACTCGTAAAAAGTTTCTTTCTCAATCACAGTTATATTACCAGGCAAATCGACTTCGGATAATGAATGGCATTGTTTGAATGCGGCTATGCCAATTGAAGCGACACTTTCAGGTATGTTTATCGCATTTAGTTGTACACAGTTATTAAAAGCATTGTCTCCAATAGTGGATACAGTTTCTGGAAGATCAATCGTCTTCAATGTTTTGTTTTGGTAGAAAGCATTTCGACCGATGGATGTCACAGGACCATCAAATATAATTCTGCCCATTCCCCCAGAATACTCATTGGAAAGAATCTTAGCACCAAACGCAGTCTCATCAAATGGTTTGGCAACATTACCATCGGACGATGTGTAGTAAAGAATATGATTAGGTTTGTTTACCATAACACTACAAGAAGCTGAGAAGTTCGCGGCAATAACCGACACCACTGATGTTCCCACCTTTAATGCAGTAAGTTTTCCGTTGTCTACCTTCACAACAGATGGATCTGATGAACTCCAAGATATTGTTTTGTCCGTCGCATTGTCCGGCTTGATCGTGGCTGTCAAAACCGACGTTTCACCGACCGCCATAGTCAGGCTTGACTTATCTAAGGTTACTGACGTAACAGGGACTATTACTGTCACAATGCATTTTGCGGTTTTGCCCCCACATTGTGCGGACACTGTCGCATTGCCTGCCTTGACGGCGGTCACCATGCCGTTGGCAACCGTGGCGACCGACTCATCGGATGAAGTCCACGCAACGTTCTTGTCCGTGGCATCGTCAGGCTTCACGGTTGCCGTCAGCTGTACTGTCTCGCCAACAGCCAATGAGAGTGATGTTTTGTCAAGGGTCACAGATCCCGTCGGAACGGTCACGGTGACTGCACACTCGGCGGTCTTGCCGCCGCACTTCGCAGTTATCATCGCCTTGCCTGACTTGACTGCGGTTACCTTGCCGTTGTCAACTTTGGCGACAGACTCGTCAGATGAGGTCCAGGCCACGTTCTTATCTGTGGCACCGTCCGGCTTCACCGTGGCGGTCAACTGCACGGTCTCGCCAACAGCCAAAGAGAGGGCGGTTTTGTCAAGGTTCACTGAACCTGTCGGTACAGTTACCGTAACAGCGCATTCTGCTGTCTTGCCTCCACATTTCGCTGTTATGGTTGCCTTGCCAGCTTTGACGGCGGTCACCTTGCCGTTGGCAACCTTTGCGACAGACTCGTCAGATGAGGCCCAGGCCACGTTCTTGTCGGTGGCGTCGTCCGGATTCACCGTGGCGGTCAGCTGCGCGGTCTCGCCTACAGCCAAAGAGAGGGTGGTTTTGTCAAGGGTTACAGAACCTGTCGGTACAGTTACCGTCACTGCGCATTCTGCTGTCTTGCCTCCACATTTCGCTGTTATGGTTGCCTTGCCAGCTCTGATGGCGGTCACCTTGCCGTTGTCAACCTTGGCGATCGACTCATCGGATGAGGTCCAACTTACATTCTTGTCTGTTGCATCGTCAGGCTTCACGGTGGCGGTCAACTGTACGGACTCGCCTACAGCCAAAGAGAGGGTGGTTTTGTCCAGGGTCACTGAACCTGTCGGAACCGTCACAGTAACTGCGCACTCTGCGGCCTTGCCTCCACATTTCGCAGTTATGGTTGCCTTGCCGAACTTGAGGGCACTCACCTTGCCGTTGTCCACCTTGACGACAGACTCGTCTGATGAAGTCCAACTTACATTCTTATCTGTAGCATCGTCAGGCTTCACCGTGGCGGTCAACTGTACGGACTCGCCTACAGCCAACGACAGGGTGGTCTTGTCTAAGGTCACTGTTTCGGTGCTAACGGTAATGGTCACTTTACATTCTGCTATGCAAGAGCCAGACTTTGCCGTGATTGTAGCTTCTCCAGACTTCTTCGCCGTGACTCTACCATCGGCCACGGTTGCGACAGACACATCGGATGAGCCCCAAGTCACTGATTTATCGGTGGCATTGTCAGGATTAACCGTTGCGGTTATCGTTTCTGTTTCTCCGACCTGCATTGACAGAGAAGTCTTGTCAAGAGTGATTGACGTTACGGTCACCACTTTAGCAGAGACCTTGACGGTACAAGTAGAGGATTTGCCTCCTGCACTGGCAGTGATCGTGGCCGTGCCCTCCTTGACTGCGGTTACTGTGCCGGAATTCACACTGGCGACAGAGGCATTGGACGAAGCCCACATCACACCGTCATATTCAGCGTCCTTCGGCAGGACTGTTGCCACAAGGCTGAATGTCTCGCCTTCAATCATTTCGATTGTCGCCGTGTTCAGCGACACAGATGAGACTTCTACCTGAGTCTCTTTTTCGGTACATCCTAGCATAAAACTTAATGATAGTACCAAAGCAAATAGTTTATCCAATTTCATAAGAATATAAATATTAATAGTTTATGATTTCATTATTGTTTAATCTGGAATGTCATAAAGCCGACAGATTGCCTCAAGAGCATTTTCTTTAGTCCTTTTGTTTATTCCTTTAATGTCCTTGGCCAATACTTCAAGCTTCTGTTCCAATTCAGGTTTTGATTCACAATTGAATATTTCATCCAAATGACCTATGAGAGCCGATTCCCATAACCGTCGTGAATCTAAATGTATTCCGGTCATATTTCCCAAGCTGAATTGGCCAATGTAAATCTGATTTAAATGATGGTTCACAATTGTCTGATAATGTATATGGTTTTGTTCGGACAGCTTCATATAACACCTCTCTTTAGCAAATTGATTAGATAGAACCCCGTGCTCAATTCCAAACGCTCTTTCAATCTTTTCAGCAACATTTGCCATATCTGCGTCCGTACAACCAATGGTTTCTAATGCATCACGTAATTGTCTTATAAAATCATCTCTTTTATTGGCATCTCCATTTATGACACTATTCACCTCCGTTCTGATTTTGTTTGGAACAGAGGTTAAATCGTGACTTCCATCAACTAAGACAGAAGCTTTACGGGTGCTATTAAGCGGAATTCGAATATCATATTTACACTTAGAATTGTTATTACTCTTCTTGTGAAGATGAATATCCTGAGAAGGATCGTTCCAACGAAATTCACCCGGCTGATGTGAATCGATTCTTAAAGTTTGATTTGATAACAATCGTATCATCTTACTTGAAGTTTATCAATAGCTTCCCCCAACTCAATTTTATCATCATTATTGAGATCAGCAATACTTATCACATCTTTGACTACACAAAAATGATTTTCATCAAAATGGGCAGTAACATTGGGACCTATCTGAATAAGGGTCACTGGTCTTCTACCATCACTACTTCTTAAAAGAATAGCATTTCTTCTGAGGCGTACTGGTTCAGTCCTATCCTCATAAATGACATCTGATAGTTCTTGAACAACTACCTCTTCTCTAAAATCCGGCATAATATCCACACGTTTTTGTATGCAGCCCAGCCCCGGATGCCGATTAAGTTATTATATACAAAGAAAGTGTGGAGCCGATTCGTTTATCTCTGAAGAGGCTCTGACAAAGCCCAAGTACAAATAAAACGGAAACAATCCCCACACCTGTATCGTTGAGTGTAGGGTACACGCAAGCGAATACAGATGAAATGGTGTTGTCGTTACCCTTGTACTATGGAAACTGTCAGATTTCTTCAGAAGGATAGTGCGAAAACACTTTCATCAAATATGTCTGTTTCGGGCCTAATGGCCTAAAACGATGCTAAGATAGTGATATTTTCGGAAATGACAACACCGACCGGATTGTTTCCGGTTGGAAATTAGTGAAATGCCACGGAATGGCAATATTGGTCGGTCACTTCTACGAACTCGGAGACCAACGGGCTTATATTAGAATCAAAACGTTAAGGCTTTATCCATAGTCGACAATCGACATAGGCGACATATTAGCCACTCGCTGATTATCAAGCGACGACAGGTAATTCGCTGAATACCAACAAAAAAAGCGCACTATCCTGGTCATCAAATAAGACAAGAGGTGACGGATGATTCCGGGCTTATGCATCGGGTGAAAAAAAGTGGCTTTCCTCACCCGATGCCAATCAGGAATGTTTCCACGGGTGCCTAACCACCCTTTTTTCACCCGAAATAATAACCATCCGGATCTGAACATACTATGTCGCATGGCAAGGTTGGTGAAAGAGAATCAGAAATGTTGCCTTTGCCTCTTATCATAGTTCATTTGGTGCACCGGAAGTGCGCTCCTATACCAATTGTTTGTCTCTGCATATTTGGTACATAAAAAGGCCTTCTTTTGTACATTCTCAGTCCTATAAAAATAGGAGGACGCTCTTCCGTGTATGAAAGAACATTCGCACACCAGAGTGTTATGGGCATATTATGGAAATAGTCTGCAGCCCCCCAGCCGCACGACATTATTATGTCTGGCTAATTCTAAAGACACGACATACCATTGCTCGCAATCGTCCGGACGTTGGTACTATACGGAGGACGATTTTCAGGTATATATTTTCTTATGAGAGTGGAAGTGCATTGTCAGTTAAACGAAGTAAGGATGCTCCTTCAAAGGCGTTAATTTGTGCAAATCACGCTTTCAGAGGCTCAAAGATCTCTTCACAAGCGTCTTTTCGTCATATTCCAGCTTTTAGAGGACGTGAGTTATATTCCAATTCTTTTTGTTCGGCAATGCAGTTTCCGAAATTGGCAATTTGTAGGATGTCATTCCATTCAAAGTCTGCCTGATAAGGTATGTGTCGATGCCTATCAATTCATATATGGCTCCCAACAAAGCTCTGACACAAGGCGGATACGCCAATGAAAGTTCCGCCAGTTCTTTTTGTCTTGCATCGGATAGTTTCCTAATTATATTAGATACATTTACTACACATTCATCAGGAGAGGACGCCGGTATCTTTTTTAAGAATCTTAAGGCATCCAATATTCTGAGCATAGGAATATTTTCCGATGTAATCTGATTACCTTGTTGCAAGAATGAGATTTTCAACCCGTTCCGCGTCACTGGCCTACGATATTTGTTCGTCCCGATTATAATGGACGAACTTATCTGGGTTGTCAGTCCCATAGATGCAAATGCCATATTTCCAGTCACATATCCAATGATTTTTCCGTTTTGTCCTAAATAGTCCTTTATAAGTTCTGATTCTGTTGGTTTCAACATTCCGAATATGGTTTTCTTAGGGACATAATACTTTCCTTTTGCAATCCTCTGTAATCCTCCTTGCTGTACAAGACGGCTTAAAGCTTTGACAAGAGCCTGCTGGTATCGCATCTCTAAGCCAAAGTCTCTTATTGTCAAAATAACTCCTGCCGGCGTTGATGACAGTTTATCTTTAATCTGCCTTGATACAACCATATTCACACATAGTATTTTGTTTTACAAATATAGCAAATGTCATATTATTTACGTAAAAAACTTGACATAAGTTTTTAGGCGCAATGAATAGGCAATAAGGCGATAGCGTCTTGCCAGCTTTCACCTATTAAAAGAAGATAGCGGAAAGGACTATGCCACCTTACAATTCTTTGTGCAGCAGTACTGGGAGAGGACGATGCCGAGGACGGCGATGAGGACGCCGAGCCATTGGAAGAGGGAGAGGTGCTCGCGGCCGATGACTTCGGCGACGAGGGCGGTGGCTACGCACATCATGGCGAGGAAGACGCTGGACTTGCCCACGCCTAACTTCTTGATTGCCATGGCCCACAGAGAGAAGGCAAGGCTGGAGCAGAGGACAGCGAGACAGAGGATAGGTTCCAGGACTTCCCATGAGACGAGTCTCGCGTCGAAATTCTCGATGCCTCTCGTCAGGAAGAACGGCAGGAAGTACACGGTTCCGATCAGGAACTGGTACATCACGATGACCTGAGGCTTGTAGCCGTCGGCGAGAAGTTTTGTCAAGGAGGCGTGGCCGACCTCTGAGAAGACGGCTATCATCAGGAGCACGACTCCGAGGATGAAATTCTGCGGCACACCTTCATCTCCTCCTTGCTTGAGAAGGACCAGACAGATGCCGGCCAGGGTCACGGCGATTCCGAAGCCGTTCAGGATCGAGATACGCTCTTTGAAGAACAGGGCACCGGCTCCTACTGAGAAGATCGGTACTGAGGCTATGATCATCGCGCTGATGGTCGGCGAGCCGGTCTCTTTTATGCCGTAGGTCTCGCAGAAGAAGTAGATAAGTGGCTCAAAGAGAGCGAGCAGCAAAAATTTCCAGATATCTTTGCGGGCTATCAGGCGGAAGTTCTTTGTGAGGATGTTGAAGAGAAGAAGTATGATTCCGGCGACAAAAATCCTTAACGGGACGAAATATGAAATCGGGACTCCAAGGGCGATCAGTCGGTCGCTCCAGATGTAGGACATTCCCCAAAGCACAATGGCCAATACGGACAGCAGATAAACTACCGCCTTGTTGTCACATATACTTCTTGTCGCGCTCATAATATAATACGGAATATGAGTAATCTGTTAGTTATACTTACATTTCCACAAAGATAATCAAATTTCTCTTTTGAAAAGAAATAATATTCAAATATTCACTAACATTTCGGCACCTGCCTACCGTTTTTATCCCTTTTCAGTGAAATGCCGTCACGAACCCTCCGCGCTTCGCGCTCCGTCCCTCCCAGCCGGAGGCTGGGCCCCTCCCGCTTATAGCCGCGGGTGGCTAAGGTTCGTGGTGGCACATCACTGAACGGGATGGAGGTTCGACAACACTGCAACTGCAATTTATGCACTTGGCGCTTCGACAGGCTCAGCGACCATTGTTTATACATGTAGGTGATTCGATGGTTGGTGAGATTCATCGAACCACAAGCTCAGCGACCGAACGGTTTACTTTCCGGTCAAAAGACGGAGCGAGATGCGTTTGCGGTCGAGATCGACATCGAGGACGCTGACGGTGACTTTTTGGTGGAGTTTCACTTTCTGGCTACGCATCTGGGAGACGTGGATTAGGCCGTTCTCGTGGATGCCAATGTCAACAAAGGCTCCGAAAGCGGTCACGTTCGTGACGATTCCCGGCAGCTCCATACCTGGCTTGAGGTCATCAATCTCGTGGATGTCATCAGCGAAACTGAACTCCTGCGCGCTCTGGCGAGGGTCGCGGCCAGGTTTGGCCAATTCCTTAAGAATATCATTGATCGTTGGAAGGCCGAACTCTCCCTCAACGTAGACTGACGGATCAATCTTCCCTATCAAGGCCTCATTACCCACCAGTTCCTTAGTGCTGACGCCCAGATCGGAAGCCATCCTGTCAACGATGTGATAGCACTCTGGGTGCACGGCGGAGTTGTCGAGAGGATTCTCGGCGTTCTGGATGCGAAGGAAGCCGGCGCACTGCTCGAAAGCCTTCGGGCCGAGTTTCGGGACCTTACGGAGTTGGGTTCTGGAGGAGAAGCTCTTGATCGAAGAGCGGTACTCCACAATGTTCGATGCCAAAGCCGGGCCGATGCCCGAGACATAACTCAAGAGGTAAGGACTGGCGGTGTTGAGATTCACTCCGACGCTGTTCACGCAGATAACCACGGTGTTGTCCAGTTTCTCCCGAAGCAGATTCTGATCCACATCGTGCTGGTACTGCCCCACACCCAATGACTTAGGGTCGATCTTGACGAGCTCCGAAAGCGGATCCATCAGACGTCGGCCGATCGACACCGCTCCCCTGACTGTCACATCCTCATCCGGAAACTCCTGCCTCGCGACCTCGGAGGCCGAATATATCGACGCTCCGTCCTCGCTGACAGTGAACACCTTGACGTTCTCCGGAATCCCGACACGTTTGATGAAGTCCTCCGTCTCACGGGATGCCGTGCCGTTGCCGATGGCGATGACCTCGATGGCATATTCATCAATCATTGAGGAAACAGCCATTATTGACTTGATCTTCTCGCTCTGAGGCGGGTGAGGGAATATGATCTCGTGGTGCAGGAGGTTTCCCTGCTCGTCCAGACAGACTATCTTACAGCCGTTGCGGAAGCCTGGGTCAATCGCCATTGTCCTCTTCTGGCCTACCGGAGCGGAAAGCAGAAGCTGCGTGAGATTCTCTCCGAAAACGTTAATCGACTCGATGTCAGCCTTTTCCTTGGCCTCTTTGACAATCTCGTTGGTCAACGATGGCTCAAGCAAACGCTTATAAGCGTCATCAACGGCCTGACGGATCTGGTCGGCAAGCTTGGAACCAGGATAACGATGTTCCTGACAAAAATCATAATAGATCTTGTTGCCGCATTTCTCCGGATCCGCATCGAGCCCTACAGACAAAAAGCCCTCATTCTCAGCACGAAGTATCGCCAAAAGGTTATGCGAAGGAATCCTCTGGAGCGGCATCGAGAAATTGAAATAAGTCCTGTACTTCGAAGCCTCGGCATTGCTTGAGGCCGCTTTTGTGGCCTTGGACTCTATCCTGCGGGTTCTGAATATGTGCCTGAGGTTCTCACGGACGGTCTGCGATTCGGAAAGCCGCTCGGCGATGATGTCACGGGCTCCGGCAAGGGCCTCCTCAACCGAACCGACCTTATCCCCGACATATTTTCGGGCCTCAGTCTCCGGGTCAGCCACCTCAACCTTCCACATCTTGTCAGCCAACGGCTCCAGACCTTTCTCCTTCGCCATCGTGGCACGGGTTCTCCTCTTAGGTCTGTACGGCAGATACAGATCCTCCAACTCACTGGCCACCACACAATTCTCAATCTTGGAGCGCAACTCGTCCGTAAGCTTTCCCTGCTCGGAGATCGTGGACAGTATGCCCTCCTTCCTCTTCTCCATCTCCGTGAACACATCGTTCCAGTGCTTGATCTCGGCGACGGCTACATCGTCCAACCCTCCGGTCTTCTCCTTCCTGTAACGGCTGATGAACGGAATGGTGTTTCCTTCCTCGAAAAGGTGGACGCAGTTCTCCACCTGCCAATCCTTCACGGAAAGGGTGCGCGCGATGTAGTCTATGTAGATATTCTTCATATTCATAAAGTGTTATTAATCAATCAACTTTCGCAAGCAGGCAATTGCCTGCCGTAAAAAACATCGCCCCACATTCGACGGCGACTGCCCGCACGCGTCAATCCTGGGAAACGACCTTCAGCTCGTCCCGGTAAGCCGAGAAGATCTTGGACTTGGAGACGAACCCGACGTAGGTTCTGTCACGCCTCACCACAGGAAGGTTCCAAGCCGATGTGACCTCGAACTTTTTCATCACAGAATCCATCTTCTCGTCCTCATAGACATATTCCTCGGCGCTCCGCATGAAGTTGAAGACGTGCAGGGTCTCATATTCATCGGTCCGGAACATGTCCTTGCGGATGTCCTCCAAAGAGACGAACCCTTGAAAACGGTCCACCGAGTCCAGAACAGGGAATATGTTTCTGGTGGATTCGGAGACGACCTCGACAAGGCGGCCGAGGGTGTCGTCTATCTTCACCGTCGAGAAATCGGTCTCTATCACATCGGACACCTTCAGAAGGGTCAGCACGGCCTGGTCGCTGTCGTGGGTCAGAAGTTCTCCTCTCTGGGCTATACGTTTGGTGTAGATGGAATATTTCTCGACAATTCTGGTCGTTCCGAAAGCAATGGTCGAGGTAAGGATCAAAGGCAGGAACAGGTCATAACCTCCTGAGATCTCGGCGATAAGGAAGATCGCCGTCATCGGGGCCTGCATCACGCCGGCCATCAGCCCGGCCATCCCTACCAAAACGAAATTCTGTTCAGGGACAATGACAGACGTCCCGTCAAAAAGCATATTGAGTGTTCTCGCCACAACGAATCCCGCGATCGCGCCGACGAACAAGGTCGGACCGAAAGTTCCTCCCACTCCACCGCCGGCGTTTGTCAAAGTCATTGAGAACACCTTCAACAAAAGGATCAGCATGAAAAAGATCGGCACGGACCACGGGCTGTGTGCCAGAAACGCAAGCGGAGTCTGTCCGTCAAGCGAAAGTTCCTTCCCGTTAAGCAGCACACCAAGAGACTCATAGCCTTCGCCATAGAGCGGAGGGAAAAGGAATATCAGGATTCCGAGCCCGACCGCGCACATTATCCATTTCAGATAGACATTCTCCATCTTGCCGATCCGGTCCTCCAGCTTCAAGGTCGTACGGATGAAATAGATGGAGCACGCCCCGCAGAAAAGTCCAAGAATGATGTAATAAGGAATATTCTTGAGCACGAACGGGGTAAGGGTGCATTCGAACGGGGTGGATGAGCCAAGAAGAGTATAGGAGACCACTGTGGCTGAGACGGTTGACAGCAGCAGCGGCATCATTGAGGTCATCGAAATGTTGAACAGCAGGATCTCCAGCACGAAAAGGACTCCGGCGAGAGGAGCCTTGAATATTCCAGCCACGGCGGCCGCGGCACCACAGCCCAGCAGCACAGTCATACTCCTGTAGGACAATCCCATATAGCGGGCGAAGTTGGATCCGATGGCGGCTCCGGTATAGACGATCGGGGCCTCCGCCCCGACGGATCCGCCGAATCCGATGGTGACGGAACTCGCGGCGACGGAAGACCACATATTGTGCGGCTTGATCCTGGACTCGTGCCTTGAGACCGCCTGAAGGGCCTTGGTGACACCGTGGCCGATACTGTCCTTGATCACATACTTGCAGAACAGCATCGCAAGGAGCATTCCGATTCCAGGCAGTGCAAGATAGTACAATGATCCGCCCAGGACTCCTCCGAAAGCGTCACGCAAGCCCTCCTGGAGCACCGAGATCAAGGTCTTGAGCAGCACGGCGGCAAGCCCGACCACGATTCCGACGACGAGGCTGAGCACAAGGAGCTGGTTCCTTTCGGACCAACGCGATATGGGGTTAAACTTTGGCATATTCGTACAAATTTAATTATTTTTGTGATAGTGTAAAACATTAAATATTGATGCGGTAATGAAAAAAGTGATCATTTCGGTAGTCGCGTCCTTGCTGGTCTCCCTATTGGGCATCATCGGACTGAACATATTCAAGGAATCCAGCCCTCGCGAAAGGGTGAAGGCTGAGAACGGAAGCAGGATAATCGTGGAGGAGTTGAGTTTCTACCACAATAGTGACAAGATATTCGGTAAGGTATTCAAGCCCGCTGACGAGAAAGGCTTCTTCCCAGACTCGCTGGGGCCAAGGCCGGTTGTCATATTCTTCCACGAACCGCTGAAAACCGCTTACCCTGAAGGGTTTGTGAAGGCGTTGGTTCCAGAGGGGCTGATCGGCTATGCGACCGCCTTCCACGAAAAAGGGAAGGACGTGGAGTTTATTGTGAAGAAGATCGCGAAAGAGAAGTTCACGGACAAGGACAGGATATACCTTGTCTGTGACACTTTCGCCTCCGAAGCCGTGGTCAAGGCGGCCTACAAGATGAAAAAGGCGGTCAGCGGACTGATTCTCATCGAACCTGAGCTCAGCGACAAGACCGCCGGGCTTGTACCGAGACTCGGCTACGATGTAATGACCATAGACACGGCGGGGAAAGCTTCCGCAAAGACCGCGGCGATTGATTATCTTGAACTTAGAGGGGCGTTGAAATGAAAAAGACAAGATTCGGAATAGTAGGCACCGGTCGCATCAGTGACTGGGTTCTCAAAGGGGCCGTGATGGAGCCACGGTTCGAGGCCGCGGCGGTGTGCTCCCGCTCGCGGGAAAGTGGGAAGAGGTTCGCCGAGGCGCATTGCATCGGGAAAGTGTACACGGACGTTGACGAGATGGCATCCGATCCTGAAATCGACGCGATCTATATCGGGACTCCCAACGACACGCACCACGACATCGCGATCAAGTGCCTGAGGCACCACAAGCACGTGCTGTGCGAGAAGCCGATGGCCTCCAACGCCCGCGAAGTGAGCGAGATGGTCAAAGCAGCAAGGGAGAACGGTGTGATGCTGATGGAAGCGATGATCTCCACGCTGACTCCGAATTTCAGGAACGCCAGACTAAGGCTCAACGAACTGGGGAATGTCCGTCATTTCTTCGCGGCGTTCTGCCAATATTCATCGAAATACGATCTGGTCAAGAGGATCATCGCCGGAGAGGACAGTTCAGCGGTGCCAAGCTCGCTCAATCCGGAGCGCTCGGGCGGGGCGTTGATGGACATAGGAATATACACGGTCTATCCGATGGTCTCACTTTTCGGCCGGCCGAAAGGAATCAAGGCCAGCGTCACGACCTGCGAGGTGCCGGTGGGGGCCATAAGTAAACGTGTTGACCTGCAAGGCAGTGTGATCTTTGAATATGAAGGGATGGACGCCACGGTAATATATTCAAAGATAGCGGACTCGAACCTTCGCACCGAGATTTCCTGCGACGGAGGAATATTGTCGCTGGACCAGATCCACATCACCCGTGAGGCATCGCTGACCAGACGCGGCGCACCGACCTCCGGACGGTCCTCAGGCCCTCAGGCTGAGAACATCTCCGTGCCGGTTGACGCTGACGAGTACCTCTGCGAGTTCAAGGAATTCATCGACGTGCTGGATTCAGGCCGCCTTGAATCGTCTGTCAACAGCCTGGAGACATCACTCGTCACGGCTGAAATCCTTGACGAGATCCGCCGCCAGGCAGGTGTAGTCTTCCCGGCCGACTAAGAAGTTGTTTTGAATTGTTTGAAATGTTCTTTGAGGTGAAAAATCTTCATTTTCTTCCCGCTTCTTCAGTCAGATAGCACCGCTATCTTCCTTGGAAGAAGCGGTCGAAACTGAAGTTTTTCACTCTCAAACCTTCAAACAAACAATTCAAAACAGCTTCTAAGCCACCTCCATCCAATCACAAAGCCAGCTTCATCCAGTCTCTGAGCTTGTCTAAATGACTGAACGCATCAGTCTTCAACAAACCCAGTGGCAGTAAAAGGAACTTATTGTCCGCCGAGACGCGCGAAAAAGGTCAGGACATCCTCCCAGGTCTTGAAGGCGTCGGAGCCGAAATGGACCATCGTGCCCATAAAGTCCTTGCCGCCGTTGGTCTCTGGCTCGGCGTCGATCAGATAGTCGGCCAGTAGAAGATTCTTGTGGTTCGTTATCGTGACACGGTTCCAGACAGGGACACCGAGGTTCTCCTCGCACCATCCAAAGACCTTCTGACACAATTCGGGATTGTTGTACGGCACCCCGGCGACAATGTGGATGTCATAGTCCGCGGCCAGCGTGGCCACAGCCTTGTGGAACCCGCTGGAGTGGTTGATGATCCTGTCGCTCAGCGAGATGAACAGCACCGGCCTCTGAACGCCATTCTGCCTGTCATCTATCCATTGGATCACCGGCAGCAGCGAATGGAGGATCGCCTCGTCGTTAAGATAGTGCTCGCCGTCGAACCTGACCGCCTGCGGATAATGTCCGGAGAACAGATCGAATGTGTGTACCAGGGTGTCGCGCTTTCCGTAAAGCCCGAAAACCTTGTCCTGGTCCTCCGAAGCCCTTTCGAAGCAATGCGAGCTGACCTCCCGGAAATGTTCCAGAAGGGTTTTTGTGACCAGAAACGATGTCTCGCCATCCTGACGAGGGTTATGGAACTCCTGCCGTCCCAGCCCATTGTTTTTCAGCAGCGTGTCCGCCAGCTGAAACGCCGGGTTCACAAGAATCCTGTCCACGCCGTACAGCATTTCCGCGTACATCGCCCCCATTGAGGAGCCGACAATCAGATCAGGCTTTTCGGACACGACCATATTCCTCAACAACTCCATCGCGTCGAACGGCTCCACCGGCAGATCCGGCGCCAGCACCTGAGCCCGCGGCATCAGCAGCCTCAGCGTCCTGACACTCCCGTTCTGCCCGCTGGAAGCGAACCCGTGCACATAAAGTATCTTTTTCCCGGCCATCAGCCCCGGACGGGCATATTCATAAAGTTCCATAATGACTAATAAAAAACCTCTCACGCACGAATGTCATTGCAAAGTCACTTTCCGCAAGCGGTGAAGAGTTAACCGCAAAAATAACAATTTTCGTAATCAAATGATTGGCCAAGACTTGAAATTCCTGATTGAAATGGTTATCTTTGAGAGATTGATATTTAAAAATGACACTAACAATGACAGATCTGAAAAAAATAGTTGAACTTTTCGCCATCGAGGGCGAGGTCAAGGAGATAAAGCCTTTAGGCAACGGGCTGATCAACGACACTTACAAGGTTGTCACGGAGGGCGGCGCGCCGGATTACGTGCTTCAGAGGATCAACAACGCCATATTCACGGACGTGGATCTGCTCCAGGGCAACATCGAGGCCGTGACCAGACATATTCGTAAGAAACTGGAAGCGGCGGGAGAGGATGACATCGACCGCAAGGTGCTGAGGTTCATTCCGTTGAAGTCCGAGGGAGAGAAGGTTGAAGTGCTGATGAGCGAGAAGCCGAAGACCTATTGCCTGGAAGACGGCAAGTTCTGGAGGGTTTCGGTGTTCATCAATGACGCCTACACCTACGAGACCGTCAATCCGGAGTATTCAGAGTACGCCGGCGAGGCTTTCGGGGCTTTCGAGGCGATGCTTGCCGACATCCCGGACACGCTCGGAGAGACGATTCCGGACTTCCACAACATGGAGCTGAGGCTCAGGCAGTTGGTCGAGGCTGTCAGAGAGGACAGGGCCGGACGTCTGCATGCAGATGACAAGACAGGAGATCAGGAACTTCACAGGATACTGGAAGACATCGACAAATACGGGGTCCAGATGTGCAAGGCCGAGCAGCTGCACCGTGAGGGAAAGCTTCCTAAAAGAATATGCCACTGCGACACGAAGGTCAACAACATGATGTTCGACAAGGACGGCAAGATCCTCTGCGTCATCGATCTGGACACCGTGATGCCAAGCTATGTGTTCTCGGACTTCGGAGATTTCCTCCGCACGGCCGCCAACCCTGTGGCCGAGGATTCGCCGGAACTGGACAAGGTCGATTTCGACATGGAGATCTTCAAAGCCTTCACAAGAGGCTATCTGAAAGGGACAAAGCCGTTCCTCTCCCCGATCGAGAGGGAGAATCTGCCATACGCCGCCTGTCTGTTCCCATTCATGCAGGCAGTAAGGTTCTTCGCCGACTACATAGGCGGCGACACCTACTACAAGATCAAGTACCCGGAGCACAACCTCGTCCGCACCCGCAACCAGATGAAACTCTTCCACTCCGCCCTCGGCAAGGTTCCTCAGATGATGGAATTCATCACAGATTGTCATTGACTTAGCTACTAAAGAGAATCCAACCCTCCGATTAATAAGATATATGCTCGAACAGGAACTGCAACAATATCTTCTTCGCGAATATCCTCAGGAGAATGCGCGGTGCGAATGGAAAGAGTTCAAGAACTTGAAGAACTCTTTTTGTGGAGATGAGAAAGACGATGTCATCTCGTATGTCTCTGCCATCGCGAATATGGAGGGTGGACATCTTGTGATAGATGTACAAGACAACTCTTTGAGGATCATCGGAACCGACACTTATAATTATAATCGTCAGAAAGCGACACTGAGATTGACAGAACGCTGTGCCAATCTCTCGACAGAAGGACTTGACGTGGAAGAATTTGTCACCGATGACACTGGCAAGAAAGTATGGGTAATACATATTCCTAAGCACCGCCCCAAACTTCCTGTCTATGCCCACAATAAAGCATGGCAACGAATAGAGGATTCCTTGGTTGAGCTGACTCAAGAAAGGCTGAATGCCATTCTTGAAGAGAACAGTCCGGTTTATGACTGGTCAGCGGAGATTGTGCCAAACGCCACGTTGAACGACCTTGACACCAAAGCATTGGAAAAGGCACGTAATGAATATAAGTCTGTTCATCCTCGTTTGGCCAAAGAAGTTGAGACTTGGGATGATATGGAATTGCTATGCCACGCTGGTGTGGCCATAAAAAGGAAACTGACACGGGCGGCAATCTTACTCTTAGGCAAAGAGACATCCACCCACTTGATCAGCCCTGCCGTGGCTACCATCACCTGGGTGCTTGTTGATGAGCATAACGAGAAAATTGACTACGAACATTTCTCTACACCTTTCATCCTGACTGTCAATGAAGCTCTGTCAAAGATCAGGAATCTTAACCAGCGTATTCTGCCAGGAGGGACTTTGTTTCCTGACATCGTCAAGCAATACGATGACTATAGCATACGCGAAGTTCTCCACAATTGTATCGCGCATCAGGACTACACAATGCAGGAGCGAATAACCATGGTAGAGGAACCCGATTCAATAACATTCGCCAATGGAGGTTTCTTTTTGCCTGGATCAGTCAAAAACGCGATTGAACAAAACGGCCCGCAGAAGTTCTACCGTAACTATGTATTATGCCAAGGTATGGTCAATTTCAATATGATAGACACCATAGGAAGAGGAATACGTAAAGTATTCACGGAACAACAGAAGCGATTCTTTCCTATGCCGGATTATCAGATTGACCAAGCAAAGAAAGAGGTGGATTTTAGTCGAACTTTAGTCGAACTTTAGTCGAACTTTAGTCGAACTTTAGTCGAACTTTAGTCGAACTTTAGTCGAAATACAATTAGCACATTCATCAAAACGGCAGGGCAAATCTTTGATTATAAAGCGTTAGCACTCAAACCATAATTTAGTCAAACTTAACAATGTTAAGTCGAACTTTCTCTTGTAAAGGAGAATATGGAGGAACAATTTAAAATCATGATAAATATTATACACATATAAAATTCACGCACAATGAAACGCAGGGATTTTCTTAGGACGGCGGGGATGGTGACCGCCGGGAGCGGACTGCTCATCGGGACGGGGGGACTCGTCACAGGATGCGCCGGCAAGGAGAGCGGCGGTAATATTCCTAAACCATACAAAGTTGGCGGCTCGGCCAGAATGAAGCTGAGTTTCGAGCCGTATGAGCTCAAGCTGCGGCACACGTTCACCGTGGCGTCATATTCAAGAACCACCACGCCGGATGTGCAGGTGAAGATTGAATATGACGGGTTCACCGGCTATGGCGAGGCTTCGATGCCGCCGTACCTCGGACAGACCGTGGAGAGTGTCTGCAACTTCCTGGGCAAGGTCAATCTGGGGCAGTTCAGCGACCCGTTCCAGATCGATGACATCCTGACTTATGTGGATGGGATCAACGAGGGCGACACCGCCGCGAAGGCTGCCGTGGACATCGCGCTGCACGACCTTGTGGGACAGTTGATGGGCCAGCCGTGGTACCGGATCTGGGGGCTCAACGCCGCCAAGGCTCCTAACACAACCTTCACGATCGGAATCGACACCGCCGACGTGGTGCGCGAGAAGACTAAGGAATGCGCCGAGCAGTTCAATATTCTTAAAGTCAAGGTCGGGCTCGACAATGACAAGGAGATGATCGAGACCATCCGTGAGATCACCGACCTGCCTCTCGCCGTAGACGCCAACCAAGGATGGAAAGACAAGGAGAAGGCCCTTGAGATGATCCATTGGCTTAAGGATCAAGGGGTTGTGATGGTTGAGCAGCCGATGCCGAAGGAGATGCTGGACGAGAACGCCTGGCTGACCGAGCGCAGCCCGCTCCCGACATTCGCCGACGAGGCCATCCAGCGCCTCGCTGATGTCCAGAGGGTTAAGGGAGCCTACACCGGCATCAACATCAAGCTGATGAAGTGCACCGGAATGCGCGAGGCCTGGAAGATGCTGAACTACGCCCGCGCCGAGGGGATGAAGGTGATGGTCGGTTGTATGACCGAGACTTCCTGCGCCGTGACCGCCGCCGCCCAGATCTCCCCTGCCGTGGATTTCGCCGACCTCGACGGCAACCTCCTGATTGCCAACGACCGCTTCGAGGGAATGACCGTCGTTGACGGCAAGATCACCCTCCCTGACCGCCCTGGACTCGGACTCAAACTGTTGTAAGTTATGGCGATGAAAAGAAAAGAGATCGTACTGTGGACGCTGGTGGCGGTCGCGCTGGCCGCGAACATCTGGCTGCCGAGGCAGATGAGGTACAAATATTCGTGGGATAAGGACTTGGCGCAAAGGCTTGCGACGGAGTTCTGCGCCACGCGGGAGGATGTCAAGGAATATATTCAGAAATATGTTCCTGATGTCACTGACGAGCAGATCGACAAGTGGACAGCTTCCGGAGAGCTGGAGGCGATGCAGATCGGGAAGCGCACGATGTACTTCACGGCGGCCGCACGCAACCTGTTCAGGATCAATCCCGAATTAGCCGCGATAAAGGCTGCGGCAGATTCAAAGGACGAGGACTTGTCCAAGAGCGGGACCTCGCTGAGCGGCCACGAAGCCATTGACGCGGTGACGATTCCTGAGATCAAGAGGCAGGTTCTGGAGAACCTCGCCGATGGCAAGGAAAATCCTTACTTCGCCCTGCCGAAGAGAATGAAAGTGACGTTCACCCTGACCGTCCACGCCAACACCTTGCGCCCAGGCCAGACACTCCGCTGCTGGCTGCCGCTTCCTCGCCAGGATGTGGCCCGCCAGACCGACTTCAAATTCATAGAGGCCGGAGCCAACGGCGCTGCGTACCCTGTGGAGCAGCTCACATTCTCGGAACCTTCGCACCCGCACAGCAGCGTCTATATGGAGGCCAAGACCGTAAAGAACAAACCGACCGTCTTCCACGAGATCTTTGAATATACCTCCAGCGGCGAATGGCACCCTATCGATCCGTCCAAAGTCCTGGCCTACAATGTCAATGATCCTGAATATAAGGAATATACCGCAGAACGTGAGCAGCACGTGATCTTCACGGACAGGCTCAAGGCCGCCGCAGATTCAGTCACTGCCGGCATCGAGAACCCTTACCTTCAGGCCAAGGCGATCTACACCTGGATCGACAAGACATTCCCGTGGGCATCGGCCAGAGACTATTCCACAATTGAGAATATTCCCGAATATGTCCTGACGAACCACCACGGCGACTGCGGCCAGGTGACACTGCTGTTCATCACGATGTGCCGCTACAAAGGGATTCCAGCCAGATGGCAGAGCGGTCTGATGATGCACCCGGGCGCCGGCAACCTCCACGACTGGGGTGAGGTCTATTTCGAAGGCTTTGGCTGGGTTCCGGTTGACCAGAGTTTCGGAATAACCTCCTACGGCGGCGATTTCTTCCTCGGCGGCATCGAGCCATACAGAATGGTGATCAACTCCGATTTCGGCGGCAATCTCGATCCCGAGAAGAAATATCCTCGCAGCGATACCGTTGATTTCCAGCGCGGCGAGGTCGAATGGGACAAAGGCAACCTCTACTTCACGCAGTGGGACTACGATTTCAAGATTGAGTATCTGGACTAAGGAACAGTTTTCCTGTATTACATAAGAGAGTGACCCCGAAAGAGGTTTCCGGGTCACTCTTTTCTCATATTCATATCTGTCGAACCTTAGTGAATTTTCACTTTACATTCCGGCCACAATTCTATCCAATCTCTCTGTGACCTTTTTCTTAAGTTCTTGAGACGAGCTGATGTCCATCTCATCCGAAACGCCCAGATAGAAACTGCAGGCGGCATCCAAAGAAAGGGAATTGAACAGAACAGTCTTGACCCTCCAGCCACCGCTTTCCATTTTCTGAATATATCCCACAGCCGACGGATTTTGATCAAGGAACTGGTTCTTCCCCCTGGTCGTCTTCAGCACGATGTCAAACGGGATGTTCTCGTTTCCGGAAAAACCGAAAATGTCAAGCTCGTATGTCTTGTGAAGTTTGGCATATTTCCATCTCTCATCCAAGACCTTGACCACATCCGCACGCCGAAGATGGAACACCTTGTTTTTCCGGTCCTTAGGATCAAACGCCCAAAGAGAGTCACAACGCTTGTTATCTGTGAAAGCGAACGCCTCCACCTTTCTGTCCTTGTCTGATGTGTTGCTGTTCGAAGAGTCATAGCCGACCAGACATATCGTATGTCCCGAGTTTATGGCACGTCTCGCGGCATCGATCTTGTCAGCCATTCCGCTTCGGAGAAGATACTTTCTGTTCCGCAGTTCCTCCTCGATGGTAGCGCTCATGACCTTGCTCTCGGAACCAGACCTATAGTATGCGACACCATTGAGGTACACCACTCCCTCCTTCGCCGGCTGGACGCACAGATCCAGCACTTTGCCGTCATAACAGATTCTCGGAGTGACGTTCTGATATGTGTCAGGGAAACGGTCCCGGATCTTTCCCATCACGATCACCCTCATGTATTCATCCTCGACATCCCCTGCCGCTTTTATCTCCCCTTTTTTAATGAGTTCGTCAATGTCCGCCTGAAAACCGGAAACGAAACGCCTTTTCTCATCGGTTCCGATATACAAATGGCTCTCGCCTTGCTCCGCGTACCTGTTCATAAAAGCGCAGATTGTCTTCATGCATTTGAAGCTCTGCGACGTCTCGTTGAACAGTCCGGTCTCATTGTCGAAGACCCATGACATCTTATGCTCGATGTTCTCTCCTTCCGGCATAAACGGGAATCTGCCATCATCCTCAACCTTCGCCACAATTGAGTCCGACACACCGAGAATCGTGCAGATTTCCCTATGAAGGTCTATGCGGAGACGTTCCAGAGACGGGGTGCCCATAAACCGGTTGGCGGCCTGGATCAACTTGGCGACAGCTGACATGGATGTACCCGGCAGCTGCCTGATGGTGCGGTCAAACACCTCCGACTCTTCCGGCTTTCCGTACAAGGCAAGGATGTTGGCGATCACTCCCATAGTCAAAATCCTTTCTCCGGAAAGATTCCTCTTGTCAAATGGTTTGATCGAGTCGAACTCCATCCTGGCGAAGGAAACAAGGGTGTCAAGATAGTCAAAGCTTGTCACATAGTATCCGAAATCAGAATCATCACCCAATATGAAAGCCAGTGAGGTGCATGTTCTCATGACATCACGGCGGTTTTCGGTGCCGATGACCACACTTTCCGACCTCAGTTCCTCAATCCGGTGGAACTCAGTCAGGAACTCTGAGGATATTCTCTTAATCTCAGGCTTTTTAGGTGCCGGAGACAGGATCTTCTTGTTCAGATAAAGAAGGGAATGTATGAAGTTGTCTCTCGCCTCGCTCTCATCAAACGGTTTGTCGTCAATTTCATCATCAAACACTTCCGCGATGATGAAGTCGTACTTCTTGTCATAATCCACGATGTCCAGACATTTCTGCGTGAAGCGCGGATAAGATTCGTCTCCCTTTGTACGCACAAGAAAGCCTTCCCTTGTCAGCCAAGTGTTTGGAACCTCGCCACATCGTTGGAACAAAAGGGTTCCCACTGTGCTCTCGAATGTCGAGCCGTCATCCTGTGTGGCCCAATAACGATCGTAGATAAAATCAATTACCGTGTCATCAATACTGAAACACTCCTGCTCTTTGAGGTACTCCACATTGATGACATCTCCCACCCTCATGTTCCTTGCGAAGTCCGTCATGTACAAACCTCGGACATTCGACGCTCCGATTATACGGATAGGCCCCATGACCACCGTGTATGCCGGATCGATACTCTCCGCGAATATGGTGTCATACGTCACGCTCTTCACCTTGACGGTAATCATCTCCCCATCCTCATAAGTCTTCAGGGTAGCCTTATCTTCGTCATCCTCGACTTCGGCACACTCGGCCAGAAACCTATCCATGTCAAAGTCCCCGGACTTTCCCTGCTTCTTAGCCTGCATGACACGCACCTGACCATCCTCTATGACCACGGCAGGGCGAAGAGCTGGCGCTTTCATATTCACAAAAAGACGGCTCATCGAATATATTGAAACACCTTCAGGGTCGATTCTGACCGCGCCATGATTCTGGAACCACCGAATATCCTCGGCCTCATCCATCGAGGCGTTCTCCATCCTCTTCACCAGATCCGGGACATTGAACTCTATGACATCGTCCATGCAATATCCGGCGTCAGTTATCTTTGAAGCCTTGACACACCTCAACACAATCGAGGAGAGTGACCCGGACAATTCCGGCAAGACAAGCGAGAGGAGGTAGCAAAGCATCGACATATAACGGACCGCCTCTTCCTTCTTATCGAACATGCTAAGGTACAGCGTCGTGGCCGCGATGATCTTCGCGTCCCTTTCAAGATCTTTTTTAGCAGAGGACAGGGTGTCAAGCAGTGGACGCGAAACATACATGGCACGTATTTCCTCGCCCCTCCGCACCAACAAAGACGATGTGGTACAGAATGATTTATCTTCATCAAGTTCGGTCTTGTCCTTGAGGAAAGAGTCCCGAAGGTACTTCAAGACATCATTGTAATATTTGTCAATATAGTCCGGCGTCAGCGGAAACCAAGGCAAAGCGTTGTCGATAGCCATAGTCAAAGTGTATTTTCATAAAGGCATGAACCTGATCCATACCTTTACAAAAATACATTTTTTCGCGCCATACACCAAATGTTCAGCCAAGAGAAAATCAACAATCATGCCTTTGCACCTGTGTAGTACAGAGCTGCATGCCATTATGTTTTTTTGAGCCACAAGTGACATCTAGCGGTGTATGTCGCCATACTAACGTATAAGGGCGACTGCAGGAACGGTCTTGACAAATCCTTGCTCGGTTTTGTACCGATATGTGCCAACTTGCCTGAATCGGCTGCCTTCTGGTTTCTTGACGACTTGCTCATCATAATAATGAACATCATCTCCTGCCACAAGAAGAACAACCGCCCCATGATACCAATCATATTCCTCATTGGACAGCTCGGTCGCCAATGCATTGCCGTTAGGAAGAACTTGCATAACCTTATATTCCTGCACAGACATCACTTGCCCGACTTCCTCAAAATAGTCAACGCCATCCACACGAGAGCCACTCGTTGCCAAACCTAAGATGAAAAAGAAAACGAATGTCAGCACAATACCTGTAATGGCACCGAGAAGAAACACTAACCCTTTTTTCATAATCAAATATTAATTTTAAACATAATAAATTACAACTCTTCCAACTGTTCTTCATCGTTATTACCATCCTGATTCAGAAATGACAGGAAAGTATGAAGGAATGCCGTCTCTTTGAAGAAATAATTCGGATCAACCTCCATTTTTTCCTGCATATAGGAAAAACCGAAATTGGCATATTGTTCCATCTTATCCATAAGCTGATCAACAACTTTCTTGACTGATATCTCACCTTTATCCAAGGCGATCAAATCGATATCCGTATAATGTACCTCTTTCTTTGGGCAGTTGTAAGTTCCTCTTAAGTCAATTCTTTGTGTAATGCAGAGCCTTCCGAAAGTAGAGCTCTGCATATAGAACACTCCTTCCATGCGCTAAGGTAATTATTCTTCTCTTCAATTCCAATTATTTCATTTGGATTAGTCCGCAAAGATAGTCTTTAGACAATTCTTCAGAAATCCTAATTTGTTGGTATTTTCTTCAAATGTTGTCCTGGGATATATTCCTGATCACCCGGCAAGGGTTGCCTACAGCGACGCAGCGGGCGGGGATGTCACGTGTGACAACGCTTCCGGCACCAACGGTGGAACCTATCATTAAAGAGCCGTGTCTTTCCAAGAGCGTGATTCGCTGAAAATCCCGCCTGTAGAGAGTCCGCGGAACCTCTATAAGCGAAAAAAGCCAACTATTACGCCCGTAGAGTTCTAAACCGGTGATGAATCAACCTTTGACCGCCACGAGCCCCATCTCGGCGGCCTTCACCCGCATAAAGGCATCGGCCTCCTCGAAATTGTTGCCGATCTGGCCGTCCAGTATGGCCTCTTTGACATATTCCTTCAGAACACCGATCTCGCGGCACGGGCTCAGGCCATAGACTTCCATTACATATTCGCCGGTAATCGGGTTCTTGAAGTTGCGGATGGCGTCCTTGGCCTCGACTTCGACGAGCTTACGCTTGACAAGCTCGAAATTCTGCCGGATCTTGGCAACCTTGACCGGGTTCTTGGAGGTGATGTCGGCGTTGCAAAGGAGCATCAGGTCATCGATCTCGTTGCCGGCGTCGAACAGGAGACGGCGCACGGCGGAGTCCGTAACCTCCTCATCCACAAGGGCTATAGGACGATGATGGAGACTGACTAGTTTCTGGACATACTTCATCTTCTCGTTCAGAGGCATCTTGAGAGCCTTGAATATTCTCGGAACCATCTTGGAACCGACTACCTCGTGACCGTGGAAGGTCCAGCCCACCAACGGGTCGAAACGCTTGGCGACCGGCTTGCCGATGTCGTGCAGCAAGGCCGCCCAACGAAGCCACACATTCGGCTGGGTCCTCACCGACTCCACAAAACTGTCTCCGCCCTCATCGGGTGTGAAATCCTTCAAAGTACCGGCCGCGATGCCCTCGATCTCAGAGGCCGCCACATTGTCAACGACCTGGAGAGTGTGTGAGAATATTTCCTTATGTCCCTTTCCGTCAACGGATTCCACCCCTTTGAGTTTCAAGAGATCCGGGAGGATATATTCAAGAAGCCCCGTCTCGTCCATCAGTTTGAAACCCATCGAAGGGTGAGGCGTGATGAGGATTTTGTTCAGTTCCTCGACAATGCGCTCCTTTGAGAGGATTGTCATCCGGTCGCGCATATTCCTCATAGCACGCAAGGATTCCAGGACAATGGTGAATTTTTGCTCCGGCGTGCTGAGCTTCGTGGCGAAACGGATCGCGCGGAGCATCCTGAGAGGGTCGTCGCTGTAGGTCTGCTCCGGCTCCAGCGGGGTGCGGATTATGCCCGCCGCAAGGTCGCGGATGCCTCCGAAAGGATCGACAAGCGCGCCGTAGTCCTCCTTTTGCAAGCTGAACGCCATCGCGTTGATAGTGAAATCCCTGCGTTCCTGATCCTCCTCAAGCGTACCGTCCTCGACAATCGGCTTGCGTGAATCGTGGCGGTAGGACTCCTTCCTGGCCCCGACGAACTCAATCTCCGCCCCGTGCCACTTCAGCATCGCGGTGCCGAAAGTCTTGAATATGGACACGTTGCAATGCCGGCGTTCCTTTTCCTCGATCTTCGCGGCCACTGCCTCGGCCAATTGGATCCCGCTCCCCTCCACCACGATGTCGATGTCATCGTTCGGTCTGCCAAGGAAGCAGTCACGCACATAGCCTCCGATCACGAAAGCCCTCACGCCAAGTTCCTCCGCCGCCGCTGACACGATTCCGAAAATCGGTTTGTCAAGATATCCCTGTGTTATTGTCGCACCCATATTCCTATTTCTGCATTGTCTCCCAATCCGGGAATTGTTTCATCTGAGAATAAGTCTCACCGTCCCGGACGAAGCCAAAAGTCTTCAACCCGTTTGTTATCACCACATATTTCACATTCAGTACCAGATTGTACCTCAGAGCCTGCTCCAGCACTTCCCTGCTCATCGGCACATCCTCCCGCTTGCATTCCACCACCATCAGCGGAGCCGTGTCCCTGCCGTAAACGAGGATATCCGCCCTGAAATCCTTCCCTCCGAACTTCATCGCCACCTCGCTCATCATCATATATTCAGGCACCTTCATCCGCTCCTTCAGCACTCCGATGAACCACTGCCGCACCTTCTCCTCCGGCGTCAGCGCCACCGCCTTCTTCCTCAACGGGTCCCAAACCTTCTGCTGCTCCATTGTCTTCTGAATCTATGAATATGCCAACCTTTATTCGTGAATATGCCGACCGAAGTTTATGAATATTATCGTCAGACCTCCGGCTTTTTCACAGCTTCCACCGCAGCCTTCAGCACACGACGGTAGATATCATCAATCACAAGCCCGGAAATGGTCATTCCGAATATGGCCGTGACGTGAACCGTCGTACCATTGATCTGCGCCTTCGAGGAACACCACTCGTGGTTCAGCAAGTCCGGATTGCCTGGCCCGTCCTGAGCCTTCGGGCACATACACTTCTCCGTGCCGCAGCTATGGCAATGCCCTCTGTTCGGCAGCACCTCATCGTCATACACGCAGAGGAACTTCTTGGCCGGCATCGTCTTGGCCCTTTTCATCTTCTTCCTCAGCGCCGCCCCCAACGGGCATCCCCGCACGTTCCAGAACTCCGCCACCTTGATTTTCAGCGGATCCACCTTCAGCGCCGCCCCCAGCGAGCAGAAGAACTTCGCCTTGCTTGACGTGGCGTTTAAGATAAGATGCACTTTATCTTTCAGAGAATCAACAGCATCGATAACGTAGTCATATTCATCAAGATTGAACTGTCCCGCCGTCTCCTCGCAGTAGATCTGCTGGACCGCCGTGACCTCAGCCTTAGGGTTGATCTCCAGAAGATGAGCTTTGAGCGCGTCCACCTTCACCTGGCCAACTGTTTTAGTCGTCGCCATAAGCTGCCGGTTCACATTCGTGATGCAGATCCTGTCCGAGTCCACGATCGTCAGTTTCGTGATCCCGCTGCGCACCAGTCCCTCCGCACACCAGCTCCCGACTCCCCCGACTCCGAATATGATCACCCTGACAGCCGCCAGAGCCTCCATAACATCATCGCCCAGAAGCAGTTCTGTACGGTTGTATATCGCTTTCTCAATCGTGTTCTTTGCCATAGCCTGCAAAGTTAACAATCCTTAAGGAATATTCTTAAAGCTTTGCCTATCATTTTTTAACAATGAGCCCACTTTCAAATGTTGGAAAGGCTATTTGGGATGCCGCCTGTCATCGCTATCGGGAGCCGTGGAGGATAATCTTTTACAGTTCAGCACATAAGCCATTATCCATCAGTCGTTTTCCACTATAGGTAACAATGATATTATTTGATTATGACTACATTATGCGGCACCAACTCAGAATCAGCCAATGGCGCACAATGCCCTGATTAGCAAAGATATAGTTAACAACCTTCAGTCCAATTCTCCCAAAGGCAACCGCTTATTTTTCAGATTATCAAAAAGTTACCTCCTACATCAAATTTTCTTTATGATTTGAAACAAATCTGGAATATTCATCGTATCTTTGTCACAAATCGCTTGGGGATGTTCTGGTTTTGACAGCAATGATTCCGGGCGGTAAGCACGTCGGGCTCCTGGAGGGCCGGCCCGCCAAACTGGATCTCCAAAAATTTAGTTGCTGATAACAACTACGCACTCGCTGCCTAATCGACCAAGTCGCATTAGCTTAATCCGAGCCGCCTAGGATGCGGTTCCGACGAGTATCCCGCGGACTTTACGCCTTCTCTGTTCCGAGTTCGGGGTATCATTCAAGAAGGACGCACCGGAGGACTCCTTTAAATCCGGCCAAGCCTCAAAGGATAAGCTTCGGTTAGCCCGTCTTCCGGCAGGCCGCGGCCGACAACCAAAGGACGACTAAGCGTGTAGAAAGCCTCTTGGCGCGTTGTTTGGACGGCGGTTCGACTCCGCCCATCTCCACTGAAAATGCCTCTCAGATACCCTGAGAGGCATTTTTTTCAAATCGTACCCCATTTTGTACCCCATTTTTTTGGGGAGATTTCGGACTCGAACTTAAGTGAATTTGTATGGAGTTGAGTGGAGGAAAAGCAGCAATTCTCAACTATTCTTCAAGGATCTCCCAACCCCCACCATAGGTCGGAGAACCGACCCTGACAATTCGATTATCATTACGCAACTTTTTAAGATGCTTTCCAACTGCTCTTGGGGAAATGCCTAGAATGTTCGCCAGTTCCGCATTAGTAATTCCCGGACGTCCTTTGATGATTCTCAATATTTTATCGATAGTCCTTTTCGGTGTTTCGGAACTTGTTTCGGAACTTGTTTCGGAACTCAGCCGATTTTCACACCCTTCGTGTACGGGAATTGTCACCAGAAATGCGAGTCTATCCTCATCAGTCTCGAAAACAGCTCTCTGCGGTCTATTTTATTACTTCCCAGTGGCCGCCTTTATCCGGCCCGACGCGGCGAATCAATCCTAAAGACCGCATCTGTTTTATTTGATATTTTATTCCGTCAATAGAAATACCACATATATCTGCCAGCTCTTTATTAGTCAAATCCGGAGACTTCTCAAGGGCAGCAAGGATAACTTCCCTACTTTTCTGGGTAGTTTTCTGGGTAGTTTTCTGGGTAGTTTTCTGGGTAGTACCATCTTTTCTCAAATCACCTTCAAGTCCGTGTAAACTCAGCACCATCTCCACCCGGTCAGGGTCATAAATCTCACGAATCTGCGGCTTCGGCCAGTTGTTCTCTTTCCATCCCTTGGTGATGGTGTCAGCCCCACTGCCGGCTCTTTCAACATATCCTATGAATGAAAACATCTTCTGCAGACCAAAATTGCGGCAGATGCTGGTGCCTCCGGCAAAGAACTGTTCGACGGAAATCAGCATAGTTCCCGGATTGACAAACACCAACTTGTCCGGATAACGTTCTATGACAATATTGTTCATCATTCCGTATCTGGCGTGAACCAGACAGTTGATAATAGCTTCCCTGAGTGCTTTATGGGCAGGAGTATAATCCACTCTAACGATTCCATCTAACTTGAACGGAACAGGCAATGCCTGGCGGATCTTCAGATAGACACGGTTGTAGAACTGGAAGAGGTTTGGTTCCCAATATCCGTCTATGTACACACGGTCCGTCCATCTTATCTCAGGGTCATCACTCATCTTCTCGCGGTAGTCGACGTAATAATAAGGGATGGCATCATCCAATCCCTTTTGGGTACCGAACATCAGGACTCCTGCAAGGGTAAAGCCTTCTTTGCCACTGTCAGAGTCCTTGCCGTATGCTCCGATTTTCTTGAGAAAAGAAAGGTCGTCCAATTCAGACCACGGATGCTCCTGATTCTTAGCATCGAACAATCGCCTGTATTGCGAAACCGTATCCTGGTCAATCTCCTCACCAAGAATGAAACTCGGAAACACATAATTGTCTAAAGGATGGTCGGCAATCTGAGATTCTCCCATAATCCTGCGTACAACATCATCACCCACTTTGTAATCTCCTTCGTGCCTGCGTCTGAACATATGTCCTCCGAATGGGTTGAGAGTGAGGTACACAGGCCTTTGTGTGTATTCAGCACGTGGGACTTTGACTACCAGAGCAAATCCATTCTCCACATTGGCTTGAAGCACATCACTTTCTGATATTATGCAGGTGCTGACTGTGTTTTTATTATTGAGCCCGTCCCATAAAAGCTTCTTCAGTTTGGCAATCTGTTCTTCCGACAGCCCGTCAGGATAAAACTTGCCATTCTTTTCGGATATGCCAAGCACTATTATTCCTCCATCCGTATTGGCGAATGCGGAATACGTCTCCCAAAAACTTCCGGGGAAACCACCTTTGGCACTTTTGAATTCGATCTCTGTTCCTTCTCCTTTCTTACAGAGAGTATGTATATATGAATTGACGTCCATAATTGCGACTGTTATTTGTTCCTCTCAAAGTTACAACCTAAACTCCAAAGCTGTTCCCACTCAGTCCAGGAAATTCATCTTGGACATCTCGCTGGCCTTGATGCTGTCGACGATGTCGATGTAGGGCTTCATCGCCTTGTAGTCGGAGTGGCCGGTCCATTTCATCACGATGTTGGGCGGGATGCCTCGGGAAAGAGCCTGGACGATGAATGTCTTGCGGCCGGTGTGGGAACCGACCAGCGCCCATTTCGGATGAACCTCATCAAGACGGACACTGCCTTTGTAGGTTGTGATGCGTATCGGCTCGTCCATTCCGGCCATCCTGCATAGTTGCTTGAGCTCGCGGTTCATCGCCTGGTTGGTGTACTGGGGAAGGACACGGTTGTTCTTCATCGGGATAGTCCTGTATTTCTCCAGGAGGCTGCGGGTTACGTCATTGATTTCGATCTGCACGCTGTCGGCGGTCTTGATGGTGGTTACTTCCAGATGGTCGGCTTTGACATCGGACCAGCACAGGGCCTGGGCATCCGAGAACCTGAGGCCGGAAAAGCAGCAGAAGATGAAGATGTCCCGGATGGGTTCCCACTTCCTGACCGACGACAGGTCAAGGGCGATAAGCCGTTTCAGTTCTTCCGTTGTCAGGTATATGACCTTGGTCTGCGTTGTCTTGAGAGTCGGGTGGAAGCTGCGGAAGGCCATCTGGGTGTTGTATCCCTTCTCTGTTGCCCAGTTCAGGAACCATCGCAGGTAGCCCAGCTTCTTGAATATGGTCGAATTCCTCAGGCCGGTCACATCCTCCTTGTCATATTCATCCCTGTCTCCCTTCTTCTTCCTCGGGGTGTTCAGAGCCTTCTCTTCACGCAGGTAGGTCACGAATGCAGTCAGGGTCTTCTCGTTCAGATCCGAAAACTTGAGGTTCTTGCGGAATTCCCGCAGATCCACCTTGAGGGAGCGCATCTTGCCGTAGGTGCCTTCCGACCAGGCGTTCATAGTCCCGCAGTCTTCCATGAACTCATCAAAGACAGACAGAAGACTCATAGGGCGGGCTGTCGGTGCTGTTGTGGGACGGGGCTTGGGCGTGATGAATCGGCTGATCTTTTCCTCGAACTTATCCTGCAGCATCTGCTCGTCGGGGTTGATGTCGTTCGCCTCGAAGTATTTGATGGTGTCCTTCATCTGGTCGCGCAGCATCCTCAGCCTGCTGTTCATCGAGGCTGCGGTTTCGCCGCGCAATCCGACATAGCCGTCCTTGACAAGTTCGGCCTTCTCATCCCAGGCATTGCGGTCAAGAAGCACGCATCCGGTCACGACATCGTGCCGGAATCCGTTGAACGAAATCCGGAGTCTGATCTGGTATTTTCCACCCTTCAAACCATAGGTTCGAATCTTGAAAGAAATGGTGTGTTTTATCTCCATAAAAAATGGGGTACGGTAAAATCGTACCCCAAAAATACCCCATTTTTATGTAATTTCAAATACTTTTGTATGGAAATGTATACTGAGTAACAATGCATTACAAATATGTCTGGAGGGGTTTGGAGGAAATGTTCGAGTTCGCCCATCTCCACAATATTAATTGATTACAATTAATTAAGCCAATTAAACGGCTCACCTGCAAACTTCCGTGTGAGTCCTATCCGAAGATTGTGCATAGCCTGAACATGAAGAAGGGCAGGTCAGACACTCCTCTAAGCTGAGCCCGGAAGCCTTTTATTTTTGAGTTGAAGGATTCCGCTCCCGCATTGGTGGAGTGGTCGATGAAGTAGTTCAGGATTTCATCCTCCCGTGATCTCACCGCATCCCTTGCCGCCTTCTTTTCACGGAGGGAGCATTTGCTCACATCCTTATACCATTCCCTGAACTTGACTTTTGCCGTTTCCCTATCCAAAGTGGGACTCCGGAAGATGGCCCTGAGCCGGTTCGTGATGTCGTAAGCCTCTTTGAGTTTAGGATAGAGTTGAAACAGGGGGGTGTTCATTCGTGCGTTCTGCCGTTCGCTCCATTTGTCTGGTGTTTGGGTGAGGGCATATCTGCTTCTTTTGAGAAGTTCGTTGCGCGTGTCGCCATTGCTCAGCGCGGGCGGTCTGAACCTCTCGTTCTTCCGCAATGGCTTGCGGCCACGAGTCTTGCCCTTGTAGTTCTTCGGGTGCTTCTTGCGGTAACATCTGCGTCGTGCGGCATATCGCTTGAGACGTCTGCGGTGTTCGGGTTCAAGCCGGCGTTGTTCCGCCTGCGCCTCGCGTCTGTAACGGAGACGTATCTCTTCCACGCCGTCAATGCAGCGCTTCATGATGTGGAAGCAGTCCAATGTCAGAATCGCATTGGGGAAGGCCGTATGCACAATGACCGCCATAGTGTCGGAAAGATCGGCTGTCACCTCCTTAACCCTCAATCGCTCTTTCTCGGGTATTTGGAGCAGGATTGTCAGCACATCCTCCGCCTTTGTGCCTCGCACGGCTGCTATCAGCGAGCCCTGACGGCAATGGCCGTCCTTGCTCGTCAGGAACGTGAACAGGTCGTCCTAGAGTGAGGTCTCGTCGATGCCGATGCACGGAATTTTCCGACCATCAGCAACGATGTGCGTCCCTTTGTCCAGACGAATCCAGAACTTAGGAATATACACGGCGCTGAAATGCAGCACGGTGGTCGAGTCAGTAAGCTCTATCCTATTGACGTCCAGCGTCTCCGTGGTATAGAAATCCACCGCCGGATATTCAACGACATTAGTTTCACGCTTACATCCTGCTGCAATACTCACCAGCAAAAGCGACAGCCCGATTATTCTTTTCATCTCGAAACTTTAATTTGCGGGTTCAATTTAACAATAGTTCGTTAATTTTTCCAGTGCCTAAGCGGCCCTGGCAGTAAATAAAACC
>OLSB01000472.1_pt1 | contig 46134 bp, 46 predicted proteins | sample 1672071 | NCBI WGS metagenome assembly OLSB01 (sample SAMEA3136642, study PRJEB25190) | human gut metagenome | biome: human gut; feature: human-associated habitat; material: faeces | place: Austria | collected 2013 | reverse complement strand
ACATCGCCCTTTCACGGCGGAGACATGGGTTCGATTCCCGTCGGGGTCACCAATTGAATATGCCACTTTAGCTCAGCTGGTAGAGCAACTGACTTGTAATCAGTAGGTCGTCCGTTCAAATCGGACAAGTGGCTCCAATACTTAAAGTTAGACTTGTTATAAACTTGTCTAGCTTTTTGCTTTATAAGGAGAAACATGGTAATTATCAAAATAATAAAGAGGAAAATCTTATATTGTTATGCCCTAATTGCCATTCTTTAACTAGTATGTATAAAGGAGCTAATAAAAATTTTGGAAGGAAGGATAGAAGAAAGTATGCAAAGTAAAGTGGTAATAGTTACTGGAGCTTCAAGAGGGATAGGTGCTAATATAGTAAAAACATTAGCAAAAAAAGGATACAATGTCATTTTAAACTATAATACATCAGAAAAAGAAGCAATAACTGTAAAACAAGAGTTAGAAGAAAAAGGAATAGAAATTGAAATATTTAAAGCAGATGTTTCTAAAAGGCAAGAGGCAAAAAAGTTAATTGAATTTGCATTAGAAAAATTCAAACAAATAGACGTTTTAGTAAATAATGCAGGTATATCGCAAATAAAACTATTTACAGAAATAACAGACGAAGATTGGGCGAGGATGATTAATACAAACTTAAATTCAGTATTTTATTGTACGCAAGAGGCATTACCCAATATGATTAATAACAAAAGTGGGTGTATTATAAATATTTCTTCAATATGGGGAATAACAGGAGCATCTTGCGAAGTACATTATTCGGTTTCTAAAGCTGCGATAGATGGATTGACAAAATCATTAGCAAAAGAATTAGGTCTATCAAATATAAGGGTAAATTCAGTAGCACCAGGATTTATAGATACAGATATAAATAAAAACATATCAGAACAAGCAAGAAAGGAATTTATAGAACAGATACCAATGGGAAAGATAGGACAAACAGAAGATATATCTAAATGTATAGAATGGTTAATAGAGGATAATTATACAACAGGTCAAGTAATTTCTATAAATGGTGGAATAGTAATATAAAAGACAATCAAAAAAACTGACACCAATGTCAGTTTTTTATTTTATATAAATTAATGCTCTATTCTTCTATTTTTCTTTTATAATTTCCAGAAATTAATTTTGGCAAATAAGTAATTACTTTATAAATAGTAAGCTTTATTTTTTTGCTCCATATATATGTTTTCCTTAGTCTTCTACTTTCTGCAATATTATTATTTTTATCTTGGACAACTAAAGCTAATTCGACTTTTTCAATAGGAAATACATAATTAGCATTGTTATTATTATCCCATTCATTTTTAGAATTTCTAAAACAGAAATTTAAAGTATCGCCTGATAATAAGTCTATTTCAGCTTGAAATCCTAATTCGGTTTTTTCCATTTTAACTTCATTAACATTGTTCCAGTTTGGACCAAATCCGTAATGAATATAAACCTCCTCAGAATTGCCTTGGAAAAGAACACCAACATATGAGATTTTAACTTTAGTGTTTTCAACTAATTTATCTGTATTAAAAAAAACATTTTTTACTAATTCCATTTTTATATCTCCCTCATTCATCTCTTGTTTATATTACAAACTAAATTATATTATTAAATAAAATATTATTCAAGTATTTTCTACAAAAAATATAAAAAAATTAATTTTTTTTGATACCTACAACCTTACCTATAATATTAAATTCATCATATTCCGAAAAATTTATCGATTTATAGTCCTTGTTATCTGATTTTAAAATTAATCTATCTGCTCTAACTACAAATTTTCGTACATAAATTTGACCTCTAATTTGAACTATAGCTAGATCATTACTGCTTAATGGAGCATTTAATTCAACAAAAAGATAATCTCCTTTTTTTATTTTTGGTTCCATAGAACTATCTGGCATTTTTACAGCGACTGCTGCAGTGGAAGCACTAGAAGGACATTCTATAAAATCAGCTATATTTTCAAAAGCTAGAACTCTATTATATGTCATGTGTCTAAAAATTTTATAATAATCCTGTTCATCATATGTGGCTTTATCATACATAAACATAAAAGTTTGATAAGGAACATCTAAAGCTTTACAAATACTTTTTAAAGCTCTGTGGCTAGGAATACGTTCACCTTTTTCAATGTGAGTAAGATGACCAATATCAATTTTAGTAAGTTTAGAAAGTTGTGTTTTAGACATATTTTTTTCTTTTCTTGCTTTAGCAATCATATCACCAATCATTATAAATCACTCTTTTTACCATTTTTTTTCATTATATAAAAAATATATATAAAAGTCCAGAAAAAATAACAATTTTTACTAAATAAAGTATATTGTAAAAAAATAATTTATATGGTAATATATGTTTAAGATAAAGTATAAATATATACTAAAGCAAATAAAAAAATAAAGGGGTACAATATGGAAGAACATGGAGATAAAGCAATAAAAATAGAAGAAAATAAAACCATAGTAGAAGAAATAAATAACGAAAATGAAATACTAAAAAATATAGAGGAAGGCTATGAAGAAAAAGGAACAAAAGAGACAAGAAAATCAAGACGAGAGAAGGCAAAAGAAAGTAAAAGAAAAGCAACAATTGCTATAATGATAACATTAATAATATGTTCTCTAATAATATTTTCTATAATATTTGCATTACTAAATATAAGAAATACGAATATTTTATCAGGCATATCAATATTAAATATAGATGTTTCTGAAATGTCAAAAGAAGAAGCTTTACAAAAAGTAAATGATATAATAAATGAAAAATTAACAAGTGATATTACAATAAAACACGGAAGTTATGAAACAGTAGTAAATACAAGCCAATTTGGGATAAAATTTAATATAGATAAAGCTGTCAACAAAGCTTACAATATTGGAAAAGCAGATAATATTGTAGTAAATAATTATAAAATTTTATTAACTAAACTGTTCAAAACAAATATTGAACCAGAATTAATTATTGATGAGGAAGTTTTACAAAATAAAATAAAAGAAATATCAGCTAAGTTGCCAAATGCAGTAGTAGAAAACAGCTATTATATAGAAGGAAAAAAACTTATAATAGTAAGAGGAAAAAGAGGAAATAAAGTAGAGAGCGAAAAATTTAAAAATATATTGTATGCTCAAATTAAAGACATAAATAAAAAAGAGAATATCATAGAATTACCTGTGCAAGAGGCTGATCCAGAACCTATAAACTTAGAAAAAATAAGAAAAGAAATATACAAAGAACCTAAAGATGCATATATAGAGGAAAATCCATTTAAAGTATATACACATGTAAATGGTGTGGACTTTGATATGTCTATGGAAGAAGCGGAAAAAATTATTGAAGAAAACAAGCAAGAATATGAAATACCATTAAAAATAACTATACCTAAAAAAACATTAGCTGATCTAGGAGAAAAAGCATTTCCAGATCAATTATCTACATATACAACAAGATATAATGCAGGCAATTATAATAGAAGTAATAATTTAGAATTAGCTGCAAAAGCAATTAATGGAACTATACTTATGCCAGGCGAAACATTTTCATATAATCAAACGGTTGGTGAAAGAACAATTAGTGCTGGATATAAAGCAGCAGGTGCATATGCAGGAGGAAAGGTTGTACAAGATGTCGGTGGGGGGATATGTCAAATATCTTCTACATTATATAATGCAGTATTATTGGCAAATTTAGAAGTCACAGATAGAAGTAACCACTGTTTTGAAACTTCTTATGTGGCAGCAGGTAGAGATGCAACAGTTAATTGGGGAACAGTAGATTTTCAATTTAAAAATAATAGGAACTATCCAATAAAAATAGAGACCGTAGCTAAAGATGGGATTACAACAGCACAAATATATGGAATCAAAGAAGAAACAGAATATGAGGTAATAATTCAATCAAAAATAACTTCATATATATATCGTACTACAAAATATAAAAATGATGCAACATTAGAAGAGGGAAAAGAAATTGTTGAAGAAAGTGGATTTGATGGATGCAATAGCGAAACATATAAAATATTAAAGCTAAATGGAAAAGTAATATCACAAACATTAGTATCAAGAGACACATATGATCCTATGGACAGAATCGTAATAAGAGGAACAAAAAAGATAGCAAAACCAGAAGTTATAGTTCCCGTAAATAGTGGAGAAGAAGAGAAGGATAAACCTCAAGAAACAGATATAAACTCAGAAGAAAGTGATATAAATCAAGAAAGCGTAACTTAAATTATTGTGTTTATCTTGACAAATTTAAAACACAGCATTATAATAATAATTGTTTTAAATTTGTCAAGAAAAATATGCGCCATTAGCTCAGTTGGTAGAGCAGCAGACTCTTAATCTGATGGTCGGAGGTTCGACTCCTCTATGGCGCACCAAATTATAACAATTTGCGAACTATAAAGTTTGTAGGTTGTTTTTTTGTATATAAAACTAAAATGTTCTCTTTCCAGAAAGGAGGACATTTTTTATGCTTGAATTTAAAGTAATACAAGAATTAGAGCCAAATATCGAAATATTAGAAACTATTAAAAATTATACTTTTACAACTAAAAATGGAAAAGTAAAGCATTTGCTAAAAACGAATTTACAATTTATTGAACCTACTGAATATTTAATTACTTATCCTATTACTCTTACAATACTTGAATATAAAGTAAATGAAATAAGTAGTAAAAACTTTTACATTAAAGAACATAATCAAAAGTATAACTTAAAAGAAATTATGCAAATTCTCATAAAATTAAAAAATTAGACTTGCAAAAATGCAATTTAATTAAGAAACCTATGGCGTATCTTTATTTTTTTACTACACTTTTTGTGTTTTTGTGAGGAAACTAATGAAATAATAAAAACTTTTTTAATAAATTTTCAAAAATTTTCATACAAAACCCTAAAAAATTACTTTCAAAGAATAGGGGGATAAAAATATTTTTTGAAAATGGGGGTGCGAAAATATACTTTTCTGAGCAAATATATAGAGAAAGCATACTTAAAACAAGGTAAATGGAACAGCGACAAAGTATATAAAATTCTAACAAACTCAATTTATATAGGCACTTTCGCTTATGGGAAAACCAAAAGAAAAGCACAAGATATTTTATATGTAGATAATTATTGTGAGCCAATAATTGATGAAAATACTTGGAATATTACAAGAAAAATTTTAGAGAAAAACAAACATTCTAATTATGGAGAACATATTCATCTCTTTACTGGCATTGTAAAATGTCCTAATTGTGGAAAAATTATGTATTCTACTAATTCATTTAAAAATAGTGGTACAGCAAATCAAAAGATATATTATCATGTAACTTGTAAAAATTCTAGTTGTAAATCAAAAGGATTACACTACAATTGCGACAAAATTGAAGAAAAATTAGCTAGAGTTTTAAATGAATTAACAAGATATATGTATGATATGGATAGTGAAATTATAGTATGTAATTCTACAAAAACAAAAGACATTAAAGATATAGATAAAGCAATAGAAAAACTAAAAACTCAAGAAAAAAAGTTGGTAGATTTATATTTAAGTTCTACCTTAAATGTCGAAACAATTAACCACAAAAATGATGTTATTAAAAAAAAAATTGAATTTTCATTTATTTTTGATAGCTTAAATCGAAAAGCAAAGAAAGATTTGATTAAAAAATTAATTGAATGTATAGAAATAAAGAGAGATAAAAATTACAATATTGAGATAACAAATATTAAATTTACAGAAGAATTTATATCAAAAAGTAGCAAAGATTATATAGGATATTTGTATGAAATTTTACAAAATAATAATATAGGATTTATATACAAAGAGGCAATTACCAAAGAAGAATTAGAAAAATTGAAAGAAAATTATTTTGTATTTTCTAACACAAAAATTGAAAAAGGAGAATATGACAAAGAAGATTTAGCAATATATATGGAGTTAATAAAAGCACATTTTTATGCAGATGGTATTATAAATTGCCCTTATATTGAAAACGGAAATATAATAGATAACTTAACTTTAATATCAAAAAATGTAGTAGAAATTTGTTAAAATGTAATAAGATTTTACCAAAAATGTGATGAAAAAATAAAAGAATAAAAAGGGCTAAATTATGAAATTGAAAATTCTTGTCCTAGCAAGCACTGCATTTGTGCTCACGCAAAATACAAATTGCTGTCCCAGCAAGCAATGAATTTGTACTCCCGCACAAATTTCAATATGGAGTTTACACCCCATACCCCGAAAAAATTAAAATGAAAGGAACGAATAAAATTATGAATGATGAAAAAGTAAATTATTTAATTGATATGATAAAAGATATGGATATAGAAAATAAATTAAGACTTGCAATATGTATGAACGATAATTATAGTCATACTAATCTTGAATATGATAAAACTGAAATGTATAAATATTTTGATTCGTTATTAAAAGAAATTAATATAGATTATAGAAGTAGTTTAATTAATTTTGCCAACTATCCTTATATAATGTTTGCAATGGCGAAAATAATGGAGATGGATTCGTTTGAACAAAATAAAGTGGCGTTATATTTATTTAATAGCATTGAATGTAAAATAAAAAAATATATAAAAGATGACAAAATACTTGACAATCACAAACAAATGTTCTAAACTATATATAGTTTTATATAAGGATGTGAGATTATGGAAAATGAAACAAAAAACTTAATAGTTAAAGACGACATATCTGATGAAGAAATAAAAAACTTAATATATACAATAAGAGGAAAACAAGTAATGTTAGATAGTGATGTAGCAATGCTATACCATTATACAACTAAAAATATAAATAAAGCTGTAAAGAGAAATATAGATAGGTTTCCAGAAGATTTCTGTTTTCAATTAACTGAAAGTGAATTTCAAAATTTAAGGTTCCAATTTGGAACCTTAAATAGAAAAGTTAATAATGGAGATGTAACAAGAAAATATTTACCATATGTATTTACTGAACAAGGAATATCAATGTTGTCTGGAGTTCTAAAAAATGAAATTGCTGTAAAAGTTAGTATTAGTATAATAAGAGCATTTGTAGAAATGAGAAAATTTTTAATGCTTAATGGACAAGTATTTGGAAGACTAACAAGCATAGAACATAAATTATTAGAACATGATAAAAAATTTGATGAGGTTTTCAAGCAACTACAACAAGAAGAAAATATAAAACAAAAAATATTTTATGAAGGTCAAATATATGATGCATACATATTAATTATTGATATTATAAAAAAAGCAAATAAAAAAATTTTAATAATAGATAATTATATTGATGATAGTGTTTTAAAAATGCTTACTAAAAAGAATAAGAATGTAGAAGTTATAATATTAACCTCTGATAAAAGTAATATAGAAAAAATTGATATTCAAAAATTTAATAAAGAATATCCTGTGTTAAAAGTTGCTAAAACGAATAAGTTTCATGATCGTTTTATAGTTATAGATAACAAAGAAATGTATCATTTAGGAGCATCAATAAAAGACCTAGGTAAAAAATGCTTTGGAATAAATAGAATTGAAGATTTAGAAATCATACAAAAGATTATTAATCTATAAATAAGATTTCAAATGGAATTATTATTGTAAAATATATAACTTATTGATATAATAATTTTGATAACTTGTAAGTTACCGAAGAGGAGTAACGTATGGAATTAAGAGAAGTTACAAAACAAGATGAAGAAAAAATTATTGAAATGTATGAAGAATATATGATAAGCGAATTAATACCAGGAATAGATAGATTTGAAGGAATAAGGGATTTTGAAAAACTTGAAACATTAAGCTTTAATGATTGGATTGATGACTTAGAAAAAAATAAGTATGAAGAAAATTTGCCAGAATTATATTCACCACACACTTTATATTTAGCAATAAATGATAATAATAAAATAGTAGGTGCTATTGGGATTAGGTGGAAACAAGTTCCAGTTCTTATGACTTTTGGTGGATTAATAGGTTATAGTATAAGACCAAGTCAAAGAGGGAAAGGATATGCAAGTGAAATGTTAAAATTAGCATTAGATAAATTTAAAAATACAAATATAGAAAATATTTTAATTACTTGTAAAGATTTTAATATAGCATCAAAAAAAGTAATAGAAAGAAATGGTGGTATTTTTGAAAATATTTATAGTAATGATGATGATGGATATACTTATTTAAGATATTGGATAAAAATATAGAAAGTGAGTTTAAATTATGATGATTAATTATTGTGATGAAAATAAAATTAATTTTATAAAAATTAATCAAGAAAATTTGAATTTAGCATGTGAAGTTCAAAATAAAATTTTCCCAGAAGAGGATGCAAGACAAAATTTTATAGAACAAATCAATAAAGATCCATACAGAAAGGAAATGGATTATTACATAGTATATTTAGAAAATACACCAATAGGAGTAACGGGGATATATTCGTATAATGAATATCCCGAGAATGCATGGTTAGGATGGTTTGGAATATTAGAAGAATATAGGAATAATGGCTATGGTGGAATAGTTTTAGATAAAACAATTAAATTAGCCAGAAAAAAGGGATATACAAAATTTAGACTATACACCGATGAGTATGCAAAATCTGCTCATAAATTATACGAATCGAGAGGTCTAGTAAAAGAACTTTATGATAATGAATATGATAAAGATGAATATTTTGTTGCAGATGTGTATATTTATTCTATCAGCTTAACAAAAGAGCCAATTGATTTATGGAATAATAAAATCTTAGGTTTAAAAGAACAAGGTGAGAAAGAAAACTTATATAAATAATAAATTACAGACTATGTAGGAGATAAAAAATGAGTATTGTTAAAAATAAATATAATATAATAACTTTATGTGGTTCAATTAAATTTAAAAATGAATTTATAAAAGTTCAAGAAGAACTTACATTAAATGGAAATATTGTTTTTACACCTAACTTTTTTTATAATTTAAAAGATGAAATAAATATAGAAACTAAAAAAATGCTAGATGAAATGCATAGACAAAAAATAGACATGTCAAATGAAATTTATGTAATTAATTTTGGTGGATATATTGGAGAAAGTACAAAATCTGAAATTGAATATGCAAAGGCAAAATGCAAAAAGATTTCGTACCTAGAAAATATAAAATAAATTGTAATTCTAGAGGTGAGTTATAGTGATTAAAAACATAATATTAGATGTAGGCGGAATATTATTTGATGATAGTAAAAAAATGTAGAATATGTATTCAATAAAAAGTGTGATTTAATATACCAAAAAGCTTATGGTACAGGATTTAAAGAATGTTTACTTGGATATAAAACAGTCCAAGAACATATAAATAATTTATATAATACACCCGATTTTAAGGATATTAGTTATATTTTAAGTAAAGAAAATCTATCCATAACATATCCTGTGATGAACAAAAACTTAGAATATATTAAGAAACTAAAAGCAATGGGCTATAAAATATATTTATTAACAAACATAACAGAGGACGGTTATAACTACATTAATAATGTAATGAATATCGAAGCTGTTTTTGATGGTGGTATATATTCTTATCAAGAACATGTCATCAAACCAAATTCTACTATCTATAATTTATTGATTGATAGATTTAAGTTAAATAAGGAAGAAACAATATTTTTTGATGATAAAGAAAAGAATATTATTGCTGCATGTAATGTAGGAATAAGAGGTATTGTTTTTAATTCAATTGACGATATAAAAAATAATTTATAATTAAAAAATACAATTTAAATATTAGATTGTTAAAAATAAGAATATAAAAAAATTAAAATTGTTTTAAATTTTAAAACTACAAAAGATTCTAAAACTATTGTAATTTAATAATAAGTTATGTATAATTATTACATAATATAAAAAGAGAACAAAGAAGTTCGTAACCTGTAATAAAACCGCACCAAAGGAGTAGTAAAAAACTATTCCTTTTTTTCAATACCTAAAATAAAAAATATGAAAATATGGATAAAATACTTGACAATACAGAATGAGCGTTTCACTACTATATATGGTTTTATATAAGGATGTAAGGAAGAGAAATTAAAGAAGAATTATTAGAAAGAATAGTTAATAATTACAATGGACTAACAAAAAAACAGGTCCATGGAATTTTCTTGAAAAAATACTGAATAATTAAATTAAGTAGCCATAATCTTTTATTTATACTGGAGGTAATATAAATGGAGATATTGCTATTTATCTATTGTAAAATACAAAGTTTTATGGTACAGTGTGTCAAAGGGCAGAGTCTCTGACACTAACATAAATTTGTGCCAAAATTCCCCGTCCCCTTTGGCACCATTAATTGAAGAATATATTAAAAAAGTTAGGAGCTAGGATGTTAGAAAAAGAAAAATTTATGCTAGAAGCATTAAAACAAGCTAAAAAAGCATATAACAAAGAAGAAATACCAGTAGGGGCTATAATAGTAAGAGATGGAAAAATTATAGCAAGAGCATACAATAGAAAAGAGGAAAAAAAAGATACAACACAACATGCAGAAATTATAGCTATAAAAAAAGCAAGTAAAAAATTGAATGCTTGGAGATTGCAAGATTGTGAAATGTATGTTACACTAGAACCATGTGCAATGTGTGCAGGAGCATTAATACAAGCCCGAATTAAAAAGGTATATATAGGTACAATGGATAAAAAGACAGGTGCTTGTGGTTCAGTTCTAAATTTATTAGGTGATTATACATTTAACCATAAAGTAGAAATAGAAACAGGAATAGTGCAAGAAAAATGTGAAAAAATTTTAAAGGATTTTTTTAAAAATTTAAGAAATAAAAAGTAAATATTGTGGAGTGGTATCGAAGTGGTCATAACGAGGCTGATTCGAAATCAGTTAGTCTGCGAAAACAGGCACGTGGGTTCGAATCCCACCCACTCCGCCAAATTTTTCATGCGAGGAGGATACATGGAAACAGATAAAAAAAAGCAAACTATAAAATTCTATTTGGCTGTAACTGTATTAATTTTAATATTAATAGTAATTGCAATTATAATGATAAAATATGAAGTAGAAGGGGAACAAAATATGCCTTTTAAATTATCTAAAATTATAATTGTTAGTACAGCAGAAGGTGTGGAGCAGGAAAAAACAAATAAAAAATGGAATTTTAATATATTTCAAAACAATGATATATACTTTTATATAGACAAAAATGAGGAATTTAAAACTGAGAAACAAATGTATATAGAGAGTATTAGCATAGAAAACATTAGAATTGTAAAAGCACCAAAAATAGGAGAAGTAATAACATATATGCCAAATAGCTCAGAAGGAAGGTTATATGATTATTCAGAAGATTATATTGTAGATGAAAGATTAAAATATAAAGGTGGAGCACGTAGCAATTCAAAAATATTAGAAATAGGAAACCAAGGTGGAAATGCAACAATAAGATTTAGCAATACAAATATAGGAAAGTACGAATCTGATGAAGATGAACAAATTATACATGATGGTACATTAATTAAAAAAATAGAAAAAACTACAGACGATATTAAATTTACAGTTGCATTTGATTTCATAATAACAATAAATAAAAACAAATATAAAGCAGAGATAACATTAGAATTGCCATGCGGAGATATTGCCGAAGAAGGAACTGTAAACTTTGAAAAAACAGATATGAAAGATATTATTTTTAAAAGGGAAAAATAATATAAAATATTAAATGGAAAGAAGGAATAATATGTATAGGATATTAGCAATTAATCCAGGTTCAACATCTACCAAAATAGCACTTTTTGACGATGAAAAGATGGTTTTTAAGGAAAACTTAACACATGAGGCAGACAAGTTAGCACAATTTAAAGAAATATCAGAGCAACTACCATATAGAACAGAGATGGTAATTGAAGCACTAAACAAAAATAACATACCTCTAGAAACGATAGATGCATTTTCTGGAAGAGGAGGAGGACTTGTATCAGTAGCTGGAGGAACATATGAGATAAATGATATATTATTACATCATGCACAAATAGGCTATACAATGAAACATGCATCTGTATTAGGAGCACAAATAGCATATAATTTAGCAAAAATAAATAATAAAAAAGCATATGTTGTAAATCCTGTAACTGTAGATGAAAAACAAGAAATATCAAGAGTTACTGGAATAAAAGGAATATACAATCAAAGTATATTCCATGCGTTAAATCAAAAAGAAGTAGCACATCAATATGCTAATAGCATAGGAAAAAAATATGATGAATTAAATTTAATTGTAGCACATTTAGGTGGCGGAATTTCTGTTGGAGCACATAAAAATGGAAAAATTATAGAGGTAAACAATGCTTTAAACGGAGATGGGCCATTTGCACCAACAAGAAGTGGAAAAGTTCCTGCAATAGATTTAATAGAAATGTGCTTTTCAGGTAAATATAGTGAAGAAGAACTTAAAGAACTAATTACTAAAAAAGGAGGACTAGTATCACATTTAGGAACAAGTGACGCAAGAGATGTAGTAAAAATGATAGCAGAAGGAAATGAATATGCAAAATTAGTTTATGATGCAATGATCTATCAGGTAGCAAAGGAAATAGGAGCACAAAGTGTGGTACTAAAAGGAAAAGTAGATGCCATAATACTAACAGGTGGAATGGCATATGATGAATATTTTATAAAAACATTAAAAGAGTATATATCTTTTATAGGAAAAGTTGTAATTATTCCAGGAGAAGAAGAAATGCAAGCTCTATCAAATGGGGTATTAAGAGTATTAAATGGAGAAGAAAAAGCACAAGAGTATACAGGAGTACCAGTAAAATAGAAATTTGTCAAAAAATAAGAAAAATGTAAATTAAATAACTATTTTTGTCGAAGGTATTGCAAAATAAAATAAAAAATATAAAATTGACAGAGGATAGAGGTTAAAAGCTTTTTAACACTAACCTCTGTTTTTTCTTCAAATAATTTAATTCTAAATAAAAATCAAAAAGAGGTAAAAAATGTTATCAATAGTAAAAAGTATGGCACTATATGGTTTAGATGGGTGTCTTATTAACGTGCAAGTTGATGTTTCTAAAGGTATGCCACGGATGGGAGACAGTGGGATTGCCAGATACAAGTATAAGAGAATCAAAAGAAAGAGTAAGAACAGCAATAAAAAATTCTGGGTTTGAATTAAGAAGTAGTAAAATTATTGTAAATTTAGCGCCTGCGGAAATAAAAAAAGAAGGTCCATATTTTGATTTGCCAATAGCAGTAGGAATATTGCTAAGTATGGAAACAATAAAACCACAAAAACTAGAAGATACGATATTTATAGGAGAGCTATCATTAGATGGTAAACTTATGAAGGTAAATGGAATTTTACCATTATGCATAGAAGCTAAAAAACTAAATATTAAAAGAATAATACTTCCAAAAGAGAATGTAAAAGAAGCAACAATTGTAAAAGGAATAGAAGTAATAGGCATAAATGATTTAAAAGAAATCGTAATGTATTTAAATGAAGAAATAGAAATAATAGAGGAGAAGATAGATGCAGAAATTATATTAAATGAAAATAATAAATATTCATTTGACTTTTCAGATGTAAAAGGGCAGGAAAATGTAAAAAGAGCTTTAGAAATAGCGGCTGCTGGAGGACACAATGTGCTTTTAATACGGTTCGCCAGGGTCTGGCAAAACTATGCTTGCAAGAAGAATACCATCAATATTACCAGATTTAACTTTTGAAGAAGCTTTAGAAATAACAAAGATACATAGTATAAGTGGGAAGCTGACACAAAAATGTCCATTAATAACAACAAGACCCTTTAGGGCTCCGCATCATACAATTTCGCCAATTTCATTAATAGGTGGAGGAAAAATCCCAAAACCAGGAGAAATAAGTTTGGCACATTATGGAATATTGTTTTTAGATGAACTGCCAGAATTTAATAAGAATACTTTAGAAGTGTTAAGAGCGCCGTTAGAAGACAATATTGTTACAATAAGTAGAGTAAATGCCACATTAACATATCCATGTGATTTTATGTTTGTTGCTTCTATGAACCCATGCCCTTGCGGATTCTATGGCGCATCAGACAAAGAATGTAACTGCAGTGAACAAGCCATAAATAAGTATATGGGAAGAATAAGTGGTCCATTATTAGATAGAATAGATATTCAAATAGAAGTTACACCTGTAAAATATGAAAAATTACAGGTTGAAAATAATGAAATAGAAACATCTGAAGAAATAAAAGCCAGAGTTAATAGTGCAAGAAAAATACAATTAGAAAGATATAAAGATGATAAAATTTATTCAAATTCACAACTGACTCCTAAATTAGTAGAAAAATATTGTAAATTAGATTCAGAAAGTAAAAAAATATTACAGTATGCATTTGACAAGCTACATTTAAGTGCAAGAGCACATGTAAGAATATTAAAAGTAGCAAGAACAATAGCAGATTTGTCAGAAAAGGAAAACATTCAAAAAGAACACATAGCAGAAGCAATACAATATAGGAATTTAGACAAAAAATATTGGAAAAATTAATCTATTTATTAAATTTGTATTAGTTTGAATCTTTGATAATCCGCAAGAAAAAATAAATAATATATGGAGTGATAAATATTAAAATAATTAAAAAGATAGATAAAGAATATCCGCAAAGATTATTAAAAACAAAAAAATCACCAGAAAAGTTATATGTAGAAGGTGATTATAGTTTATTAAACAAAAATTCAATAGCAATAGTAGGTTCTCGAAATTGTACGGAATATGGTAGAAAACATGCATTCAAATTTGCAGAAGAGCTTTCTAAAAATAATATTTGTATAGTAAGTGGCTTAGCCGTAGGAATAGATGCAGCTGCACACTTGGGGTCTATGTCTGAAATTGGAAGAACAATAGCAGTAATAGGATGTGGATTTAATAATATATATCCAGAAGAAAATATAGAATTATATAATCAAATATTAGAAAATGGAGGATGTATAGTTAGCGAATATGAGCCGGGTAGAAAGGCCGATTTGAATACATTTCCTAAAAGAAACCGAATTATTAGTGGAATATCTATGGGCACTTTGGTAGTAGAAGCGGAATACAGAAGTGGAAGTAGCATAACAGCAAAATATACCATAGAAGAACAAAAAATGTTGTTTTGTATACCAAGTAACATTGATAGCAAACAAGGAGTGGGAACAAATAGATTAATAAAACAAGGTGCCTTATTGGCAACATCTGCAGAAGATATCTTAGATATGTATGTTTTATATGAAGATATCCCAGAAAAAAATGAAATACCAAAAGAGTATGAAGAAATATACAATTATATAAAGAAAACACCAACAGACTTAAATGAAATAAGTAGAAAGACGGGTTTAAGTATATCCAAAACTAGTAGCTTATTAGCTTTAATGGAGATAGAAGGATATATCAAAAGCTTAGCTGGAAATAAATTTGTAAAAATACAGGGGGAATAATGTATATAAAACAAAGAATAGGAATAATAGGAGAAGAAATTGCATCAAACTATTTGAAAAGTATAAATTACGAAATATTAGATAGGAATTTTAACTGTAAACAAGGAGAAATCGATATAATAGCAAAAGACAAAGAAGAATATGTATTTGTGGAAGTAAAAACAAGAACAAATAAAGAATATGGCGAACCAGTTGACGCAGTAAATGAAATAAAGAAAAAGCACTTACAAAAGGCAATAGAATATTACATATATATAAATAAATTAGAAAATGAATACATAAGAATAGATATAATAGAAGTATATATAGCAGACAAAAACTATATACATCACATAAAAAACACAATTTTTCCCAATTAGAGATAGCTTTGAATTGGGAAGAGTGCTCAATTTGGATACTCATTAAGAAAGTTTTCTAATACCATCTATGTGCAGAAATCTAATTTTCTGATAATTGTAATCATTTAAGTTTTTATAATAAGCATCAAAAGTATGTGTTGCAATCCAAATATTTGATAATACTTTATCTACAACGAATAAACTATGAGCAAAATTGTCTCCATCAAAACTTAATTGTATGATGTCACCTTGTTCTATATCTTCTTTAGAGCAAACATTACCATAAGGACCAATTCCACTGTTTTTTGTTAAAAAATTAAATAAGTATTCAACACCTGTCCATGAAGGACTTTTTTTATTTGCAGAATAATAATACCAACCAAAAGTTTCAGCATGATTCATTACTTTAGAACCTTCATATATGCATTGTGATACAAAATTAGTACAATCTCCTCCAATATTATCATAATTATAATATTTAGGGTTTCGCTTTAAAGCCCAAGTTCTAGCATAATTTAAAGCATTAATTCTATCATATTTTGAATTAATCATATAATCACCTATAAAAAGATATGACAAAAGTAGAAAAATATTAACTATTAAAGGATATATCATTAAAATTTTTCAAAATAGTAGAGAACTCAATATAGTATATATTCTTGCCATAGTTATCTTAATTTGAATTGAAAAATAAATAGCCTATGTCAAGGGAGTGAATTTGACTTTGAATACGAACACGAGTAATAAAAATGTAATAAAAATGTAACAAAACTGTAATAAAACGTTAAAAGATAGAAAAATAAAGGATTCTTTAGAAAGAATAGTAAAAATAATGCTTACTAATATATGGAAAAAGTCTAGAGAAGGTAGTTAAATAAGGGAAAAGAAATAGATGTTACATAAGACTTAAACGTTTGACATTATAAAAAAGATAATATAATATAAGAATAAATTAGATAATCAGTAGAAAGAAAAACAAAGGAAAAATAATATAAAAACGAAAGAAATCCTCTGCAAAACAGAGTTAAATATATAAAAACTAATATATAAGGAGGAATAAAAATGCAAGTAATAAAAAGAGATGGCAAAATAGTAGATTTTGATAAATCTAAAATTAGAATAGCTATTGAAAAAGCTAATAAAGAAGTAAAGCCAAAAGAGAGAGCTTCTAAAGATGAAATTAATGAAATTATAAATTACATAGAGGAATTAGACAAAAAAAGAATTCTTGTAGAAGATATTCAAGACATTATAGAAGAACAATTAATGGCTTTTGGAAAATATTCATTAGCCAAAAAGTATATTACTTATCGTTATACTAGAGCCCTAGTAAGAAAGGCAAATACAACAGATCAATCAATAAAGGAATTAATAGAGGGGGAAAGTGAATATTGGAATAACGAAAATTCAAATAAGAATGCACAAGTAGTAACAACGCAAAGAGATTATTTAGCAGGAATTACCAGCACAGACATAACTAGAAGATTTTTGTTGCCAGAGGATGTTGTAAAAGCACATGATGAGGGAATTATTCATTTCCACGATGCAGATTATTTTGCTCAAAATGCATTAACAAATTGTGAGTTAATAAACTTAGAAGATATGTTACAAAATGGTACAATTATGAATGGTGTTATGATAGAAAAGCCACATAGATTTTTAACTGCAATGACAATTGCTACACAAATTATTTTAGGAGTTACATCTTCAACATATGGTGGGGCAACAGTATCTTTAACACATTTAGCTCCATTTGTAAGAAGCAGTTATGAAAGATATTATAAAAAATACCAACAAAGAGGTTTATCAGAAAAGCAATGTAAAGAATATGCTCAACAAGATACAAAAAAAGAAATAGAAGATGGGGTACAAACTTTTAATTATCAAGTTAATTCAATGACTAATACTAATGGACAAGCACCATTTTTGTCAGTTTGTATGTATTTAGGAGAAACAACAGAATATAAAAAAGAATTAGCAATGATAATAGAAGAATTTTTAAAGCAAAGAATAGAAGGATTTAAAAATGAAAAAGGGGTATACATTACACCAGCTTTCCCTAAATTGCTTTATGTATTGGAAGAAGATAATATTCACAAAGAAAGCCAATATTGGTATTTAACAGAACTTGCAGCAAAATGTACTGCTAAAAGACTAGTGCCAGACTATATTTCAGAGAAAAAAATGAAGGAATATAAAATAGACAAAAATGGAAATGGAAACTGTTATCCATGTATGGGATGTCGTTCTTTCCTAACACCATATGTTGATCCAGAAACTAATAAACCAAAATACTACGGAAGATTTAATCAGGGAGTTGTAACAATAAACTTAGTAGATGTAGCCTTATCATCAAATCAAGATGAGGATAAATTCTGGAAAATATATGAGGAAAGATTAGAATTATGTCATAAGGCATTAAGGATTAGATATGAAAGGTTAAGCAAAGTAACAAGTGATGTAGCACCAATTTTATGGCAACATGGAGCACTTGCAAGACTAAAAAAAGGTGAAAGTATTGACAAATTGTTGCACAATGGATATTCAACAATATCATTAGGTTATGCGGGATTATATGAATGTGTAAAATATATGACAGGGCATAGCCATACTGATAATGGAGTTGGAGAAGAATTTGCATTAAAAGTAATGCAAAAATTAAATGATAAATGTAAAGAATGGAAAGAAGCAGAACAAATAGATTATAGTGTATATGGAACTCCAATAGAATCTACAACTTATAAATTTGCAAAATGCCTAAAAAAGAGATTTGGAGTAGTAGAGGGTATTACGGACAGAGGATATATAACAAACTCTTATCATGTACCTGTATTTGAAGATATAGATGCCTTTTCAAAATTAAAATTAGAAAGTAAATTCCAAAAATTAAGTCCTGGTGGAGCAATATCTTATATAGAAACACCTAATTTACAAAACAATTTAGAGATTGTATTACAAGTCATTCAATTTATATATGATAATATTATGTATGCAGAATTAAACACAAAATCAGATTATTGCCAAAAATGTGGATTTGATGGGGAAATTCTAATAGATGATAATTTAGAATGGTATTGTCCAAATTGCGGAAATAGAGACCATAATACTTTAAATGTTGCAAGGAGAACTTGCGGATATATAGGAAGCCAATTCTGGAACAAAGGAAGAACACAAGAAATTAAGGAAAGAGTATTACATATTGATAACAAAGACGACGAATAATAGGTCAATAATAAAAGGATGATGGTAAAACTATGAAATATAACAAAATTAGAAAAATGGATATATCAGATGGACCAGGGGTAAGAGTATCTATATTCATGCAAGGATGTGCTTTTAACTGCAAAAATTGTTTTAATCCAGAGACACATGACTTTAATGGAGGAAAAGAATTTACTGATGATACTATAAATAGGGTAATGGAGCTTTGTGAAAATGAAAATGTAGAGGGATTATCAATTTTGGGAGGAGAACCAATGCACCCAAAGAATATAGAAGGAACTACAAAATTAGCAAAAACTTTTAAAGAAAAGTTCCCTAATAAGAATTTGTGGGCTTGGACAGGATTTCAATTTGATAAAGATTTAAAAGACAAAGAAGTTTTAAAATACATAGATGTCTTAGTAGATGGTCAATATGCAGATGAATTACACAATCCAACATTAAGCTGGAGAGGGTCAGAAAACCAAAGAGTAATTGATGTACAAAAAAGCTTAAAAAATGGTGAAGTGACAGTTTGGGAAGATGCTTCCTAACTGGCACTTTGCCTTTTTATTATATATTTAAATGGAGGTATAATATGAAAAATATTAAAATTTTTGCTTGTCCATCAGCAGAAGAATTCACAAAGGAGATTTGTAATTGCTTAGATTTACCAGTAGGAGAAATGGAATCTTACAAATTTAAAAATGACAACAATTTTGTACAATTTAAAGAAACAGTAAGAGAACAAGATGTTTATTTAATTCAAACAACACAGCCACCAGTAAATGAAAGAATAATGGAATTATTAATAGCAGTAGATGCAGCAAAACGTGCATCAGCCGGAAGAATAAATGTAGTACTTCCATATTATATTTATTCAAGATCTGATAAAAAAGATCAGCCACGAATACCAGTAACTGCAAGATTAATAGCGGAATTATTAGAGGCATCAGGTGTAAATAGAGTAATTACTTGTGATTTGCACAATCCAGCGATACAAGCATATTTTAATATACCTTGTGATAGAATAACAGGACAACATTTATTACAAGCTTACTTTGAAAGCAAAAACTTAAAAGACATAGTGGTTGTTGCAACAGATGCGGGAAGTTCAAAAAAGGCTTATAAATATTCGGAATATTTTAAATGCCCAATGGCATTAATAGATAAAAGAAGAAAAGGAAATGATGATAATGCAGAGGCAACAAATATAATAGGAGATGTAAAAGGGAAAGTAGCCCTTATATTTGATGATGAAGTAAGCACAGCAGGGACAATGGTAGAGGCAGCTAAAATACTAGAAACGCATGGCACAAAAGAAATATATGCTGCATGTACTCATGGTATTTTGTGTGGATCAGCAATAGAAAGAATAGAAAAATCTCCAATAAAAGAATTTGTAACAACAAATACAGTACCAATTCCAGAAGAAAAAAGAATAAAAAAAATGAAAATATTATCTATAGCTCCTCTTTTTGCAGAAACTATAAAAAGAGTAAATGAAGCCCAACCTCTAGGAGATTTATTCGAATTTGATAAATAGAAGTTAGAAACGAGAAAGAGCATGGAATGACTTCACATATTTTTAGGGCAAAACTATTTATTTCCTAAAAAGGTTATGATATAATAGTAACATAATTGTTTTGGGAGGACGTAAAATGATTTTTAAAGATTATTACAAAATACTTGGATTAAGCACATCCAAAGCAACTAATGAAGAAATAAAACAAGCTTATAGAGAACAAGCAAAAAAGTATCACCCAGACATAAATTCAGACAATAAATTTTCAGAAGAGAGATTTAAAGATATAAATGAAGCATATAAAGTTTTATCTAATATGGCTTCCAGAAAAAAATATGATAGAATGTGGAATTCGCATATAGGGAAAAAACAAAAAAAATATGAAGAGAGCAAAAGGGAAAAAGGCTCAGCTTTTAGTGAATTTTTTAATATGTTTTTTGGAGAGAGTCAAAACCAAGTAGAACAGAAAAGCATAAAAAACAACAAGGTGCCAATAAAAGGAGAAAACATAGAAACAGAAATAAATGTTAATATAGAAGAAGCATTTTATGGTGCAGAAAAGAAAATATCACTTAGAACAGTAGAAGGAAAAATGAAAACTTTTGCAGTTGCAATTCCAGCAGGAATAAGAAATAGTGAAAAAGTAAGACTTTTGGGACAAGGTAAAGAAGGAAGCAATGGTGGTAAAAATGGAGATTTGTTTATAAAAATAAATATCCAAGATGGAAAAAAGTACAAATTAAAAGGCTTAGATATATATACAGATTTAAAAATTACACCATGGGAGGCTGCACTTGGCACAAGAATTTCAGTAGATTCAATTGATGAAACGCTTTCACTTTGTATACCACAAGGTACAGAAAGTGGAGAAAAAGTAAGAATTCCCAATAAAGGGTACAAAGACGGAAAAGGTGGAAGAGGAGACTTGATTGCAGAAGTAAAAATAATGATTCCTAAAAAGATGAGTGAAGAAGAAAAACAATTATTTGAGCAATTTAATAAAATATCAAAATATAATCCAAGAGAGGCTTAAGAATATATTGACATAATACAAGAACTGTAGTATAATGATAAATGAGTGATGTAACAAAAGAAAATAAGCCTATCAGTAGATTATAGGAAAGGAAGAAAAAAATGGATGCTATAAAAGGTAAATACTTTAGTATTACAGATCCACAAGGAGTAAATACAGTAATATATAAAGTAAACCAAACAGAAAAAGAAATTTCAGAAAATGCTCCTAAATTTACAGTAGAAAGATTAGATGTTGCAGAAGAATTAAGAGGAGATTTAAAGAAAAAAACATTTTTTGTTGAAGAACCAAAAGAAACCGAAAAATTAGTAATTTTATCTTTTGGTAAAGAAAAAGTTATAGTTAATATGGGAATTTTAGAAGGAGATAAATTAAGTATTTCTAAAAAACCTTTACCAATAAAATTTAACACTTTATATTCTGAAAAAGAAACAGAATATAGAGAATTTAAATATACACCAAACTTAAAAAGACCAATATCAATAATCGATCCAGAAACAACAGAAGAAATTAAACCAGTTTTATATTTTGATAAAGAAACAAATGAGGTAAAAGGTAAATGCAAATTAAAACCATATAAATCATATTTTGCATTTGAAATAAGAGAAGACAAAAGTGATGTATAGGAGGTAAAGTAATGAGTACAAATGTACAAATTAATGTAGTTTCTACAAACATGGAAAGGGATAGTCTTAAAATGAAAGGAGCAGGAATGCTTAAGGAACCAGCAGGTGAGCTTTCAGTCATACATGTAAAACCAGGAATAAAAAGAAATTCTAATATATATGGAGAAGACGGACAGTTAGTTGCTAAATTAAACGGAAGAGACGGAAGAGAAAAATAAAACCAAAGAAAAGGTGATTTGATATGGGATATAAATTAAATAAGGCATTAAAGAAAAGTAAAACAAGTTTAATTATTGCACTAGTACTATGGGTAATTATAACCATAGTACTAGTTTCGCCTATTTCATATGCTGTAGCTAGATCTATGATAAATAACAAATTTGATTTAAATCAATTTTTAACTGAAATAGGTCCAGCAATAACAAATATATCAACATTGGTAAAGGTTTTTTCAGAAGGACATGGACAAACTTTCTGGAAAACTTGGCAAATATTTTCAGTAATTTATTTAGCATTTGCAATAATAGGTATAATTAAAGCGAGACCAAAACACGAATATACAGATATTGAACACGGCTCTAGTGATTGGAGCGAAGGTGGAGAACAATATAAAGTTCTAAGTAAAAACAAAGGCATAATACTTGCACAAGATAATTATTTACCAATAGATAAAAGAGGAAACGTAAATGTCTTGGTAGTTGGACGGTTCTGGTTCTGGTAAATCAGCTTCATACTCTATACCTAATGCATATCAAATGTTAGGGTCATATATATTTACAGATCCAAAAGGTGAATTGTACGATAAAACAGCAGGATATTTGCAAAAAAATGGATATGAAATAAAAGTGCTTAACCTAGTAAATCCAGCAAACAGTGATGGATATAATCCCCTAATGCATATAGCTAGTGAGATAGATGTAGATGTTATTGCTAATACAATAGTAAAAGGACAACAAGCAGAAGGTAATAAGTCAGATCCATATTGGGATGATATGGCAGAAATGCTACTAAAAGCACTTATATACTATTTAATGGCAGTAAGACCAGAAGAAGAGCAAAACTTAGCAAGCTGTTCAGAATTAGTAAGAGCAGCAAACGCAAATGGAGGTAGTAACTTACTTACAGATTTAATAAATCAGTTACCATATGATCATCCAGCGAGAATGTACTATAAATCTATAGAAATTGCTCCTGAAAAAACATATGGTTCAATATTAAGTTCATTACAATCTAAATTAGGTAAATTTGACTCAAAAGAGATTGCAGAAGTAACTTCAACAGATACTATAAATTTTGAAACAATAGGAACAAGAAAAACAGCAGTATATGTAATATCTTCAGATACACACAAAGCATATGACTTTTTACTTACAATATTCTTTTCACAAATGATTCAACAATTATATGACTTTGCAGACAAAAATGGAGGAAGATTAAAAGTACCAGCATTTTTTATATTAGATGAGTTTGCGAATATTGGACAAATACCAGACTTTGATAAAAAAATATCAACAAGTAGAAGTAGGGGAATTTCATTTAGTGTTATATTGCAAAACTTGGATCAATTAGAAGCAGTTTATGAAAAATCTCATGAAACTATTATGGGTAACTGCGATACACATGTATTTTTAGGAAGTAACTCTTTTAAAACAGTAGAATATTTTTCTAAAGCATTAGGTGAAAAAACTATAACAAGAGATAATATATCGGTAAATAGAGATAAGATGATGAATAGACAAGGATATAGTAATTCAGATCAAATAATGGCAAGAGCTCTTATGACACCAGATGAATTAAGAAGAATGGATAATGATTTATGTATTATATATGAAAAAGGCTTAAAGCCAATAAAAGCTAAAAAATATTATTATTTTGAAACACCTATGATAAAAAAATTAAATGAATATAGGCTTAATCATCTAGAATTTGATGTTGGAAACAGAGGAGAATGGAGAAAATTTAATCCTAATAATCCATACGTAGCAGAAGAGGAAAATAAAGCAAAAGATTTAAAAGTAGATTCGTTAGATGACTTATTTGCAGACGATGCAAATCAAGATAACAATAAAAATAAAGAAGAAATAAAAACTGAAACAAAAACAGCAAATACACAGAATATTGCAGATGCACCAATGTTACCCGATGATGAAGAATTTGCATATGATATTCAGAAAGAATTAGAAGCTAAATTTGATGAGTTATTTGGTACAGAAAATGTAGCAAACAAAACAAATTAAAATAAAAAACTAAGAAAAGGTATTCTATAAAAAAGAATGCTTTTCTTATTGTATAGGAAAAATCTACTATTCTTATATTAACTTGACAAGTGAACAAATATACGGTACAATTGCTTTAAAAAAAGGAGGAAATATGAGATTTGTACACATTGCAGATATGCACTTTGATGCACCATTTGTAGTTTTAAATAGTAGAACTAATTTGGGTGAAATACGTAGAATGGAACAAAGAAAAGCACTAAAAAAAGTAATAAACTATATAAAAGAAAATAATATAAAGTATTTATTCATAGCAGGAGACTTGTATGAAAATGAACATATAAGGAAAACAACTATCGAATATATAAATAATTTATTTAAAGAAATTCCAAACACAAAAATATTCATTTCTCCTGGTAACCATGATCCATATTTAAACAATTCTTTTTATAATACATTTGCATGGACAAAAAATGTAATAATATTTTCACCTAATACGCAGATATATGAAGGAGAAGAAGTTGATGTTTATGGATTTGCATTTACAGATTTTTATTGTAAAGGTATGAAAATAAGCGAAATAAAAATAAAAAATAAAAATAAATTAAATATTCTATTACTACATGGAACAATAGATGGTTCAATTGAAAATGTACAATATAATCCTATGAAAAAAAGTGAATTAAAGCAATTAGGTTTTGATTATATTGCATTGGGACATATTCATAAATTAGATTATAATTCAGAAGAAAACCAAAGAATAGTATACCCAGGATCTACTATTTCATTAGGATTTGACGAATTAGGACAACATGGTATGATAGTGGGAAATATAGAAAAAGAAAAAGTAGAATTAGAATTTATACCAATAGATAATAAAGAATTAAAAGAAATAAGCGTAGATATCACAGAAATCAGTGACAAAGAAACACTAATAGAACAATTAAATAATTTACAATTAGAGGAAAATTGTTTATATAAAATTATATTAATAGGCAAAAGAAAATTTGAAATTAATATATATGATTTATATAAAATGAATTTAAATACAAATATTGTAAAAATAAAAGATAATACCAAACCAGATATCAATGTAGAAGCATTATCTAAAGAAAATAATTTAAAAGGTTTATTTGTAAAGGAAATATTACAAGAAATAGAAAAAGGAGAAATAGATAAAAGTACTTTAGAAAATGTATTAGAAATAGGCTTAGATATTTTAGAAAAATAAAGGAGAAAAAATTTGAAAGTAGAAGAAATAAAAATAAATGCCTTTGGAACTTTAAAAAATAAAGAGATTAATTTAAGTGACAAAATAAACATTATTCACGGAAAAAACGAAAGTGGTAAGTCTACCCTATTAACATATATAAAAACTGCTTTTTATGGTATTTCTAGGAATAAAAATGGAAAAGAAATTTCAGATTATGATAAATATAAACCTTGGAGTGGGGAAGAATTTTCAGGGAAAATAAAATATACATTAGATAACGGTGAACAATTTGAAATTTTTAGAGATTTTAATAAAAAAAATCCCAAAATATATAATGCTAAACTTGAAGATGTAACAAACCAGTTTAATATAGACAAAAAAGAAGGGTCACAATTCTTCTTTGAACAAGTAGGCATAGATGAGAATATATTTACTTCAACAATAATGGCTGAACAGCAGGAGGTAAAATTAAGTGAGCAGAGACAAAATATATTAATACAAAAAATAGCCAATATAGCAGGTACAGGTAATTCTAATATGTCATATAATAAAGCCAAAGACAGATTAAATAAAAAACAACTAGATGAAGTCGGAACGGAAAGAACGCAAGGAAAGCCAATAAATATATTAAAAAATAAAATAAAAAATATAGAACAGATTTTAGGAAAGTTAAACCTGTATAAGGAAAATAAATCTATAATAGAACAAAACAAAATAAAATTAAAAAATAAAATACAAGAGCAAGAACAAAGAAAAGAACTAATTAAGCAAATAAGTGAATTAAATGGAAAAATTATAATAGAAACCGAAAAAGCTAATTATAAAAGAAACATAAAAGAAGAAAAAGAGAGTAGAATACAAGAATTAATAAATGAAAAAAATAAATTAATACAAGAAAATAAAAATAACAAGACAAATAATAAATTATTTATTATTATATTTCTTGTATTAATAAGTTTGTTAATTGCCAATATAGTGATAATCAAAAATAAATTTATTACATATACAACATTAATATTAGTAGGTGCAGAAATAGTAATATATTACTTAGCAAAGGCACAAAAAGAAAAGAGAAAAAAAGAGGTTATAAAAAATAATACAGATTTAATAAATACTAAAATAGAGCTTTTAGAAAAGGAAAAAGAAGTAATAGAAGAAGAAATTAAAACTGAAGAAAATGAGCTAAAAGCAGAAAAAGAGCATATAAAAAATAAATATAATATAGAACTATATGATATAGAAAATAGCAAAAATGATTTAGAACAAATAACAAATGAAATAAATGAAGGAAAAATAAAGTTAAATACTCTAGAAATAGAAGAAAAAGGAATATCAAGTCAGTTGGAAGAATTAATAACACTACAAGAGGAGCATGAAAATTTAAGTGAACAACTAAAAGAAATAGAACAAAAAAATTACGAAATCAATTTAGCAAAGGAATTTTTGGAAAAAGCATATGAAAAAATGAAAATTAATATTACTCCGAAATTTACAGAAAACCTATCACAAACTATAAAGAACATAACAAATGATAAATACAGTAAAGTAAATATTAATGATGAAAATGGATTAATTATAGAAATGCAAAATGGAGAATATGTATCAGCAGAAAAATTAAGCATAGGTACAATAGACCAATTATACTTATCCTTAAGAATGTCTATGGTAGAAGAAATTTCTAAAGAAAAAATGCCAATAATTCTAGATGAGGCTTTTGCATATTATGATGATGAAAGGCTAGAAAATATATTAAAATATTTAATAGAAAGATTTAATAATCATCAATTAATTATTTTTACATGTACAAATAGAGAAAAAGAAATATTAAATAAACTAAATTACAAATTTAATAATATAGAACTTTAATAGCAAAATACCACAATACCTTGAAAAAAGTATATATATAGTATATAATAAATAGGTCAAATTTATTAAGGAGAGATAAAAATGTTTCAAAAATTAGAGGACGTAGAAAAAAAATATGAGGACCTAACACAAAAAATAAGTGATCCAGAAATTATTAACAGACAAAGCGAATGGAAAATGATGATGAAGGAACATGCTGAATTAGAGCCAATAGTAGAAAAATATAGAGAATATAAAAAAACAGAAAAAAATATGCAAGATGCTAAAGAAATGATGAACGACCCTGAACTAAAAGAATTAGCAGAAATGGAAATGCTAGAAGCAAAAGAAAAATTACCACAAATAGAGGAAGAACTAAAAATATTATTAATACCTAAAGATCCAGACGATGATAAAAACGTAATATGTGAAATAAGAGGCGGTGCAGGAGGCGAGGAAGCAGCACTATTTGCAGGAACACTATATAGAATGTATTCAATGTATGCAGAAAGAAAACATTGGAAATTGGAAGTATTAAATGAGAACGAAACAGGCCTTGGAGGATATAAAGAAATATCATTTATGATTTCTGGAAAAGGAGTATATAGTAGATTAAAGTTTGAAAGTGGTGTACACAGAGTACAAAGAGTCCCAGACACAGAGGCTAGTGGAAGAATACATACATCAACTGCAACTGTTGCAGTATTACCAGAGGTAGAAGATGTAGATATAGAATTAAATCCTGCTGATATAAAAATGGAGGTATTTAGATCATCAGGTGCAGGAGGGCAACACGTAAATAAAACATCATCAGCAGTTAGATTAATTCATATACCAACAGGCATGGTAGCAGAATGTCAGACAGAAAGATCACAAGTACAAAATAGAGAATATGCAATGAGAATGTTACGCTCACGTTTATATGAAAAAGAAAAGCAGGAAAGAGATGCTAAACTAGCAAATGAAAGAAAAAGCCAAGTTGGAAGCGGAGATAGAAGCGAAAAAATAAGAACATACAACTATCCACAAGGACGTATTACGGACCATAGAATAGGACTTTCTATTTATCAAATGGAGGACTTCCTAAATGGAAATTTGGACGAAATGATAGATAACCTAATAGCAGCAGACAGAGCAGAAAAGTTAAAGGGATCTGAAGAATAAAAATGGAAAAAATGAATACAATTTAGTATTCATTTTTTCATTGTATATTAGACGTTAACTTTTAAAGAAAAGCCACATAGACTTTGTATACATTTTCTCAATGAAAGCAAAATTAAGATTGAAAAATGTAATTTTTTGTAGTATTATGTATGTATATATAAAGAAAGGGGGATTTGAAATGTATAGTGATTATGGAGCAAATACTTTATTAGCTACTTCAAAAGTAACATCTAGTGCTGTATGGATAATAATATCAGCAGTATTAGCTATAGTTGGAGGAATAGTATTATACTTTACATTTTTAAGTAAAAAAAATGAAAGGAAATTTACAGGATTTTTAGGATGGGTATATGATTTCTTAACATTTAAGAAAATGATAATTGAAAATATATTAAGAATATTATACTTAGTTGCTGCTTTATTTATTACTTTAAGTTCATTTGCATTAATATCAACAAGTTTCTTAAGCTTCCTATTAACATTAGTTATAGGAAATGTATTAGCTAGAGTTGGATATGAATTATTATTAATAACACTCGTTATTTGCAAAAACACAACAGAAATAAACAAAAAATTAGATAAAAAAGAAAATGAATAAAAAGTACAACAAAAAACATCTCTAAAAGAGATGTTTTTTGTTATGAAGGAAAATAAATTAATCAAAGATTTGGTATATATACATTCCTTTATATTCCTCAAAAATTCATTCAAAATTATTAATAAAAGTTTAGAAAACATTTTAGTCAAAATTTGATAGCTGGCTTGATTTTATACAAATAAACAATTATAATTTTTTATAAGAGTATAAGAGATTTGGTGACAAAAATAGGTAATAGTATAAAAAATAAAACTAAAAATGAACCAAAAAACAAAAGTAAAAGTCTTAATAATAGGAGGAAGAAAAATGTCAGATTTGGAAAAAGCCATAGATGGAGATAAAGAGGCATTTAGTAGAGTAATAATAAAGAACAAAGAAGCAATGTATAAAACAGCAATTATAATATTAAGAAACGAAGATGATGCTTATGATGCATTACAAAATGCATTAATAAAAATGTATAAAAACATAAGCAATTTAGAGAATAAAGAAGCTTTTAATGCTTGGAGTAGGAGAATAATTATAAATTGTTGTTATGACTTAATAAACAAAAACAAAAAGGTAATAGATATAACATCAAGATTAACTGAGAATTATGAAGAGACAACAGAGGATATATATGATTGTGAGGATACACTTGTACAAATTTTAGAGCAAATAAAACCAGAATTAAGGCTTACAGTAACATTATACTATTACAATGATTTATCTATTAAGGAAATTGCACAAGTATTACAAATACCAGAAGGAACAGTAAAATCAAGGCTGGCGGTAGCAAGAGAAAAATTATATGAGATTTTGATAAAAGAAAGGAGGGAGATAAATGATAAGTGATGAAGAAAAAGACTTATATATAAAATCTAAAATTAAAGATGGCAATATACCACCAAAGATTAATGATTTATTTGAAAATTCATTAAAAATAATTGAAGAAAAAGGGGAGAAAAATATGGAGGAAAATATTGAAAATAATAAGCAAGAACCAAAGAAAAAGAGAAAAGCTTTAAGAGCTATAATATCTATTGCAGCTTGTGCAGTAATAGCATTAAGTGGAGGAAATATATATGCAACAACTAAAGGATATGACAATGTGTTCTTTATGATAAAAGAATGGATAATGCAATCTACAGAAACAGATGATAAAGATAAAATATTATCAGATAGAGATATAACAATATCATATCAACCAATACAAATAACAGACAATATTTGTGTATTAATATCTAAAATGCAAATAAAAGATGGTAAAGCAAACATAGCATTATCTGTTAAAAGAAGTGATGTAGAAAATGATGATGGATTACCATTAAAATATAAAGTATATAATATGAAAAAAGACATTTTATGCGAGCAAACTAGCGAAGAAGATAGTACATCAAAGGTCGCAATTTATGAAGATAATTTAATTTTAGAAAACTATTCAGAACAAGATACTGTTCTAGATTTAGAAATATATAAATCAAATGGAGAATTAATAACCACATTATATATAGACTTAGAAAATAAGGAAATTAATGTTATAGGATCAGGAAAATATTTAGAACAAATTTCTGAGATAGAGCTTAAAAAATTCTTAGAGGAAATAACAGAACTACCTCCTGCAGGAAAAAAATATAATAAAGTAAACTGCATAGACATTCCTAACATATCATATAGCAATGGCAATTACACAGTAACATACACATATTGTTTCTTGGTAAGTGATTCATTGTTTGAAATAAAAGATATTAACAAAGTAGAGATATATCAAAATACAATAGTAATAAAATTAAAAGAAAATGAAGAAAGTCAAGAATTTGAAAAGGTATCTATTGGCGAGCCAATAATAATTCAAAAAGTAGAAATAGAAGAAGGAGGTATTACCGTAGTTTATGGAGATGTAAATTGTGATGGGATAGTAAATAATGACGATGTAGATTATTTATTAAAACATTTAGCAAATTGGCAAGGATATGAACTAACAGAGCAAGGATGGGTTAATGCAGATGTAAATATAAGTGGAAAAATAGATGCTACAGATGTTTTAATAATACAAAGACATTTAGCAAACTTGGAAGGATATGAAACATTGCCATATGTTGAAAAAGCAACATTATATGGAGACGCGAATTGCGATGGAGTGGTAAATAATGCAGATGTGGAATATATACAAAAATATGTACTACAAGTATATGAATTAACAGAACAAGGAAGACTAAATGCAGACGTAAATCTAGATGAAAAGGTAGATAGTATAGATGCTTTAATAATATTAAGACATTTAGAAAATATAGTGGGGTATGAAACATTACCATATGTTAAAGAAGCAACATTGTATGGAGACGCAAATTGCGATGGAGTGGTAAATAATGCAGATGTGGAATATATACAAAAATATGTACTACAAGTATATGAATTAACAGAACAAGGAAGACTAAATGCAGACGTAAATCTAGATGAAAAGGTAGATAGTATAGATGCTTTAATAATATTAAGACATTTAGAAAATATAGTGGGGTATGAAACATTACCATATGTTAAAGAAGCAACATTGTATGGAGACGCAAATTGTGATGGCAAAGTAAATAATGAAGACATAGAATGTTTACAAAAATATATATTGCAAGGATATGAACTAACAGAACAAGGAAGAATAAATGCAGATGTAAATATAAGTGGAAAAATAGACGCGACAGATGTTTTAATAATACAAAGACATTTAGCAAATATAGAAGGATATGAAACATTGCCACATAAATAATAATAAAAAAATCTCTAAACTGATTTGAGTTTAGAGGTTTTTTGCGCTCAAAATTAGCAATTGCAAGGCATAAGAAGCAAAATGTTAACTAAAAGTGACAAAATTCCAATTAAAGTTGCTTGAAAATTATAGGATAAAATAGTAAAATAAAATCATAATAAATTGCCATACACAAAAAGCATAACATAAGTAAGGGAATGAATAAATTAATTAAATATATTTATGAATTATATGATTTATAAATATAAGAAGGAGTAAAAAATGAAATTTGAAGAAAAATTAATGAAATTAAGAAAGGAAAAAGGATGGTCACAAGAAGAGTTGGCCGAAAAACTTAATGTGACAAGACAAACAATATCAAAATGGGAATTAGGGCAAACTGTGCCAGATATGTATAACCTAACAAAAATTGCAGAGGTTTTTGGAACAACAGTTAGTGAATTATATTATGAAAAAGAAAACACAGAAGATGTAAATAATCTAACAGAAAAAGATAATAAAGGAACAAATAAAATAATTATAATAGTAATAGTAGCAATATTAGCAATTATACTTATATTAGTAGGCATAGGAGCAATGGTAAAAGGTAAAATATTTAATATATTTGGTAATATATTAGAAACGTCCAAAGAAAAGCAAAATTATGCATCTGGACTATTTAATGATGTATATGAGCAAGCTAATAATACAATTGGTAATATTATGCAACAAATGTTTAATTCTGACTTAGAACATTATTATGGAGAAGTAAGAGGAACATCTGTAAAGAATTTAATTGACGATATTGCGAAGTCAAATGGAGAAAATCCTAATAAAGTTATTACTTTAAAATATAATGATATAGAAACATCAAATACACAAGAAATTAGAAATGTAAAAGATAAAATAAATAGTGACAAAGTATATGAAGTTTCTTATGAATATGATGGAGAAGGATATATAAATAAAGCTATAATATCAAAAGAAAAGTTATCAGAAACAGCAATAAACTCATTTAACAGAACTTTTAAAAATTTATATTATGGAAGTAAAGATGGATTTTTTATGAGTCAATTTATAGACGAAGTTATAAAGTCAAATGAAGAAAATCCAGATCATATTATTACTGTAAATTATAATGGTGTAGAAACAAGTAATCCAAATGAACTTAGAAATATGAAAAAACAATTTGAAAATAGAACAACATATGAGATTTTTTATGAGTATGACGCAAATGGTCTTATAAACAAAGCTAATGTTACAAGATAGAAAGTTTCCTTAAAAATTGAAGGATAAAAAATAAAATATTGAAATTAATTAAAATTAAATTAGAATTGTTAAAAAAGTATGTATAAAAAATGTACATACTTTTTAATTGTATGGAAAAGAGCTTTATATGTTTTGGTAATTTTTATAATACTTTACCAATATATTAGTATAAAAACAATATAGAGGTGAAGAAAAAATGAATAATTTGCTAAAAACCACACTAATAGGATTATTTTTTGGAACGTTTGGAACTACAATAGGTGGAATAATTGGGGTAACTGTTAAGAATACATCTAAAAAGTTTTTAAGCTTTATACTAGCATTTGCATCAGGACTTATGATTTCAATAGTATGTTTTGACTTAATACCAGAAGCATTTAATTTAACAGGAATATTAAATGTGTTTATAGGAATAGTATTAGGAATAATCGTGATGATTATTTGTGATGTACTAGTAGATAGAAAATTTAATATAAAACATAAAAATAAGAATTCATTACTAAAAACAGGAATAATAGTAAGCATAGGCCTAGCACTGCATAATTTCCCAGAAGGATTAGCAATTGGATCTGGATTGGAGGCTTCAATAAAATTAGGTTTATCATTAGCAATAGCGATATGTTTCCATGATATACCAGAAGGAATATCAATGGCAGTACCTATGAAAAATGGAGGAATGAACTCTATAAAAGTTGTATTTTATGTAGTATTATCTGGAGTTACAACAGGGATAGGGGCATTTTTTGGAGCATTAGTAGGCTCTATATCACAAACAATAATAGCAATATGTTTAGCATTTGCAGCTGGTGCAATGATATATATAGTATCAGGAGAGTTAACTCCAGAATCAAATAAGCTATATAATGGAAGGATGACAGCAGTTGGTAACATTTGTGGATTATTATTGGGAATATTAGTATTAAATATTACTTAAAATGTTGAAAAACAAAAATAACAAATGGTATAATAGTGCTACTAAAGAAGAAAAGGAAAGTGATGAAATGTGAAGATAATGTTTGTATGTACAGGAAATACATGCAGAAGTGCTATGGCACATCATATGTTAGAAAAAATGGTAGAAGATAAAAAAGATATAGAAGTGTATTCTTGCGGAATATATGCAGATAGTGGAGAGCCCTCAACATATAATGCAATAGAAATAATGAAAGAATATGGCATAGACATGAAAAATCATAGAGCATCTAATATTAAAGAAACTAATATAGAACAAATGGATTTAATACTATGTGCAACAGTATCACACAAACAACTAGTATTAAATATGTATCCAGATTTAGTAGGAAAAGTATATACAATAAAAGAATATGTGGGTATAGGCAAAGAAGGACGAAACATGGATATAAAAGACCCATGGGGATGTAGTACCGAAGCATATAAACAATGTGCAGAAGAAATAAAGCAGTGCATGTCACTTTTGGGACGTTCCTTTTTGTGACATTTTGTCACTTTGGGGACACACCTTGTTAGAAATAAAAGAAAAATGAAATAGTAGCGAAGGAGAAAAAATGCAAGATTTAATAGAAGGATTAAATAACAAACAAAAAGAAGCAGTGCTAGCAACAGAAGGACCATGCCTAGTTATAGCAGGAGCTGGAAGCGGAAAAACTAAGGTTTTAACACATAAAATAGCATATTTGCTTTCAGAAAAAAATGTTAAGCCATGGAACATATTAGCAATTACGTTTACAAATAAAGCAGCAAATGAAATGAAACAAAGAGTAGAAAAATTAGTAGGGGAAGCATCACAAGAAATGTGGCTTGGAACCTTCCACTCTATTTGTGTGCGAATATTAAGAAGATTTATAGATAGAATAGGCTTTGATTCTACTTTTTTAATTTTTGATACAACAGATCAAAGAACTTTAATTAAAGAGTGCATTAAATCAATAGGACTGGATGACAAATTATTTACAGATAGGGGAGTTTTATCTGAAATAAGCAATGGAAAAAATGATATGTTAGAGCCAAAAGCATATCAAATAAAATATGCAGGTGATTTTAGAAAAGAAAAAATTGGTGAAGTATATGAATTATACCAAAAGAAGTTAAAAGAAAATAATGCACTAGATTTTGACGATATTATAAATTATACGATAAAAATATTAACGGAAAATCCAGATGTTTTAGAATATTATACAGAAAAATTTAAATACGTATTAGTAGATGAATATCAAGATACAAATAAGGCACAGTTTATGTTAGTATCTATATTAGCTTCAAAATACGGAAATATAACAGTTGTAGGCGATAACGACCAGTGCCTTATTGAAGAAACACCTATAATTACTAGCAGAGGGATAAAAAAAATACAAGATATTGAAAACGGCGAAAAAATAATATGTGCAGCAGGAAATGGAACGGTCACAGAAGGAGTAATTGAAGAGAAGTTAAAAAGAGAATATAAAGGGAAAGTAATAAAAGTAATAACAGAAAATGCACATAAAATAATAGGAACGGGCAATCATATAATATTTGCAAGATTAAAACCAAATTATAACCATTACTATGTATATTTGATGTATAAAATGGGAATGGGGTATAGAATAGGACAAACAAAAGGGGTAAGAGAGGATGAATGTGATAAAATATGGCTTTTAAGAGTATGTGACACCCTAGAAGAAGCAAGGTATTATGAAGCATATTACTCATATTATTATGGAATACCAATGCTTGTATTTCATGTTAACGGAAGAGAGCTACAATGGCAACAAAAAAGTATCGAGAAATTATATAATAATATAGACACAAGTAGTAGAGCTAAAAAATTAATGAGAGATATGGAAATATATGAAGAATATCCTTCTTTTGTACCACAAGCATCAATAAGAGGGGATACACAAAGAAAAATATTGAATATTGCATATTTTGCTGGTAAAGGAAAACGACAAGGACCACGTAGTCATAGAATATATATAAATTCGTCAGATGAGAAACTAAAAGATAAATTAGAAAAGGAAGGCTTTAATATACGAAAAGGTAAGGCTACAACATGGAGGATAGAGACAGAGCGAGCAAAATATAACGATGCATATAAGCTAGTTGAACATATAAAAACAATAGATGAAGATATTATAGTGTCTAATAAAATAAAACTTTTAGAAGGAGAATTTTTTCAATTTATGCCACTATCACATGTGAAGCCAAACATGGAAGTTGTTATATATGAAGATGGCATGCTAAAAAAAGATATAGTGAAAGATGTGACGATAGAACAATACGAGGGATATGTATATGACATAAATGTACCAGAATATAGACACTATTTTGCGGACGGAATATGTGTACATAATTGTATATATGGATTCAGAGGTTCGGATATTGCTAATATATTGAACTTTGAAAAAGATTTTCCAGGCAGTAAAATTGTAAAATTAGAGCAGAATTATAGATGCACAGGAAATATATTAAAAGCAGCAAATGCAGTTATAAAAAACAATGAAAACAAGTACGACAAAAAATTGTGGACAGAAAACGAAGAAGGAAAATTGCCTTGTATTTATAGAGCAGAAGATGAATATGATGAAGCCACATATATAGTGAAACAAATAAATAGGCTAAAAATGGAGGAATATTTAAAATTATCTGACTTTGTGGTCTTATATAGAATGAATTCACAATCAAGAGCAATAGAAGATATCTTTAGAAGAGAAAATATTCCATATAAAATTATAGGTGGACTAAAATTCTATGAAAGAAAAGAAATAAAAGATATAATTGCATACTTAAGATTAATATTCAATACATCAGATAATTTATCTTTAAAAAGAATAATAAATGAGCCCAAAAGAGGCATAGGAAAGACAAGCCTTGATAATGTACAAGAAATATCTGATAAAACTGGTACATCTATGTATGAAATAATAAAAAATGCAGAGCAATATGGGTTAAACAGAGTAAAGGCAAATAGCATTGAGTTTGTACAAGTAATAGAAGAATTAAGAAAACAAGTAAATGAAGTTTCTATATCTGAATTAATAAAACTAACACTAAATAAAACAGGATATGTGAAAGCACTAGAAAATGAAAACACAGTTGAAGCAGAGAGTAGAATACAAAACTTAGAGGAGTTTTTGACTGTAGCAATAGAATTTGAAGAGCAAATGGCAGAAAATACATTGGCAGAGTTTTTAGAGAGCATAAGCTTAACAAGTGATATAGATGACATGGAGGAGAGCGAAGACACCGTTACTTTAATGACACTACATAGTGCAAAAGGGCTAGAGTTCCCAGTAGTATTTTTAGTTGGAATGGAAGAGGGAATATTCCCAGGTTACAAATCTATTGGAGAGCTTAAAGAATTAGAAGAGGAGAGACGTCTATTTTATGTTGGAATAACAAGAGCAATGCAATTTCTATTTTTAACATGTGCCCAAAGAAGAACAATATTTGGTTCAACAAGTTATAATCAAATGTCAAGATTTCTGAAAGAAATACCAAAAGATTTATTAGATGGATATGATGAAATAGATAGCGACGGCAACAATTCTTTTAAAGATTCTAATTATGGATGGGAATATGGTACAAATTACGCTGGCAAGGTTAAAACATATAAATTTGACAATATAGAGAAAATGCCAGAGTCAAAAGTGGGAGCAGAAGCATTTCAATTTAGAACAGCAGAAAGTTTCTTAAATTCTTTAAATAACAAAGCCAAAGAAAAACAAGTAGATATAAGTAAATACAAAGAAGGGCAGAGAATATATCACAAAAAGTTTGGAGAAGGAACAATAGACAAAATAGAAGAAGAAGGAGAGGACTATAAATTAGATATAAACTTCGATAAAGTGGGGCATAAGAGATTAATGGCGAAATTTGCAGAACTAGAAATAATAGAATAAGAAAATTAAAAATGAATAATAAAATGTGTACAAAAAACATAATTTATTATTCATTTTTTAATTAATAAAGAAATGGTTTTAATAATATGTAAATTTAAGGACTGTCCCCAAAGTGACAAAATGTCACAAAAAGGAACGTCCCCAAAGTGACAATTATTGTTGTAATTCTGTTTTTACTGTTTGAATTTCTGTTACAGTTGCTGGCTGCGCTGGCTTATAATATCCTTTAGCTTGTGCTATCTTGAATAATTCATATTGAAAACTTTCATCATTGTTGCGTATTTGTTGTATAGTTTGTCTTAATTGCATATTTTCTGCTTCAGAAATAACACCTTGGTATGTTGTAAGTTCTGATTTTACCCCATTTAAAATATCATTCACCATTGTTTTTTCATCCATTTTTTTATTCCTCCTATCCATTTAAAAATGACATCAATTTTTGTTTAGTGTTTAATGCATCTTGAGCAGACTTAGTAAAAATTTGCTTAATTTGTGGGTCAACGGCTTGTGATGCATATGTGTTTAACTTTTGATAAGACGTTTCATGAGCACCTATTAGATGTCTTAAATTTTGTAGTTCTACTTGACTTAAATTTGGCATATTTATCCTCCTTCTATATAAGTAATATAAAATTATTATGAACAAAAAAATATAATTTATACAATAAGAATGCTAAAAAATGAAAGAAAAACAACTTTAAAATGAGAAAAATAAAGCAAAACTTTACGGAAATAAGATAAACGGAAAATTTAAGGTATAATAATTATTGAAAATAAAAGGAAAGTAGTATAAAATATTATAGAATAAAATGATAGGAGAGTGTTTATTATTAACATATTAAAGAACATTGCTATATATTTAAGAAAAACTATAAAAATAATTATATTAATAGTTTTAGCTACTATTTTTATAGGAAGTATAGTGTTTTTTTACTATAAACCAACATATGCAGTAACATTAAATGGAGAATTTGTAGGCTATACAGAAAATAAAAGCGAATTACAAAAAAAGATAAACCAATACATAAATGCAGATGATCAAGCAAATGTGGCATTCGTTCAAGTAGATCAAATGCCAGAGTATAGATTATGCCTTTTAAAAAAAGATATAACTTCTAATGATGAAGAAATTTATGCTAAAACTACAGAAAATGGAACTGCATATTATAAATATTATGCAATAACAGATGATAAAAGTGAAAAAGCCTATGTAGCAACTTTTAAAGAAGCAGAACAAGTCATAGAAGGTTTAAAAGAAAAAGATAGTGATAACAAAGAAAAAGTAGGAATTGTTGAAAAATATGAAACAGATTTAAAAGAGTTTACAGATGTAGAAAAGTGTATTGCAAATTTATATGTAGAACCACCACCACAAATAGTTTATGCAAGTACATCAGGATATGCATCTGGCAATTCTAATGCTAAAGTAGATATAGGTATAAATCTGATTAAGCCAATATCAGGAGTAATAACTTCAAGATTTGGACCAAGAGCGAGAAATAATCATGGAGGATTAGATATAGGTGCAGATGCTGGAACACCTATAAAAGCGGCTGCTTCGGGCACAGTAGTAACTTCTGGATGGTTGGATGACTATGGTTATATAGTAGTATTATCACATGGAAATGGAGTACAAACAGCATATGCACATTGCAGTCAATTATTAGTATCAACTGGTGAACAAGTATCTCAAGGAGAAGTAATTGCAAAAGTAGGTTCAACAGGTAGGTCAACAGGAAACCATTTACATTTTGAAGTAAGAGTAGATGGAATAAGATATGACCCACAAAATTATGTGTATTAAAACAATAAAAAGGATGTTAAATAAATTTTAACATCCTTTTATTATTGTATGTGAAAAGTTATTGCTGTATTGGGTTACTATTCTCATTTGCTAAGTGTTTATAAAATGCAATATTAGCAAATTCAATATAAGGCATTAACCAAAGCATACCTATTCCAAAAGTTAGAATCGCTAAAATTGCCCAACCAATAAAACTTAATTGTAATAAAAACAATTTCCAACGGTTTCCTTTCATTAATTTCTTAGATTCATTAACAGCAACTATAGGAGTAATTTCAGGGTTTTCTATGGCAATTACGTTTGAAAAACTGTAGTAGTAAGTCTGAGTTGCAAGCCATATTATAGAGGCAATGTAAGCTATAATTGCAATTATTATTAAAGCTAAAAATGTGGTTTTGTTAGCAAGAAGAGTTGAGCTAAAAAACGTAGCAGTACCAATGCCTATAATAAGAAAAATAACAAGCATACACACAATAAATGGTATAATTAGCTTAATAAAAATGTTTAAAGCTATTTTCCAAGCCTTTACAAAGTTAGTAAAACCCAAAGTAAAGAAGTCAAAAGGATTTGTCTCTTTACCATTATAAAGGTTTACAAATGACATTAGAAGTCCAAAAGATATTGGAACATTTATAACAGTAACAGCAAGTGAAAAAGTTAATTTAAGTGAGTCAGGCAAACGATTTTGTATAATATTAATAATAAATGTTATAAACATATATGCAAGTGTTATACAAGCAGCTTTTCCCCACTTCCCAGACAATTTTTCGCGAGCTGTTGCTCTAAACTTAGATAAAGTCATATAAAAATCTCCTTTCATTTTTGATAATATTATGATATATTAATTATATGCAAAAATCAAGTACTACATAGGGAAAAAAATCGAAAAATGTAAGTGAAAGGATAAATAGTAAATGAATAAAATTATAAAAAATATAGCAGAAGAATTAGGCATAAAAGAAGAACAAGTTAATAATACTGTAAAATTAATTGATGAGGGAAATACAATTCCCTTTATAGCACGTTATAGAAAGGAGGCAACAGGAGGGTTAAGTGATGAAATACTTAGAGATTTAGATGAAAGGCTTAAATATTTAAGAAATTTGGAAGAAAGAAAACAAGAAGTTATAAAATCAATAGATAGTCAAGGTAAACTTACTGATGAAATTGTAGAGGCTTTAGAAAATGCAAAAACACTTTCAGAAGTTGAAGATATCTATAGACCATATAAGCAAAAAAAGAAAACTAGAGCTACGGTAGCCAAAGCAAAAGGTTTAGATCCACTAGCGCAAATAATATTTGAACAACAAGATAAAAGAAATATAGAAGAAATAGCAAAAGAATTTGTAGATGAAGAAAAAGGTGTTTTGACTGTAGAAGAAGCAATTCAAGGAGCAAAAGATATAATTGCAGAAAATATATCAGACAATGCAAATTATAGAAAACAAATAAAAAGAATGTGCTACAAAGATGGAATAATAACTGTAAAAGGAGCAACAGACGAAAAATCTACATATGAAATGTACTATAATTTTAATGAAAAGGTAAATAGAATACCAAGTCATAGAATTTTAGCTATAAATCGTGGTGAAAAAGAGGAATACTTAAAGGTTAAAATAGAAAAACCAGAAGATTATATTTTAGAAATGATTAATAAAGATATTGTAAAAGGCGCTACACAATATACTAAAATTTTAGAAGAAACAATAGAAGATAGTTTTAAAAGATTAATAGAGCCATCTATAGAAAGAGAAATACGTTCTGATTTAACTGAAAAAGCAGAAACACAGGCTATAAAGGTATTTGGAAAAAATGCGAAACAATTATTATTAGCAGCTCCACTAAAAGGGTTAACAGTAATGGGATTTGACCCAGCATATAGAACAGGATGTAAAATTGCAGTAATAGACGAAACAGGTAAATTGCTTGCAACAACAACTGTATATCCAACAGAGCCACAAAATGATGTAGAAGGTGCAAAAAAGGAATTAATAGCATTAATAAAAAAATATAATATTAATATTATAGCAATAGGAAATGGAACTGCTTCAAGAGAATCAGAAAATTTTGTATCAGAAATGATAAAAGAAATAGATGGAAATATACACTATGCTATAGTAAGTGAGGCAGGAGCATCAGTATATTCAGCTTCAAAACTTGCGACAGAAGAATATCCGGACATAAATGTATCATTAAGAGGGGCAATTTCAATAGCAAGAAGGTTACAAGACCCACTAGCAGAGCTTGTAAAAATAGATCCTAAATCAATAGGAGTAGGACAATATCAACATGATGTAGATCAAAAAAAATTATCAGAAAGCTTAACAGGTGTAGTAGAAGATGCAGTTAATAAAGTAGGTGTGGATGTAAATACTGCAACGCCATCATTATTATCTTATGTATCAGGAATTAATAAAACAATAGCAAATAATATAGTTAAATATAGAGATGAAAATGGAAAAATAAAGGAAAGAAAAGAACTATTAAAAATTCCAAAATTAGGGAAAGTAGCTTTTGAACAATGTGCAGGGTTTATGAGAGTATTTAATGGAAAAAATCCATTAGAAATAACAGCAGTTCATCCAGAAAGTTATGAAGTAGCTGAAAAGTTATTAAATAATATTGGATTTAAAAAGGAAAATCTATTAGATAAAGAAAAATTAATTATAATAAAAAATAAATTAGCAGAAATAAAAATAGAAGAAATGGCAAAACAATTAAATATAGGTGAAATAACTTTAAAAGATATAATACAAGAACTTTCAAAGCCAGGAAGGGATCCAAGGGAAGATATGCCAAAGCCAGTATTAAGAGCAGATGTATTAAAGTTTGAGGATTTAAAAGAAGGAATGGTATTAACAGGAACTGTAAGAAATGTAACAGATTTTGGAGCATTTGTAGATATAGGAGTAAAACATGATGGATTAGTACACATATCACAATTAAGTGACAGTTTTGTAAAAAATCCTTCAGATGTAGTATCAGTTGGAGATATAGTAAAAGTAAAAATAATAGGTATAGATGCAGAAAGACAAAAAGCACAATTATCAATGAAAATTTAGAAATTAAATGTTACATAGAAAAAAAGAAATTGTTATTATATAACAATTTCTTTCTTGTATTATTTATATTGTGCTTGAATTTTTTCAATTTCATTATAATTATTATTCAAAATATCTAGAAAAGTTTTAGCTATTTTAGGATCAAATTGTGTTCCAGCACATCTTTCTATTTCAGATTTAACTACCTCTAAAGGTAAGGCATTTCTATATGTTCTTTTAGATGTCATTGCGTCAAATGTATCTGCAACAGCAGCGATTCTAGCAAAATATGGAATATCTTCACCAGCTAATTGAGAAGGATATCCTTTTCCATCAAATCTTTCGTGATGGTGCTTTACAATAGGTATAATATCCTGGAATACTTTTGCATTACACAAGATATGTGCACCAATAGAAGGGTGATTTTTGATTTCTGAGTATTCATCATCAGTAAGCTTAGACTCCTTAAGTAATATACTATCTGGAATGCCTATTTTACCAATATCATGAAATAATCCACCTATTTTTAAAGTGTTAATCTCAGAGTCGGATAAACCAAGATGTTTGCCAATTAAAACTGAGTATGCGGAAACTCTATCAGAATGACCTCTAGTGTATGGGTCTTTTGCTTCAACCGTAAATCTAAGAGTTTCTACCATATCTAAATATGCTTTTTCTAAACTATCATATGCATCAGATAATTCATCATTTATACGGTTTATTTCATTTAATTGCTCAACAGATTTTATAGCGGCTTCAACTAACAAAAGCAATTGATCAAATTTATCACTTTTTTCACAATAGCATTGAATATCTAATTTTCTTATTGTCTCTAAAGGAGGTGCTAAATCCTTATGACCAGTTAGTAATAAGATATATAATTCTTTATTGAACTTTCTAACTTCTTCTACAACCTTATCACCATGAATAGGTGTCATCATAAAGTCCAAAAGCATTAAGTCGAAATGCTCGTTTTTAACACGTTCAATGGCTTGAACGGGATCAGTAATTCCGACAAAATTATATCCATTTCTAATTAGTAGAACAGATAAAGAATCTAATACGCCTTTATCATCATCAACTGCAATTATTTTATAACCTGTAGTGGTATTAGATTGAATGTGTTTTCTCATAATATCACCTCTATATTAATACATAATATATTATAAAGTGGGGAAAAAATCAATAAAAAAGTAAAAAAAAATCAAAAAAACTGTAATAAAAGTAAAACTTTACTTACATTACAGTTTAAATTTAACTACTGTGGTAAAATTATATTAAATATTGTTCCTTTACCTTTTTCAGTTGAATATGTAATATCTCCATTAAAATGAGCACGAATATTTGAATATGACATAAATAAACCAATACCTGTTCCATCTTTACCTTTAGTTGTTATCATCTCTTTAAATAGTTTTTCTTGTACTTCTTCAGGAAGACCACCAGCATAATCTTTAATTGAAACAATAACATTATTTTTTTCTTGGGTAATAATTAAATCAATATCTTGGTTTGGCTTGCCGTTATATGCTTGAATAGCATTTGAAATCATGTTATTTACTACTTGAACTAAACCATTTATATTACCATGCAACACAAGTGATTTATCAACTTCAAGCTTTACATTTAAAGTAATTAAAGCTTTTTTCAATTCGTGTTTCATAAGAATATCTACTCTTTTAGTTAGTTCATCAACTGTAAAAGAATCTACTGTATCTTCAGATAATGCAACTGCTTGTCCTTTTACAGCAGTAATAATATCTGACATATATTCCAAATATGATTTTATTTTAGAAATCCAGTCTTTCATATCACTTGCAATTGCTAGATGATCTTCAACTGTTACATCTTTATCAACTATAGATTCTTCATATTCTTTAATTAAATCAGTAAGACCCTCTGTAGCACCCGAAATTGACATTATAGGAGATTTTAGGTTATGTGCAATACCTCCAATTAATTGACCTAATGATGCTAAACGTTCTCTTTCTACTAAGATGTCTTGATTATCTTTAAGAGCTTTCATATCTAATTTGTGTTGAGTTATATCTTTAAATAGTATTAATATACCCAAAGAAACATCTTTATTAAAAATTGAATTTATTTCTATTGTAAAATATTTATTCAAGTTTTTAAAATGCTGTTCAAATACTATAGTTTCAGTTGATTTTTTTACCGTATCTAAAGCTTTTTGTAATTTGTTAACATTCATTTCATACTTTTTATGAGTTTTCAAAAAATTTATTACATTTTGCCCTCTTATTTCACTAGCTGTTAGACCAAAGGTTTTTAAAAATGTGGCATTAAAGTCAGTTATTAAAAAGCTCTCATCTAATACAAGATAACTATCTGATATCCTATTTACAATAGTTTGTAAAGCTATTGGGGCAACCCCTAAAAAATTAAATTTAAATATAGCAAATGTAAAGCATAACATTGTAAAAGCAAAAGATATTGGAGTAATATATACTGTCATAGGTATAATTTTTAAAGTACCTAAAATGTTTGTTATTAAAGGAACACTTACACCTAATATAATTAATAATGATTGTTTAGAGAAAAAACCAGAGCTTGCAATAGTAGCCTTTAGCATGTATATAATACCAATAAAAAGTAAAACATAAGAATATATATTGTGAACAGTCATGTAAGGACCAGGGACTCCAAGAGAAATGTTAGTAGAATATATTATATAAAATAAATGATGAAAGTCATTGGTCCATAATATTATTAAGGATAAAATCGGGATTAATGTAAATAATAAATAATATTTATTAAATTTTAATTTGTTTTTACCCAATATTAATCCTGTAAGAAAAACGCAAACTGGTAGAAAGCAAGTTCCTATGTATATAAAGTTTTCAAAGTAGATAGCAGGTACACTGAATAAACTTGTAAAAATAGTCTGTAAGATTACCCCAAGACATATTATAAATACGCAAGTTAAATCTAAAATAAATATTACTCTTAATTGACTAAGATTTTTTTTATGGAAAGTATATATAATTAAAAATATTATATATATAAGAGAGATAACTAAGAGTATAAAAGGTAGTGTAAAAATTTTTGCCATTTGCATTCCTCCAAATTTTTAATTTATAAATTTTATCTTTTTAAAATAATTAATACATTTTACAATATAATTAATATCTATTGCATTCCATTCAAATCCAATCTTATTTAAATATTGAATTGTAAATGAAGCATCTAATTTTATTCTAGAAGTATATA
>OLSB01000469.1_pt1 | contig 46271 bp, 40 predicted proteins | sample 1672071 | NCBI WGS metagenome assembly OLSB01 (sample SAMEA3136642, study PRJEB25190) | human gut metagenome | biome: human gut; feature: human-associated habitat; material: faeces | place: Austria | collected 2013 | reverse complement strand
CTAATAATCTGTTTATTTCTTTTGCTGTTAAACTTTTAGCTGTTCCTAAACTTGTGCTATATATTCCAGATATTCCATCTAGAATTTCTATACAATTTAAATAACCATAAGCACCTTTTATATATAAGTATGGATTTTTATCCCAATCATTTGCCGAACTCGTGTTCATGTTTTTCGCTATTGGATCTCCTGATATTAAGATTAATTGATTTTTAGCTTTATTTAATCCTAAAACTCTCCAACTCGTTTCTTGTGTTGCTGTATATGTTTGGTCTGCCCATCCATTTTGATCTACTTTACTAGTATAAGTATTACTTTCATTTACATATTTGTTATAATCTACATAATCTCCAATATTTAAATTCCCAGCTTTAAAGGCTTGTACTAATGTTTCAGCATATCTAGTAACTCCTTTTCCAAAAGAAACGTCTGTTATTTCTTCTCCTTCTTTTACAGTACTTTCTCCAGATTTGTTTATTAAAGTACAATTATAATTAGATATATTAAATTTAACTTTGTCTCCATATTTTAAATTGTCTGTTTTATAAGGAATTGTGTATGTTGCTGTTCCTATTAGACCATTCCATGTTGCTGTTACACTTTCTCCATTTATTGTAATTTGAGGTTTTGTGTCTAGTTCATAATTTGTAAGCATTTTTAATGTTACAGTGTCCCCTGTGCAAGCTAGACTCTTATTTTTTCCATTACTTTCTAGTTTTACTACTGACATTAATGGTAGTTTTGCTTCAGAATAATAGTCTTCTGCAAACGCTCCTCCTGAAAAATCATCTACTATTGTATAATGTTTCTGTCCATTTAGCACAGCTCCTCTTAAGTAATATACTGTTAAACTTTTTTCGTTTACAACATACATATCGTCTGTATCTTGGTTGTTTTCATTGTTATTATTTTCACCATTGTTTAGTTCAATTTCTGAAAAATTGCTTATATCAATTCTATAATAGTCATTAGAATCATTTGGATTTATATCTTTAGTTGGAACGCCATAATCAGATAACTTATAAACTTTGCTACTATCTATTGGCAATTTTTCATTATCCAAATAAAATTCCTTTATTGTCTCTGATAATGAAATAATATCTTCTTTAACACTATTATATTTTTTTATTTCTATAGTTGACTTCATGCTAGCTGTTATACTTACTGTTAAAATTAGCATTACAACAATAGTTATAGCTAAAGTAACTAATGTAATACCATTATTATTTCTTATATTTTTCATTTGATTATCCTCCATATATCTTACTACTTATAATATTACTATTAAATCAAAACTTTTTCAATACATTTACTATAATTTATTTTATATCAAATTTGCAGTTTAAAGTCTTATACATTTGCATTTTAGCATTGAACTTTTTATTCTCATTTATTATTAAAAGCCACAAATATGCTATTATAAGAAGTATTGCAATATTTTTGTATAATAAAATAGCTATACTAGAAATCACAGTTAACAATATTATAATTACATTTGAAATTTTATTTGTAATTGTATAAGATTGATAAATCCCTGCAAATATATGTATTATACCTTTTAAAATTCTTCCTCCATCTAATGGATATATTGGTATTAAATTAAATATAAAAATTAATGCATTTGCATATATTATTAAATCTATTGGTAAGTTACAAATTTGTACATTTTGTGTAATTTTATAATACATGATTGAACATAATATTATTATAATATTTACTAATGGTCCTGCTATTGCAATTAATATTTTATATATTGTAAGAAGATTTCCTTTTTTTATTTTTATATTATAACTTTTAGGTTCTGTTGTAAATTTTACTGTAAATCCTACAGGTACAATAGATAATGAATCTAAACTAAATCCTAATGCAACTCCCATTATTAGATGTCCTAATTCATGCATCAATGCAAAAAGCATAAGTATTGCATATATTTTTATTTGTTTTGTTATTATAAAAATAACCAAAAACAAAAATATTTTTAAATCTATCTTAACGTGCATTTTGTTTCCTCACATTGTTCCTAATATTTCTTCTGGATTTATAAATCTATTTTGTCTTCTTATTTCAAAATGCAAATGTGGGCCGAGTTGCCCTTCCTGTTTGACCAACTTCAGCAATTTTATCTCCTTGTTTTACTACATCTCCCTCTTTAACACATAAACTACTGCAATGTGCATATAAAGTAGTTACTTCCCCATTCTCTATTCGTAAATGCTTACCATAATCTCCTTCTAACGAATATTGTGTTACTTTCCCATCTATAGCTGAAATTACGCTATCTCCAGTATTTCCAGCTATATCTATTCCATAATGATTAGCTGTAACTATATTAGTTGGTGTTCTGCTTCCAAATTTAGAAGTTATAACTCCTTTAAGGGGCCATATTATATTTATGTTTTGTTTTACAAATTCTATATCTTGTTCTTCTTGAGACTTTTCTTCTACTTGAGCAATTTCATTAGCTCCACCAACAGCTCCTTGCTCTTCTTTAACTTCATTGTCAATTATATTATTTTCACTATTTTCATTATTTTCTTCTGATACTATATTTTCAGTATTTGCGTTATCTTCATTAGTTTTATTTTTAGTAAATATATTATTAACTGAATTTTTTAAATTATTAAAATATGTAATCGAATCATTTTTTAAGTTTTCTATATTAATATCGTATGTCAAAACTTCCTTTGCTTTATTTAATGCATATTCAGAAAATATTTGGTTAGAATTTTGTAATATATATATACCAGCATAAATAATTATACATACTATAATTTGTATAATCATCTTTTTGGCCAATTTCGATTTTACATTTAACGTTATATTTTCACTTTGTCTATTTATACTTTGAGAATTTATGTAATATTTATCTTTTCTATTTTCATATCTTCTTCTATTATAAATTTCTTCTGCTCTTCTTATTCTTTCTTCTTGGCTAATTATTTTTTCCATAAAAGCCTCCTATCTGATAATATATAATCAGTTCAAATCCTTCCAATTTTATTATTGGAAGGATGAAGAGGTTTGCCTCTTCCTTCGTTTTTATAAATTTATATTCCAAAGTTAGAGGTTTTATTCATATTTTATTAGGTTTACAAAACAATAGCTAAAATTATAGATATAAGAGTTATTATTCCCAGCAAAAAATTTAATTTTCTTACTCTTTTGTAGGATTTCTTTAATTTTTTTATTTCCTTTTCTGATAGTGGCTTTTCTAGTTTGCTTATATAATTAGAAACAACTATTTCCGCTTCTTTTATAACATATTTTCTATCTTCTTTTTTTACCTGTTCCATCTTCCTTAAATCTTCTTCTTTCATATATCCTTGAATTACTCTACTTTTTTCTCTTCTTTCTCTATTAGTAGAAAAATTTTCTCCACCATCTTTAATATACTCACAAAAGTCAAAATTTTTAATTTTACTTTTATCTTTTACAACCATAATAGCTTCTTCTATTAAATTAGATGGCAAATTTTTTAATATAACAATATTTTTCATACCCTCTTTATTCATTTGTTACCTCCTATATAATAATTAACTTATATAGGAATTATTTCCAATTATAATTATTTTATACTTCATATAAAGCGTAATATATTATAATAAAAAACAATGCTCACTCTCTAAAATTAAAATTATTTCAAAAATAATCTTGCAAGCAATTTCTTCTATTTTACTTTGATTTATCTTCTCTAACTCTTTAATGTTTAATTTAATATTATTGTGATTTTTTCCAACTATTCCTCTTATTACAATATCGCCTTTTAAAACTTTTGCTCTATTTACTCCACTACCTGCATATAATCTATTTTTGCTAATCATAATCTTTCCAATATTTTTCTCTTCTCCTAATGCAGAATCTATTACAATTATATATCTATCTTTCTTTTCTCTAATAATGTTCTTTAAATCTTTGCCCAATTTTTTGTATCCAATAGAATTATCTATTGTCCCTAGTACTTCTATATTCTTGTTAGTTTTCTCATATATTTTTAAAAAAGAGCCCACAAGCGGTCCTAAACTATCTCCTACAATATTACCGTTTCCAATGCATACAAATAAAATATCTTTCAAGTTTTCCTCCATATATTATTGTAGCGGTTTATCAGTATCTTTACTGATTATAATATTTACCTTTTTGTTGTATAAGTAATCTTTATTAATCTTCTCTGAAAATCCAGCTATCTCATTTGATACTATAATTGTATTGTATTTATTTGATATTAATTCATCTATTTTATTATCCACATCATCTTCATTACTTAAAGAGAATACATCAAATCCCAAATTTTCTGGAAGTTTAAAGCTTTTTTTATCATTTTTAAATTTAATCCAAGAAACCTTCATATTACTCACCAATATTATTTTTATGAAAAAAATATTTTTTATACAATTATTTTTCTTTTTATATTTTCTATAAAAAAAAACCGTTTCTCAAAACGGCTCTTATATTTTTATTATAAAATTAATCTGTTTATTTCATATTTAATATTTTAATGTTATATATTGCAAAAATAAGTTGATTCTAAATCTGCTTCAAATAGTAATAATGCAATTGGGTATTTTTTATATGCTTCCCCAATAGTACCATATAATTCTTTTGGTTCTGTAAATCCCATGTGCCAACGAATTGCATATTTTTCTTCATTTGTAAGTTTAATATATTCAGTAATCATCATTACAGATTTTTCTCCATGTCCATAAGGTATTGTATCTTCTACTGTGTAATAAGGTACTCTCTCCCATTCACCTTTCGCATTTTTTGCATTTCTATAATCTACTTTATAAAAATTTGTTTTACAAATATCATGTAATAAAGCTACTATTTTTATGGTATCTTCTGGTACATCTAATCCTGAATTTTTTACTTTTTCTTTAAAAATCTCATATACTTTCATACTGTGTTCTAATAATCCACTTGCATAATTCCCATGGAATCTTGTACTTGCTGGTGCTATATAGAAATCTGATTTTTCTAAAAATGCTAATAAGTTATCCATTCCTTCTCTGTTTACTGATTTTAATAATTGTATAAATTCTTCTTTCATATTTTTCTCCTCTTTTTTCTTCAAATTTAATTAAACTATATTTATTAGCACATGCTATCACATTTTTATTTAAAACACAATATATGGTATATTATTTTATTGAATATATGTAATTTAATAAAAGCATATAATTCTTAAAAGGATATAAATTCTTCCCAAACTAAATTTGCCAGGTCTAATCCTTTATCTGTAAGTTTTATATTATTCTTATCTATTTGTATTAAACCTTCATGATTTAACTTATCTAAAGTTTTGCAATATTTCATTATTGGATTTATTTTGAATTTTTCTTCAAATTCTTGTATATTTATTCCTTCAATTTTTCTTAATCCTAATATCATATATTCATTCATTTTGTTTTCATAATTTAAAACTTCTTCTAATTGCAAGTTTAAATTTAAATTATTATTTTCTATATTATCTATGTATTTATCAATTTCTTTAATGTTTGAATATCTTTTGTTGTCTAAAAAAGAACTTGCTGCTACTCCTAAACCTATATATTCTTTTTGGTTCCAACAATCTAAATTATGTTTTGATTCAAATCCTTTTTTTGCAAAATTTGAAATTTCATATTGATAGTATTTATTTTTTTCTAATGTATTTTTTACATACCAATACATTCTTCTTTCCAAATCATCTTCTGATAAACTCAATTTTTTAGATTTTACTAATTCATACATTTTTGTATTTTCTTCTAATATCAGAGAATATACAGATATATGTTCCGGCTTTAATCCTATTATTTTTTTTACACTGTCTTTTACATCCTCCAATGTTTGAGTTGGCAAATCTATCATTAAATCTACATTTATATTATTAAATCCAACACATCTTGCATAATTATATGTGTCTTCAAAATCCTTATATTTATGGATTCTTCCAATAGTTTTTAATATTTCATCATTTGTAGATTGTAATCCTATGCTAAGTCTATTTATTCCAATATTTTTATATGTTTCTAATTTTTCTTTATTAACAGTTCCAGGATTTACTTCTATTGTAATTTCTGCATCTTCTGAAATTACAAAATTTGCTCTTATTGTATTAATAATATCTGCAATATATATTTCATCTATAGCAGAAGGAGTACCTCCTCCAATATAAATTGTTTTTATTATATATTTAGATTCTAATCCATGTTCCGACATTATCTTATTTTCTGATGCATATTTTAAAATTTCTTTTTTTAAACATTTTATATATCTATCTATTAAGCCTTCTTTGTTCGCATAAGATATAAAATCACAATAATAACATTTTTGCTTACAAAAAGGTATATGTATATATAGTCCTATTTCTTTTAATTCCATAATTTTTTAGTATTATAAATACTCCTCCATTTTTTTTAATCTATTACTAACACTAGATTTTCCTATTGGTTTATCTAGCATTAGTCCTAATTGTTCTAATGTAGCTTCTGGATTTTCTTCTCTTAAAATTGCCATTTCTTTTAAATTATCTGGCATATTATTAAATTTACCTGTTTTTCTCAATTTTTTTATAATTTCTATTTGCTTTACTGATGTATTTATTGTTTTGTTTAAATTAGCTGTTTCACAATTTACCAATCTATTTACATTATTTTTCATTTCTCTTAAAACTCGTATCTCTTCAAATTTAATTACAGCAGAACTTGCTCCAATTAAAGCTAAAAAGCTAGAGATTTCTTCACCATCTTTAAAATAAATAGTATTTTCTAGATTTTTTGCATGTATTTGATATGTATTTAATAATTCTAATGTTATTTGCATATATTCTTTAGATGAAAAAATAATTTCTAAATGATATTTATTTTGAGGATTATTTATAGAACCAGCACCTAAAAAATTTCCTCTTATATATGCCTTTTTTAGATTGTCTAAACATAATATCTTCTCGTAATTTTCTTTATTTATAAATTCAATTTCTGTGTTATTTTTAAAGGTGATGTTATAAGTTTTACCAATAATTTCTATCTTATAATTTGTAATATTTAAATTATTAAGAAGTTTAGCAAATCTATTTATATTGTACTCGTTTTCTGTAGAAAATTTTATGTTTTTGTTTTTTAAACTTATATTGTCAGTTGCTAAATAACCAAGAAATTCTGCATACACTTCTTGTTTATTTTTCAAATTATTTATTTTGCTTAATTCTTTTTTTAAATCTGATGAAAAAGACATATTCTCCTCCTGATATTAATTATTTTGTTCTAACTTGTGCAATTATACATCTGTTATTATTAGATAAATCTTTTATACATTTTTCGTATTTATAATTATTATTTTTATTTATTAATTCTATAACATCTTCTTTTTGGTCATATCCAATTTCTAAACATAAGTAGCCACTTTCTGTTATATACTTATATGCCTCTTCTACTATTTTTTTATAAAAATCCAAACCATCTATTCCACCATTTAGTGCTAAAATAGGCTCATTTTGTACTTGTTTAGACAAAGTCTCTATTTCCTTTGTTTTTATATATGGCGGATTAGATACTATTATATTAAATTTATTATCTATATTAGTAAATAAATTGGAAAGTATAAATTTAACATTTGTATTATTTTCTTGATTGTTTCTTTTCGCTATTTCTAAAGCTTTACTGCTAATATCGCTAGCAAATACCTCTGATTTTATATTGTTTTGTTTAAGAATGTAATCTATTGATATTGCTATTGCACCACTCCCAGTACATAAATCTAAAATTTTTACATTTGCTTTAATCTTTTTGCTTAATTCAATTACAGATTCTACAAGTATTTCTGTATCTGGTTGAGGAATAAGTACATTTTTGTCTACATAGAAGTTTAGCTTCATGAATTCTTGCTTGTTTGTTATGTATTGAAGCGGAATTCCATTTATTATCTTTTTTATATTTTCTTTAAACTCATTATATTGTTTAATACTAATTTCTTCATTTTGATTTATAATTAGATACTGCTTATTTTGTTTTAATGTAAAAGATAATAATTCTCTACATATTAATAGGCTGTCTTCTATATTGTTCTTTATTAATTCTTTTTTAGCTTCTTCCAATGCTTCTTTAATTTTCATTATCAATTTCCTCATTTCTATATTACTATGCTATCATAAAAATGCATAATTATCAATCTAATTTACTTAAAAAGGACACTATTAGCATTGTTTTTGCTGGTTTTAAATGGTATAATAATAAAGTCAAAATATGTATATTAATAATTTAGGAGAAAATTATGTTACAAAAATATTTATATAAATTAGAATATAATAAAATTCTAGAAAAAGTTTGTGATTGTTGTAAAACATATATTGGTAAAGAACTTGTATCATCACTTTTGCCTAGTAGCAATAAAGATTTAGTAAAAAAGCAATTAGAAGAAACTAACTCTGCCCTAACTCTTCTTATAAGGAAAGGAGAACCTAGTATTTTTAATATTGCAAATATCGACCTTTGGATTAAGCATTTAGAGAGCTATAATTTTCTTTCTGCTACTGCTTTGTTAGAGGTTGCAAATGTTTTAAAAACTTCTAGATGTTTGCACGAGTATTTCTTTAGCGATAAAGACTTTGATTTATTTGGTTTTGCTATTTTAGAAGATTTATTTTCTATGTTATATTACAATAAAAGTATAGAAGATATTATTTTTACCTCCATAATAGATGAAAATACTATTGCTGATGATGCTTCTAAAACTTTATCTTCTCTTCGCAGAAATAAAAGAAAGCTAGAGCAAGAAATTAGAGATAAACTTTCTAGTTTTACCCATTCTTCTGCTTATTCTAAATATTTGATGGATTCTATTATTACTATTAGAAATGATAGGTTTGTTATTCCTGTAAAAGAAGAATTTAGAAATAGCATAAGTGGTACTATTTTAGATATTTCTGCAAGTGGCTCTACTGTATATGTTGAACCTTCTATAATTTTTGAATTAAATAATAAGATTAATTCAATTAAAATTGAAGAAAATATTGAAATTGAAAAAATATTAAAAAATTTATCTTTAAAGTTATTGCCTATTGCTAATAATTTAAAGTTAACGCTAGAAACTATTGGAAAAATAGATTGCATTTTTGCCAAAGCTAAATTCTCTAAAAATATAGATGGTATTTGTCCAATAATAAATGATAAAAAAGAAATATATTTATATGGTGCAAGACATCCTTTAATTGACCCTGCTTCAGTTGTACCAATAGATGTCTCACTTGGTAAAGATTATAAATCATTATTGATAACAGGTCCAAATACTGGTGGAAAGACAGTAACATTAAAAACTACTGGTCTTTTATGTAGTATGGCTTGTAGCGGAATTCTTATTCCAACTAAAGAAAATAGTAGTATCTATGTTTTTGATAATATTTTTGTAGATATTGGAGATGAACAAAGTATTCAAGATTCTTTAAGTACTTTTTCCTCACATATATTAAATATTATTGATATATTAAGTATGGCTACTCCTAATAGTTTAATTTTGTTGGATGAACTTGGTTCTGGAACAGACCCTGTAGAAGGTTCAAGTCTTGCTATAAGTATATTAGAATACTTCTATAATTTGGGGTCTTTAACTATTTGCACAACACACTATCCAGAGTTAAAAAAATATGCACTTGTTCATGATGGTTTTGAAAATGCAAGTTCTGATTTTGATATAGAAAATTTATGTCCTACTTACAAATTATTAATTGGTGTTCCTGGCAAAAGTAACGCCTTTGCTATAAGTAAGAAATTAGGACTACCAGAAGAAATTTTGAATAATGCTAATAAATTAGTAAAAAAAGAAGATTTAAGTATTGAAAATTTATTAAAAAGTATATATGATGATAAAATAGCTATAGAAAAAGAGAAAGAAAAAATTATGCAAAATTCAAATCAAATTGAATTATTAAAAAAATCTCTTGAAAGAGATAATAGCAAATTGGATAAAGAAGCAAATTCTATTATATCTGATGCAAAATTAAAAGCACGAAATATTCTTTTAGACGCAAAAGAAGAAGCAAATGAAGTAATTAAAGAATTAAATAATAAATCTACTAATGTGAAAACAGCAAATTCTATTAGAAATAAATTAAATAGTTCGATTAATGAGCTTTCAGAACTAGATAATGTTAAAACAAGTAATTCTTTAACCAATGAAAATGTGTATATTGGACAAGAAGTATTTTATGCCAAGTTAAATTCTAATGGTACTATTTTATCTCTTCCAAATAAGTCTAATGAAGTTAAACTTCAAATTGGTAGTATGAACATGAATGTAAAATTAGAAGATTTAACATCTCTAAAAAGCTCTAGAGTAAGTAGTAATTCAGGCTATAACAAACCAAGTTCTATATCTTTTTCTAATAACAAAGCTCAAAGTATATCATCTGAAATAAATGTTATTGGCTTAAATGTTGACCAAGCTATCCCTATTATTGATAAATATTTAGATGATTGTTCTATGGCAAATTTGGAGCAGGCTAGAATTGTTCATGGTAAAGGTACAGGAAAGCTCCGTATAGGTATTCACAATTTTTTAAAAAAGCATCCACATGTAAAATCCTTTAGATTAGGAACTTTTGGCGAAGGAGAAATGGGAGTTACTATAGTATATTTAAAATAATTTTAACTTATTAAATTTTAGTTTTAACAGTTTTGCTAATTGTAGCCTCATTTCCGCTCTTGTCTGTGGCTTTTACTTTAACATTATATTCAGTATTGGAAGTTAGACCTGTAAAAGTATATGAAGTATCTTTGTTATAATTTGGTGTTATATAAGTATTACCATTATCTATACTATATTCTACTTTTTCAATCCCACTTCCAAGTTCTGTTATATTAACATTAATCTTGAAAGATCTATTTGTTATATTTATTATTTCTATACTATTTATTGTTGGAGGAGTTTCGTCCTTTATGCTAGCTACTCCATCTTGTGATATATTTACATCTGATTCTTTCATAGCATTAATTTGTTCTTGTCCTTCTTTTTCAGCTTCTTCAATGTTTTGCTTTATAAGTTTAGATTCAGTAATTAGCCCATTTCCTCCTATTGTAAGTTTTATGGAAACTGTTGATAAAATTAATAATACAACAACTGTTACAACAAGTGCAACTAATGTTATACCTTTATTGTTTTTAAGATTTTTCATCTGTTATACCTCATTTTTATAATTCTATACAATTATAATTGTATTTTACTTTATCATGCAAGTCAATAATTAACCTCATTTTGTAATTAAATTGTAATATTCTCATAAAAAAGAACATACTTTATAAGACTTTGGAAAAGTTAGTCTTATTTATATGTTCTTTTTTATTATTCGAATATACTTCCTATTTCTATTTTATTTCCTCTCAAGAAATCATTTATGCTCATTCTTTTAGAATTTTCACCCTGTATTTCTAATACTTGTATTATTCCCTCTTTTGCTTTTATATATAATCCATTCTTGTCGTCTGAAAATAGAACTGTTCCAGATTGTATTTTTTTTAGATTATCTTTATATTCTTCTAGTCCTTCAAATTTCTTGAATAGTTCCTCATCTGACATTACTTGAACCTTCCAAAATTTTATCTTTTTATTTTCCAAATATGAGAAAGCACCCATTATTGGATTTAAGCCTCTTACTAAATTTTTTATTTGCATTGCAGTTTTATTTTCCCAATCTATTTTTGCCATTTCTTTGGAAAGCATTGGAGCAATAGTTCCATCTTCTGGCTGTTTTTCTCTTTTTTCTGTGCCATTTTCTATTTGTTTTACTGTTTCCACCAATAATTTTGCACCTATTTTGCTTAATTTTTCCCAGAGTTCGCCCGTTGTTTCATCTTCTCCAATTTTTACTTCTTGTTTTAGAATCATGTCTCCTGTATCCATTCCTGCATTCATAAACATTGTTGTTATACCTGTTTTCTTATCTCCATTAAGAACTGCCCATTGTATCGGCGCAGCACCTCTATATTTTGGTAATAATGATCCATGTACGTTTACGCATCCGTATCTTGGAATATCTAATAATTCTTGTGGAAGTATCTTTCCATAAGCTACAACGCATATTAAATCTGGTTTTATTTGTTTTACTTCTTGCAAAAACTCTTCATTTTTTCTTATTTTTAGGGGTTGATATATCTTTATGTTTTTTTCTAAAGCATATTGCTTAACAGGAGAAGGTACTAATTTCATTCCTCTTCCTTTTGGTTTATCTACATTTGTTACAACACCTATTATATTGTATCCAGCTTCATATAAAGCTTTTAAAGATTCCTGTGCAAAGTCAGGTGTCCCCATAAATAGTATGTTCATATATCTTGCCCCCTTTATCAAATTTTAGTCTTGTGGTTCTATATATTCTAATGTGCCTGGTATTATCTTATCTACAAACAATGTACCATTTAAATGATCTATTTCATGGTCTAAAGCTTGTGCTAGTAAATCTTTACCTACAATCTTTACCTTTTTTCCTTCTTCATTTAAAGCTTCTACGATAACCTCTTTTGGCCTTATTATTTTTCCATATTCATTTGGAAAACTTAAGCAACCTTCTTCTACTTCTTGTTCTCCCTTTGTTTTTATTATTTTTGGATTTATCAATAATAAAGGTTTACTTCCATCGTACAAATCTATTACAATTACTCTTTTTAATATTCCTACTTGAGGCCCTGCTAATCCAACGCCATTATATTTATGCATTGTTTCTAACATATCCTGTAGAAGCTCTTTTATTTTATCATTTACTTCATCAACTTCTTTTGCTGTTTTTCTTAATATTTCATCTCCAGATATTCTTATTTCTCTTATAGCCATTTTTATTACCCTTTCTAATAAAATATTTATATCATGTTTGTTGGATTTACATCCACAATTATTCTTGTACTATTTTTAGTATTTTTGTTTTGTTGATTTATTGAGTTTATTGTATCTTGCAATTGATTTATTATGCTATTATCTATTTTGCACTTTATTATTATTCTCCACCTGTACTTATTTTTTATTTTATCTACTGGTGCTGGTACCGGTTTGTACAACATTATTTTTAAATTTTGTTTTTCTATTTTTTCTTTCAAATTTTCGTATATTTTATTTGATATTATCTCTAATTCTTTATAAGATTTACTTGAAATTCCAATTAATATTATATCACAAAACGGCGGATATCTCAACTGCTTTCGAAGTTGTATTTCTGTATTGTAAAAAATTTTATAGTCTTGTTGTTTGGCATATTGTATACAAAATGCATCTGGATTATATGTTTGTATTATAACTTGCCCTTTATCTTTTCCTCTACCCGCTCTTCCTGCCACTTGTGTTAATATTTGAAAAGTTCTTTCATTCGCTCTATAGTCATCTATATGTAAACTACTATCTGCTGCAATTACCCCCACTAAAGTTACATTTGGAAAGTGGTGTCCTTTTACAACCATTTGTGTTCCTATTAGTATATCTATATTGTCGTTTCTAAATTTGTTTAGTATATCTTCATGTGAGTTTTTTTTCGTTACTGTATCTACATCCATTCTAATTGTAGAAGCCTCTGGGAACATTTCTTTTATTTGCTCTTCTAATTTTTGTGTGCCCGTCCCAAAATATCTGATATTTTTGCTTTTACAATTTGGACAAATTTTTAATGCATCTGTTTCATAACCACAATAATGACATTTTAACTTATTTCCTTTTATATGGTATGTAAGCGTTATATTACAATTTTTACATTTAGCAGTATAACCACAATCCCTACACATTATGAATGTAGAAAATCCTCTTCTGTTTAAAAACAAAATTGTTTGTTTTTTATTTTTTAAATTATCTTGTATGGCACCATATAAACTATCACTAATCATTGTCTTGTTTCCATTTGCTAATTCATTTCTTAAATCCACTATTTTCACTTCTGGTAAACTCGAATTATTAGCTCTTTTAGTCAATTCCAATAATTGAATGTCATGATTTAATGCTTTATTATAAGTGTTTATATCTGGTGTTGCACTACCTAAAACTACTGGTAGAGAAATTTCTTTTGCCAAGTATGTTGCAATTTCTTTTGCATTATATCTCGGATTTGTTTCTGATTTGTAAGAATCATCATGCTCTTCATCTATAATTATTAATCCTAAATTTTTAACAGGTGCAAAAATTGCAGATCTAGCTCCTATTACAATTTTTGCATCGCCCCTCTCTATCTTTTTCCATTGGTCATATCTCTCTCCAACTGATAGTCTACTATGTAGAACTGCTATTTTTTTCTCTCCAAATCTACTTAAGAATCTATCTACAGTTTGTGGGGTAAGAGAAATTTCTGGGACAAGCATTATACTTGCCTTTTCCAATTTAAGAGCTTCTTCTATTAGTCTAATATATATTTCAGTTTTCCCGAGATCCTGTTACTCCAAACAATAAAAACTCTTCATATTCTCCAATTTGCAAAGAGGCATTTACCCTTTCAAAAGCTTCTTGTTGCTCTTGTGTTAATTTTAAATTTTGAGTTTTTTCTACAACTTTATGTATAAATGGATTTCTTTCTACTTCTTTCTCTATTATTTCAATATACCCATTTTTTTCTAAAGTTTTTAATACTGCATTTGTAACATCTGCAAACATTTGCAAATCTATACTTAATATTTCTCCATCGTTTTTTTCATTATCTATTAAGAATTTTAATGCTCTAATTTGTTTTGCTGATTTTATTTTTTTATTTTCTATATCTGATTCTATTTCTTCTGCATCTTTACTTAAATATATAAAATTTTGTTTTTTCTCACTTACCCTATTTTCTAGTATTTTGGTGGTTGTTCCTGGAGGTAGCATTAATTTAATGCAGTCTGAAATGTTACAAAAATATCTATGTGCCATCCATTCTGCTAGTTGTATTTTTTCTTTATTTATATAAACTTTGTCTTCAATTTGTTCAATTTGCTTTAGCTTTGAAGCATATTCAGAAGTTTCTTTTATTTTAACAACAAAACCATCTTCTAAATTTTTCTTATTCCCAAAATGCACAAAAACTCTACTTCCAACAGAAACTTTGTCTTGTAGTTCTGTTGGAATTATATAATCAAATGTTTTGTTTAAATTTTTTACATTACTGTTTATTATTACTTCAGCTATCAATGTTGTTTTTACTCCTTGCATAAAATATTATGCTTTTAACCATTTTTCATATTCTTCTTCTATTATTTTAGCAACTTCTTCAGGTTTTTTATCTGTAGTATCTACTACTAAATCGTAGTTAGACATATCATCTTTTCTTATATTGTACAAGTTCTTATATCTTTCATTTTCATAGTTATATCTTTTTATTATATCTTGCTTTTGTTCTTCAATTGTATTAAAGCTTTCTGTTGATTTTCTTTTCTCATCATAAAAAGCTCTTTCAGCAGATACGTTTATGTCTACTTTTAAATATACTTTAAAAGATTCTGGTACAGCATACCATCCTAATCTTGCATCTATTATAAAATTTTCATGCTCTTTTGCATATTCAGCCGCACTATTTTCTATTTGCCTGTCTATTTCAGGATGATCTGAAACATACTCATTAAATTCTGTTACACTCATTCCCATTTCTTTAGCAAGTTTTCTAAAATATTCTCCATTTCTATATATTCCATAGTTTAAATCTTTTGTTAATATATTAGATACTGTACCTTTTCCACTAGCTAAATCTCCAGATAGAGATATTATATGTTTTTTGTTCATATTTTGTTTCCTTTCTTTAATAAAATTTATACTTTTTCATTGTTTTTGATTTTATTATTTTTGCATTGTTCTTTATTATTTTGTTTTATATAAAAGATTAATTCAAATTTTCCTGCTTTCAAGAATCTTTGAATTAATCTTTTATAAATTGTAAAATTAATTTAATTTATTCACTTACTGTAACTTGTCCATCTTCGATTTCATCAGCAGCTATTGTAACTGGTGATACATCATGTGTCTTTACTAGCACTTCATCTCCTTGTGCTATTTGTCTTGCTCTTTTAGCTGTTGCAATAACTAGAATATATCTATTATCTACTTTTTCCAATAATTCAGCTACACTTGGTTTTACTATCATACAATTTACCTTCTTTCTTTTTATATTTTACTACATTATGTTCAATAAGTCCAGCATTTAAGCAGAATTTTCGCTTATGCATTTTTATTAAATATTATCCGATATTATTTGTTTAACATCACTTATATCTTTTGACCATTTTTTTCTTTCTTTTGTATATATTATTATAATTTTTATTAAATAATATATGGTTACTAATCCTGAAGTAATCTTTGGTATTATTAAAAATAAATCTTTATGCAAAATAAATATGTAAATTGAAATTAATGTTATAATCGCAAAGCAGAATATTTCTATTCCGAATAATGCAATTTTAGAACTATCTTTATTGTATGCATTTTCAAATAAAATAATTGCTATTGCTATTAAACTTAAACTAAATACTTTTAAATCTGTTACATAGGCTGTTTCTTCTATATTTTTGTATCCTAAAGCAATACATATAAAATACACCACTACACAAATAGCAACAAAAATATTTATAAATAGTTGGTTATAAACACTTCTTTTTTTTTCAACAGGAAATTTTTTAGATTGCTCTATTTTCATAGATATTTCTTTTTCATCTATTTCTACATTATGTTTTTTTGTAGCTTTTAACGTTTCTTTTCTGTCATCAATTACTTCTGCATTGTTTATATTAGCCAATTGCTCTGTAATTATTTGTTTTATTTTTTTATCTTCTTTATTGGATTTTTTTACTTCTTTAGATTTTGTTATTTTCTTTGTGTCTTTTTTTACTTCTTGTTCTTGTTTTTCTACTTCTTTTGGTTTTCTATGTTTTGCTTCCGTTTTATCTGTTGCAGTCTTTTTCTTTGTTGTTTTTTGTGAAGAACTTGACTTTGTAGTTTTTGTCTTATTTGTTTTTTCTTCTTTTACTGTAACTGTTTCTTTTTCTATTTTATTTGTTTTAGCTGTTTTCTTTTTTGGCTCTACATTTGTTGACTTTTTATCTTTTGTTATTTCTTTTTTCTCTTCATCTACAACTTTTTTGGTACGTGTCGTTCTTTTTACTGTCGGCTCTGTCTTTATTTTAGTATCTTTTTCTTTAGATACTTTTTTTGTGCTTGGTTTAGCTTTCGAAGTTTTAGTTTCCGTGTCTGTAAAGCTATTAATTCTCGCCATTGCTTGAGCAATATCTTTAGTTCTATCTATTTTTTTTGCCATTTAATTTCCTCCTGAAGTTATTTTATTATTTTTTGATTAAAGTTTTTTAATCTAATTCGTAAAGTATATTACTTGCCATTACAATTCCTGCTGTTTCGGTTCTTAATATTCTTTTTCCTAAAGAAACAAATTTTGCATTACATTGTTTTAATATTTCTATTTCGTTTTCTGATATTCCGCCTTCTGGGCCAATTACTATTGCAATATTACATACTTTAGAATCATTATTTTGCTCTTTTAATATTTTTAACTCTGTTTTTAACAAATTTTTGTCTTCATTTTCATAAGCAACTAAAATAACATCATAATAATCTTTTAATTTTTCTATATCTTTAATTTTTATTACATTTTCTATTTTAGGAATAATATCTCTCATAGATTGTTTGGCTGCTATTTCTGCTATTTTTTGCCATCTTTCTATTTTTTTAGTTGTAAGTTTATCATTTAATTTTACCACTGTTCTATCCATAATAACTGGTATTATTTCCTTTATGCCAATTTCTGTATTCTTTTGTATTATTAATTCCATCTTTTCAAATTTTGGAATTCCTTGAAATAGTGTTATATTTACATTTGGTTCTGTTGTATAATTAATTTTTTCTAATATTTGGCATTCTACATATTCTTTAGAAGAAGTTAATATTTTTGCCATATAGTTCTCGGCTGTATCTTGATTGCATATTTGCAATTCATCTTCTTTTCTCATTCTTAATACATTGCTTATGTGATTAACGTCTTCTCCGGTTATCTTTATTTTATTATCTTTTATTTGATTATCTTTTACAAAAAATTTAGGCATTTTATTTTCCTTCTTGTTTTTGATATAAGTATTATATCAAAATATTTTGTGCCTTTCAAGTAATTTCATTATATAATTAAAACTTTGGGATTAATGTTACAAATATCATTAGTTCTTTTATTTTTTACAAACAATTATATCAAATAAATATATTCAAATAGTAAGTGTTTTTTACTGTTTTTTCAATATTTTATTGACTTTGGCCCTATTTACAATATATAATAAATTTATCAAAACCTTAAAGGAGGTATGTTTATGCACATACGGTCAAATGACAAGTGCTTTTATGTAGACATTATGTCTGCAAGTCCTGAAGTAACTGGCAGTTGTTTGTATTGCACTGTTAAGTACCCTGACAGAAGTTTTGAACATTTTATTGTTGACTGTGGTTTGTTTCAAGAGCCAACTCAAGTAAAATATAATTCAGAGCTTTTGTTCACCCCTTCAGAAGTAGACTTTGCCCTGGTAACTCATAATCATATAGACCACATTGGGCGTTTTCCGTTGCTTACCAAAAATGGCTATAATTCGCCTATTTATGCGACGGAAGATACCAAATTGTTGATGCCTATTGCATTGGCAGATACCCTTTCTATTCTTAACTCTAATGCAAAAAAGAATAGTACTTCACCATTGTATTCAAGTAAAGATGTAGAAACCGTTGCAGAACTCACAAAGGGTGTTCCCTATAGTTCTACTGTTCAAGTATCTGACAATATCAAAGTTACTTTTTTTAAAAACGGACATCTTGTCGGAGCTGCTTTAATTCTTGTTCAAATCAGCTATTACAAGCATAATACCATTAATCTTCTGTTTTCAGGAGATTATAACGATGCAAACGTTTTCTATAGGGTTCCTAGATTACCTAAATTGATTCGCAATTTGCCTTTGACAGTAATATGTGAATCTACCTATGGTTATATGGATTCTTCTGAAATCGTACGGCAATTTGACAGAGACCTAATAAGCTTTTTCAGTAAATGTCCAAATGGCACTGTCTTGCTTCCTGTTTTCTCTCTTGGGCGTTCTCAAGAAATTCTTCAAAGACTTAAGTTTTTGCAAGAAAGTGGATTTTTGAAGGATATTCCTATCTATTTAGATGGAAAATTAACCCTTCGTTATACTGCACTTTTTGAGGCTCACGTTCTCTCATCTATAGATGAGGACAAACTCGAGTTTGTCCCGAGAAATCTGGAATTTGTTTCTAAAGACATGCGTCTTGCACTGTGTTCTAACAAAACAGCAAAGATAATTGTAAGTTCTTCTGGTATGGGATCTTATGGTCCTTCTCAAACTTATATTCGTGAACTTTTAAGTCAAAAAGATTCTTTGATTTATTTTACGGGTTACGCGGCAGAAGGTACTATTGCAAGGAGTCTATTTGACGCAGAATCAGATTCTATTGTAGAATTTGGGAAACTTCAGTTTGTTAAAAAAGCTGAAATTAAATTCACAAATGAATTTTCTGCGCATGCTAAAGCGGATGAACTTTTGGATTTTCTTAGGTCTTTTAAGGATCTTAAGCTCGTTCTTGTCACTCACGGTCAAAAGCAGGTAAAAACCCAATTTGCCGAAAAAGTCAGAGATGAGATTGATTCTAATGAAGTTGAAATTCTTTCTAGAGATTACTTTTTTAGAATCAATAGTAATGGACTGATGAAGACATTAACTACACATTTTAATTAAAGGTAGGTGTTTCCTAACTTTAAAAAACTAGCTCAAGCTTAATTGATTGAGCTAGTTTTTTATGATATTTTTTATAATATTATACAGATTAATCCTCCACTTCCTTCATTTATTATTCTCTCTAACGTTTCTTGTAACTTTTCTTGTGCATCTTCCGGCATTTTCATAAGTTTGGTCTGTAATCCTTCGTTTACAAGTTCATGCAGACTTTTCCCAAATATGTTTGACTCCCATATTTTTTTCGGATCATTTTCAAATTCGGAAAGTAAAGATTCTACTAATTCTTGAGATTGTCTTTCACTACCAACTATTGGGGATACCTCTGTTTCTATGTCTGCCCTTATCATGTGTATTGACGGTGCTTTTGCTCTTAATTTAACTCCATAGCGTGATCCCTGCTTTACCATTTCTGGCTCTTCTAATATTAATTCATCTATTGACGGACTTACTATTCCATATCCTTTTGTATTAACCTCTTGAAGTGCCATTGCCACTTTGTCATATTCTCTTTTTGTATTTGCAAATGAAATCATACTAGAAAATAATTCTCCCTCATTTGTAATTGGTACACCGGATATTTCTGTTAATACTTTATAGAATAAATTATCTACTAAATTTATTGTTATATTTATGCTTCCAGTTCCTAATTGTATTTCATTTATTACACTTGAAGAAATTACATCCGTATTTTGGAGATTTGTTATTCTGTTGTCTATTTGTTTTAATATTGTTACATCTTTAAATGCTGTTTTTATTTCATCATAAAGTTTTTCTTTTAACCAATGATTTTCTGGAAGTCCATCTACCCATCTAGGAAAACTAATATTAACTTTGTCTATTGGGAATTCGTATAATACCTTTCCAAAAATCTCATCTATTTTATCTGAAGTTAAATTATCACAGTCTGTAGCTATAACTTGAGTATCATATTTTTCTTGAAGTCTTGTTGCTAAACTTTGTGTATAGTCTGATTCTGGTTGAGCTGAATTTAGTACTATTACAAATGGTTTATTAAGTTCTTTTAATTCTTTAACTACTCTCTCCTCTGGTTCTATATAGTCTTCTCTTGCTATGTCGGTTATTGTTCCATCTGTTGTAACCAAAATCCCTATTGTAGAATGTTCATTAATAACTTTTCTTGTTCCAATTTCTGCCGCTTCTTCAAATGGTATCTCCTCTGCAGACCACGGAGTCTTTACCATTCTTGGCATATCGTCTTCTAAATGTCCAATAGCATTATTTACTAAATAACCTACACAGTCTACTAAACGTACATTTAATTTTATATTTTCTCCTACTGTAATTCCAACTGCTTCATTTGGGACAAATTTAGGTTCTGTTGTCATTATTGTTCTTCCGCCTGCACTTTGTGGTAGTTCATCTAGTGCTCTTTCTCTTTTATATTCATTGTCTATGTTTGGTATAACTAATAAGTCCATAAATCTTTTTATAAAAGTAGATTTACCAGTTCTAACAGGTCCTACAACACCAACGTAAATATCTCCATCTGTCCTTTTTGCTATATCTTGATATAACCTATTATCTTTCATTAATTTATTTACCTCCTTATAATTTTCAATTGTTTAAAATATGTTTTAATGTGTTTGTACAATAAACTTTATTTAATGTATATTATTTATTTTTAAACTTATGCATAAAAAGAAAATTATTTTTACATATTTTTGTATTTTTAGTAAAAACTATATATAACACAAATTATATTGGAGGATTGTTTTGAAAAAAAATAAAGTAAATATAAAGCGACAAGATAAAAAAGATTCAAAAACTGCATTAAGTTCTATTAAACAATATTTTAATACATTGCTTTTTGGAGATACTAAAAATTATGAATTTACTCTTGGTGATACTACTAATTCTATTGCTATAGATAGGACTAATAGAGATCCCGAAAACAAAGAGCCTTTAACTTTGGATAATGAATCTTTACCGTGTTTTGATACAAGTAAGGATAAAGTTTATCAATCAATTGACGTAAATTTAGAGTATATAAAAACAAGATTTAATAGCTTAATAAATTCTGATATTAATATAAGAGAATTTACTTTAAATGCTAGAAATAAGCAATATAAAGCATTTCTGGTCTTTATTGATGGTATGATTAATCAGGATTCAATGGACAATTATGTATTAAAACCTCTTATGTTAAAGAATACAGCAAATTCTTTTGATGGTAATCAAAATAGAGTAATCTCTGAAGTAAAGACTAATAATATTACTGTTAGAAAGGTTAAAAAGTTTAATATTATAGATTATATTTCAAATTGTTTAATTCCACAAAACAAAGTAGAAAAATATACAAAGTTTGATGATATTGTAGCTGGAGTTAATACTGGTGATTGTGCTTTGTTTATAGATACAATTGATATTGCATTTGATATTGAAGTTAAAGGGTTTGAAAAGAGAAGTCTGGACAATCCTAATAATGAAGTTGTTGTCAGAGGATCTCAAGTAGGCTTTACAGAGAATTTACGTACTAACACATCTCTTCTTAGGAGATATGTTAATAATGAAAATTTAATTATAGAATCTGTTAATGTTGGTAAATTAAGTAAAACTCCTTGTGCTATATGTTATTTAAAAAATGTTGCAAATACTGATTTAATTGCTGAAGTACGTTATAGAATAAATAATTTGAGTATAGATTATTTGATATCTTCTGGTCAATTAGAGCAATTAATTCAGGATGATAGTGATTCTAGCCTTCCACAAGTAGTTGCGACAGAAAGACCTGATAGAACTGCAAATATGCTGTATGCTGGCAGAATTGCAATTATTGTAAATGGCAGTCCTTTTATTTTAGTTGTTCCTGCTGTGTTTTCTGATTTTTTAGTATCACCAGAAGATTTAAACTTAAAGCATCAATATGCGAATTTCACAAGGATTTTAAGACTTATTGCTTTTACTCTGGCCCTATTTTTGCCAGGAATATATATGGCAATAGCTAATTTTCATCAAGAAGTCATTCCTACAGAATTATTATTTGCTATAGTCTCCTCAAGAGAAAGTGTTCCTTTTCCTATTTTGTTTGAAATGTTAATTATGGAAATTTCTTTTGAGCTTATACGAGAGGCTAGTATTAGAGTTCCTTCTCCTATTGGTCCTACTATAGGAATTGTTGGAGCATTAGTATTAGGTCAAGCTGCAGTTGATGCAAGTATTGTAAGTCCTATTTTAATTATAATAGTTTCTATTACAGCTATTTGTTCTTTTGCTGTGCCTGATTTTTCCCTTGGCTTTCATTTTAGAATTATGCGATTTGTTTATATAATTTTAGGAGCTTTGGCGGGCTTTTTGGGCATTGCTGCAGGCTTTTGTACACATCTATTAATTTTATGTAGTATAAAATCTTTTGGCATATCTTATTTTGATTTTAATTTGTTCAAAAAGCCTAATACTGGTAATGGAATAATTTTGTCTCCTACATGGCAAAGAGAAAGTAGATCCGATTTTCTTAAGACCAAAAGGCCTAAAATTCAAGATGATATTAGTATGAAATGGAGATATTAATTTACAAATTTATTATGAAATTATGAAAGGAGATAAGATATATTATTATCTTAAATTTTTATGAATGTTAACAAAATTAGTACTGTCGAAGCAATAGCTTTGGTAATAATAATAACTATAAATAGATTAACGGTTAGTCTGCCACAAACGATTTTAATTCCGTGTGGTTCTTCATCTATATTGAATGTAATTTATGTTAGTATAATTGCTATATTGTTTTCTTGTCTTTTAGTTAAATTATTTAAAAGGTTTACAGCTTCTGATATTATTGATGTTTCTGAATTTTTAGGAGGTAAATTTCTTAAAAATTTAGTTGGTATTATTTTAGTAACGTATATTATATTTATCTCTTTTATACTTTTAAGAGATTTTTCCGAAGTGTTGCATATTTTGTATTATAGTGATACCCCTGTTATATTTATTTTGTTATTTTTTATTTTTGTTTGTATTGTTTCTAATTTATTGGGAAGTCGTAGTATTTTAAAAACAAATGTTGTAATATGCATAATTATGCTTATAGGGATTTTTATCTCTTGTATGACTATAATACCAGATATCACAATTGAGAGAATTTTCCCTATTTTAGGAAATGGAACTTATCAAACTTTTGTCGCAGGAATTACTAATATATTTGCATTTAATGGGCTTATTATTTTATATTTAGTTCCTCCAATGTTGAAGGATAAAAAAGATTTTAAAAAAGTAAGCTTAATTTCAACAATTGTAAGTGGTTTTTTAATCCTACTTTCTATAATTGTTTTACTTTTACCTTTTGCCTTTAGTACAAAAATTCCAAAAATTGCACCTTTTTATTTGTTAATTTCTAATAACCAATTTGGAAAATATTTTCAACATCCTGAATCATTCTTTGCATTTACATGGATTTTGTCTATAATGACTTATTTGAATTTTTCTTGTATGCTTTTGTTACAAATAATAAAGAAATTAACTAATATAAAAAATGAGAAGCCATTACTTCTTCCTCTTGCAATTATATTTTTTGTAATTGCTATAATTCCTAAAAATATTATGCAAGCCAGACAATGGGGATTATTCGTATATAAATTTATAGCAGGTCCATTGTTCTTTATATTACTACCAATAATACTAATTTTTGCAAATTTAAAATATAAGAAGCTTCATAAAAATGATTATGATGTACTTGAAGAATAGGAGGTATAAATTTTGAAATTTTTTAGAAATAATAGAAAACTTATTGCTTCTCTTATTATTATTGTATTTGTTGTTTTTACTCTTGCTGAAGTATATAGTACTCATAATATTAGTAAACTTGCTTATGTGGTAGCTTTGGGAATAGATGTTGGTTCAAATAATAATTTACTGCTTAGTGTCCAAATATCAAAGCCTAGTAGTCAAAGTAATCCTGAATCTAGCTTTTCTAGTCAGTCTTCTGGAAATATTATAAATTCTGTAGAATGTTCATCGATAGAATCTGGCTTAAATTTATTTAATAGCTATATTAGTAGAAGAATAAACTTGTCTCATTGTAAAGTTGTAGTATTTTCAGAAGAAATTGCATATCAAGGAATATCTGATTATATATATACTTTGCTAAATAATGTAGAAGTTAGCTCTCAAGCAAATTTAATAGTTAGTAAATGCTCTGCAAAAGATTTTTTAGAATCTTCTAATCCAATGTTGGAAAGTCTTTCTTCTAGATATTATGAAATAACCCCAGCTTCAAGTGAATATACTGGTTATACTCAAAATGTGTCTTTATTAAATTTCTTTTCTGATGGTATAGATACTTTTATACAACCAGTGGCCATACTTGGTTCTATTAATTCAGGTAACCTTAATTCTCATGTTAGTTTAGATAAAGACTCTTCTGATGCAATATCTATAGACGAAAATGCTTCTCTTTCTATTAATAGAGATAGTTCATATACAGCAGGGGAAACTCCTATAGACACGGAAGAAACTATAGAAAATGTAGGACTAGCAGTGTTTAAATCTGATAAAATAGTGGGAGAACTAGATGGATTAGAAACAATTTGTCACTTAATCGTTTCTAATAAATTAAAGTCCTGTCATTTATATGTTCCAAATCCTATTGGTGATTCTGAATATTTAGATGTCACTATAAGGCTTAACCATAAAACAAAAAGTAATGTATATTTTGTAAATGGTTCTCCATATATAACATGTAATATAGACCTAAAATTTAAGATACTTTCTGCAACTGAAGACTCTGCCTGCGGTAATTCTAACTATTTTAAAGAGGAAAATGTTCCTTTAATCGAAGAAGCTTTAAATAAATACCTTAATAAAACTATATATGAATATCTTTATAAAGTAGCTTATGAATACAAGACTGATATTGATGGCTTTGGTAAGTATGCTCTTAAATATTTTACAACCACTCAAGATTGGGAGTCTTATAAGTGGTTGGATAACTATCAAAATAGCACTTTTAATGTTAATGTAAAGTCTACATTGAAGTCTGGATATACATTTTTGTAAAATCTCATAAATTTATTATTATGTTTGCTTTGATTCCATTTATTATATTTAATCAATCCTACTATGTTTACTTGAGATTATATTAATTGTATTTTTATATACTAAAACAGATTTATATTTTAAAGAAAAATCCCCCTAGAATATAAATCTGTTATTTAATTTATTTTTCTTTTTTATTAAATTTAAATTCAAATTTAATTACTAAACAATTGTTCAAATTCTTTTGCTGATATGACTTCTTTTTGTATTAATAATGCTGCTAATTCATGTAACTTGTCTATATGTTGCATTAATATGCCTTGAGCTTGCATATATGCATTATCTATTAACATTTTTACTTCTTGCCCTATGGCATTTTCTATATTTTCTCCAAATAACTGCATTTGATATGGATCTTTTTCTATATCTATGCTAATAGGTCCTATCTCTTCGCTCATTCCATATATTGTAACCATCTTTTTAGCTACATCTGTTGCCACTTCTAAATCGTTGCTCGCACCAGTAGAAATATCGTTTAGTATTATTTTTTCTGCTGCTCTTCCTCCTAATAATGCTATTAGTTTTTCTAACATCTCTGTTTTAGAAATATAATATTTATCTTCATTGGTCTTATACATTGTATATCCACCAGCAACTCCTCTAGGAATTATAGATACCTCTTTAATATCTTTTTGTGTCTCTAAAAATCTACTTACTATTGCATGTCCAGCTTCATGATATGCTGTTAATTTTTTATCTTTATCAGACATAATTCTACTGTGTTTTTCTACTCCAACAGTTACTTTCTTTAACGCATCATCTATATCTTTATTTGTTATAGCATTTTCTTTCTTTATCGTAGCTATTATTGCAGCTTCATTTAATATGTTTTCTAATTCTGCTCCGGTAAATCCTGCTGTATCACCTGCAATTGCTTTTAAATCTACTTCATCTGCTAATTTTTTATCTTTAGCATGTATCTTTAGTATTGCTTCTCTGCCATTCATATCTGGTAGTCCTATTGTTATTCTTCTATCAAATCTTCCTGGTCTTAATAAAGCTTGATCTAATAGTTCTGGTCTGTTTGTAGCAGCAAGTAATATTACTGTATGGTCTGAATCAAATCCATCCATTTCTACTAATAATTGATTTAAAGTTTGGTTGTTATCCGCATCTGCCGCAGTAGTCGCATCTGTTCTCTTTGATCCTATGGCATCTATTTCGTCTATAAATATAATTGAAGGTGCTAGTTTTTTAGCTTTTTCGAATAATTTTCTTACTCTTGAAGCTCCAAGTCCTGCAAACATTTCAGAAAATTCTGAACCACTCATTGATATAAATGGCACATCTGCTTCTCCTGCAATAGCTTTTGCTATTAATGTTTTACCAGTTCCTGGTTGTCCGCAAAGTAAAACTCCTTTTGGAATTTTAGCTCCCATTTTATAAAATTCATCTGGATTTTTTAAAAAGTTTACTATTTCAATCATTTCTTGTTTTTCTTCATCTAATCCAGCAACATCTTCGAAACTTGTTTTTACATCTTCTTCTGAAGGATCATATACTTTCCCTTTGCCTCCTAATCCTTGCATTTGGATTAATAAAACAAATAGTACTATCATTAAAGCTGTTGGTAATAAAGTAAATGCTTTATCTCCTATAGTAACAAATACACTTGGTTTAACTTGTACTAATTCTATATTGTTACCATCTTGAACTTTTTCTTGAACTAGCTCCACAAATGCTTGAGTGCTTGGGACAATACCTTTTTTAGGTTCTTCTTCGCCTTTTAAAGTTACTTTTACAGAAGTGCTTCCAACAGTCATTTTAATTTTTTCTACATTACCATCATCTATTTGTTTTATTAATTCTGTATATGATATTTCATCTTCTTTTATTGTATCTTCTTTATTATTATTTTTTATTATTCCAAATGTTATAGTAAAGACTATAGCTGTAGATAGTATTACTATTAAGGCTATTAATATAATTTTCTTGTTTTTGTCTTTATCATTTCTATTTTCTTTTTTATTGCTTTCTTTACTGTCCAATTATTTTTTCTCCTTTCAAAATCAATTATCTGTTACACGTTACTTCCTTCTGGTTTTTCTCCTATGTCTGGTATATTTGATGGTTCTTCTTTTTTGTTCTTATCTTTTTCTTTCTTTTTTTGCTCTTTTCTTTCCTTCTCGTCTCTTCTCTTTGCTTCTTCATCTTCTTGTTTTTGTTTTTCTGCTTCTATTTGTGCCCTTACTATTTCCTGTTCAGATCTTATTTTTTGTACTTCTGCATCTCTTTTTATATAATCAGATTTAATTATAAATATTGCTGTTATTATATAAATAAATGAAATTGTGTTATACATGAATTGGAAGTATTTTACTGTAAATCCAGTAAATCCGTTTAATATCACATATAACATATTTAAAATAATTGGTAAAGTAAGTGCATGTACTCCCATACTAAACGTTGACATGAATTTTATTGTTACTCTTGTGATTTTTGCTATAATATATCCTATTAGTCCTAAAACAAGTGCATCTAATAGAATACTTATGAAATATAATCCAAACATGCATAAATATATTGTTATAAATATTGCTGTATATATTTTTGCTTTACTGTCTTCTAGATATTGTAACATTGTCTGTTTGTCCATTGTTGTTATATTATATTTAGATGTTAATTCATTATAAGGTATTTCTGTTATGTCTGTTAACGTATCGTTTTTTATTAAAACTTTATCTCTTAATACAATTATTCCATTTTGCTCTTTTGAAATATCTTCTTTATATTTTTGTAGTCCTTCTGTTGTTAATTCTGAAGTATCTATTATTATTTTACTTCTAAAATCATTAATACTTTCTTCAGTTTCTAATTTTTCATTGGAATTTATTTCTAAAATTCCATTTTCGTATGAAAATGTTTCTATGTTGTTTTTTAAATAACTTATTGTATTATTTAAAGTGTTGGAGAATTTATATACTGTCATTATAGCTATTATTAAAGTAAACACTGCTACAATTTGCAATAGATAGATTGTGGTTTTTCCAAGTCCTTCTAATCCAAAATCTTCATATTTTTCAAAATTTTTTACGCTTTTTAATACTTTTTTAAAGAATCCTTCTTTTTTTATATTTTTATTTTCATTTTTTATTTTATCTTTGTTAATATTATTATTTACTTTTGGTTTTTCATTATTTTCTGGCATTATATAATTCTCCTTTTAAAATTTTATATAATAATTTTTCATAATTAAATTATACAGGATTTATATAGAATTTTTTTCCTTTTTTAGTATTATTCCATCTTTAGTATCTTTTATGCTATATCCTTTGCTAATTATTAAATCTCTAATTTTATCCGATTTTTTCCAATCTTTATCTTCCCTAGCTTGTTTTCTTTCTTCTACTAACTTATTTATTTCTTCTGGAATTTCATCAGTTTCATTCATTTTTTTGAATTCAGATAAGTATTTTTCTGAATTTTTAATATCTAAACCTAATACTTTATCAAAGTCCAATAATAACTCTGCAAATTTATTTGACTTTTTAGGGTTTCTAGCAACTTCCCAAACAATACTCATAGCTCCAGGCATATTCATATCATCATTTATATAAGATGTAAATTTTTCTTTGTATTCTTGTATTAGGCTATCAGGTATATCTTCTTTTTGTTCTTTATTTTTTAAGTATCCATCATAAAGTCTTTCTAAAGCTTTTTGTGCTCCAAAAGCCCCTTCAAATGTAAAGTTTAATTTGTTTCTATAATGAGCTGTAAAGCAAAATAGCTTAAATGCAAGTGGAGCTATTCCTTTTTCTTGCAATTGAGATATTGTATATACATTTCCTAGACTTTTAGACATCTTTCCGCCATCTACTTGTAAATATTCACAGTGCATCCATGTTCTTGCAGGTATTTTTCCAGTAGCTCCTTTTGCCTGTGCTATTTCATTTTCATGATGTGTCGGAATGTGATCAATACCTCCTGTGTGAATATCAAATTCTTCTCCTAAAAATCTTCTTCCCATTGTAGAGCACTCTAAATGCCAACCTGGATATGAAAGTCCCCAAGGGCTTTCCCATTTCATAATATGATTTTCTGGTGCTTTAATCCAAAGGGCAAAATCATAAGGATTTCTTTTCTCTGGATCAACATCAACTCTTGCTCCTGCTATTTGTTCATCTAAACATCTATTTGATAATACTGGATATTTGTCTAATTTTGAAATGTCAAAATATATTCCTTTACTGGTTTCATAAGCATAACCATTTTTTATTATTTCTTTAACATATTCAATCATTTGCTCTATATTTTCTGTAGCTTTAGTAATTATTTCTGGTCTATCTATATTTAGTTTTGCCATATCTTCTAGGAATACTTTTGTGTAAAATTCTGCAATTTCATAAGGGTTTTTATTTTCTTTTCTTGCAGCTTTCTCCATTTTGTCTTCGCCCTCATCTGCATCAGACTCTAAATGTCCTACATCTGTTATGTTCATTACATGTTTTAATGTATATCCATTATATTTTAAAACTCTTCTTAATGTATCCATAAAAATGTAAGCTCTAAAGTTTCCTATATGTGCATAGCTGTAGACCGTAGGTCCACAACTATACATCCTTACTTTGTTTTTTTCTATAGAGTTGAATTTTTCCTTTTTTCTTGTAAGTGTGTTATAAAAAATCAAATCCATATAAAAATTCTCCTTTATTTTAATTTAAAAGTGTTCTTGTATACTATCTATAATATTTTCTATTGGTTTTACAATTTCGTTTACATCTGGCTTTGGATTTTTATCAGTTCCTTTTTTTGCTACTACTATTGTTATATTATCACCTTTATATACTGTTGTTCCTTCTTTTTTGCTTTGAGATAAAACTGTTCCTTCATTACTTGTTGAGACTTTAGTTTCGACTGTAACAGTTAATCCTAAATCTTTTAATATTTGCATAGCTTCATCTTTAGTCTTTCCTACTACATTTGGTACTTTTATTTCTTTCTTTGTGTGCACATCGCAAACCTCTGTAGGAACATCATATTTACCATTATCTGCTGTTTTCCACAATGTAGTGTCTTCTTTCTCTGGTTTCTTTGTATATATTTTTTCCTCTGTATTAGGACAATTCTCTGTAGCTATTTTCCCTGTTTCTGTACATATTGTTACCTTTTGATGTCCTTCACATTCACTAGGTACAGTTCCTTTTACAAAATATTCTGTATATGTTCTACTACATGCTTCTGTTGCAACTTTTCCTGAATCTAAACAAATGGTTGCAGTTACTACATTGCTTGGTTTCTCAAATTTAGAACTTTCTAAATCCTTATGTATTCCTTTCATAATTTGTGCCCAAATTCTTGCTGCTTTATTGCTTGCATTTGCTTGACCTTGTAATGGTTCTTGTTTTCTGTTATTATCATATCCGTACCAAGTTGCCGCTGTATAATATGATGTAAATCCACAGAACCATCTATCTACGTTGTCTGAAGTTGTTCCTGTTTTTCCGCCAGTATCGTGTCCAGAAATCTTACAATATGGAGCTGTTCCTTCTCCACCTGAAGTTGGTCCTGTTAATATACTTTTCTCTATATATGCATTTGCTTCAGACATTACTCTTGTTTTTTCTTGTTTAGGTTCTAATATTACATTACCAGAAGAATCCTCTACTTTTGTGTAGAATGTTGGTTTTATATATACACCATCATTTGCTATTGTTGCATAAGCTCCTGCCATTTCTAATGGAGATATACCATATGTTAGTCCTCCTAATACCATAGGTAGATTTTCATCATTATGTTCTGGATTTTCTTTTGCTGTTACAAGAGATGTTACTCCCATTTTTCTTAAAAATTCTATTGATTTTGCTGGTCCAAGTTCTGATATTATTTTTACTTCTGTTGTATTTGCAGATATTTCTATTGCTTTTCTTACTGTAATTAGTCCTCTTTTAGAACTTGTTGGATTATAGTTTCCAAAATATGTTGATGATTCGTCATATACTGTTGATGCTGTAATAATTCCGTTTTCTAATGCAGGTGCAATAGAAGCTATTGGTTTCATCGAAGAACCTGGTTGTCTTTTAGTTTGAGTCGCCCTATTTATACCATTAGAATCCACGTCTGTACCAAGTCCACCCATACATCCTACAACTTTACCTGTTTTGTGATCTATTATTACCATTGCAGATTGAGTATGGTTATTGTATAAATTGCCGTCACTATCTTTTTGTCTACCAGAAAATACGTAATCATCACTTCTATATACTTCTTCCATTTTAGATTGTATTCCTGTATCTTGAGTAGTATATATTTTGTATCCTCCGCTTTCTATAAATGTACTTGCTGTTTTATAATCTAAATCATTTTCTTCTGCGTATTGGCTTATAACTTGGTTTAAAGCTGCTCTTGCTAAATAAGACATTGATACATTTGAGCTAGTATCTCCTTTTTCAAATTTTAACCCGGCTTCTACTTCAGCTTTTGCAGTGTTATATTCTTCTTCTGAAATTTTACCTAATTGTTTCATTTTTCCTAAAACAGTTTTTGTTCTTCTTTTTATTAAATCAGAATGATCTTCTCCTTCAAAAGGATTATAACTATTAGGTGAATTGTTTATTCCTGCTAGGAATGCGCATTCTGCCAAGTCTAACTCTTGGACTGGTTTATTAAAGTAGTATTGAGAACCAAGTGCTACTCCATGTATATCTGATCCCATAAATATTAAGTTAAAATACAATTCTAATATTTGATCTTTAGAAAGTTTTTTCTCCAATTTATAGGCTCTTGACATTTCTCTTATTTTTCTTTGAACACCTTTTAATCCGGAATTGTCTTTTTCTTGTTTAAGGTTTTTTATAAGTTGTTGTGTAATGGTACTTCCACCACCATAAGATGATTTTCCACCATTTAATATGTATTTAACTGTTGCTGCTGTAGTCCTTTTTATATCTACACCTTTATGAGAGTAAAATCTTTCATCTTCTATAGATATATATGCATCTTTAAGATTTTTAGGAATCTCACTTAATGGTATAACTTTTCTTTTCTCTAATCCTGAAACATCAGCAATTTCATTTCCATCTTTATCACACAATACTGTATTTATGCTTTTAAATGTTAAGTCTTTGTTAGTCATGCTCCATTTATCACTATTAAATATTGCAATAACTACTCCAGCTCCTATTATGAAAAGTAATAGCATTATAGCAATTAGTGCTTTAAGAAATACTGCTAATTTGTGATGTTTTTTCCAAAAGTTTTTCTTTTTGTTTTTATTATTATTGTCTCTTTCATTTAAAACCCTTTTGCCATTATTTCTTTTATTGTTATTGCTTCTTTTATTTGGTTTATTCATAAGAATAATCCTCCTTATATCCCTATATTTATTTACCCTAACATTATATTACATATCAAGTAAAAGTAAAAGCTTTTTTGTTAAAATAATTTAAAATTGCAAATTTTTATTTAAATTTTAGATTTAAAGTCTTCTAAAATATCTTCTATTTTAGTAACCACTTTTGCTCCTTGTTTAATTAATTCATTTGTTCCTACAGAATTTAAAGCATCTATATTTCCTGGTATTACATATATATTTTTGCCCTGCTCTAAAGCAAAATCTACAGTAATTAGAGTTCCACTTCTTTGTTTTGCTTCTACTACCAAAACGCCATCTGATATAGCACTTATTATTCTATTTCTGGCTGGAAAAGTATATTTACTTGGTCTTGTTCCTACTATATACTCCGAAATAATTAGCCCATTATTTTGAATAATTTTCTCTTCTAGTTCTCTGTTTTCTGGTGGGTATATATAATCCAAACCATTTCCTAATACTGATATAGTCCCTTTCTTTGCATTTATTGAGCCTAAATGTGCAAAAGAATCTATTCCTCTTGCTCCTCCACTTACTATTGTAAAGTTTCTTTTAGCCAAATTATAAGCAAAAAAATCTGTTACTTTTTTACCATAATTGCTATATTCTCTACATCCTATAATTGCAATTTTATTTCTATTAATTGTGTTTAATATTTCTAAATTTCCTTTACAATACAAGCAAATTGGAAAATCATATATTTGCTTTAACTTATCCGGATATTCATCATCTTTATATGTTATTACTTTGATATTCATTTTATCCATTTTTTCTATTAATTCATTGATATTTCTTTTTTCCTGATCATCTACAATTAAATCTTTTTCTGCTTTGTAAAATATTTCTTCTGGAGTATTATATTTTTTTAGTAACATTATCTTATCTTTTAAGCTTATTTTGTCAAGACTCGAAAACCATATATAGTATTTATTTTCTTTTAAATTTTCCATTCATAAAATCCTTTCTCTTTATATTTGTTCTTTATATTTGTAATATTTAAATTAAGTTTTTAAACTAAAAATATAATTTGGTGTTTTTCAATTATCAAATGCTATCAACTTAAATAAAAATAGGAATAAAAGCAATTTTTATTGCTTTATATCCCTATTTTTAATATTATTTTCAATTACCTTTTTTAATTATCATTTCATATTTTAATTTATGTTTTTTACTCTATATTGTTTTGTTTTTTACATGCTTTTATAACATTGTTCATAAGCATAGCTATTGTCATTGGTCCAACTCCTCCTGGAACCGGAGTTATATAAGCTGCCTTTTCTTTTACATTTTCAAAATCAACATCTCCAACTAGCTTTCCTTTTTCATCTCTATTCATTCCAACATCTATAACTGTTGCACCATCTTTTACCATATCTTTTGTTACTAAATTTACTTTTCCGACTGCACTTATTAATATGTCTGCTGTCTTTGTGTATTCAGCAAGATTTTTTGTTCTAGAATGACATATTGTTACTGTTGCGTTTTTATTTAATAAGCATTGTGATAATGGTTTGCCTACAATGTTGCTCCTTCCTATTACAACTGCATGTTTCCCTTCTATTGGTATATTATATTCTTCAAGCATTTTTATGATTCCAAATGGAGTACATGAGACAAAACAATCTTGTCCTATCATTAATTTACCTACATTTATAGGATTAAACCCATCTACATCTTTTCTATAATCAATTTCTTCAAATGCTTCTTGTATATTTAATCCTTTTGGTATTGGACTTTGTAGTAATATTCCGTTTATGTCTTTTCTATTGTTTAATTTATCTATTATGTCTAATAATTTTTGCATTGTAGTTGATTCATCTAACAGTATTTCTTCAAATTCTATTCCAACATCTACACAAGCTTTGCTTTTATTTTTTACATATATTTTAGAAGCACTATCATTTCCAACTAATATAACTGCTAATTTAGCTTGTATTCCTTTTTGTATTAGTTTTTCATTTTCTATTTTTAAGTTTCCTCTTATTTTTTTTGCAAGTTCTTTTCCATCAATTATTTGATACATATTTTTTTATATGATTTTTAATCATACTCTCCCTTCTTTGAAAATATTTAATTTTCTATTAACTTTTTATAGCAGATTTTTTATATGTTTTAAATATTGTGTTTTACATTTTTATTATTTCTTCCCAAGGTAAACCATTTTTTCCAAAATGTCCATAATTTGTTGTTTTTGAAAAGATTGGCTCTTTTAAGTGTAAATATTCTATTATTCCATCTGGAGTCAAGTCGAATTTAGATTTGATTAATTCTACTAATTCTTCTTCTGATTTTTGGCTTGTTCCAAATGTATTTACATATATTGATAAAGGTTCTTTCATTCCAATTGCATAAGATACTTGTATTTCGCATTTTTTTGCATAACCATTTGCTACTATGTTTTTTGCAATATGACGAAGCATGTATGCTGCTGATCTATCTACTTTACTTGCATCTTTTCCAGAAAAAGCTCCCCCACCATGTCTTGCATATCCTCCATATGTATCGACTATTATTTTTCTACCTGTTAATCCCGTATCTCCAAGAGGTCCCCCTATAACAAATCTTCCTGTTGGATTAATATATATTTTAGTATTTTCGTCTATCATATTATTTGGAATAACTATATTTATAACATGTTTTTTTATATCTTCTCTTATTTGTTCTAGCGAAGCTGTTTCTAAATGTTGTGTAGAAATTAATATTGTTTCTATTCTTTTTGGTCTGTCGTTTTCGTATTCTACAGTTACTTGAGTTTTACCATCTGGTCTTAAATATGGAATTATATTTTCTTTCCTAACTTGAGTTAATCTTTTAGACAACTTGTGTGCCATATCTATTGCATAAGGCATATAATTTGGTGTTTCATCACAAGCATAGCCAAACATTATTCCTTGGTCTCCAGCTCCACCCACATCTACTCCTAATGCAATATCTGGACTCTGTTTTGTTATATCAGCATTTATTTTGCAGGTTCTATAGTCTATATCTGTTGACTCATTATCATAGCCAATTTCTTTTAGTCTTTCTCTAACTATTTCTCCTATTTTTATCCTTGCCGTAGATGTTATTTGTCCCGCTATTGTGATAGTGCTACTTGAAGCAAATGTTTCAATTGCTACTCTTGAATTTTTATCCTGTTTTAAACATTCATCTAATATAGCATCTGATATGCTATCGCATATTTTATCTGGATGTCCTTCTGTTACACTTTCTGATGTAAAATAATAATTTTTCATTGTTCCTTCTTTCTTGTGGCTTTATTGTTTTTTATTTTTAAGTATTATACTATAGTTGTATATTTTTTTCTACCTTTTTTCAATTTTTTTATTTATATTTCCAGCTCTTACTACCATATTGTATCCATATTTATCTTTTAGTTTATCTATTGTATTGTCTAACCTTTCTTGCTTTTCTTTATTTTTATCCATTTGCATAAATAAAGACATTTGCATTTCTTCTTTATCTGTTAAATTATCTACCCTTATTCCAATCAATCGTATTTGTTTATTTGCTGTAGAATTATATAGAGTATTTAATAATTCTTTTGCTTCTATGTAAATATATTTTGTACTACTTGTGGGTTCTTTTAGCTTCTTTTGATGTGAGAATACCTTAAAATCACTATTTTTAATTTGAACATTTATAACGTTTGCTAATAAATCTTGTTTTCTTAATCTATATGAAACTTGTTCTGTAAGATTTAGTAATGTTTCTTCTAATTTTTCTATATTTGATACATCATAAGGAAGTGTTACAGAATGTCCTATTCCTTTAGGTTTTTCTCTTCTTGTTTCTACTGGTTCATCATCTATTCCATTTGCATATTCCCATATCATTTTACCAAATTTGCCGAATTTCTTAACTAATTTTTTTTGGTTATATTTTGCTAAATCTCCTATAGTTTTTATTCCCATCTTTTCTAGCTTTGGCAAACTTTTTCTTCCAACCATGTATAAGTTAGAAACTGGAAGGTTCCACATTTTTGTTGGTATTTCTTCTTCATATAATGTATGAATTTTATCTGGCTTTTCAAAATCTGATGCCATTTTAGCAAGTAATTTATTATGAGCAATTCCTATGTTTACTGTAAATCCTAATTTTTCTTTTATTTCTAAACTTATTTGTTTAGCTTTATCTTCTATCTTTTCTCCTTTTAATAGAAAATTAGTTAAATCCAGCGAGCACTCATCTATAGAATATTGTTCTATTTTGTCTGTATACTCTTTAAATATTTCTATCATGGCTTTTGAGTATTTTACATATACGTTATAATCACTACTATACACTTGAATTTGAGGGCATTTTCTTCTTGCTAGATACAAAGGATCTCCTGTCTTTATGCCAAATTGTTTTGCTATAGGACTTTTAGCAAGAACAATCCCTCTTCTTTGAGATTCATCTCCCCCTATTACAGATGGCATATTTCTAATATCTATTTGTTCTCCATTTTTTATTTTCTCTACTGCGGTCCAAGATAAAAATGCATTATTAACATCAACATGCAAAATAAAACGTTCCATAAAGATCACCAAAATCATTATAGAACATCTGTTTTTATTTGTCAACTAATATGATATTAAAATTTTATATTTTTTAAATATACACACTTAAATCTCAACACTACTTTTTATTAGTAAATAGATTTTTCAATTTGTTTAATTTATGTTTTCCATATAGAAATGATAGCAAGTATTGATATAATTATAGCTATAACTCCTATAATTGCTGCTAATATTGCAAAAGATTTTATTAATATATTTGAGATCTTTGATATTGTTTTTACTTTTGAAAAATCTAATTTTTCATATTCCATACCAACTTTCATTTTCTGGTATTTTTCGTTTTCTTTTTCATTCCAATAATCATTTTTACTCATTTGTTTAACCTCTTTACAAAATTTTATTTTCCTATAAACATTTGAACATATATTTTTCCGTATGTAGGACTTTTAACAACACCTATTCCTGTATAGTTAAAACTACTATTTAATATATTTGCTCTATGTCCTGACGAGTTCATCCAAGCGTTTACAGCTCCACTATTACTAGAATTTCCAGCTATATTTTCTCCTGCTGACTTGTAAGATATTTTAAAGTTTTTTAACATTTCAAATGGAGAACCATAGGTTGGAGACGTATGTGAAAAATAATTTTTATCAACCATTTCTTGTGCTTTTATTCTTGCTACTCTTAAAACTTCTGCATCTGATTTAAGTGCTGTTAGTCCATTTTTTGTTCTTTGCGCATTTATTAAATTAAATACTTCAAGTTCATCTGAATTCATTTCTGTTTGTTGATTATTTGTAGAATTATTGGTTTGGTTATTTCCGGTGTTACCAGTGTTGTTAGTAGTTGGGTAAATTGGTTTTACATATTTTTTGCTAACAGCTCCAATATAATCTCCTTCAACTTGAACTACATACCAATCGCCTACTCCCGCAAATACTCTTATATACTCATTTTTATTTACTGTTGCAACTACTTTATAATGTGTACCTGGTCCACTTCTTACATTTAACTTACTTGCAGTAACTAACCCTGTAGCAAAATCTAATTTATAGTAGTGCTGCATTCCAAATGATGTAGATAATCCACAAACAACTAAAGTAAAAATAACAACCATTGTTATTTTTATTATGCTTTTTCGTTTTACAGTTATAACTTTCATAAAATAATCCCCCTATAAAATAGTATTATTTTACGAATGTCCATTATTACTGTATTTTACGTTATTATTGAATCTTTATATATTATTTTATTAATTTAAGCTTGAAATCTGTATGGTCACAACTTACCATTATGTACTCAATATTATTATATATTCCTTCTAAAGCATTTAATTGTGCTTTTCCATGTAGATGACCATATATACATTTTTTTACATTATATTTTTCCAATATTTCCGTAAACTCATTTTTTGTATTACCTTTTATTATTGGAGGATAATGCATACACACTATTATATCTTTATTATCGCCAAATTGTTCAATTCCATACTTTATTGAATTCTCTAGTCTGTTCTTTTCTCTATCTTTTATTTTTTTATCTTCTGAATTTTCTTCTGTTAAGTTCCATCCTCTTGTTCCTGCTATTATATTATTTTCAAATTCATAACTATTGTTATATATAAAATCTATATTCTCTATTTCATTATTATTTAGATACTCTCTCATGCTTTTAAGTGTTGTCCACCAATAATCATGATTACCTTTTGTTAATAATTTTTTACCTGGTAAATTTGCCAAATAATTAAAGTCTTTATATGTATCTTTTAGCTTTAATTCCCATGAAAAATCTCCTGGTAATAAAACTAAATCATTATCAGTCACTTTCTTCTTCCAGTCTTCTGCTATTTTGTTTTCATACTGTTCCCAACCAAATATATTCATTGGTTTATCTGTATTAAATGATAAATGTAAATCAGATATTGCATATATTGACATTTAAATTCCCCTTAATTTTACTATTTTAGGCTTAAATTTGGTATAGCATTTAAGTCTAATTTTGCTATATTATTTTCTATAAATTCATAATATCCCGCAGCAGCAATCATTGCGCCATTATCTGTACATAACTTCATTTCAGGATAAAATATATTTATTTTTTCTTCTTTAGATAATTCATCAAATTTACTTCTGATATAGCTATTAGCAGAAACGCCACCTGCTAATACAATAGTATTTATTCCTGTAGCTTCTATTGCTTTCTTTGTGTTAGTGATTAGTATCTCTGAAACAGTTTCTTCAAAACTTGCTGCTAAATCGGCTTTGTTTATATTTGGATTTTTATGATGTAAGTTTATAACAGCTGTTTTTATTCCACTAAAGCTAAAATTTAAATCATCTAAATGTGTTTTTACAAGTTTTATATTAGCTACCCCATCTTGTGCTAGTTTGTCTATCTTTGGTCCTCCAGGATACCCTAAACCTATTACTCTGGCTACTTTATCAAAAGCTTCTCCTATAGCATCATCTCTTGTTTTACCTAATACTTCAAAACTCGTATAATCTTTAACATGTATTATTTGCGTATTTCCACCAGACATCATTATGCATAAAAATGGAGGTTTTAATTCTTTATGCGTAATATAATTTGCTGCTATATGTCCTTTTATATGATTAACTCCTACCAATGGTTTGTTTAGACTGTAACTTAATGCTTTAGCATAAGATACTCCTACTAAAAGTGCTCCTACTAATCCTGGTCCATAAGTACAGGCTATAGCATCTATATCGTTAATATCTATATTCGCATCTTTTACTGCTTTTTTCATAACATTTGAAATTGCTTCAACATGATTTCTTGATGCTATTTCTGGCACCACTCCACCAAATTTTTCATGTATACTTATTTGCGTATCTATTACATTTGATAAAACTTCTCTTCCATTTTTTACTATAGCTACTGAAGTTTCATCACAACTAGATTCTATACCGCATTATTAGTGTATCTTTCATTTTTTCTCCATTCATATATTTCTTCATTTATTCTCTTATTTTTTATTTTATTTTTTATAAGTACATTTATCTTTGATTTTAATAATACTTATAATTTTAATGTCAAAATATTCACTTAAAGTCCAATATATTACAAATAACTTTTTAGAAAATATTTATAACTATATAAAAATTTTAAAAATTGCTGCAACTAGGCTATAAATTCCTTTTGAAACCAAGCTTATTACTGGTGCAATTATATAGCTTACTAGGTTTGTAATCCACAACACTAAAAAGATTATATAAAAAATGTTCTCATTATTTTTAAACCAAGTTTTTGCATTATATGGTAAAAAGTGCATTAATATTTTTGAGCCATCTAATGGTGGTAATGGTACTAAATTAAATACTCCTAATCCAACATTTACAGCTATTGCCATTTGTATAGTTAGCATAATCAAAAAACCTGCTTCTGTTTGAGTAAATCCTTTAGCAAAAGTTCCTAGTGCAAATAGCACAATTGTTAAAACTATTGCAATTATGATGTTCATCAATGGTCCCGCAAGAGCCACTATTGCTTCTTGTGCAGACATAGACCTTTTTCTATTAAAATTAGTTGGATTTATTTCTACTGGTTTTCCCCATCCAAAATGTACAAATATTAACATTAAAAATCCAACAATATCTATATGAGCCAACGGATTTAGCGTTAACCTTCCTTGTAGCCTTGGAGTATCATCTCCTAACTTATCAGCTGCTAATGCATGTGCATATTCATGAAAAGTAATAGCTATTAATACTCCGGGCAATGTAAGTAAAAGTGCTAATAGTTCCATTGGATTTTGCGCATAATTAATTATAGTTGTTATTCCTAGCACTGCTAGAATAATATATATTATTCTTTTATCAATCATATTTTCAATACCTTCTATTCTTTAGTCTAATTCAGCAATCTAATTTTGCTTTATTATATGTAATATTATATAATAGAAAAGAAAATATGTAAACATTTTAAATATTTTTCTTTGTTATGCATGATTTATTTATGATAATATCATAATAAAATGCTTTGATTTTCTATTTATGCCACATTTTTATTTCTAAGTTCCATTGCATGTGAAATCGCTATATCTGTTATTTCTCCTGAAGATATTCTTGCTATTTCTTTTATTGTTTCTTCTTCTGTTAGAAGTTTTATTTTTGTACTTGTTTTATTATTGTTTACTTCTTTATATATATAATAATTATATTCGCCTTTAGCTGCAATTGTTGCTAAATGTGTAACAACTATTACTTGATGTGTTTGAGATATCTTTTTTAGTTTTATTCCTACAGAATTTGCTGCCTTTCCACTTATTCCAGTGTCTATTTCATCAAATATTAGAATTGGTACTTCATCAATATTAGAAAGAACAGTTTTTATTGCTAGCATTATTCTAGACAACTCTCCTCCTGATGCTATTTTATTTAGCTGCTTTTCATCTTCTCCTAAATTTGTCGTTATCACAAATTCAACATAACTTTTTCCATAATTGCTAAAATTATCTGTCTCTATTATTTTTGCATTAAATTTTGCATTTTTCATTTCCAATTCTGTAAGCTCTTGATTTATTTTCGCATTTAATACAACAGCATTTTCTCTTCTTGCTTTTGTGATATTTTGACATAAATAGTTCATTTCCTTTTCTAATTGTTCTATCTGTTCTTTTGTTTTTTTGTTTTTTTCTTCTGCTCCTTCTATTTTATCAATTTCTTGTTCCAATTCTTTTTGATAGTTTAATATATCTTTTATGGTATTTCCATATTTTCTTTTTAATGAGTGTATTTCATCTAATCTTTCTTCTATTTCATTTCTTTCTTCTTCATTAAAATATATGTCTTCTTTCATGTATTCAACATCTCTAGCAAGTTCTTGCACATCATAATATATATTTTTTAATTCTGTTAATTTTTGACTATATTTATCGTCAACTTGTTCTATCTTTTCTAATGCTCTTATTGAGTCATTTATAACATCTATTGCTGCACCTCCTAAATTATTGCTTACACAATTTAGGCTCTGTGCAACTTTCTCCGAATTTATTATTATTTTTCTCTTACCTTCTAATTCTTCATCTTCTCCTTCTTTTAAATCAGCCGCTTTTATTTCTTTATATTGATATTGTAATAAATCTAATTTTCTTTGTTTTTCTATTTCATTTCCGTAGTTATCTTTTAGTTTTAATTTTAGTTCTTTATAACTATTAAATAGTTGACTATATTTATTTAATTCATTTTCAATTTTAGAACCAATGAATTTATCTAAATATTTTGTATGAAATTCTGTATCCATTAATGTTTGATTATCGTATTGTCCATGTATATCTATTATATTTTTCATAAATTCTTTTAATTCATTTACAGTTACAAGTCTACCATTAATTTTACATAAATTTTTGCCTGATGTATTTATTTCTCTAGAAATTATTATATTTCCATCTATTGCATTTTGGTTATCTGGCATGTATAAACATAGCTCTACGAAAGATACAGATTCTCCTTTTCTTATCATTTCTTTTGAAAATCTGCCACCTGCTATTATTCCTAAAGAGTCTATTATTAATGTTTTTCCTGCTCCTGTTTCCCCAGTTAAAATGTTTAACCCTTTGTTTAAATCAATTATTAAATCATCTATTATTCCTATATTTTTTATATGTAATGTAGAAATCATATATATACCTCCTTATACAAGTAATACAAATGTTTGTTCGTATATATATTACTCCTCATTTTTTAACTTGTCAATAGTTTTGCAAAATTTTGTTTGCATTTCTTAAATTGGTCAATTAAAAAAGTAACAAAAAACTGGACTAGTAAAGTTCCTGAATGGGGTGAATGTTTACGAGAATTAGAAATAATGTATGAAGGCAGAATATAAAAGAATATCTGCCAACATACTTACAAGTACATTGACAGATATTATATAATATTAAAAGTTTTAACATAAGGAAGTATAAAATTTACACAAAATAATTTACAGGCCCTAAAAATATGATTTTGCACAGTTAAAATTAAACGCTCAATTTGGGTTCACTTCAGTTTATATAGTAGTAATACTTTTATTTTTTAATATCTTTTAATGTTTACAAACTAAAAAAATTTTACAAGTATTTTTTAGTGTTTTATCATAAAATTCAAAATACTCTGTAACCGTTTATATAACTAGTTTACAGAGTATTTATTTTTGGTGACCCCTACGGGAATCGAACCCATGATTCAGCCTTGAGAGGGCTGCGTCTTAACCGCTTGACCAAGGGGCCAATAATACATTATTTATAACATTTTAGATTAAATTTGTCAATACATAAAGCTAAAACAAGTAAAATAATGCACAAAGTTAACGCAATTTGACATAATATAGCTTGGCATAGTATAATACAAGTAGGAGTTTTTTACATAAAATACAAAACTTGGGAAAATTTTTCTAAGGAGTGATGAAGTATGAAAAACAAATTGGGGAAAATATTAAGTATATTAACAATATTGGCACTTGTAATGATTCCAACAGTACAAGCAGCCAATAAAATACAAATAGGAGAAAAAATTAGTTATTATGGAATTTTAGGAGACGTGAATAGAGATGGACAAATAAATTCACAAGATAGTAGATTAGTTTTGGAGTATTCAGCTGGAACAAGAAGATTAACAATATTCCAAAAAAAACGTGCTGATGTAAATCAAGATGGAAAAATAAATTCACAAGATTCTATTCTTATATTAAAATATGGATCAGCATCAAATACAAATCAAAGCAATAGTAATAAAGTAAATGTTTCAAGTATAAAAATAAGTGGAGCAACAGAAATGTACAAAGGCGAAACGAAAAAACTAACTGCAACAATAGAACCAAACAATGCAACAGATAAACAAATAAAATGGAGTTCTAGTAGTGATGTAAGAGCAACAGTAGATCAAAATGGGAATGTAACAGCCAAGAGCAGTGGAATAGTAAGAATAACAGCGAAGGTAGGAGAAATAAGTGCAACACATAAAATAGAAATAAAAGAAAGAAAAGTACAAGCAACAAGAATAAATATAATAAAAAATCCAACAAAAATGTCATATAATTTAAATGATAAATTAGATACAACAGGAATGAAAATAAAAGTAACATATAGTGATGGAACAACAGAAGAAAAAACAAAAGGTTTTTCTGCAACACCAACTCAATTAACAAAAACAGGACAACAAGAAATAACAGTAAATTATAGTGGGTTAACAGCAAAATTAAAAGTAAGCGTAGGAGCAATATCAAGACTAGGAACAGCAACAATAACGGCGATAAACAGTACAGCAATTACAGGTGGAATGGCTACAAATAAAGATAATACGGCATGGGGTGTAAAAAACTGTGTATCAAATGCAAATGTAACAGGAATAAAAATAGATGCAAATAAAAATTATGTAAGTAGTGGAGCAATATGTTTATATTTTGCAAACCAAATATTAAAACAAGGAAATAATTCAGTAATAAATTATCAAGTAGCAGAAAATGGTAAATATGTATCATGGAGAACAGATTGGGCAAAAGGAAATTATGGAGGACAAGATTTTGCAAGTTTTGAACAACAAATGAATAAAATATGCCAAGAATTAAGTTATGGAAATCCAGTAGCAATCCCTGTAAATGATGAAAATGGAAATTTTAGATATGTATTAGCATATGCAATGACAAAACCTAAACAAGCATCTCCAAAATTCACAGCAAAAGATATATATGTAATAGATCCAACAATAGGAGGTTGGAGTAGGTTATCAAATTATTATCAATTCATGGAAAATGGAAAAATAGTATATAGAGCAACATGCCTAAGTAGAACAGCAGTAACTAAAATTACAATGGAAAACTCAAAAACACTAAATAAAGGCGGAACAGCAGCAATAACAGCAAAATGTTATAATGCTAGAGGAATACAAGTAACAAGCAAATTAAAAGAAGTGATATGGACAAGTAGTAATACAAAGGTAGCAACAGTAGATAAAAATGGAAAAGTAACAGCAAAAGGAGCAGGAACAGCAACAATAACAGCAAAAGCAAAATATTCAAATGGAAATGTAACAGCAACTTGTAAAGTTACTGTAAAAGAAAATAAAAAATTTGTAGATATAGCAAAGGATCTAAAAATAAAAATAGCTAATGCAAATGTTTCATATCAAGTGACATCATTCAACTTTGAAAAGAGTACACCAGTAAAAAGACGGAATTGTAGATTGTTCTTCATATGTTAGCTGGGCAATATATGAATATGGAAAAACTAACGGAATAGAAGTATATAAAAACAACTTTAAAAATAGCAAAGATGCTGGAACAATGTTAGATTGGTTGGAAGGAAATACAAAATATGCAAAAAACATAGGAAATCTAAAATCTAATGTAGGTTCATTGAAAGCAGGAGATATTTTAATTAGACGTGGCCATGTAGAAATATTTGCATATAAATCAGGAGGAACTATTTACGTATATAATTGTGGAAGCAATCGTGGAATATCAAATGTAGATGTAATAGGAGATACTAATGGAAATAGAGGCAGCTATACTATTTACAGATTAACAAAATAAGTTCATTATTCCCAGTATTAGATAAAATCTAATACTGGGGGCTTTTTTATTGCGCTAAATATTTACAATCAAAGCATTTTAGTATATAATATTAAAATAAGTTTTTAAGGAGATGAATTATATGGCAGAAAATGTTGAAAAGAACCAAGAACAATTGGATGAAAATCATTTAATAGCAATTAG